>Ga0209390_10007224_pt1 | contig 14355 bp, 14 predicted proteins | sample BON01_FD_187212 | JGI IMG/M metagenome (GOLD analysis project Ga0209390, IMG submission 187212) | Freshwater microbial communities from Lake Bonney liftoff mats and glacier meltwater in Antarctica - BON-01 (SPAdes) (version 2) | ecosystem: Environmental > Aquatic > Freshwater > Ice > Glacier... | reverse complement strand
AGAATATGAACCGGCTGCATGTGTTATCCGGGTTTGCCAACATGATGATGGCGAAAAAATACCTGCTCACGTAGGACAGGTGCGTCCGCCTTTCGCCGAAATGGCGTCAGGCGGAACAAATTACCAATCAAAGAGCATAAAATCGTCTAATAATTCCAAAATTCGGAAATTTCTCCGCATATTTTATAAAGATTCAGGATTGTTCAGAGGTTCCCTAGCTACTCGGAGTGGTAATTATGCGTAAACTTTCTGCCCTGAAAACACCGCTATACACACTTTCTATGTTGATGCTAAGTAGCTTCGCAAACGAAGCGTTGGCGGCAGATGCGCGCTGGCTAGGGGTATGGCAGGCCAAGGACACTCTTTTCACACTGCGCGTGGTGGCCCGAGACGAATTCCTTTACTTGGAGACCGTCGAATCCTTAGGATTTCAATGGCGCAATAGCCCTGGCCGTATCAATGGCGACAGCGCGACATTCAATGTGGAGTACCAAGGAGTTTTCGCCACTGTGCACGTGCAACTGGGCGAGGGGGGGACCGCAATCGCCAGACCCGTGAGTTGCAGGCCTGACTATCACGTAGTGTGTGCCCTAGTACAAAACCAGCAGGCACTGTTTAAGAAAATCAGCGAACCGACACCCACCGCGGACTGAAGCCTAGCTAGGCTAGGCTCCTTCCTGCACCAGATCTACCGCTTAGCGAGACTTACTGCAACTGCGCAATAGAGTGGATCTGCTTGCCCACGATGCCGTAGTCAATGGCCTCAGAGACCGTCATCCAATAATCACGATCGGTGTCCTTGGCTACGCGTTCCAAGGGCTGGCCAGTCTCTTCGGCAATAAGCTTATTAATACGCTCACGCATCTTGATAATTTGCTCCGCCTGAATTGCGATATCCGATGCACGACCGCGTGAACCACCGGATGGTTGGTGCACCAAAAAGCGAGTGTTGGGCAGGCTATAGCGATTCTCTTTCTTTGCCGCTAGGTAAATAGTAGTCGCAGCACTTGCAACCCAACCCGTACCAACCACGCGCACTACGGGCTTAATGAATTTGATCATGTCATAGACCACATCCCCAGACTCCACATGGCCACCAGGCGAGCTGATATAGATAGTGATCGGTTCATCACCATCGGCTGCCAGTGCTAGCAACTTCTCGGTTACTGAACGTGCGATACGCTCGTCAATATCACCGAAGATAGTAATCGAGCGCGACTTGAAGAGTTTCTCATCCAGGAAGCGGCCGCCCTGCGACTCTGGCTTGGTTTGTTCTGGCTTTTCATTCTGCATCTTACATCTCCGAAATATTAAGCAGCCCCAATTATAAAGGGGATTTATCTATTGAGGGTGAATCAGTTTCACCATGGCCCGAGTGCGATTCAGCACCTAGGGGACGAAATGAAATCAGTAACTGCGGCAACAGCGTCAACGCACCTAGAAGGGCAACCATCATCGCAATCGATGTCAACAAACCGAATACGATAGTAGGAATGAAGTTAGACAATACCAATATTGAGAACCCTGCCACTACCGTCATCGTCGTGAAATACATCGCCCTTGCAATGCTGTCGTGGCAGAAAAACATCGTGTCTCGGTAATTGCCGAGTCGATGGAACTCGTGCTTAAAGCGATGCATATAGTGGATGGTGTTATCAACGCCGATGCCTACAGCGATTGCGGCGATAGTGATCGTCATGATGTCCAAGGGCACGCCCATCCAACCCATTATGCCAAGCACACCAAGGGCGGCGAGAATATTCGGAATAATGCACAACACCGCTACCTTGAACGAGCGGAACAGGAAAAGGAACATAATCATGATGGCGAACAGCACTACTCCAAGGGTCATGATCTGGGATTGGTAGAGGCTCTGTAGCACATTATTGTAGAGCACCAGTATGCCCGTTACTCGCACCTGTTCGGCAGAATAACCAAACTCGTCCTGCAAACCTTGCTTGATCCCGTTGATTAGCTCATTACGATTCAAATTCCGATCTGACTCGATGACCCGCACATTGAAACGCACCTGATTCGCAGCCACAGAAACAAAAGGGGTCACGACAGATTCTTTTAAAGTTTCCGGAATACGGTCGTATAGTAGCGCCCACACAAAACTGTCAACAGGCGCATTGTGGTTGAGTCGCTCCGCTAAATGAATGACCGAACCGAACGAGAGCACTTTGCCAGTTTGCGGATTTTTATCCAGGTAATCGTGGATGCGCTTAATCTCATCCATCTTAACGCCAGTGAACCAATAGGCGTCGTTGGGCTCCTCTTCAAAACCGTCATCGAAACCGTCATCCAGCGCTGCCTCTGTATCCGGCAGGTTTACGATTACATCCATCGATAGGGTGCCACCTAACTTCTCATCGAACTGCGTCATGCCTTTGAAGATTTCTGTATCTTCGCTGAAGTAATCGATAAAGCTGTTCTCGACTTTCAAACGCAGCAAACCCATCACGCTGAGTAGCAGCAGCAGCGCGGCAATCCACAGCACTTTGTTGCCAAGCTTATCGGTCACCTTGGCAAGGCCTGAGGTTAAGGCGAGCGTGCCCTGCTGCTCGTAATTCGAATCGTCTTTGCTGAATAGACTCATCATCGCGGGGAAGAGTGTGAAGACGACGAGTAGTGCCGTGGCCACCCCGATCACCATGATCCAGCCGAAGGAGATAATCGGAGAGATTCCGCTCACTAAAAGCGAGGCGAAGGCAACGATGGTTGTCATCGCGGTAAACAGGCAGGGCTTCCACATCGACAATACTGCGTGACGCAGTAACTTACTGTGCTTGGAAAAATGACGCGTCGAGCGTAGTTGCCGATAGCGCACTATTAAGTGCACCGTTAAGGAGATTGTGGTGATCAGCAGTAATGACATGAAGTTGGATGACACCACCGTGACGCGCCAATCCATGAGGCCTAGGATTCCCACCACGATGACGCCCGCGATTGCGCAGCAGGCCAGTGGCAGGAATATCCAGCGTAACCGTCGGAATATGAAACCCAGCGCAAACACGATAAAGGCAAACACGCCAAGGCTAAAAGTAGTCAGGTCGTTCTGCACGAAGGTGACAAGGTCATCCGCAATCATCGGCGCGCCGCCGAGATAGAGGGTGGCATCATTTTGATAGCGAGACAGTATATTGCGAATCTGTGCGATATCCTGATGCCGTTGCTCGGAAGTGATCGTACTGTAGGTGTCGAACTCTTCGCTCACTTGGTCAAGTGTGGACTGCTGCTCGGCACTAAGCCCTTCAGTGTCGCGTAACTGTCGCAGGTCTTGCCGCGTATCAAGCAGGGAGTGATAGCGCTCGTCGAGCACAAAGCTCACCAGCAAGGCCGCGGTCTCGCCGTCAGGGCTCACGATGGCATCGCTGAAGACTGGACTAGTGGTTAGCTCCTGTTTCGCCGCGTCGAGGTCGATGCCCGGACTAAGAAGCGTATCGTAGTCCTCGGAAATGCTGAGAAGTTGGGTGTCACCGAAAATTGGTACATCGAGCAAGCTATTGATGGTTTCAACCCGTTCGAGGGCAAGCAATTCGTTCTTGAGGCTTTGAATGCGCTCGAAGACCGCAGGGCTGAATAGTTCCGCCTGCGGAGTATAGGCAACCGTAACGGTGTCGCGCGCACCGTAGCGGTTATTGATTTGCCGCGAATATTCTAGTTCGGCATCCCCTTCCATTAGCAAGGAATCGGCAGAGGCATCAAGCTTGAAATATTGCGCGTACCAGCCCATGGTGGCAGTCAGGCATAGCAATAGGAAGATCACTAGTAATGGCCGCTTAAAGACCATTTGGCTATACAAACGCGAAGCTGCGGGCATAAAAATCCTTGAAATGGTGTCAGGCGACATAAACGGTTGCGGAAAACTCGCGGGCGCTGCGCAATGTCATTAAAGCGTGCCTATTTAACGCGCCCAACTATACCCTGTTGCCCGCATGCTTGCATCACCGACGCGCAGGGCAGTAAACAAAGAGAGGGCATAGAGCGAAGGTTCGATAGCAGCAGCCCAGGAACCACTATTTTAGGAAAAAAATCCGTAAAATTAAGGGCTTCTAACACTTGCAAGCATCACAATTCGTCACAATGTTAGCCTTGCGGACACCTTCTACTCTTGTATACAGTGGAATTCAGCTTACAAAGAGGTTATTTTAACAACCCGCGAAAAATTCGACCCTACAACTGGGCCATTTTGATGTCGGGAGGAGTGTAGTAATGAGAAAGATTGCAGGATTATTGCTAGCCAGTGTGCTACTTGTTGTCTCATTTGGCGCAAGCGCAGACGACTATCTCAAGCCAATTAAGGACTTCACCTTAATTGACCAGAACGGCGCCACGCATTCACTAAAAGACTATGAGGACAAAGCCTACATCGTTATATACGTGCATGGCTCTGGCTGTCCAATCGCGCGCCTGTCCGTTCCTGAGTACAAGGACATCGCCGCAACTTATAGCAGCAAAAACATTGAGTTTCTGATGCTCAACTCCTTCATTCAGGACGATATGCCTCGCATCCAGAAAGAAGCGGTTGATTTCAAGATCGATTTCCCAATTTTGAAAGACGAAGATCAGACCGTGGCTTACACGCTAGGCGTTGAGCGCACCGCAGAGGTATTTGTGATCGACCCACGCACCCATGAAACCTTGTTCCGTGGCCCAATCAATGATGCACTGGGTTATGAAACACAGCGCACCAAGGTGGAAAATCACTACCTGACCGATGCGCTGGAAACGATTCTAGCCGGTGGTGTTGTCGATATGGACGAAATCCCAGACTCGAAAGGCTGCTTGGTAGGGTTCTTCCACCCTGCAATCTCCGCGCTATAACCAGCTTTAAGAACGACAAAAGGGGCGTCTGCTTGAGCAGACGCCCCTTTTTTGTTCACTGTAGGAGCGGGCTTGCCCGCGAATAGGTCCAATGTGGCACTAAACTATTCGCGGGCAAGCCCGCTCCCACACAATCAATCGGCTCTTGTTTCAATCAGTGGAGGCATGCTAGCCCACAAAAGCCCGCTCAATAACGTATTCTGCCTTAATACCCTGGCGGGACTCTTCAAAACCCCAATCCTCCAGAATCTTGCCTATGTCCTTGAGCATTGCAGAGCTGCCGCAAAGCATGAAGCGGTCATCGTCCTTATTCGGTGTTGGCAGCCCGATATCATCGAACATCTTACCGCTCAACATTAGATCCGTCACACGCCCTGTATTCACGAACTCCTCGCGCGTCACCGTGGGGTAGTAAATCAATTGCTTGCTGATCTCTTCGCCGAAGAACTCGTTCTTGGGCAATGCATTGCTGATCAGGTCACGGTAGGCTAGATCGATCACACGGCGCACGCCATGGACGAGAATCACCTTCTCAAAGCGCTCGTAGACATCCGGATCACGAATCACACTCATGAAAGGAGCTAGACCCGTGCCCGTGCTCAGCAGATAGAGGTTGCGACCTGGCAATAGGTGATCTGCCACTAGAGTGCCCGTCGGCTTCGCGCTCACGAAGACCTCGTCGCCGATACGAACGTTCTGCAACCGTGATGTCAGCGGACCATCTGGAACCTTGATGCTAAAGAATTCGAGCTCTTCTTCGTAATTGGCGCTAGCGATGCTGTAGGCGCGCATCAAGGGGCGTCCGTCCACCTCCAAGCCCACCATCACGAAATGGCCGTTCTCAAAGCGCAGGGATTTATCTCGAGTCGTGGTGAAGCTAAACAAGGATTCGTTCCAGTGATGGACACTTGTGACGCTCTGTTTGGAGGTTGCAGCCATGCTGTAGTTCCTGCCTCAATATCTTGGGTAATTTCCAAATGCCGGCAACGAGAAGGTGTCCCAGCTTGCGTGCATTCTAAACGCTCTATATGCTATTCGCAAAACAGATAATGATCATATACTTAATCGGTTTTACAGGTATACGATCAAACATTAATTGTATGCCGAATCGGAGCCGGACAATACAGCGGGACGCCGCGAATTTCAAGGTCTGTTGAGGTTTTCACTTGGAGCAACTCCCATGCATTACACATTGCGACAGATCGAGGTGTTCCTCGCCACCGCTCATTTTGAAAATGTCACGCAGGCGGCGTCGAGCCTAGCGATGTCTCAGTCCGCCGCCAGCTCAGCCCTGCAGGATCTAGAGCAACGCTTTGAGATGCAGTTATTCGACAGGGCTGGCAAACGCTTGCAACTGAATGAGTTAGGCAAGTCTCTACGCCCTCGCGCAGAGTCGTTGATGGCACAGGCAAGGGAGTTCGAGCAAAATCTCTCTCTGCACTCTGAGATAGGCGAGCTCAAGGTTGGGGCTACTTTGACTATCGGCAATTATCTCGCGGTGGCAATCATGGCCGATTTCATGAAGCAGAACCGTGGCGCAAGGGTCAGCCTAACGGTCGAGAATACCGCAGGTATTGCAGCAAGAGTGCGCAACTTCGAGCTGGACATTGGGCTCATTGAAGGGGAATTGCAGGACCCCGTTCTAGAGGTGATCCCTTGGCGCGACGACGAGTTGGTCCTGTTCTGCGCGCCACAACACCCGTTCGCTGCGCTAGACACGCTCGATGACAAGGACCTGTTGCGCGCTCAGTGGATTGTGCGCGAGGCGGGTTCGGGTACTCGTCAGGCTTTCGATCATGCCATGCACGGCCTCTTGCCCGAACTGAATTTGCGTTTGGAGTTACAGCATACCGAAGCCATAAAGCGCGCTGTAGAGGCCAACCTAGGGGTCGGCTGCCTTTCGTCCATCACGCTAAAGGAGGCTTTCGCACGGGGCTCTCTAGTAGAATTGCACGCACCGCAGCGCGATTGGGCCAGACAATTCTACTTCATTCTCCACAAGCAGAAGTACCGCAGCGCTGGAATCCAAAGCTGGCTGACACTGTGTCGCGATTGCCAGCCGAATTAGTCCAGCCCAACATCGGCACGGTTGAGTAGCTCGTGCATGGCTGGGTAGAGAAACTTGTTTGCCACGAGGATATTCTGATGATGAAACTCCTCACTAACCCCTTCAGGCACTGGTTTGAAATGCCCATAGCGCGCACCGGCCTCACGGGCGATTAGCTGCGCCGCCGCAAAGTCCCACACACTGAGGCTCTCGTAATAGGCATCGAGGCGTCCCATTGCGACCCAGCAGATATCGAGCGAGGCGGCCCCCAGGCGACGCAGATCGGCGCACTCTTGCAGCACCAGCGCTAAACGCCTGACCAAAGGCGTCATGTCCCCTTTAATATAAGGAAAGCCGGTAGCCACTAGCGCGCGTCGTAGCTCAGTCTTCTGGGCCACCTTGATCGGCTTATCATTCAGGAATGCGCCTTGCCCCAACACTGCATGAAAGGTCTCTGTGACGAAGGGATTGCAGACCACGCCACAATGGACGCGCCCGTTCTCCGCATAGGCAATAGACACGGCGCTCTGAAAGTGTCCATGAGCATAATTCACCGTGCCGTCGATAGGATCGATGATCCACAAGGGGCCGGTATATGATGAGATATCGCGCATGTTGGGTGCCGACTCTTCTGCCAATATCCTGTGCTCTGGATAGGCCTTGCGAATCGCATCGCAGATGAATTTGTCCGCCGCGATGTCGGCATGAGTCACAAGCTCGACACCATCCTTATAGGACGTCTCTAGGGACTCAAGTACTGCTCGCTCTTTCTTAATTAGCGCGCCAGCGGATTCAGCTAGGCTGCGAGTAAATGCGGGGATAGCGCTATCCATTGTCAGAGATTCCTATTGCAATTGGCCGGGCAGTATAGCAGTTCATACGGGCTCCTCCCATGTGAGCCAGCCCCTCAAATGGCCATGGTGAATAGCCAATCGCGGCGTAGCGAGGTATCCTGCGGGGCGACTCACGTCCGAGGTCTCCACACCATGTCATTGCTCTTCCTATACAGCCTTTTCGCAGTCATCGCGATTGCTGCCAACGTGCTCAGCCAGGAGTTCGCACTGCTTTTCTATCAGGGTGCGCATGAACTCCTCATCGCAATACCGGTGGGCACTGCCGTTGGCCTCGTAATAAAGTTCGTCTTAGATAGGAAATACATCTTCAAGGCCGACACCGTGCCCCTTAGCAAAGATGGCCGCCAGTTCATCGCCTATGCCTCGACGGGGGTTATGACGACACTTTTATTCTGGGGCAGCGAAATCGCGTTCGAGCTGCTCTTTGCTAGTCGCGAGGCGCGCTATGTCGGCGCTATTCTAGGCCTGAGCTGTGGCTATGTTCTCAAATATCATCTCGATCGTCGCTTTGTGTTCACGAGAGTTCGACAACCATGAGGATGCATTCCTGGGGACGCTATCCCATTAGCGACAGCACACTCTTGACGCCACGCTCATCTGCTGATTTCGCACAGCATTTGAACACGCAAAGCAGCATCGACGGTGGCACAGTTATCGCTCGTGGAATGGGTAGGAGCTATGGCGACAGCGCATTGTCCACTACCGTGCTCGCCACCAAGGGCATGGATAATTTCATCGCGTTTGATGAGAGCAATGGCTTATTGAGCTGCGCCGCTGGACTTACATTAGATAGCATCCTACAAACCTTTATGCCCCGCGGTTGGTTCCTCGCCGTGGTGCCTGGCACACGATACGTCTCCGTTGGAGGCGCTATCGCGAGTGACGTCCATGGCAAGAACCATCACGTCGATGGGACCTTCTGTGAACATGTCAGCGAACTCAAACTCTTGCTTGCGTCCGGCGAGGTTTTAGCCTGTTCGCGCACTGAGAATACAACATTATTTCACGCCACTTGCGCAGGCATGGGCCTGACTGGCATCGTGCTCGAGGCAACTTTACGCCTGCGCCGAATACAAAGCTCGGCCATAGAACAACGCACTATTCGCACGGCGAACCTAGAAGAGGCCTTAGAGAAGTTCGAAGATAACCTTAACTACACGTATTCTGTAGCTTGGCTTGACTGTCTTGCCTCTGGACCTAGTCTCGGCCGCTCGCTGCTCTTTCTTGGCGAACACGCCACTGACGAAAAATTCAAGGTGCCAAGTAAACGTACAATCAGCGTCCCTTTCTCCAGCCCCGCCTTCTTGCTCAATCGTTACAGTATGGGGCTATTCAACAACGCCTATTACTACAAACCGATTCGCGCCGGCCAATCACAGCGCATCGAAGCCTTCCAGTATTTCTTTCCGCTCGATAGCATACAGCATTGGAATCGACTCTATGGTCGCATGGGCTTCTTGCAATATCAGTGTGTCATTCCAGACGAGGGAGCCTTGCAGGGCATGCGCAAGATACTCGACATGGTGAGCGCTGCCGGCAAGGGTTCGTTCTTGTCAGTGCTGAAGAAGTTTGGTCCTGCAAACAAAAATTTTCTCTCTTTCCCAATGCAGGGCTATACCCTAGCAATGGACTTTAAGTTCGAGCCGAGCATTCTGCCATTGCTCGATGAACTAGACCGCGTTGTCGGCGATCACGGCGGTCGACTCTATTTAGCGAAAGACGCAAGAATGAGCGCAGAATTCTTCCAAACGAGCTATCCGCATTGGGAAAAAATGCGAGAGTTGCGGCGCGGTTTAGGGGCAGACACACTATTTCATTCGCTGCAGTCGCAGCGCCTTGGGTTTTAGAGCTCGATTTACGAAGAGGTTCACAGAATTTGAAAAGCATTCTCATTATCGGCGCAAACTCCGCCATCGCCAAGGCGACAGCGCGGCTCTATGCAGAACAAAAAAATGCCCTATACCTGCTAGCACGCGACCCGGAACAACTGGCGCTGCAGAAGGCAGACTTAACAGTTCGCGGCGCCAGCAGCGTCGCGTACGCCGCTTTTGATGCGACCGACCTCGCAAGTCATGGGGCCTTAGTGGCGCAGGCCCTCGAGGCGCTCGGGCACTTCGACATCGTACTAATAAGCCACGGCAGCTTACCCGACCAAGCTCTGTGCGAGCGCGATTTCGATGCGGCACTCGAGGCCTTCAATGTCAATGCGCTGAGCGTAATCTCACTACTGAACTTTGTTGTCAAACCCATGCAAGAGCGACGCGACGGCTGCATTGCTGTCGTCACCTCAGTGGCGGGGGACCGTGGCCGGCAATCCAATTTCATCTACGGCGCCGCGAAGGCGATGGTCTCAACCTATCTGCAAGGCTTAAGAGGGCGTCTATTCCCTCACAATGTCACGGTAGTAGATATCAAGCCGGGTTTTGTGGACTCACCAATGACCGCGCACCTGCCCAAAGGCGCATTGTGGGCGCAGCCTGAACAGATAGCGCAACACATTGTAAACGGCATCGAGAAGAAACGAGGAACAATCTACGCCCCCGGCTTCTGGCGACTGATCATGTTCGTAGTGTGCAGCGTGCCGGAAGTCATCTTCAAGCGTCTAAAGTTTTAGAAAGAGGAGCCTGGCTGCGTGAGGAACTCTAACTCCTGCAATTTCGGACAATTCACATACTCCTGCTGGTGACTTCTTGCACTTGTAATATGACCAGCAATCACTCCGTCAGACTGGTATTTTGCCCCGCGTAGCTGGCATCATACGCCCTTGAGTCTTTGCACCGGGCTACAGCCCCCCGCATTGCACGACAGAACCTAGCGACAAGGCGTCGATATGCCCATACAAGAAAGACCTCTGCCACCCCTCTACGTGGATCTGGATGGCACTCTAATTAAAAGCGACTTGCTATTAGAGTCGTTTCTCGAACTTATTAAACGTAATCTTCTGTATATATTCCTTGTGCCACTGTGGCTGTTCGCAGGAAAGGCAAATTTGAAACATGAGATCGCCAGCCGCATTGAGCTACGAGCAGATCTACTGCCTTACAATATAGAACTCCTCGCCTATTTGAAGGAGCAAAAAAAACTGCAGCGCAAGATTGTGCTGATATCCGCATCTGACCAAATCTTAGTCGACGCTGTTGCCACATATTGTGCCTGCTTCGACGCCGCTATCGGTAGCGATGGCAATAGCAACTGCTCTGGCGCGCGCAAACTTGCACGCATACGACAGGACGACAGCCGGTTCGTCTATGCTGGCGATAATCGAATCGACCTCAAGGTATGGGCGCAGGCAGAGGCAGCCATCGCCGTAAACTTATCTCCCTCGCTGCGCAGCAAACTCGACAAGCTTTGCGCAATAGAGAGCGAGTTTAATTATAGCTCTGGCAGCTTCAAATCCTATATTCGGACACTGCGCTTATATCAATGGCTAAAGAACACTTTAGTGTTTCTACCACTGGCACTCGCGCAACAACTGGATAACCCGGCGCTCGTAGTCAACGCTTTGATTGCATTTCTGTGCTTCGGCCTCTGCGCCTCTAGCGTCTATATATTGAACGACATGCTAGACCTCGCAAGCGATCGTCAGCATCGCAGTAAGTTTCGCCGTCCTTTCGCAGCAGGGGAAATCCCTTTGCTCAACGGAATTTTGCTTAGCCCTGTCTTGCTGCTTTGTGCGTTTAGCTTAGCCACCACTTTACCAAGGACCTTTGTCATCGTGCTGGCGCTATATTATTTGTGTACTGGGCTGTATAGCTTCGTACTCAAACGCATCATGCTAGTTGATGTCATTCTGCTCGCAACCCTCTACACCCTGCGCATCATCTCCGGCGCAGCCGCAATTTCGGTGGTACCTTCCTTTTGGCTCCTCGCTTTCTCGATGTTTCTTTTTTTTAGCCTAGCGGTAGTAAAGCGCTACACAGAATTGGACTTTTTGCGCAATGCCGGTATCGAGCAATCAGAAGGCCGTGGTTACTATGCGCAAGACCTTAATATGATGGCGATGTTCGGTTGCGCCAGCGCCTTTCTTTCGGTGATGGTATTCGCGCTCTACATCAATAATGAAGACACACGGAACCAATACCTCACACCTGAATTACTCTGGCTGATTTGCCCACTATTGCTCTATATGGCTACACGCATCTGGCTGTTGGCTGCTCGTGGAAAAATAGAAGAAGACCCGATAGTCTTTGCACTGACAGATAGGGTGAGCCAAATTGTCACTCTGATTTGCGGATTATTACTTTGGCTAGCGAACTTTCCGTGGCGACAAATATTGCTAGAGAATCTCTGAATAATTCTGTTTTCCCGGTTGATCGTTAGAGAATTAATGACCTTCGAATGTAGACCAATTGTAAGTTCACTTTTGTTGGAAATGTCTAGCGTGAAAGCGTAGGTGTTCTTCGATAAATGTGGCGATAAAGTAGTAGCTGTGGTCATAGCTTGGGCGTGAACGATAGTCCACGGGATAGCCCTTTTTTCTACACTCACTTAGGAACTGTTCTGGATACAATTGTGTCTCTAAGAACTGGTCCGCTTCGCCCTGATCAATTAACATGGGTAGCGTCGCTTGCGACGCAGCCACAAGTTTCGCCGCGTCGTACTTCCCCCAGGTTGCCACATCCTCACCCAAGTAGTGCTTGAAAGCTTTCTGCCCCCAAGGACACTGCGAAGGTGCCGCTATCGGCGCAAAGGCCGTGACGGACTGATAACGCTCAGGATTGCGTAGCGCGATAACAAGCGCCCCGTGCCCTCCCATAGAGTGTCCGCTTATAGCGCGCTTGGTATGGCTTAGAGAAAGCGCTGACTCCAACAATGCCGGAAGTTCATGCACAATATAGTTATACATTTGATAATGTTTGCGCCAAGGTTCCTGCGTCGCGTTTAAGTAGAAACCGGCGGCGAGTCCCAGATCATACGCTGCGTCGGAAGCATCGGGTACGCCTTCACCGCGCGGGCTGGTGTCGGGAGTGACAATCACTAGACCAAGCTCAGCGGCAATGCGCTGCGCTCCAGCCTTATGCACAAAGTTTTCGTCGTTGCAGGTTAGCCCTGATAACCAATAAAGTACGGGAGAATCTTGTGATGCGCCGGGTGGGGTATAAACGGAGAAATGCATTGTACAAGAAAGCACGGCAGACTCGTGTTTATAGCGAGCTTGCTCTCCGCCAAAACAATATGAGGACGAAACTTTTTCTAAACTCATACGAATACCTTCTACAAATTGCGTAAGCATTGGTTTAATTCAAAGCTTTTGATTCTACGATGTCCTGCAAGCGCGCCACTGATTTTTCAAGAGCGAGCCTCGCCTCCTCATCGCTTGATACTTTTGAAAGTACGAAATACGCGGTGCGTGCGACCTGACGCCAGCGTGGATTACTTGGTAGCTTATCGATGGAAAGATAGCGATTCATCGAGCGTGTGCGCAGCCGGCCATTGTCGATACTCACACTCCATATACGACTCTTTTCCGCCAGCTCGATAATCGATTCTCCGGTGACTTTCTGCCAATAATAGTGGCAGTCCTGCATCAGCTTCACCAAGGCTTCGTGGTATTGCTGTTCTTCATCCAGGTCTGGCGTTAGGCTCCTAGAGAGGTTCTGAATAATACGGTCGACGCTATCCATATCTGCGAACAAGTGTTTATGCTTCTTTAGATCTGCTGGCGTGATCCGCGCCAAATATTCTCCCAACACTTGAGTCCGCTCAACATTACGATTGATCTGGTCGATAAGCCCAATAGGGACTGTCTGGCCAAAGGTATTGGAAAGACAAACCTTGAAAGGAAAATGAAAAAAGGCCACCACTGACGAGGAATAACATAAAATACAGATAACTCTGATCTTTACTCGTTATCCATATAAACAGACTATACAGTGCGATAAGGCATATGAGACCGTAATAGAGACCGATCCAAAAATACTCTTCGTGCGACTCCAATTGAAAATCTTCTAGGCTGGACAAGTAGATTGGCAGTTGAATAGAGCCTTTGCTTTGTATGCGGAAATACAATGTCTGCGATTGCGAGGCAAGTACGGGAAATCGAAATATCAGAGAATGATTTTTGAGGTCGCGATCGACGAAAGGAAGAGTGTCACCTGCACTCTTTTCTACCCATTTGCTTTGCGCGTCTTGATAATAGAAATCGAGACGGTCCGTCCCTGGGAATTTCATCTTCACCAGCCAAGTCTGGTCGCTCGAAAAATGATTCGCTACATCGATCGATGCCCAGTATGCGGAATCGCTATAACCGAGCGTCGGAAAGCCTGGCGCGTCCCAGACCTGACCTTCGCTGGCGAGAAACTCGATAGCCTCATCGCGCGTCCAGTTAGCGCGTTCATCCTCGATCAAGACTAGCGCGCCACCGGACGCAATCTCGCCCATGCCAGCCTCTAATTCGACAGCAGCCAAGCTAGGGAACCTCTGAACAATCCTGAATCTTTATAAAATATGCGGAGAAATTTCCGAATTTTGGAATTATTAGACGATTTTATGCTCTTTGATTGGTAATTTGTTCCGCCTGACGCCATTTCGGCGAAAGGCGGACGCACCTGTCCTACGTGAGCAGGTATTTTTTCGCCATCATCATGTTGGCAAACCCGGATAACACATGCAGCCGGTTCATATTCT
>Ga0209390_10007223_pt1 | contig 14359 bp, 13 predicted proteins | sample BON01_FD_187212 | JGI IMG/M metagenome (GOLD analysis project Ga0209390, IMG submission 187212) | Freshwater microbial communities from Lake Bonney liftoff mats and glacier meltwater in Antarctica - BON-01 (SPAdes) (version 2) | ecosystem: Environmental > Aquatic > Freshwater > Ice > Glacier... | reverse complement strand
GGACCCTGGCAACCGCCCCGGACCTGCGCCCTCTGGCCCGCCGCTGCCGCCAACCTGCAAACGTCTGATACTTGATGCCGACCAGGGCGGCGAACGCCGCCCCGGACAGGCCGCTCCGCTCAAACTCCCGCAGGAGCATCTCACGGCGCTCGGGTGAAGTGCGCATGCGCCCCAGCGCATCAGTCTTGATCAGGGAGGGCGCGGACGAAGAATCCGACTCAGTCATAGATCTCATAGCACGCCATGCTACGGCATCTACGACTCTCATGAACAGGGGAGCTTGGTGTCACGCTTACATCTGAACGACCAGAACGGGTTGAAGTACGATCAGGACAAGAATCCTCTTCTTCTGCGGCAAACTAAATCTGCTCCTCAACTCCACCCACAAAAATGTCCGATGAGCCAAAAAACATTCCCGGATAGCACTAACAATCGCCAATTGTCAATTACTGGGACTGACCCCTTTAGTAACCTTCGGTGTAGGTGAATTGGTCGGTGTAGGCGTTGTAGCTGGTGCATATGAAGGATCAAGAACTATTCTTTTATAACTATACAAAGGTGCAACAGGGTCATTATCCTTAACTACAAGAACTATATGAATTGAACTACTTCCAGCATCTGAAGGTACGTTCACAGTAGCTGTTGATGATTTAATAGGTGATGTCTGAATTGGATTGGCTACTCCGTTTATTGAAATACTTCCTGTGTAGGTTCCAGCTTCCTTATAATACCACCATTCATAGCTAAGCTTATTGTTAGGCTTATATACAGATGAATTGGATGCATCAAGTACCAATTGACTACCGGGAATAAGTTTTATTTTCAATGGTTTATTATCGCTATTCCCATTAACGCAAGCTATAGGATTTTTATTGCCAACGCCATCCTTTGCCCAGTCAAATCTAGCTTCAAAATCCTTTTGAATAGCATCTACAAAACGTCTCATACCGTTTTTATACTTCAGTCCAGCAGCAGAAAACGAATCCATCAATGTCGGAAGATCCACACCTGTTGTCAGCCACCAATTATGGTAAGAAGCTACATATAGATTAGATCTGACCTGTTTGTGTCTGCCAGCCCAACCACCCCATTCCGGGTGTTCAAAAAAATCCTGAAGCCCACCCGGGGCAATAACTGAAAACACGGAAGGAGTATCACCTTCCGAACGCCCTTTCATATACCATGTTCCTATTGCGCCATGATTCCTAGCATATGTATCTACCCAGTCATTTGTTATTATTGGATCCCAGTTATATGAATCATTATGCATCATGTATTCGATGTATCCGCAGTTAATCATATACTTTGCTTCTGGAAAGTTATTTCCAATCAAAGGAGATGTGTTGTCCTGTTCTTTAATAGCCATACAGCGTACTTTGCTGATGAATTTTAAGTAATCTTGACTGGATAATTGTGCTTTTGCATCAAGAAGTGCCTGGTAAAAAGTATTTGGACCACCCCAGGCCATTACCATAATTGGTCTGTCATCATCTAGCATTGCCTGTTGTATTATAAGATTGCTTCCAGCGGTGGATTTTCCTGGACCAACATAATTGGTGCCTGATGATTTAGTTCCGGAATTGCCTATTACAGTTCTTGAATATAAATACTCATATGAAGGCCAATATCCGAAGGGTTGTTCACCATTTTCCTGTTCCAAACTCATAAAACTTGACTGACCACTTCTCTTCCTTAGGTTAGTAACGTCTGTCTTGTAAGCATTTAAACCTTCTCTTGCAAGATCAATCCTGCCAAGAGTGGTACTCCATCCACCACAAATTATTATTCCTTCAACTTCCATGACATCGGAGTACATCATGAAACGAGCATAGGACTGCATATCGTCAAGTTCTGGTGAAGTTACGATGTCAGTCATCATAATAACCCTAGGCTTACGATCCACCGTTATAGTTGTCGACGCATTAGTGACCTGTCCTAGAGCAGAGGTGTTTATTGGGTTTACTTTGATGATAATTCTACGGTAGCTCTTCATGTTCCATGTCCCGTTGTCAGCAACTTCAAGAATGACATGAATGTTCTTACCTGCAGCTGAAGACGGCACGGTAAGACTAGCGTTCATAGACGTTGAATTACTAATTGATATCGCTGATCCGTTATTGTAGAACCCTTTACCAGAACTCTTTTCCGCCTCGAAGTAGTGCGTCCAACGATAAGAAATTGTATTTCCGTCTGGGTCAGAGGATCCTAATGCACTCAATTGAACAGTTTGACCAGCACTTGCATTCAAATATACTACATTTAATGACTTGTCACCGTTGAATGCCGCCACTGGATTATGGTTTGCGCCAGACTTGTCCATCACACACCAATCCATTCTAGCTGCAAAATCACGGTTCATATCATCACGCCAACGAGCAACCGCTGTGAGTCTCTTGAGCCAACTCTCTCCTCCAGCCAACGGTGCGTTCTCTTCATCTGTCCATCTAGTTGGTCCTGCGCCACTATTGCCATATCCTGATTTGGCAGACTGACCGCTTGAACGCTTGAACTGTCCACCCCAACTTCCCCAATCCTCTACAAAATCAGGGTTGAGACCATTGGGAATTAAGAATGCATAAGCAGGAGTATCTCCTTCTTTGACACCTGTAGGACCTGATGCCGAAGCAGGATATTTTGTTCCAAGTGCACCATGGTTATTAACTATGTTGGCATTTGCCCAAGACAAATCACAGTTGCTGTTAGGTGCACCAGGAAAATCGATTTTGTACATACCAATCCATGATGTATCTGACTTGCACCAGTGTACGTATTGTGACAGGTACTCTTCTACATAGAAGTAACTAGCATCCTGTGTAAGAACATCCCATACTCGAATCTTACTGAACAACTCCAATTTTCTAGCTTCAGTTCTTCCACTGTTCCAGATATCGTAGCACGCTTGGGAAAGCACTACTGGTCCACCCCAGATGCCGCACCACAATGGTCTCGGATCATCCTTTTCTAGTTCTTGAATTAGGAAGTTCGACGCTTCGGTCGATTTGCCATCTCCTACATGATCCTGCCATACGCCTGCACCCTGACCAAAATCACCGTGACCATCAGGATAGGAACGATGTTTTTTGACAACACTACGTAGATAATCGGCCGTTGGATATCTATCATCGTGCAACAACAGATTTGGTCGAACCTGTTCGTAACCGCTAATTACGGAATGAGTGGCACTTTCTGCTCCGGTCATGGAACCAAATGGCGCTAGCAAAATACCAACAATTTCAATATCATTCGAATACACCATCAAACGCACTAAAGACTGTTGATCGTCAGGATCACCTGTGATGTCAGTCAATGCCATGTAACGAGGTCTTTCCGGGGTGGACGGGTCTTGCGCGGCGGCGAAGCCCGGCAGCAGGCTGGCGATGAGGCCGCAAGCCATCAAGATTGCCGCCGTCTGGCGAACACATTGGAATTGGTGTGGCATACTGATAGGCATTTTCCTTTTCGACATGGCTTGAGTGTGGCTGGCCAGGTGTGGCCAGTCAAGGTCAGGGCGAAACGCGGCAGAATTGTCTCTTGCCAAGTGCTTGGCCGGCCTTTGGGGCTGGTGGGCGGGCGGCCCATCAGCCCCCGAAAGGTGGTCGTAGCCTCTAGGAGGGCCGGTCAGAGGGCCACAGCGGCTGGAAACGGCCGTCGCGGGGTGCATTTCACCGCCGAGCGGATGCCCCGCTTCACGCGCGAGGCGACCGCTCCCCGTTCACTGAAACGTCGCCCGACCTCGTCGCCCTGCGACTGAACCCGTGGTGGTATCCGCATGGTCTCCACACCCCCGGCGGTCCGGGCCCGGTTCGGACCGAACGCTTCCGCCGCGCCCTCGAGCATGATCTTCTTCCTCTCCGATACCTGCACCGGGTGGATCTGGTACTCCTTGGCTATCTGTTGAATCGTTCTGACGCCCTTGAGCGCCTCCAGTGCCACGCGGGCCTTGAATCCGGGTTCGTGTCTCTTTCGTTTGGCTTTCATTTTGTTTCGTTCCAGTTTGGGTTTATCACCCACACCAAAACGCCACAATCTTAGCTTAACTCAGGGCCCTGTTTTCGGGGTCCGCCTCACCGTGCTCTATCGCCCCGTCGATCCCACGGCACCGAAGAGTGAGGAGTGCGTCTTTGAATCGCCCATCGGCAAGGAAGGCTTTGCCTCGGTGAAGGACATCACCAGCGAACTGGAATTCGCGGAAGATGGTGCGGGCAATTTCGAGATCTCGCTTCCGCTCGCCACCGTGCTGCGCGTCGAGTTTCAAAAGCTCGGCAAACAAGACTGGCACGAGGACAAGACAGTTATTCTGGGTGACCTCGGCATCATCCGGGGCAACGGCGGCCAGAACGTGCAGCGCGCCTGCTGGAACAGCCTCGACACTTGGATGACCAGCGACCTCCCGAGCGAAGTCCGCTGGCGTTCCATCAATTGGGGCGTGCTGAAACTTGTGAAACCCTGAGCACCGTTTGTTGAACCAATCTATGATGCATAGAAAAAACATTCTCCTCGCCACTCCGGTGTTCTTGCTGAACTTCGTCACTAACGCGGCGCCGATTCAACACAAAGAGCTTCCGCCCCTAGTTCCGGGCACGCTCGACTGGGACTACATCGGAAACTCCTTCAGCGACTTCGCCGTCTCGCCGCAGGGGGAGTTAGTGGTCTGCGACGACAGCCTCCGGCAGCAGATTCGATTCCATGCCATCTCCGGACCAGACGTGCCGTTGATGAGCACTTTCGGCCAGCGCGGCGGCATCAGTGCGGGCACAGCGGGCGAGCCACTGCCCGACAAACTCATGCGCCCGGAGGGAGCCAACCGGGACGCCGCGGGTAATCTCTACGTTGCCCTGCGCTATGACGAACTTTCCCCTACGGGCGGCCTTATCCTGCGTTCGTTTGATCCAGCGGGGAAGCTGCGTTGGGAGGTGGCCTGTCATGTGTTCAGCGAGTGCCTGGATGCCGTGCCTGCGGCGGATGGTTCGCTCACCGCGTATGGCTTCCGCTCGATTTTAAAAAAGGCGAAGGATGCCCGAAGAGGAGACTGAAAGGTCGATGCCATCACGCTCGACTCCCGCAACCATTCTTTGAGGCCGGCTTTGGCGACCGCGCTTTTGGGGTCGCGCGACGCGGCGTGACGGAAGGTCATGATTGCCTCCGTGCGTGCGTGACCAACAACTTGTCAATGCGGTCGCCATCCAGGTCGAGCACTTCGTATTGCCAGCCATCCGTAGTCAGCACGTCGCCCTCGCTTGTGCCCTTTCCGAGTCGGGCGGCAACGAAGCCGGCCACCGTTTGCTTTGGCTCGGAGTAATCTTCCAAATTACTTCCGCCCGGCAGCAGACGGCGAAACTTGGTGAGCGCGAGGCGACCATCCACCAGCCACGAACCGTCCTCCCGTCGGCGGGCTTCGGGTTGGAGGCGTTCTTCAAGCGAGGGAATCTCACCGACGATGGCTTCCAGCACGTCCACCAGCGTGACGAGGCCGAGAAACACGTTGCGCTCATCCGCGACGATGGCGATATGCTTGCCGCCGCGCTTGAAGGTTTCGAGCAGCGCGGCGATGCTTTGGCTGGCGGGCACGCACAAGGGCTGCACCATGAGATCGGCCACGTTCGCGTTCACTCCGGCGGCAAGATTCGCATAAATGGATTTCACGGAAACCACGCCGACGATGCGGTCGCGGTTGCCTTCGTGGACGGGATAACTTGAATGACCGGCCACCACGATCTTGTGCCAGAGCACTTCGGGCTTCTCGTCGCGGCGCAGGAAAATGACTTTGCCGCGCGGCGTCATGATGTCGGTGACGGGACGTTGATCGAAGGCGAGGACGGATTCCACCATGCGCGGTTCTGCGGGATGGAACACACCGGATCGAGTCCCTTCGTGCATGAGCAGTTTGACTTCATCCTCGGAAGCATTTCCCGTGGCACGCGGCGGCACGCACAGCAGGCGCAAAACCAAATCAGTGGTCTGGCCCAGTACCCAGATCGCCGGTCGCGCCAGGCGGCTCAACCAATCCAGCGGTTGCGCCATCCGGCTGGCGATGCGCTCGGGATCGGCCAGTGCAAGACGCTTGGGCACAAGTTCACCTATAACGAGGGACAGGAAGGTGAGCGCGACCACCACGGCGGCGACGCCCAAGACTTCCGCGTAGGGCGCGAGCGAAGGCCAGCCAACGAGCCAGGTGGCGATTTGTTTGGCGAGGGTCGCCCCGCCAAACGCGCCCGCCAGCAGGCCGATGAGGGTGATCCCGATCTGCACCGAAGGCAGGAAGCGGTTCGGCGATTCGGCCAGGGACAGGGCGGCGCGCGCGCCCACATCGCCTTCGTCCGCCATGAGCCGCAGACGGCTTTTGCGTGCGGACACCACGGCCATCTCGGTCATGGCAAAGACGCCGTTGGCGACCAGCAGCAGCAAAATGACGCCAAATTCGACGAAGATGATGGTCATGTTAAGCAACGTTGAAATTCATGAAGCCGTGTTGGAAATGGTTTTCGGCAAGGCAGTCTTTTTGGGCTTCAACAAGGACCACACCACGCTCGTGGTCAAGATCAGCACGATGACGCCGAGCGAAACGAGCGTGTCAATCTTCCACGCCGTGTGCGCGAGAATCATTTTTACGCCGACAAAAGTCAGCACCACGCCCAGCCCGATCTTGAGATAATGGAACTTGTCCATGACGCCCGCCAGCGCGAAGTAGAGCGACCGCAGGCCGAGGATGGCGAACACGTTTGACGTATAGACGATGAACGGATCTTTGGTGACCGCGAAAATCGCCGGAATGGAATCCACCGCGAAAATCAGGTCGGTGATCTCCACCAGCAACAGCACCACAAACAGCGGCGTGGCCATGCGGACGCCATTCTCGCGCACGAAGAATTTATCCCCGCGATAGTCGGGCGTCACCGGCACCAGCTTCCTGAACCAGCGCACCACCGGATTGCGGTCCGGATGAAACTCCTCCTCGCGCTTCACGATCATTTTGATGCCCGTGAGAATCAGGAAGCCGCCGAAGACATAGATGATCCACGCGAACTTGGTGATCAACACCGCCCCGAGCGCGATGATGACGGCACGCATGACGAGTGCACCTAGGATGCCCCAGAAGAGCACCTTGTGCTGATAGACGGGCGGCACGGCGAAATACGAGAACAACAGCGCGAACACAAACAGGTTGTCCACGCTCAGGGATTTCTCGATCACATAGCCGGTGAAAAACTCCAGCGCCTTCTGCGAACCCGCAAAATGCCACACGCCGGCGTTGAACAGCAAGGCCAGTGCAATCCAGACCCCGGTCCAGGTGAGTGACTCCTTGAGCGACACGACATGGGCCTGCCGATGGAACACGCCGAGATCCAGCGCGAGCATGACGAGCACGAACGCGTTGAAGCCCACCCAAAGCCAGATTGAGGTTTCAGTCATTGTTGCAATGGGTCACTCATTCAGGCCGCCGCGTGACCATTTGTTCTTCGCCAGGTCGAAAACATTGGGCGCCTCTTTGGCGCGGATCGTCAGCACGGAACACTCCAGGTCGCGCAACAACCCCTCCGCCGTCGAGCCGAGCAACATATACTCCAAGTGACTGCGCCCATGGGTGCCCAGCACGATCAGGTCGGCATTGGCCTGGTGTGCAAATTCGGCGATCCCACGCGAGTGATGTTCCGAGCCGCGGAGTGCAGTGAGTCCGGGGTCGGCGCCAACCAAGCCCACGAACTCGCGCAGTCTGGCCCGCATGGCCGTCTCGAAACGGCTCTGAAAATCCGCCGCCATGACCAGTGAAGGCATCCGGCGACTCAGCTCGTTCCACGGTGGTTCATACACATGGAGACAATGGACCCGACCGCTGTCGTTCCCGGCAACCCGCAACGCTTGCTTCGCCGCCTCGACTGAGGTTTCTGAGAAATCCACACACGCCACAATTTGACGACACGGTCCCGTATGACCCGGCTGAACGAGCATTACTTTGGTGGCGGCCTTGCGTATCAGCTTGGCGGCGAGCGTACCCGCGCCGGCCCCATCGCGGCTATCACCCCGCGCGCCCGCCACCAGCAGATCCGCTGGCAGAGTGACCGCGGCGGTGAGCAATTCGTGGAGCGGCGAGCCGACCACAACCCGGGCGGTCGCTTCAATACCCTCGCTCGCCAGGCGCGTTTCCATTTCGGCCTGCGCTGTCTGCTCCGCTGTTGCCGCCACGTGCGCACGGGACCAGTTCAAGGCCAGAGCCAACTCCTCAATCGTTTCGTCAGCAATCACGTGCAGAAGGGTCAGCCGCGATTGGTTCCATTTGGCGAGGCGCAGCGCCTGGGCAAGCGCCGCTTCGGCCCCGGGAGAAAAATCCCAGGCCACGAGAATTTGTTTCAGTTGATTCATGAGCTTTGGGGTTCAACCGCCCCGCCGCGCTTTCAGATTGCCCTTGATGCGTTGCAGCCGCTTCGAGGCGCGGCTCGTGATTTGTTCACGCAACTGCGCCAGCGCCTTGGTGAAGGCGGCGCGTAGCGTGTGATCGCGGGTCTCGGCGAACACATCCGGGCCGGGGGTGACCAGGTGAATGTTGACTTGATACGCCGGGCTGGCGTTTTCCAGCCGGACAAGCCGGACGTTCGCCTCGTCAATCTGACGGGTCTGCCCGAGGGCGAAGATTTGCTTCTCCACCCACGAATCCAACTTGTCGTTGGAGTGGACGTTCAAATGGTGCACGTTGAGTCTCATGATCGGTGTCATGGTTTTGTTTTGGTTGATCGTTGTTTTGTTGGTTGTGATTTGTGGTTTGACGGGCCGGGCTCAGCTCCAGCCGAATTCCTTCACGTCAATGCGCCAAGCTTTCCTGTCCGTGACGTGCAGTGCGCGGTCCTTGAGTTCGTATTGGACCTCCTCCAGGTCCACGCTTTCGGGGATCACATTCACGATCACCTCTCCGGAGCTGATCGGGATCAGTTTGATGCGGTGATCCGGTCGTTTGACAAACATGTGTTTGTTCAAGTCGTCCAGGACGAAGACGTAGCCGGAAGCCCGGGCGATTCCGTGCTCGTAGCTCTCGACCTCGCCCACGAAGTGACGTCGTGCATCTTTCTCGAAGTGACGTCGGTGAATCACGTGAATCTTCTCACCGGGTTTGAGGATGGTTGAATTGTGTTCTTTCATTTGGTTTTGGTGTTCCTTGGTTCCTGTTGTGTGTCATCGGGAGTCAAATGGCGGTCAGTCGCGCTGCCTCCCGGTGAGCAGGGGCAACAAATACCAGAGGAAATAGGCCAGTGACGTGATGAACGCCGCCACATAGGTCCACGCGGCCGCATCGAGCACCTTCTTCACCCCGGTCGCTTCTTCGCCGGGCGCGATAAAGCCGAATTCGGCCAGCACGAGCTTAGCGCGGCGCGACGCGTCAAATTCCACCGGCAGCGTGGCGAGGTTGAAGAGCATGATGATGCCCCACGCCACCGCCATCAGGAGCGCACCTGTCAGCGGCGTGATCAGCCCGGTGAACAAGCCCAGCAACGGCAGGACCATCACGATGTAATTGGCGTAGGTGGTGATGCCAACTGCCGCCATACGCCAGTGCAGTGGCGCGTAGGCCCGGGCGTGCTGAATGGCGTGCCCGCATTCGTGGGCCGCCACGCCCAGCGCGGCGGGTGTGCGGCCAAAATAGTTGGCCTCAGATAGCACCAGCCGCTTGTGAATCGGATCGTAGTGATCGCCCAACATTCCATCCATGTGGGTGATCTCCACATCGCGGATGCCGGAGTGCCGGAGAATCTCCGCCGCCACCTGGCCCCCCGTCAGGCCTGAATGCACGACGCCCTGGTTGTAGCGGTTATAGACCGACTTCACGCGCCACATCGCCCAGAGCGAAAGCGCCATCGTGCCGATAAATAGAATCCAGATCATAAATTGCCTTTCCAGTTTTCGGCGGCTTCACGCCCGCCGTTTCACTCCAGCACTTTAGTCGCGCTGCCGGGAGCGGACCAATACGCCTTTCCGAATGGACAGTTAGGTTAATCCGAAGCATGATTTCGGCACGATGGAATGGCTCAATTATCACCACCTGCGTTACTTCTGGACCGTGGCGAAGGAAGGCGGCCTCGCCCGGGCTGCCGCCAGGTTGCGCGTCTCCCAGCCGTCCATCTCAGAACAAGTTAGGGAACTGGAATCCGCGTTGGGCGTAAAATTGTTCCGGCGGGAGGGGCGCAAGAACGTCCTCACGGACACCGGTCGGATTGTCTTCGGCTACGCGGAGGAGATCTTTGCTCTCGGTCGCGAACTGGTGAACACGGTCAAACAAGGACATGGGACGAAGCCGTTGCGACTATATGTCGGCGTTGCCGATTCATTCCCGAAGCTCGTGACCAATGAAATCCTCCGCCCCATCTTTGACATGCCGCAAACCGCTCATGTGATCTGTCGCGAAGGCAAAACACTAGACCTGCTGGCCCAGCTGGCGGCGCACCGGCTTGATCTGGTGCTGGCGGACGAACCGGCGTCCAACACCGCAAACCTCAAGGTGTTCAATCACTCGCTGGGCGAAACCACCGCCACGATTTGCGCCGAGAAGAAAATGGCGGCGCGGCTGAAACGCAATTTCCCCAAGTCGTTGAACGAAGCGCCCGCCTTGCTTCCCTCGGAAAACACCACCTTGCGGCGCGCATTGGAAACATGGTTTCGCGAACAGCGTATCCAACCGCGCATCGTGGCGGAATTCGAGGATTTGGCCTTGATGAAAGTGATGGCCGCCGAAGGACGAGGCTTCATCGCCGTGCCCAGCATGGCGGTCCGTGACGCCTTGGGGCATTACGGCTTTCGGGTCATCGGCGTGGCGAAGCGTTGCCGGGTGGAATTCTTTGCCATCACGGCCGAGCGGCGCATCGAACATCCCGCCGTGGCGCTCATCACCACCATCGCGCGGGAAAAATTAAGCAAACCATGACCGGCGAGAACGTCGGCAACCTCGCGAACGTCAGCCGCCATCTCGTGGACCATCTCCGCGCAGATTCCCAGACCGGCTTCGCCTCCCAGCACTTCTCCCGACATTTTAAGCAGGATCCGTTTGTACTTGGGTTTGGCGGAGGAACGGGTGGCGGGCTTGGGGCGTTTCATAAACGGCGCGGAGTCTGCCCGTCGCCGGGCCACAGGTCAAATTCCCAATCGACCGGTTCGCGCGTTGGCGCCTCCAAAAACATCGCCAACCGTGCGTCTGCGCCTTAGAACCGGGGGTGTGGAAATGCCCGCTACCAGTCCCCGTGAAGCAGCCGACCACGGCGGCCGCTTTGTGACGACCCACTGGAGCGTGGTGTTGCGCGCGGGGCAGGCCGGGTCGCCCGACGCGATGACGGCTCTGGAGCGCCTGTATCTGACTTACCGCTACCCGCTCTACGCCTTCGTTCGGCGGCAGGGGCACGATCCCGAGACCACCGAGGACGTGGTGCAAGAAGTCTTCCTGGCCCTGGTGCAGAAGAATCAACTCGCCGCCGTCGGGCCGGAGAAGGGGCGCTTCCGTTCCTACCTGCTCGCCGCAGCCAATCACTTGCTGGCCAACGAATGGCACAAACGCAACCGCCAGAAGCGCGGTGGCGGCCGGGCACCCATCGCGCTCGATGGCCTCGCCGCCGAAGCGCGTTACCGGATCGAGCCGGTGGATGATCGAGCTCCGGATCTGCTGTTCGAACGCCGATGGGCGCTGGCGCTGCTCGACAGCGTGTTTGCCCGGCTGCGCGGCGAATGGCAGGCCGCAGACAAGGGCCCGATCTTCGACGTGTTGCGGGTGTTTCTCTCGAGCGATCAGGATGCTCCGGGATTCGCCGCCGTGGGAGCCCAACTGGGTTGGACCGATGGGGCCACTCGCGTGGCCGTGCATCGATTGCGGAAGCAATATCGGGATTTGTTGCGGGAAGAAATCGCCAGTACCGTCGAGAGCGAAACCGAGGTTGATGATGAGATTCGGCATTTGCTCGCGGCGTTGCGGAGATAATGCCGGCGTCCCGCGTGTAACGATTCGCGGCGTTTGTTGCTCTCGATAGATGAACGCGAATGCCTCTCGCTCGCGACGCTGATATCATGCCCTCCAGTAAATCATGCGCCCGCTGTGGCTCGACTTCCGAAGAGGAGTGGAGCGGCGGGATGTGCCCTGCCTGCGTGCTGGAGTTTGGTCTGCTCGGATTTGGCGAAGAACAGCCAGGCGGCAATGAGAGTCTGGAATCGGAACGGTCCACCGGACGAATATTTGGCGACTACGAGCTCCTGAAGGAAGTGGCCGCGGGTGGCATGGGCGTCGTCTATCGCGCTTACCAGCGCAGCCTGAACCGTATCGTCGCGGTGAAGATGATTCGCTCCGGGCATCTGGCGCGCCCGGCGGACACCAAACGATTTCGCACAGAGTCGGCGGCGGCGGCCAAGCTTCAGCATCCGAACATCGTCGCCATCCATGAAGTCGGTGAGATCGATGGGCTGCATTATTTCTCCATGGATTTCGTGGAAGGGCAAAGCTTGGCCGAACTTGTCCGCGAGCATCCGTTTCCTCCCGCTGACGCTGCGCGATGTGTCAGGACCATCGCGGCGGCGATTCATTTCGCGCACACCCGGGGCGTTTTGCACCGCGATCTCAAGCCCTCAAACGTGATGTTGAGCGCGGACGGGACCCTCCGCGTAATGGATTTCGGTCTGGCCAAGCTCCTCGCCGTCGATTCCGAACCGACGCAAACCGGCGATGTTATGGGGTCACCCGGCTACATGCCACCGGAGCAGGCCCTGGGCAGGGCCCGTGAGGTCACCGTGAGCAGTGATGTTTATGCGCTGGGCGGAATCCTCTACGAACTGCTGACCGGGCATCCACCCTTCCGCGCCACGACCGCGGTGGAAACACTCAAGCTCGTGACCGAAGAGGAACCGGTGCCGCCAAGGACGTTGAATCCGCGTCTGCCTCGTGACCTGGATACGATCTGCCTCAAGTGCCTCGAAAAGTCACCCGCCCGGCGTTATGCCAGCGCACTCGATCTGGCCGATGAACTCGACCGCTTCCTCGCTGACAAACCGATCCGCGCCCGACCCGCCGGATCGGTGGAGAAGCTCTGGCGCTGGTGCCGGCGGAAACCGATGCTGGCATCGTCGCTCGCGCTCTCTTTGATCCTGCTGCTGGCGCTGACCGCGGTCTCGGTCACCACCTCCGCCCGGATTCGGCGCGAGAGCAAACTGACTGAAATCGCCAAGCTCGATGCGGAAGACAAACTTTGGAATTCACAGCTGGCGCACGCCCGGGCGGCCCGGCTCAGCGGCGTGGCGGGCCGGCGTGCGGAAAGCCTCGCAGCGCTCACCGCCGCTGCCCGGAAGAAACCCACCTTGGCGGTGCGCAATGAAGCCATCGCATCCCTCGCGCTGAGCGACCTGGGCGAGACGCGATTTTGGACCGAATCTCCCGCTGGCGAATCCGGACAGGGAATTGCCTGGGACGACTCCCTCGAGCACTACACGCTGGGTCATGCTGCGGGGCGTGTCACCGTGGAGCGTGTCAGCGACCGCGCGGTGCTGGCGGATCTCCCCATGTTCCGCTCCCAACCGCGCTTTGCCGTCTTCAGTCCTGACGGGCGCTACCTCGCGGCAACATCGGTTGACGGACAGATTCAGGTTCGGGCACTCGACCCGCAGGCGCCGTTGGCGGAGTTTGATTATCCGGAGATTCCGACGGGAGGGAATGCCGTGACCTTCAGTCCGGACAGTCGTTGGCTGACGGTTGTGGGCCGGGATCAACAACTCCACTTCTTCGACGTGCTCGACGGCAAGCGGGTGCCATCAGTGCCGTTGAAGGGCCTGGCGGAGTGTGTTGAGTTCTCGCCGCGCGGTGACGCCCTTGCTCTTGCCGCAGGTCAGGAGATTCAGCTGTGGAGCTGGCCCGGGCTCGAACTCTTGAGGTCCTTCAAACACAGCGCCCAGATTGCCGGCATCGGCGTCGGCGGTCAGGGCCGGGGCAGTCTCAACGCGTTCAACTCAATGGGCAACAACCTCGTCGCGCTCTGCGACGTGGATGTCAGCCGGGCGGGCGACATTTATCAGAAATATCCGAAGGCGAAAAAGTATCAGGACTTCCGCGTGATGTTCGACCAGATGGGAAATCAGATCGACGCCGTTCTGGTCGCGACTCCCGATCACACGCACGCCGTCGCCGCAGTGGCGGCCATGAAGCTGGGCAAACATGTTTACTGCGAAAAGCCGCTCACGCGCACGGTCTACGAAGCGCGGGTCATGCGGGAAACTGCGGCGAGTCAGAACGTCGTCACGCAGATGGGAAACCAGGGTTCCGCCGAGCGCGGCCTGCGCCGGGCCGTTGAACTCGTGTGGGGCGGCGCCATCGGAGACGTCCGGGAGGCGCACGTCTGGTTTGGAGGCGGCA
>Ga0209390_10007221_pt1 | contig 14360 bp, 11 predicted proteins | sample BON01_FD_187212 | JGI IMG/M metagenome (GOLD analysis project Ga0209390, IMG submission 187212) | Freshwater microbial communities from Lake Bonney liftoff mats and glacier meltwater in Antarctica - BON-01 (SPAdes) (version 2) | ecosystem: Environmental > Aquatic > Freshwater > Ice > Glacier... | reverse complement strand
CGTTGGGCGTTGGCGACCAGGAAAAACGAGACGTTGTTGAGCCAGAGGTTCCGGAAGGCTGCGACGGTGAGTGGATTCGCCGGGCGCACTGCGGCGTCGGCGGCATGTTCGGCGGTCGTCATCGAGAGAGCATGGCACCGCGCCGCTGTCGCGTTCGGACCGGACGGATGCCGCCCGACCCGGTCAGCCGGTGCGGTCACCCGGGGGTGGTGATGTCGACCACGAGAGCAGCGTGGTCGCTCGGCCAGACCGCGTACCCGTCGACGTCGACCGGGTCGGCGCCGACGATCTGTGCCGAGATCGGGTTGCCGACGGGTTTTGGTCGCGGCCACGACACCAGCACGTAGTCGATCCGCCGGTTCGGCCACGCGCTGTCGGCCGCATGCGGGTTCTCCCGTCGCCATGTCGCTCCGGGCCCGTCGCCGGTCTGCTCCCAGGCGTCGGAGAACACGATCCCAGCGACACCGACGTCGCGTCCGGTCAGCAGGCGCACCTCGGTGGTATCGGGAACGGCGTTGAGGTCGGCGCCGATGATCACCGGCAGATCGGTCGTCGGCTCGCCCCGCCAGGTCGATGCGAGTTCGAGCAGTCGGCGGCTCTGCACCTGGCGGACCGCCGAGTCGTCGAACCGATGGTCGAGGTGGGTCGACGCGAACGGCCACGGACCCCACGGCGTCGCGACCGTTGCTGCCACGATCCGGCGGTATCCCGGCGTCCCATCGACTCGGGGGAGTGCCTCGTCGGCGAGTGGATCACTCGGCCAACGTGAGAGCACCGCGTTCGTGAAGCCGACGTCATGGCGTCCGACTGGCGTGCTGCTCACCGCGTGGTAGCCCAGCTCGTCGGCGAGGATGTCGGCCATGCCGGTCCCGTCGGCGTGTGCCCACACCTCCTGCAGGCACAACACGTCGGGGTTCGCCGCTCGGATGGTGTCGACGATCGCGTGACGACGCGCTTCCCAGTCGCCGAACCGCCACCACAGGTTCCACGTCATCACGCGCAGCGTCATCACGGTGTTTCGCCGTCAGCCGTAGAGCGGAGGCAAGCGGTCGGCCCACGGTGCCGCCGTCTCGAGTTGTGAGGCCAGCCTCAGCAACAGCGCTTCGTCGTCGATCGGCCCCACGAACTGCACGCCGATCGGGAGATCGTCGGTGCTCCAGTGCAGTGGCAGTGACATCGCCGGCTGGCCGCTCACGTTGAACTGCGCCGTGAACTGCAGGATGCTCGTGAGGCGTTCGGTGCCGTGTTCCGGGTCGCTCAGCCATCCGATCGGCGGGGGCGGTACCGCGATGACCGGGCTGACCAGCACGTCGAGGTCGTCCCACCACGCCCGCAGTCGACGTGACCACGAGTGCACCCAGTTGACCGACGCGATGTAGTCGGCAGCGGGAACCGCCCGACCGATCGAGCCCATGAGCCAGTTGCTGGCCTCGACGTCGCCCTCGGTGATCGGTCGCCCGATCGAGGTGACCATGTCGGCGAAGTCGACGGCGGTGGCGACCGCCACGATGGTCACGTAGTGCCGGGAGAACCCCGCGTCGAAGAACGCTTCAGGCTGCGCCAGCTCGACGTGGTGGCCGAGCGATTCGAGCAACGCGCCCGCTGCCTCGACGGCGGCGACGCACTCGGGGTCGGTCGTGACGCCGGCATGTGACGATGCGAGCCCGACACGGAGCCGACCCGGGTCGACTCCCACCTCGTCGGCGAAGGGTCGCGTCGGTGGCGCAGCGATGTACGGATCGCCGGTGCGGCGACCCGACATCACGTCGAGCATCGCGGCCGTATCGCGAACCGACCGCGACACCACGCCGTCGGTGGTGGCGCCCGCCCATCCCTCGCCGACCTTCGGGCCCTGGGAGATCCGGCCGCGGCTCGGCTTGAGCCCCACGAGGCCGCACTCGCTGGCCGGCACCCGGATCGACCCGCCACCGTCGCTCGCATGGGCCATCGGCACCATGCCAGCAGCCACCGCGGCGGCCGACCCGCCCGAGGATCCACCCGTGGAATGATCGGTGTTCCACGGGTTGCGGCTCGGCCCGAACGCCTCGGGTTCGGTGGTGATCGTGCCGCCCAATTCCGGAGTGTTCGTGCGTCCGAGGGTGATGAACCCCGCACCCCGGATCGCCTCGTACAGGTACGAGTCGTGCGCGGCGCGGACGTCGGCGTCCTTCAGTGCCTGATTGCCCTGGGTGTGCGGCTCGCCGGCCATCTCGCAGCCGAGATCCTTCACGAGGAACGGCACACCACGGAAGGGTCCGTCCGGGAGGTCACCGCTCGCCGCGGCGCGGGCAGCATCGAAGCGCTCGTGGATGACGGCATTGATCGTGGGGTCGAGTCGCTCGACGCGGGCGATCGCCTCGTCGACGAGCTCGGCCGGGGAGGCCTGGCCGGAATGCACGAGTGCGGCGAGTCCGGTCGCATCGGGAAGGAGTGTGGTCATGGCGTGTTCTTCATTCGGTGTGGTCAACCGGTGGAGTCAACCGGTGTGCTCAGTCGGTGTGGACGATCAGGACCGAACGGTCGGCGTGATGTGCGCAGCGACTCGAGACGCTGCCGAGCAGGAACCGTCGGGCTCCATGCATGCCACGACTGCCGATCACGAGGAGGTCGGCGTCGAGGTGGTCGCACAACGACAACAGCGCGTCCGCTGGATCGCCGGCCAACTGATGCGTGGTTGCTTCGACTCCTGCTGAGGTGGCGATTTCGGCGGCGGCTCCCAGCGCCGTTCGGGTGGTCTGCTCGGTCGCCGTGCCCCACTCGACAGTGGCGATGACCATGTCGGGTGCCACCAGCATCGGAATCGACGGTGTTGCCATCGCGATGTGCAGATCTGCGTGGGTCAAGGCTGAAAGCGCGACAGTTCGTTCTACCGCTTTCGCAGCGGTGGCCGAGCCGTCGGTTCCTACCACGATGGTGTCGTACATTTCGCCCCACTTCGGTCGTCGAATCGCTGGGCGCACCGTAGCAATTCGTGGCCCGAGCCGACGATGTCGTCAGTCGAGCAGGATGTCGCGAATGGTCCGCGCCACGAGCGCTGCACCGGTGGCGCTGTTGATGATCGTGTAGTGGTTGAGGCCGGCTGCTTCGATCCACCGGTGCTGCGGGTAGCGCGATCGGACGTCGTCGGTGACGAACGGGGCAGGGCCGCCGAGCATCCCGGACTCGGCGCGGATGATCGTGGTCGGTTGCTGGCGACGGTCGAGCAACGTGCGCACCTGGGCGTCGGCGAGCAGGTCGTGGCCATCGGTTCGCACGGCCGCCTCACGGACGGCGGTGCGGAAGCCTCCGTCGACTTCGATGAGGTCGGCCAGCAGGTTGCGTTCGAGGTCGGGGCTGATGCCGTCGGAGAACGCCGGGTGGCCGGCCCACATCGAGTGATACGACACCCGGTTGGGCCAGACGGTACGGATGCGCTCGATGCCGGGGCCGAGCATCCGGTCGAGCGCTGCGTCGACGTCGCCATCGGCGGCTGCAGCGAGTGGCGCGCCACCGTCGACCAGCACGATGTCGCGCACCGACTGTGGTCGCTGTTCGGCGACCATCTCGACCACGTAGGCGCCCATCGAGTGGCCGACGAGCACCAGCGGGCCCCCGAGTTGCTCGACGATCGACGCGATGTCGGCGGCGTGCTGCGCGATGCCGTACGGCGCCGGTGCGTCGTAGCTGCGGCCGCGACCTCGTAGGTCGACGGCCACGAGATGGGCGGCGCCGGCCAGGTGGTGTGCGACCGGGTCCCACGCCCAGGCGTTGGACGTGATGCCGTGCACGGCAACGACCGTGGGCGCCCCATCGAGTCCGGGCCAGCGCAGCGCGCCGAGTGTTGCTCCGTCGCCTGATTGCCCGTCGCCTGATTGCCCGGCGACGGTGAATTCGATGAACTCGGCTTGCTGCGCCATCAGACGAGATCAGCACTCAGCGTGGTGGCAGAACGCTCTCCGTCGAACTCCATGTCGGGAGCGTACAACCGGGACGCGTGGTGTTGCACCGTGCGTCTCCCCGTGTGGATCATGGTGTCGGATCATGGTGTCGGACACCTCGAGTTGCAGGTCAGCGAGGTTCGCGGGGGAGTCCGAGGACGCGTTCACCCAGGATGTTGCGCATGATGTTCGAGGTACCGCCCATGATGGTGTAGCCCGGCGCGTAGACCAGGCCCTGCGTGACCTGGTCCCACAGCATCGCGTCGGCACCGAACGTGGCCGCGACGAACTCGGCGACGCGTATCTCGTGCTCGGTGCAGAAGCACTTCGTCGCTGCCGAGAAACCTTCCGGTGCCTGGCGTAGGACCTCTCGCGCGTCCAGGATCCGACCGATGCGGTAGCCGGTCTCGATGCCGGCGATCTCCTGGCGCACCAGTGGGTCGCTGCGGTCAGCGCGTTCGAGAGCGAGTTCGTACAGCGCTTGATTCGACACGAGTCGGTCGATGCCGCCGCGCTCGTGTTCGAGTTGCCCCATGGTCTGCTTGAACGCGTTGCCCTCGACGCCCACCAGGTTGACGACCGGCACACGCACGTCGGTGAACCACACCTCGCAGAAGTGGCGGTTCGTGGTCATGTCGGTGATCGGACGCACCTCGATGCCGGGCGTGTCCATTGGCACGATGACTTCGCTGATGCCGCGGTGCGGCGGACCATCGGCGTCGGTGCGACAGATCAGGTAGCAGTAGTCGGCGAGTTCCCCGAAGCTGGTCCAGATCTTCTGGCCGTTGACCACGAAGTCGTCGCCGTCGCGAATCGCACTGGTGGTGAGCGATGCGAGGTCGGACCCCGAGTCGGGCTCGGACATGCCGATGCACCAGGTGGTCTCACCCGACAGGATGCCGGGGAGGAACTCGGCCTGCTGGTCGGCGGTGCCGTAGTGGATCAGGGTCGGGCCCATCTGGCGATCGGCGAACCAGATCGCCGCGATGGGGGCGCCGGCGGCGATCAGTTCCTCGCCCACGATCAGGCGATTGATCGCCGGTTGGCCACCGCCGCCGAACTCGGTCGGCCAGGTCATGCCGATCCAGCCGTGTGCCGCCATCTCGGTGGCGAAGTCCTTCGAGAACCCGTTGATCCACGAGTCGTTGTGGCGTCCATAGCGCTCGACCGCTGCGGTGGCGACCTTGCGGGCGTGCTCTCGAAGTGCGATCTGCTCGGGGGTCCAATCGAAGTCCATCGCCGTGGAGGCTAGGGCCTGGCGTGGTCGCGCTCTGTGTGGAGCACCCTGAGAGCGTTGCTACCCTGTATACAAGTTGAAGACAAGTCGAATCGAGCGAGTAGGACACCATGGCCGAACTGACCGAATCCAAGATCATCTACACGTTCACCGACGAGGCTCCGGCGCTGGCCACCTACTCGCTGTTGCCGATCATCGAGGCGTTCGCCGGCGCAGCAGGCGTGGAGTTGGAAACTCGTGACATCTCGCTCGCTGCTCGCATCCTCACGGCGTTCCCCGATCGTCTCACGCCCGAACAGCAGGTGAGCGATGCGCTCGCGGAGTTGGGTGCCCTCGCGCTCACCCCGGGCGCCAACATCATCAAGCTGCCGAATGTCTCCGCTTCGGTCCCACAGATGAAGGCCGCGATCGCCGAACTCCGGACCAAGGGCTACGAGCTGCCCGACTACCCCGACGAACCCTCCAGCCCTGACGAGGTCGAGGTCAAGGCGCGTTACGGCGCCGTACTGGGCTCTGCGGTCAACCCGGTGTTACGCCAAGGCAACTCCGATCGCCGCGCGCCCAAATCTGTCAAGGACTACGCCAAATCGCACCCGCACTCGATGGGTGCGTGGTCGGCCGAATCCAAGACGCACGTGTCCACGATGTGGGGTCACGATTTCTTCTCGAACGAGCAGTCGCGCACCGCAATGGCGGACGGCGCGGTGCGCATCGAGCACGTCGACACCGACGGTTCGATCACGGTGTTGAAGGAGTCGCTGCCCGTGCTGGCCGGCGAGGTCATCGACAACGCGGTGATGGACGTCGTGGCGCTGCGGACATTCATCGCCCTGCAGCTTCGCGATGCCAAGGAGCAGGGCGTGCTCTTCTCTTTGCACCTCAAGGCCACGATGATGAAGGTGTCCGATCCGATCATCTTCGGCCACGCCGTCGAGGTGTTCTTCGCCGACGTGTTCGCCGAGCACGGTGATGCAATCGCTGCCGCCGGTGGCGACCCTCGCAACGGGTGGGCCAGCGTGCTCGCCGCCGTGGCCGAGATGCCCGACGATCAGCGTGTTGCGATCGACGCCGACATCGCTGCGGCGTACGAGAAGGGGCCGGCGCTCGCGATGGTCGACTCCGACCTCGGCATCACCAATCTCCACGTGCCCAGCGATGTCATCGTCGATGCGTCGATGCCCGCCATGATCCGCACCTCGGGCCAGATGTGGAACGCCGATGGCGAGCAGCAGGACACCAAGGCGGTCATCCCCGACAGCAGCTACGCCGGCGTGTACCAGACCATGATCGACGACTGCATCGCCAATGGTGCGTTCGATCCGGCCACGATGGGAACGGTGCCGAACGTCGGGCTGATGGCGCAGAAGGCCGAGGAGTACGGCAGCCACGCCACCACGTTCGAGGTGGAGGCGAATGGCGTGATCCGGGTGGTCGACGTGCGCACGGGCGAGACGATGACGCAACAGGTGGTGCACATCGGTGACATCTTCCGCCGGTGCGAGGTGAAGGACGAGCCGATTCGCGACTGGGTGCGTCTCGCTGTCGAACGGGCCCGTGCGAGCGACACCCCCGCGGTGTTCTGGCTCGACGAGCATCGAGCCCACGACGCTCAGCTCATCACGAAGGTCCGCCAGTACCTCGGCGACCACGACACCACCGACCTCCAGATCGAGATCATGAAGCCGGCCGATGCAACGCAGTTCACGATCGACCGGGCCCGCAAGGGTCTCGACACCATCTCGGTCACCGGCAACGTGCTGCGCGACTACCTCACCGATCTGTTTCCGATCCTCGAACTCGGCACCAGCGCCAAGATGCTGTCGGTCGTGCCGCTGCTCAACGGCGGCGGCTTGTTCGAAACCGGCGCCGGCGGCTCGGCACCCAAGCACGTCCAGCAACTGATCAAGGAGAACTACCTGCGGTGGGATTCGCTCGGTGAGTTCCTGGCGCTCGCCGTCTCGTTCGAGCACCTGGCCGACGTCACCGGCAATGCTCGGGCACGGATCCTGGGAGAAACGCTCGACACGGCAACCGGAGAACTCCTCGAGAACGACAAGTCACCGGCACGCCGCCTCGGCCAGATCGACAATCGCGGCAGCCACTTCTACCTTGCGCTCTACTGGGCGCAGGCCCTGGCGGCGCAGACGAACGACGCCGAACTGGCGGCACGGTTCGCTCCGATCGCGGCCGAGCTGTCGGCGAACGAAGACGCCATCGTGGCCGAACTCCTCGCCGTGCATGGCAAGCCGGCCGACATCGGCGGCTACTACTCGCCGGACCCCGCCAAGGCGGAAGCAGTGATGCGCCCGAGCCAGACCTTCAACGCCGCCATCGACGCCATCTGACCGCGAATCTCGATTGGGAATCTCGATTGGGAATCTCGATTGGGAATCTCGATTGGGAATCTCGATTGGGAATCTCGATTGGGAATCTCGATTGGGGTCAGACCCCAATCGAGATAGTTCGTAATCGAGCGGTGATCAGCGGTTGGCGACCGGAACGTAGTCGCGTTCGTCGGGGCCTGCGTACCACTGGCGTGGACGTGAGATCTTCTGGGCCGGATCGTTGAGCAGTTCCTGCCAGTGCGCCAACCAGCCGGACATACGCGGGATGGCGAACAGCACGGTGAACATCTCCGGCGGGAACCCCATGGCCTGGTAGATGAGGCCCGAGTAGAAGTCGACGTTCGGGTACAGCTTGCGGTCGATGAAGTACGGATCGGACAGCGCCGTTTCTTCCAACGCGAGTGCGATGTCGAGCAAGGGGTTCTTGCCGGTCACCTCGAACACGTCGTAGGCGGTGTTCTTGATGATGGTGGCGCGCGGGTCATAATTCTTGTACACGCGGTGCCCGAAGCCCATCAGCCGGCCATTGCCGGCCTTGACCGACTCGACGAACGCCGCGACGTTCTCGATCGAGCCGATTTCGGTGAGCATGCGCACCACGGCTTCGTTGGCCCCACCGTGGAGTGGTCCGTACAGCGCCGCGGAGGCGCCGGCAGCCGACGAGTACGGATCGGCGTGGCTCGAGGCGATCACGCGCATTGCGGTGGTGCCACAGTTCTGTTCGTGGTCGGCGTGGAGGATGAACAGCACCTCCATGGCCCGTTCGAGCACCGGGTCGACCTCGTAGTCGCCGATCTTCCACATCATGTTCAAGAAGTTCGCCGGGTACGACAGGTCGTTGCTCGGAGCATTGAACGGCAGCCCGACCGAGAAGCGGTAACACATCGCCGCGATCGTCGGCGCCTTCGCGATGAGGCGCAGGATCTGGCGGTCGCGTTGTGCCGGATCGTCGATGTCCTTGGCGCCTTCGTAGAACGTGCCGAGCGCGGCGACGGCGGAGGTGAACATGCCCATGGGATGGGCGTCGTAGTGGAATCCGTCGACGAACCGCTTGCGCATGTTCTCGTGGATGAACGTGTGGTGGGTGACGTCGTGAACCCATGCGTCGGCCTGGTCCTTGGTCGGCAGCTCGCCGTTCAAGAGCAGGTAGGCGACTTCGAGGTAGGTCGAGTGCTCGGCCAGTTGTTCGATCGGATACCCGCCGTAGCGCAGGATGCCAGCGTCGCCATCGAGGTAGGTGATCGACGACTTGCACGACGCCGTCGACAGGTACGCAGGGTCATAGCAGTACAGCGACGGATCGAGCTCACGCAACGCCGACGACGAGAACACCCCACCTTCGATCGGGACGGTGACGGTCTTTCCGGTGCGGTCGTCGGTGATGGTGATGGTGTCGGGCACGTGGCTTCCTCTCGTGGCGCGAACTGTGGGGGCAATGTGGCCGGAGGTTCCTCCCCGACCGATCCGAGACGATAGTGCTGAATAGTCGGTCGGCATGCAACCGGGTTCGGGGTGCGACCTTCGGCGGCAGGTCTCAGAGCTCAGAGCGGGCTGTTGCCGTGCTTGCGCCCGCCCAGCGCTTCGCGCTTGTCTTGCAGCGTGTCGAGCGCCGCGGCGATCTCGATGCGGGTGTCTGCGGGGTCGATGACTGCATCGACCAACCCGCGCTCGGCGGCCACATACGGGTTGAGCAGGCGTTCGGTGTAGTCGGCTTCGAACTCGGCGCGTTCCTCCGGCGTGGCCCGACGCTGCAGGATGGCTGCAGCCTGACCGGCGCCCATCACGGCCAGCTCGGCCCACGGCCACGCCAGGCACAGGTCGTTGCCCATGGTCTTGGAGTCCATCACGATGTATGCGCCGCCGTAGCTCTTGCGCAGGATCACACAGACACGCGGCACCGTCGCCCGGGCATAGGCGTACACCAGTTGGGCGCCGTGCCGGATCATTCCCCGCCATTCGAGATCTTTGCCCGGGTAGAAACCGGGCGTGTCGACGAGCGTGACGATCGGCAGGTTGAACGCATCGCACAGCGCAACGAATCGGGCAGCCTTCTGTGAGGCCGGGATGTCGAGTGTTCCGGCGAGGACCATCGGCTGGTTGGCGACGATCCCGATGGGGCGTCCGTCGATCGTGGCGAACGCGGTGACGACGTTGGCGGCCCAGCGGTCGCGCAGCTCCAGCATCGAACCCTCGTCGACGATGGCCGCCGCCACTCGGCGAACGTCGTAGCTGCCGGTGGATGTCGGCGGGATCACGTTGCCGGCTTCGGGACATCGGCGATCGACCGGATCGTCGGTGAACACCACGGGAGGCTCGGCGTCGACGTGGTCGGGCAGGTAGGAGAGCAGAGCGGACACCATGTCGACTGCCGCGGCCCGATCGGCGACGACCGCCGTGGCGACACCGGTGTACCTCGCGTGGTGAGCGGCACCACCGAGTTCGTCGACGCTGATCGTGACACCCGTGAACTGCTCGACCATGGTGGGGCCGTTCACGAACGCGTAGCTGCTCTCGGTCATCACGGTCAGATCGGCGATGCCGAGCAGCAACGCCGGCCCCGACACCGCTGGACCCGAGACGATCACGGCGGTGGGAACCACGCCGGAGCAGGCGGTCATCGCGGCGGCCACACGGCCCCATGCGTGCAGCGCCGGCACGCCTTCGTTGATGTCGGCTCCGGACGTCGACAACACGAACACCAGCGGCACGTGTCGACCGAGAGCGGCATGTGCCGCTGCCACCAGTTGCTCGGAGCTGCTGCTGCTGAGCGGGTGCGGGCGGTCGTCGGTGTCGAACTCGGCCCACACGACGTCGCGGCCATCGAGGTCGCGAATCGTGACTCGAACATCGCTCGGAGTGAGCTTCGTGAGCGGGAAGTGGGTCGAGGCGACGCCGTTCATCACGTCGGACAGTACCGCGGTGCGGCGATCGTCATCTGTTGCTTCGGATCGCCGCGGCGTCGGGGTGGATACCGTGCTGCTCTGCGCCGTGGGTGCTGGTGACCGAACGGAGGATCTCGAGCACCGCCATGGTGGGAGCGCTGGCGGCCGGCCGGCGGCGGCGGGCGAATGCCACGACCCGGCGTGGGAGCTCCGGCACGCTGATGCGGTGGAACGACCCCTCGAGCCAGTCGGGGACTGCGGTCGCCGGCACGATCGCCGCGCCGAACCCGGCGAAGGCCAGCGAGGCGAGCAAGCGGACGCCGTCGACTTCGGCCTGCGCGCGCAGGGTGATGCCGGCGTTGGTGGCTGCCCGGTCGAGTACACGGCGCAGTGCAGCACCGGGGGGCGGCAGGAGAAGTGGAACCTCGTCGAGGTCGGCGAGCGGGATGACCTCGCGGTCGGCGAGGGGATGGCCGTCGGCGGCGAGGAGCAGCAGGTCTTCGGCGAACAGGGGCTCGATGACCAACTCCGGATCGTCGACGGGGAGATGCACGATGGCGGCGTTGAGTTGCCCGGTGAGCACGTTGGGTACGAGCGAGGAGGTGGCTCCCTCCTGCACGATGGCCCGCACGTTCGGGTACCGCTCGCTGAGGTCACCGAGGAACCGCGGCATCAACCAGCGCGCCGTGGTGCCGATGACGCCGATACGGGTCTGGCCGGTCACCTCGGAGTGTCGGCTCGAGACGTCGGCAGCGATGTCGTCGAGTTCGTTCAAGATCCGCCGTGCCCGTTCGACGACCCGGGCGCCGTCTTCGGTGAGGCCGCCCTGGGCCCGATCGACGAGTGTGACCCCGAGTTCCTTCTCCAGCCGTGCGATGTGGCTCGACACGTTCGATTGCACGGTGTACAGCGCTCGGGCCGCAGCCGAGAACGTGCCGTGATCGGCAATCGCCACGAGGGTGGAGAGTTGGCGGACGTCCATCTCCCAGAACGATATCAAGTATCTCTTTGTTCTACTTGCAAGATCGCTTGTTCACATGCATACTTTATGAGTAAGTCGAAGTGAGAACACCCCCCATGTTCCACTCGGAGGAAAGTCCAGTAACCGGTTCCCCCACCGGTGGACTTTCCAGGTTGAGAGACCCGGATCCCCATCCGGGTCTCTCCCATTTTTCGGGCTCCGCCGCCCGAGAGCCGGAAGCGAAATGCTACAGGGTGTCGCCTAGTCTCGGATCGTGACTTCCCCGGGCGCTGCCTTCTTCGACCTCGACCGGACCCTGTTGTCCGGAGCGTCAGGTGAAGTGTTCGCCGGCGCCATGCGCATGGCGGGGTTGACCGGACCGAACCCGGTGCCGGGCGAGCGGCTGTTGTTCGGGCTCTTCAACGCGATCGGCGAAACCCTGCCCTCGATGGTGCTGGCCCGCCAGGCCGTGTCGTTGGCGGCCGGTCGCTCCCGTGCGGACGTGGCCAAGGCGGCCGAGAGCGTCGCCGACGACCTGTGTGCCATGGTGCAGCCCTTCGCCGAGACTGCGTTCGCCGCGCACCGTGAGGCGGGTCGACCGATCGTGTTGGCCACCACCACGCCGTTCGACCTCGTGAAGCCGTTCGCCGACCGCCTCGGTCTCGATGACGTGGTGGCCACGCGCTACGGCATCGCTGCCGACGGCACGTACGACGGCACCCTCGACGGGCCCTTCGTATGGTCGGCGGGCAAGCTCGCAGCCATCACCGAGTGGGCCGATCGCCACCACATCGATCTCGCCGAGAGCTACGCCTACTCCGACAGCGTCTACGACACTCCGATGCTCGCCGCGGTCGGCCACCCGATCGTGGTCAACCCGGACCCCCGCATGGTCCTGGTCGCTGCTGCCCGGCGCTGGCCGACCCTCAATCTCGACGTGTCGCCCGGCGTGCTGAAGATCCCGGTGATCGGCCTCGAACTGCAACAGGTGGCACTGAGATTCGCCCGTCGGTCGGCCTATCCCTACGCACGGTTCGACATCTCCGGTGTCGAACACATCCCTTCGAGCGGCGCCGCGATCCTCGTGGGGAACCATCGCAGCTATTTCGACGTGGTCGCGATGTCGTTGGCGATTGCCAAGTCGGGTCGCCCGGCACGTTTCCTCGGCAAGAAGGAAGTGTTCGACGCGCCGATCGTCGGATCGATCGCGGCAGCCATGGGCGGGATCCGAGTCGACCGGGGGACCGGGTCGGACGAACCGCTCGCTGCTGCGGCGGCATCGCTGGAGGGTGGCGAGATGGTGACGATGATGCCCGAAGGCACGATCCCGCGTGGGCCGGCGTTCTTCCAGAAGCCGAAGGGGCGCTGGGGGGCCGCCCGGTTGGCACAGATGACCGGAGCGCCGGTGATCCCCGTCGGTTTGTGGGGCACCGAACGTGTGTGGCCCCGGTCGAGTCGTTTCCCGAACGTGCTCAACCTGACGGATCCACCCACGGTGCAGGTCCGTGTGGGCGAACCCGTCCATCTCATCGGTCGCTCGCTGGAAGCCGACACCAAGCGGATCATGGCTGCGATCGTCGATCTGCTGCCTGGCGATGCGTACCGCAAACGCACCCTGACCGCCGAAGAACTCGCCGCCACGTACCCGCCCGGTTACGCAGGCGACTCCGACCGCAGGTCGACGCGTCGTCCCGGCACCGACTGAGCAATGGGAATGTTTCCTCATCGAGTTTCATCCGGAATCGGCTGGGCACCGTAGATCTGGTACTCCGCTTCGTTGCGGCGTGAACAGAACAATCCCCAGTCCAATTCAACAAAGGAATCTTCACATGCGCAAGTCCTCCACCCGCATCGCTGCTGTCGCGGCGATCACCGGCCTCGTCGTGCTCTCTGCCTGCGGCAGCGACTCGAACGACACCACCAGCGATGCCGTGACCACGGACGCCCCGATGACCGAGACCACCGAAGGTGACATGGCCGAAGACGACATGGCCGAAGACGACATGGCCGAAGACGACATGGCCGAAGACGACATGGCCGAAGTCGGCACCATCGTCGACGTAGCCGTCGCCAACGGTTCGTTCAACACCCTGGTCGCTGCGGTCACCGCTGCCGGTCTCGTCGACGCGCTGTCGGCCGACGGCCCGCTCACGGTGTTCGCACCCACCGACGACGCATTTGCTGCGTTGCCGGAGGGCCTCGTCGATTGCCTCCTCCTCGAGGAGAACGTCGATGCGCTGAGCGCGATCCTCACCTACCACGTCGTCGAAGGCGCAGTCATGTCGACTGATCTCACTGACGGCCCGGTGCCGACCCTGCAGGGCGAAGAGATCACTGTCGACCTCACCGACGGCGTGGTCCTCAACGACGGCCCGACCGTGGTCATCGCTGACGTCCCGGCCAGCAACGGCGTCATCCACGCCATCGACGGTGTGCTCGTGCCGCCGTCAATCGACGTCGCAGCGTTCCTCGAGACCTGCCCCGCCTGATCAGTCGTCGAACAACTGATCGAGGCAACTCGGTCATGAATCTCCCCTTCGGATGAGGGACCGGTCCACTGGGCCGGTCCCTCGTTCGCGTACGGTGCGAAGGGTGGATGGTGCTGCAGGCTGCGAACTGTGTGAGGCGACGCCGTTCACCGAGTGGTTCCACAGCGACGAACTGTGCTGGATCGCCGAGTGCGATTCGTGTTTCGTCCCGATGGTGGTGTGGCGCTCCCACGACCCGATCCCTCCACCAGAGATCCGGCAAGCACTTCACGACCGCCTCACCGCCGTGATGGAGTCTCGCGATGCCGGTCCGTTCTGGATCGACGACACGCTGCGGTCGATTCCCGATCACTACCACGCCCACGCCCGCCGTCGACCCGACTGGAATCACTGATGTCACCCTCCGACCCCGCCGCCCTGCCACGTCCCGACGAACTGCTGCCGCACCGGCCGCCATTCCTGTTCGTCGACGAACTCACCTCGATCGTGCCGGGTGTGTCGGCGGCCGGCATCTGGCGGTTGACGGGCG
>Ga0209390_10007220_pt1 | contig 14361 bp, 2 predicted proteins | sample BON01_FD_187212 | JGI IMG/M metagenome (GOLD analysis project Ga0209390, IMG submission 187212) | Freshwater microbial communities from Lake Bonney liftoff mats and glacier meltwater in Antarctica - BON-01 (SPAdes) (version 2) | ecosystem: Environmental > Aquatic > Freshwater > Ice > Glacier... | reverse complement strand
CTTACAAAGTCGACATCAAGCATTGGCAAGCACATGTCCATCAGTTGCTTGCTGTTGTTCGTGTTGCTGCTGTGCATATTGTCTACGGTGATTGGGCATATGTTCATGTGGGAGGCGACGTCCTTCGTGCTGAGCAAAGTGCATCCTGGTGGAGTTTTCAGCAGCGCGTCTGCGATGCAGAGGACGCTCACGGGGCGTCCGGTGAACCTCTTGGTGTACGAGGGGCCAGGTGGAAGTGGGTGTGATATATATTCGCCAACACCTGCAGTTCATTTCATGAAATTTCACGACCTGTCCACCAAAACCGACAACAAAAGCAGAGTCCTTGGCGTGGTATTTCCGAACAACTCGGATGGAGAGATCGTCCGTGTGACGGAAACCACATACCACGATGTCGTGGAGAAAGCCACGGTTCTCTTGTTGGACCTGTCCACTTCACCCTACTCCAGACAGTGCACAGCGCAGCTCTTACACAGGCTTCCAAATGTGAATGCCGATTGTTTCTACCAGTGTGTTCTTGAGTATGTAGATACGTCGATACTGAAGACAGTGTGTTCGAAGATTCTGAAGGGTGCGTCCGAGAAAATGATGCGTCTGCAGGCTGCAATGGTCGCTTTGTGGTCACTGTCTGGTGTTGCCAGCAGACCCAAGCTGACAAACGAAGAAGCTGCCGCAGAAGCTAGCAAATGGACGCTAGCCTATGTGTACTCCTTGTGGACAGGGGAAAATTGGTACACGAAAATTTTTCAAACCCACGCGGATAACAATTTTCTGCTTTCTACGGTGTCTGAGGAATACTTCATGCAGAACATGCTCTTCCTGGCTCGCTGCCACGAGAATCCAGCAATATTGTGTGTGGTGTGCGTTGTCAGCCTCGCCTCGTTTTGGCACATGGTCGTGTACTCCAGCACGCATTCAGCGACGTTCAAGGACATCACGGTGGGTTCTGCTGCGTTTTTCAAGGACACCGCAAACAGCTGGCACCACACGGACCTTTTCGACAACAAGAAGGGAGCCATCATAACCGGCAAGCAGTCACAGACGAGGGTGTACGTATTTTTCATTCACCTGGTGTATTTGGTGGGGCTGTCGCTTTGCAAAAGCATGTATGCATATGCCGCGACATGGAATGCATTTTGCCAGATCATCATGATACCAGCCTGGTCTTTATTTGCAACGGTGTCGTTTATGGGTGCGTGCGGGGTTTTGGTGGCGGCAGCGAGTGGCAAGGTCGTGGATGCGATAGCTGGAATGAAAGACGGCCTCAAAGCATCAGGGCAAGTGCTCGGCGACCTCGCAGACACCGGGACGTCAGTGGTGCACTGTGTGGCCACGGTTATTCTGGCAGGACAGGTCTTGGGTGGCATTTTGTCGCCGAGCATCGACGTGTTCTTCTACGCGCACTACTGTGGCCTCTGGTGCAACGCGCTGCTGGCCCTGCACGTTGGCATCGACAGCGCCGTGACCGTGTTCACGCGGGCGCTGTCGCCCTACGTGGCGTACCAGACGTGCCTAGGCGTCGCAAACACCGCGGTCGTGCTGGCCTGCGCGGTGGTTGTGCGTTACGTGCACACGCGATGCGGACACACAGGGGCCGGCGGCGTGCTGCACGCCAAGGGCAACAACTCCATCGTGTTCACGTGTAACCTGGCACTCCTCGTCGTGGTGGTCCGTGTCCTGCTGGGGGCGGTGCTCTCGAAGCAGACCGCGCTGCTGGTCACGTTCAGGGCATACGACATGTTCACTGGGGGCTTCGTGGTGCACCTCGGATGCGGCGAGGTCCTCGCTCAGTGGGTGCTCAGCATGGTTTTGCGGTTGCAGTAAACGAGTTTGGAGATCATTAAAACTAAAAAAACAACGTGCCCCTGTCGACTCACAGGGAAAGGGTCGCGTAGTGCGTGAGGGCCTGCTGTATCCGGGCGAGACACGTCTCAACAATTGTGCTCGTGTGTATGTGCAGCCCGTATTCGTGCTGGTGCGGCGTGTAGTGCAGGCGCGCGATGCATTCGTTGTGCTGGTTTATGACAAAGGTGTGTGCCGAGGTGAGGTCTGCCAGGGCGGTTGGGGCCGAGTAAAGCGGGAGCTCGAATAACGGGTGTGTGAGGCGCACGCGCAGGAACTCGACACTCCGGGCCGTGTGTCTACCGAGGAACGTTCCGAGTAAGCGCGAGAAGCTGCGCTGCGTGTTGTATGCGTTGAAGCTGGTGCCGATGCTCGGCCCGGCCCTGTAAATTCGCGTCTGTGCAATAGCCGCGAATTCGTCTGGTTGTACGGACACTTCGACGGTCAGAAGCAGGTCCTGCTCGACGTCGGCAACGTCGACAGCGTAGAGTAAGCCTACTGGCGGGTCGTGACGCTCTCGCATCGACCGCAGCTTTTTGCAAAAGACGTCGCGCACGTCCGCAGGCACGCACTCGAGGCGCATCACGCCGTCGTGGCCGGCACGGCACACGGGGCAGCGCATGTGCTGGTACAGGAAGTGCACCGCAAGCGCCGTCGGGTTGAAGGTGTGTCCACACGGCAGCGTCATGGTGGGACACTGCTCACCAGCACCGCCGGGCCATGTCGACGGCAGTCCGGGCACGTGCGCGTCACGAGTGTCTTCGTGTAGGATATTACACTCGCACTTGTCTTGTGAGAGTTGCGGGCATATTTCATATTGATGGTCGCAGCTCCCGAATAAAATTACGTGCATTTGTCTCAAATGTACCGTTTCTTTAATGCGATTCCCGTTGCATAAGCACATAGACTTGTATTAAAGATAGAACCAAACTTCGCCAAAAGAAAACAACACACAATGTCCGGCGCAAGCAGTAGTCACGGGCGCCAGGCCACTGACGACTCGGAGGACGACCGCCCCCTTTACATCAAAAGACAGAAGAAAGACGCGCCTTCTGCTGAGAAGAAGAAAGAAACGTGCGATTCTTCTTCAGATGACGTACCCTTGAGTGAGAAAGTAGAGGAATGCATGGCACGGGTAAGCAGTGGCATTACACGTCATCAAATGATTCAACAAAACCTTGACATACAGGAAGCGCGCTTCAAAAACAAGACCATAGATGGCGGAGAAAGGCCGGTGCCGAAAAAGGGGTTGACGGACAGCCAAGTCCGACAACAAATCGAGAAGAGAAATCGCGCAGCGAGTGCAAAGTTGCGCGGAGAAATCCCAAAAAAAGTCAGCCGGAAGGAAAGAAACAAGTTGTTTTGGGCTGCGACGAGAAAGCGGGACGAGAAACATGAAGAAGAAAGAAGGTCGTCCTCTGAAGCAGAATCGTCCGACGATGCGAGGCATGGAGCGGTGCCAGATAGCAAAAAGATTAAGAAGCGCATGTCGGATAAGTCAATCCACGGGAAGCCGTCGAATTCCCATCGCATCTCCCAACCAGCCGTGAGATTCAATCCGAGGCCAGGCGGATCGGACACGTTGGCCAAGGACCAAACGGTGCCTGGGTTGAAGCTAAGGGTATATTACCTGGGTATAAAAGGCGCAGAAAAAGCGTTTGCCGAAGGCTGGGTGACTTGGAAAAAACATGATTATACCGAGGCAAACAGAAACAGTTTTGGCTGTAAATTCATTGATGGAACCAGGCACGAAAAGTACCCTCGATACGTGGGTTGGTCACTGCACGACCCCGAATCGTTCGTTGAGGATTTCCGAAAGATTCTGGAGCAAGCTATCGAAAAAGAAGTCAATGTTACAACAGTACACGCAGTTCTGGGCAAAAAAATGCACGTACATGGCTTTGTTGGTAAAGCCATTGTATTTTATTTCGACGAAAACCAGGAGCCGTATCCTGACCTTTTCATGCGTGTCGAAATAATACATGAAGTCGAAGAGGAAGAGGTGAAGCAAGTCGAAGAGGAAGAGGTGGGGCAAGTCGAAGGGCCAGAGGGACAAGCGAAGAAGAAGAAGAAAGGTGGCCAAGACAAACCAGAGACGGTTAACTTCGTGCCAGAAGATTCGTCGGATTCCAGCTCTGGGCCCGATTCGAATAACAGCGACTATGCTTCAGTCCTCTCGTGCGAAAGCAGCTCAGACGATGAAGAAGAAGGTGCGGAACCTGTATCAGACGCAAATCAGGCAGCAATTCAGCAACATGTGCCCGATGCGGTGGAAACTGCGGACTCTGAATCAGACTCAGACGAGGAAGGATTTCAGCAAGAGCTGCCCGAGTCAGACTCAGACGAGGTGAGTGATGAGGAAGATCGTGCTGACAAATCGGACACCGATGGGTCGGATGACGACGACAAATAATTTTCTTCGAGATACCAGCGAATAAAATTCCGACAAGTCGGCTTGACTGGGATCGGTGAGGACAAACGAGTGTGGCCAGTGGTAAGGCGCAGGGGGGGGGTTGTGTATTTTATTAAAAAAACAAGAACAAAACCTTGCGGTGTTATTGTGTGCAGGCATAAACGGTGTCTGTTTTCATATGAAAACAGGCCAGGAGTCGTGTCACTGCGTAAAGACAGAAATGATGACAGAATTGACAAGGAGTACGAGAGCGAACACCACTGAGAGCAGCAAGCGCGTGAGCGCAAACACGGTGCCCAGCGCCATGAATGCGGCGAACAGCAGGGGTATGAGCTTGTAAAGACTGACAAAGGCACATATTCGATTGGCATACACCGTGGCGTCGTCGGAGATCAGCAGCACGTTCTCCTTCTGGAGTATCCGGACGGGCAGCTCGTCCGCAAAGCCGGTGGCCACGAGCAGGCTCTCTAGGGGGCGGTACAGATTCGGACCGACCTCGGCGGCTCCCCATGCGAGGACCCACTTCCAGTCCTGGTACTCGAATGGCGGCTTGGAGCACGACGTCAGGCATTCCATCGTGAGGAGGGACTGGCACCGTGCGATGCCCTCGGAGGAGACGCCCTGGCGGAAGAGGGTGTAGGGAATGACAAGGCGCTTCGGCAGCAGCTGCTCGAGCGAAGTGTAGAGGTCCAGCAGGAAGCACGTAGGCACAAGGGGCACGCAGGCTGGGGAGTAGCCGTAGCACAGGTACAGCACCGCGAGAGGGACCACGGGCCACAGCAGCACGGCAATGAGGGAGAGGCCGAGGGCCGACATGACAAAGTAGACGAGCAGGGCGTAGCACAGCACGACGACAAGGCCATCGAGCAGGCGCACCTTCCACGCCGAGCACGTCTGCACCTGCAGCAGGTCACACTTGAGTGCGGAACGTGCTGAGCCCACGAAGGACTCGGCGAACCCCCTGACGTTGGCAGTGTCGATGCGCAGTACCGCCATGCCGGCGCGCACGACCCAGATCGCGCTGGCGGTGATGCTGTCGAGGGTGGGGTCCCAGAGCGCCTCTTCTTGCGAGGCCGTGCTGCTGCGCCGGAAGGACGGCCACGCGTCGCGGAGGCCGCCGGGCGGGAGCTGTGGCGGCTTCTGCGTGAAGTACGCCTTCGTGGATGTGGAGGCCTCTTTCGCCAGTCGGACCATGTCCACCAGGGGCGTGCACGCGTCCTGCGAGCGCGAGCCGAGCGGGCGCACCACCGAGTCGTCCCACAGACTGCTGGCGTAGGTGCTGTCGGGCTCGTACGCGAGCAGCGCGGACAGCGTCTGCGCGTACGCCCGCTGCACGCGCTTCATCTCGTCGAAGCGGGCGCCGAAGGCCGCCCCCTGCGCCGCGAAGGCGTCGGAGAGCGCGGAGATCGGCCGGGACTCTGCGAGCGAGAGCAGGCCCCTTGCGGCCGTGCGGTTGTCGAGGAACTTCGCGAGGTCGACGAGCACCTTGCTCGTGTCGTTGACATGGACGTCCATGGCGAGCACGCGCACGGTCGCCCGCAGCGCGTCGAGCGCCCGGAGCACGTGGCGCAGCGGGGTGTGCCGCCCGAGCACGTGCGCCAGGCGCACCGGATGCGCCCCGAGGACCGGGATGAGCAGCGGGTTCTCGAGCACGGCGTGCATGAAGTCGTCGACGCTGCAGAACACGCACTCGGGCAGCACCTCGGACATGCCGAGCAGACGCACGGTCTGCACGCTGTACCTGTACGTCTCGACGCACGCCAGCCTCGTAGCGGGGAGCGAGCCGCCGTCGAGGGCGTCCTTGCACAGCACGTTGTGCGTGCTGTTGCCGGCGATGTCGGCGTGCGCCAGCAGGTGGCGGCTGCGCGCGCCCGTGATGGCGCTGGACACCACGAGATGCCTGGTCTCGGCGCTGCTCGCCGACACGGCCACGCAGAAGGCGAAGGCCGGGTTCACGTCGGCGCAGGGGACGGCCACGAGCTGGTCGTACGCGAGGCGGAAGCCGGAGCTGCTGCGGAAGCGCACGTCGTTCGTGTGCAGACACATGGAGTCGTAGGGCAGCATCGGCGTCTGGCCGACCTGGGCGGCGGTGCACGTGGCGAAAACCACCGGATGCAGGCTGCACGCGCAGTATCCCGAGGCGTGCCCGGCCTGCATGAAGCACATCTTGCTGTCGGTGCACAGCGAGCAGGGGATCGAGCCGAAGGAGGCGTCGTAGTCGTCCGAGATCCAGGAGCACGAGGCGTCGGTGTAGCAGTCCTGGTTCGCCGAGCACAGCGATGTCTCGCGTTTGGGCACGTTGCACTGGCAGGTCTTCGTGATGGGGCTGCACGCGAAGCGCGTGGTGACGGGCAGCGTGTCGCACGAGCCGCACACGACGAGGCTGCGGTCGACCAGCGACCGCACGCACGTGTCGGCCGCGGTGCACGAGAGCGGGGTGGCGTCCCCGAAGAAGGTGCCGTACATGGCGAAGCACCGCGTGGCTGTCGGGAGCGTTCCTTCGCGCACCTCCTCCTCAAAGAGCTCGTCGAAGTCGCACGTCTGCATGCCCTCCTCGCTGCAGGGCAGCAGGTTGGCGAATATCTTGGCCAGGCCGTTGAAGAGGTTCCAGTGCACGAAGAGGACGTACTCAAACGGCCTGAAGCCCAGGATGGAGATCTTCATGAAGACCTTGAGCAGCGACGCGACGAACTCGCAGATTGTCGCAATGTAGTTGACGACAATGCACAGCACTCCGTTCCACTTCGCAGTGCCGATGATGTACCTCTTGATCCAGTTCATGGCCTTGCACAGGAACTGCACTATCTTGACGATGGCCTTCGGCGTGCCCTGGCCGAAGACGACCTGGAACACCATGCGGGCGAGCTGGCCGAGGATGGCCGCGACCTTCAGAAAAAGCTGGCCTATGTACTTCATCATCATGTCCCCCGCCCGCTCGATGATCTGCATCTGCATGGTGAAAAGCCCGGCGAGCATCCACACCAGCTGCATCCCGGTCTGCGTCGCATAGTACAGGAGCTCGATGACCAGGCTCTTGATCGTGCGCAGGATCACGAGGATCTCCTTGACGGGCACCATTTTCATCGCTGCGCACTTGCCCATCAGCTGCTCGTTGGAAGCGATCTGCGCGGCCTGCAGCGCGCTCTCGCCGACCGCACAGGCGCCCGGCGCAATGTCCTCGTAGAATGTGTGCACGGTGTCGTGCACGAACTCGCCGTTGCTGCTCGAGTACCGCGTCGGCGAGTAGAACCAGTCGCTCTCCTGGCACTGCGCGAACCCCAGCGCGCGGCAGATGATGCCGCTCGCCCGGTTCTGCCACTCCTTGACCTTCCGGCACGTCGCAGTGGTGTGCGCGTCTATCTCGCAGAAGTGCACCGGCAGGGCGGAGGCCGCAGCGTTCGCGCTGATGGCCGCGGCACACAGGCCCTCGCGAGCGGCCGGGTGCTTCCACGCGTCCTTGGTGATGCTCCCGCGGCAGCTCGTCTTGTTGCACCACACCCACGGCCGGGCCCACAGCTCGGCGTCGGGCGGCGCTGGCGGAGGCAGGCTGCTCGCCTGCACGAGGAGCATGCGCTCCAGGAAGCGGCTCTTGCTCCACGTCTCGCCGCTGAAACCCAGCAGCACGTCGAGCTGCGGACAGCTCGGGCTGCTGCCGCACACGGCACGTCTGATGTGCGCCGCCATGAGCCGCGCGGTGCTGAGCTTGATGGGAAGGCCGACGCTGAGCAGCGGCTCCTCGGGCGCGAACGCTGTGCTCGAGGCGTCGTTTTCCACGAAGCGCGTGGGGGCTGCGCGCTCGCAGCTGCCGCATCTCCTGTTGCGACGCCTCGACGACAGCGCGCTGGGCTGCTCCGGACGCGGGGCTGCGAACTCGACTTGGCCAGGCGTGCCGTCGGCGCGCAGCACCGCGCACGCCAGACTGTGCGCGCTCTGCGTGCAGTGCTGCAGCACGAAGCCCCCCGGCTGCGCCGTGGGCCGGATCCGCCGCAGCCGGCCCATGCGGCACACGCCTTGCACAGACGACGTGTGCTCGGGGGGCTTCGGCAGGCCGCGAGCGAGCCGCAGCTGGAAGGAGGGGAGCCGGCTGTACACGTTGCACCACTCGCGCTCCGACTCGACGCCCGCGTAGATGCTGCCGTCCACCATGTCCACGGTCTGCATCGGCCAGTCGAGCACATGCGTGCAGGGCCCCTGCGACCCCTCGACCCAGCTCACGTCCTGCCAGTCAGCCCGGCGCAGGCTCGCGAGGCTCTGGGTGCGCAGCTCGGCGGACTGGCACTCTCTCTGGTCCTGCGCCGTGCAGGCGACGAACTCGGACATGAACCTGCCAGGACTGAGGTACCGCACGCGCTCGTGCCGGCGCACCGTCGGGTGCGCAAAGCGAGCGTCGACGCCCGTGATGTGAGCGAAGCGCACCCGGTTGCGCTTGGCGCTCGGGGTGCGCATCGCGTACGGCATGCGGCTGGTGTTGTAGTGAGCGGCGAGACGCTGCAGCGGGCACGTCCACGCCACGCGTGTGTTGAGCGTGCTGTCGCGCACCTGCGAGTGGTGGTAGGTGCTGTGGAAGCCAAGCCAGGTCTGCTCGACGTTGAGCATCCAATCGACCACCCTGCGGCCGGTGGCCACGAACGGAGCCTCGGGCGCCGCGCCCATCGGCAGGTAGGCCACGCTCAGCAGGCCGACCGGAGTGATGTCGAAGACCACCGCGTGTCCTGCGATGTCCGACGCTTTCAGGCGCAGCGTGGCGGTCAGCGCGTTGTCCGAGAACGGGCCAGGCGGGCCGCGTACGACCACGTTCGCCGGGCTCCAGAGCCCCGTGTCGTGCGGGGTTGCCCGGGCAGAGGCGTAGAGGTCTGCAACCGGTGCGCCCCGGTTCCCGGCGAGCGTACCGTGGCGCAGCGTGCACGTGCCCTCCGGCTCCAATTGCAGGGCGCAGGGCCCGGTGAGGCCCGGCTTCACGTGCACGTCTCGCCGGGACCGCACCTCGTTGTCGTGCTCGGTGCAGTACTTGGGGAATTCGCGCTGCGCCGTGTCGTGCCAGGCGGGGAAGCTCAGCGCACACACGGCGTCGCACGTTCCCGCGACGCTCCACAGGTCGCCTTCGAGATGCCGGGTTTCGCACCCAACCTGCTCGTCGTAGGACCCTGGCAGGAACGGGTTGAGCAGTTCGGGCTTGTCGGTGCCGTAGAAGCACTTGGAGTTGTGGTTGTCGCTGCGTCGCTCGCTCGTGGCCCACTCCTTCGCGGTGAGGTTGTGCAGAAACTCGTGCCTGCTCCTGCGCTCGGAGAAAGCGCAGTAGAAGCCAGCGAGCATGACGTCCTTGCTCACGGGGAAGCGCAGATGCTGGCCCGCACGCAGCGCCCAGCCGACCGGCTTCTGCAGCGCCAGCTGGCACTGTCGCAGCTGCACAAAGGCGAAGTTGGTTTCGGCGTCGTACAAGATGCTTTCGAACTCGTGACACTCGAAGGACTTGCGCCGCATCTCGTTGTTGTACAGCTTGTACGGGGAGAGGTCGAAGGGGGTGGAGACGTCCGTGTCGTCGTTCATGGCGGCCTGCACTCGCACGTTCTCGGTCTTGCCGTAGGCCTCGCCGGCCATGTAGCCGCCGAAGGGCAGATGGATGCGCAGGTAGCGGAGGACCATGTACGTGACCTGCTGTCGGGTGAAGTAGACCCGGTCCTGCAGGAAGGAGTCTCTGTCGTCGGCGGAGGCGAGGTTGAGCGTTCGCGGATAGAGGGCAGCGTCCAACGGGGTGCCCAGCATCATCCCGAACTCGCCTTCGGCCAGCCGGTACGCACGGTTCGCGATGAGTGTCGCGTACGCCGTGTCGCCCTGCGCGGAGCCGGCACTGTCGAAAATCATGGCTCGGTTTTTCTTGTAGTACCGGACGGCCGGCAGCGAGGTGATGAGGCCCGGGGTTCCCGACAGCCTCGCGAAGGAGTATCTGGGGATGTTGCTCGCTGTGTCCTGGACGAGGGTGTGCAGCGTCCGTTCATGCAGGTGCCCGTCGGTTATCTGGTCGGACACTGACGTGTCTGGGTACACCGTGCTTTCCTGGCCAAACAGCCACTGCACCACGTCGTCGTGTATTGGTTTCGTGATCTTGCCCACGGAACCAAGTTGTCGGGTGTTGTCCTTCGAAAAAAGTTTCCTACTGGACTCGTACTCCGCTACCGTGGGGAACATCACCACGTCGTGCTCGTTGTCCTCGTCCTCCATGAAGTTCACAATCTCGAGGTTGGGCACCGACGGCAGCTTGAGCTGCAGCAGCGCCATGCTGGTGGTTCTGTCGACATCGTTCTGGAGCTCACTGTCACGGGCGACATAAGAGGGCGTGGTGTCGAAGAGGTATTCGGAGGTCTGGAAGAGACGCTTGAGTGTCAATTGCGCGTCGCTCGTCTTGTAGGCGTAGTTCTCGCAGGAGATGGAGCTGTGGCTGTCGTCGGGCTCTGTCATGACCAAGTACCAGTCCGCCTGCGCGCCACCCTCTGTGTGCGTGGCCGTCACGACGCACTGCCAGAACCATCGGAACGGTATGTAGATGGCGGCTCTCTCGTGGAACATGTACAGCGAGAGGCCGACCGCCTTCGAGGCGCCTCCGTCGATCATGTACTCGTTGCGCACGGAGTTGGCTTCGCTGATCTCGTGCATCCGATCGATGAGATACGTCGCGCACCGCACATGCGAGGAGTATTCGGCCACAGACACGAATCCTCGGTACGACACCTGGCTGTGCTCGATTCCGAACATCCACGGGAGCAGACTGTTCGCGTACGCCAGCACTTTGCTCGCGTCCTCGGGCGCGTAGTCGCGCGACAGCTTTTCGAAGTGCATGACGAAGTTGGCGAACGAGTTTTCGCCGGCGTCCACGCCAAACGCCCTGGGACACTGAGTCCGCAGCTTGGCGAACTGCGACCGGAGTCCGGCTGGGCAGAACATCGGGGTGTCGGCCGAGCAGAACGTGTGGGCGGGCAAGAGCCCCGCTGAGTCGTCGCCCATGAAGGCGACGGAGAGCAGCGGCAGGACCCAGCGGTCTACGATGCAGCGCTCGAGATACCGCGCCGTGTCGCCCGCTGCCCCGTCCACGCTTGTGTCGCTGATGCGATACCCCACGCCGAAGCAGTGGTCGCTGTCGCGGTTGCTGTAGGAGCGGACTGGCGTCTCGAACATCAGGGTGTTCTGCCCTCGCTGGCCCGAGGCCGTCATGACCCTGCGCATGAAGACAAAGTTCTCGACCTTGAAGCTCACCTGCGGACACATGAGGAACCTGGAGCACGGCAGGATGGTGTCGGAAACGTGCATCAGCGTGTTCTGCGGGGCCGCTCCGTCGCCAGCATAGTACTTGTACGGACTGAGGAACCCCTCGACACCGCTGTTCTCCCCGATCGAGCAGAACGTGACGGATTCCTCGTCGTCGTGCTTCTGCCACGTGCGGATCGCCCACATCATGTCGTGCTCGCTCGCTGCCGACGCGTCGTCGTAGTCTGTCACGGCGCCCACGTCTGCGCCGTGCTCAGCCGTGCACACCCTGTAGTCAGTGTGCTGGTACGACATGTCGCACGGGTGCGGCTGCGCCCTGAGCACGCCAGCCTGCAGCAGGCTGCGCGGCGCCGTGTCCGGGCCGGGTCGCAGGAAGTCTCTGTTCGACACCTTGGTCGCCGCGGCCTTCTCGCCCCCCCTGCCCTGCTCGCTGACAGCAGAGCCGTGCTGCACTATGTCACTGTACGTGAATCGGTTCACGGCCCCGCACATGCCGTTCGCGGCGGCGAAGTCGCCGACGCCCTCGAACTCCGTGAGGCCGTAGGAATCGACGTCACAGGCGCCGGCGAAGATCTGCCAATTCACCGGCGCGTCAAGCCGGTTCCTGACGCTGAGCTGGACCGGCTCGCAGAGCCCCTCCCCGGAACACAGCGTGTTGTCGAGACAGTGGCTGTGCGCAAAGCACGTGCGTTTGCTGCCGATGAGCATGGCGCCACACACGCCGACGCCGTCTGGGTTCAGCTGGCACACCAGCTGCCGGCCGACGGCGCTCTCGCACTCGAGGTCGGTCCTGCACGTGAGCTGCGCCGGCATCGCGCAGTCCTCGTCGTAGGCGGATAAGTTGCTGCCGTACGTGTCTGCCTCCGAGACGTTCCACTGCGGCCAGGTCGCGCTCACGTGGCTGCCCAGCAGCCAGCCCCGCAGCAGACCCAGCGAGTGCCGGAAGCCGTCGGGGAACGAGGACACGAGCGGCGTGTCGAAGGCGTCCTCGGCTGCGTTCGCGCCATGCTGATGCATGGCTTCGGGGGGGGACACGGCAGCGACGGGCACGAACGGGTCTGCCTTGGCGCTGGCGTCCCACCGGCTCTGCAGGAAGAAGGGGTTGAGTGTGCGCGCTGGCTGGCCGTAAATCGCCCCGTCGCAGAGCACGTGCGAGTGGCCGAGGAGGCTCGAAAAGGCGGTCATGTTCCGGAGGCGCGTGGGGTCTACCTGCGTCGTCCCGTCCTCGTCGGCCGACATCCAGGTGTCGAATCCTCGCGTGTACGTGTCCTCCGGGCTGCACGCGCTGCTGGGGTGGTATCCCACGGGATGCTGTGCATCGGCATCGAAGTAGTCGAGCAGGTCGTCGCAAAAGGCCTCGGGCGCGCTGCCCTCGGCGAGAGTGTCCTCCTCCCGTGTCTCGCGGGCCACGAGCATTTCGCGCACCAGGTCGTGCAGTCCCGGCGCGTCGAAGAAGCCGTCGTGCTGCTCGATCACTCCGAGCAGCTCCTGCAGCCGCTGCTGTTCGATCTGGCTGCCGTCCACAGCCTCTCGCAGCGCAATCCGCGAGGGCCAGTGCATGCTGAAGAGCTGCACATCGTCCTGCGAAGAGTAGTGCCGGGCGTCGACGAGGATCTTAGTGCCGGCCTGCTTCGCAAACACGACGGAGGCGCAGTCGCCCTGCGTGGCGACACACGGGTCGTAGAAGTCGCCGTTGCACATCACGAGACAGTTCGGGGTGACGTACAGCAGCTCGGCACAGTACAGCGTCGCGAGGTCCGGACTCAGTCCGAACGCGCAGTGCTCGGCCCCGTCCGCCCGCCCGTCGCTCGGTTTTATTGCGTACAGGCCGCGCAGCTGGCAGATGCCGATCTGCTGCAGCTGTGCGTTGCAGCGCTCTCGCCAGATCTGCGTGACCGGGATCTGGCTCTCGAGCACGGACGCCGGAGCGTGCATCTCCCGCAACGCGTCGAGGATCGCCACCTCGATGGCCCATGTGGAGCAGTACGCACCAGCAGAGGACTCGTGCACTGTGTGGGCCATCGGGAAGAGCACATCCTTGAAGTAGCCGCGGATGTCCTGGCCGAGGAAGGCTTCCTTGGTGCCCTCGCAGTAAGGCTGCGCGATGGTGTGCCGCAGTCGGTAGTTCACGGCGCTGCTCGTGTTCATCCTCAGCTGCTGCGCCGTCACGTGCTCGTGCAGCGAGTCTGCCCCGTTGCCGAGCAACCCGAGTCGCAGGCCCGCCGGCCCAAGCGTCGCCAGCTCCTGCAGGTCGGGTCCGGCGCTGGAACCCTCCCACCAGAGCTTCTGCTGCGAGCGGGCCATCGCCCCCCACACAGTGCTGGCCTGCATGTCGTCGCACTCGGGGGTGGCCGCGGCAGCCGAGTTCATGGCGTCCATCACCACGAAGAGGGCGTCCGAGCTCGTGTAGGTGCGCTCGGGCAGCGCGCAAATGGCCAGCCACGCCTCCCGCGTGGCGTCGTGCGCCACGCGCAGCGCCACAGCGTCGCAGTCCACCGCAGCGTGCACCCGGCACGCGTCGCCGTGGCTCCACCCGCAGAAGCAGCGGGCACGCATGCCGGCGACGGAGGGCACGTCGGCGAGCCGTGGCGCGCGCAGCTTGTCCTCGTCGAATACGATGCCGTGGAAGGTGGGTGCGTGGAACTCATCGCTGCTGGGCGCGGTCGGGGTCGGTGGCGTGTCGGGCCCCTCGCACCACATGCTGTCGCTCGGCATGTACCGGTGCACATGCGTCCAGTACACCGGCGACTCGGCGCGGGCCCGTTGCAGCATCTGCGTCACGACGGCCTCCATGCCGTGCAGATACGTGTCCGCCGGCTGCGTGGGGTCGTAGCGCATGTCCGCGT
>Ga0209390_10007218_pt1 | contig 14363 bp, 14 predicted proteins | sample BON01_FD_187212 | JGI IMG/M metagenome (GOLD analysis project Ga0209390, IMG submission 187212) | Freshwater microbial communities from Lake Bonney liftoff mats and glacier meltwater in Antarctica - BON-01 (SPAdes) (version 2) | ecosystem: Environmental > Aquatic > Freshwater > Ice > Glacier... | reverse complement strand
CATATCAAGCGCCTGAGTCGCAGGACGATATGTTTTTCTAAAAACGAGCAAATTCATGACAATGTCATTGGTATGTACATCAACAAACACTATTTCAAAACAGGAACATATGGCGACTCCGTCGCTGCATGATCAACCCTTTATAGACACTACCCCTTGAAATGTTTAGGTTGTAGCCGTTCTTTTCGATTTCCTCCATGGAAACTTTACGAGAATAGCGGTCTATATCTTTGCGGAATTGGTAGGTTTCTACAATGCTATCGATGTTTTTCTCATCGAGTGTGTTTTGCCGCTTGCCTTTTTCATAATGCTCACTGGCGTTGATGAACAGTACATCATCCTGCTTCTTGCATTTTTTCAGTACCAGAATACAAACCGGAATACCCGTAGAGTAGAACAGGTTAGACGGCAAACCAATGACGGTATCAATGTGGTTGTCTTTCAGGAGCTTGGTGCGGATGCGCTCTTCGGCTCCCCCCCGGAACAACACGCCGTGAGGCAGGATGATGGCCATGGTACCCTCCCTGCTCAGGAAATGAAAACCATGCAACAGAAACGCAAAATCGGCGGCGGATTTGGGGGCCAGACCGTAGCTGTTAAAACGAAAATCTTCGGACAGGGCATCATTGGGCTCCCAACGTAAGCTGAACGGCGGGTTGGCTACGATGGCGTCAAATTCCAGCTTTTTGGATGGGTTCATCTCATTCAGCTCATCCCATTGGTTGAGCAGGGTGTCACCGTGAAATATCTCAAATTCGGTGTCTTTCATGCCGTGCAGCAGCATATTCATACGGGCCAGGTTATAGGTGGTGATGTTGTTTTCCTGCCCGTAGATTTTACCCACGCTCCCACCGGCGTCTTTGATTCGCTTTCTTACGTTGAGTAATAACGAACCCGAACCACAGGCAAAATCCAGCACTTTATCCAATTTTCCTTTCTTCCCGGTGGTGGGATCTTGACTGTCCAGCGTTACGATTTCGGAAAGGATGGTTGAGATCTATTGTGGCGTATAAAACTCGCCCGCTTTTTTGCCCGAACCCGCCGCAAACTGACCAATTAAGTATTCATAAGCATCGCCCAGGGCGTCGGAATCGGTGGAGAAATCGGCAATGCCTTCGGATATTTTCTGCATGATTGTGCAGAGCTTTTTGTTCCTCTCCGTGTTAGTTTTGCCGAGTTTTTCGGAGTTCAGGTTTATTTCCGAAAACAACCCCTGAAAAGCACTTTCGAACGATTCATTCTCAATGTACCGGAAACCCGCTTCAAGAGTAACCAACAGTTCGCCGTTTTGGGTACGGGCCATTTCGCTGATGTTGCTCCACAGGTGATGGGGCTGGATCACGTGGTGCACCTTGCGGCGCATCTGCTTTTCAAACTCAGGTACATCTTCTTCATTGACGGCATACCATACCGATAAGGGTATACTACCATCATTATCGGGTAAAGTGGGGTAATCGGAGCCCAGTTCTTTTCTGGCTGATTCTTCGTAGTTGTGGGATAAATACCGGAGGAATAAAAATGAAAGCATATAATCACGGAAATCATCCGCGTTCATCGAGCCACGAAGTTGGTCGGCTATATTCCAGAGGGTTTTACCCAGTTGTTGTTGGTCTTTTTGTGTCATACTATTTTAAAATAATAAAAGGCGTTAGCCCTTACAATCTTCGTAACAAACGATCATGCCCCAGGGGCGTTAGCCCTGACAATCTTCGTAACAAACGATCATGCCCCAGGGGCGTAGCCTTACAATCTTCGTAACAAACGATCATGCCCCAGGGGCGTTAGCCCTGACAATCTTCGTAACAAACGATCATGCCCCAGGGGCGTTAGCCCTTACATACCGCCTATTCGTACCATTCAAACAAATACCTGGGGTCGTAATCCACCTCAAATTTTTCAATCAGCAACAAATATTCGTCTCGGAAAGCGTGTTTTTTATGGTGTTCAGGTTGATTTAGGATGTATTTTACCACATTGTCTATATGGGATTTGGAATAGGTAAAGGCGCCATAGCCATCTTGCCAGGCAAATTTCCCGGCTATGAATTTCTTGCCATTTAGCCAATTAGAAGTGCCTGATTTGACTTGGTCCATGAGCTTGGCGGGTGACATCGTCGGGTGCATTCCCACAAAAATATGCGTATGGTCAGGGTTGCAATAGATGGCGTACGGTTTACATTTATGATTAGCCACGATACCACACATTACCTTTTCCAATTCATCCCGGAATGATTCTTTGATGAGGTTTTGCCTGCCTTTTACCGAAAAGACAAATTGGATGTAGAGTTGGGTGTAGGTATTGGCCATGGGTTATTCGTGATATTTCAGGGCTACGCCCCTTGTTTTTGCTCGGCATTTTTTTGCTACGAAGATGGTAGGGCTAACGCCCCTTTTTTATCGGCGGTCTGCCTTTATTGTTACGCATTTGTTTTCGGAAATAACCCTTGCATCAAGCCTTTTTTATGTAATTGTAATTGTTCTATCTTCTCCGCTTGTGCAGTGATTAATTCATCTAAAGTAGAAAGACAAGAAGCGATTTTTTGTTATTCTGTTAGTTTTGGAAATGAAATTTTAATTTCTTTCAAATCTTTAGTTGATAAGTTTGCTTGTTTTGTTCCTCCGGGAATAGAGTATAGCTTTTGTAAAAAAGACTCATTCTTGAATACCTGAAGAACAAACTCTTTAATATAGCCCTCTTTAGGTACTAATTTTATTACTCGTTGATTCAATAATAAATCAGAACTGTTTGCGGGTATTTGCAAAACAAAGCCATAGTCTCTTTTTCCTAAAGTACCAGTCATAGACATTAATAAATCACGTGGTTTAACTAAAAATTGCTGATACTCTCCAACAAAATTATCCGGCAAAAAAACAGGTATTCTATTTAGTTGAAGTACACCTTGATATAAGTTTCCCATTCTTATAAGTTGTACTCCATTTTCAACAAAGTCATTACTTTTAAATGCATTCCCCATAACAAAATCCAATACCACCCCCAACTTCTTCTCCACCCACTCCCCATCCTTCAAAAACTCAGGAAAACGATATTTAGGCACATTGTCTGAATTATGATTTTTAGGATTTTGTGATTTTAGGATTTCTTTTCCCTTAATCTTATCATCCTTTAATCTATCTAATCCTAATTCAGACATTTGCGGGAAAAGGTTTTGCATCAGGCCTTTTTTGTGGTCTTTTAAAGCTTCTAGCTTTTGGCTGTGGGCCGCAATGACTTCATTTAAGGAAGAAAGGCAGGAAGCGATTTTTTGCTGTTCTTGGAGGTTAGGAAAAGGAAATGGCAGCAAAAATAAATCCTTATTATTCACTTGAAGTGCGCCATTAGCTCTTGCACCAACAGATATGAAATTTCTCAACCAATTGCCGTGAATATTATTCACAAAAGGATATTTTGCAAACGTCGGATAAACCTTCCTCTGATCAAATCGAAAACAGGTGAAAATACTATTCGGAACAGCTCCTATTTCGTCATTTTGAAATAATGCAATTTCACCTTCTGAATAAAGTTTTGTAGAACTCTTGTTATAGGCAAAATCTCCATTACGTATTACGTAATAGTTTTTGTATGAATTACCTGCTATCTCTCTTCCAAATTTTTCGAGTTGGGATACAAGTCCAACGCCAGACGTAATACTCATCAATTTATATTTCCGGCCTTTGGTTTTTTCGACAATCACTTGGCTTAAATTTTGAAGTACTTCTATTTGCCACTCTCCCGCATTCAAAAAATCAGGAAAACGCAATTCTGGTATCAATTTATTCTTACTCATAAGCGGCTAATCCAGATATGTCACGCCCTTGGGCTATTTTTTTTAATTGGGGTACCAGATCTTCCATCAGGGCCAGTTCTTTTACCCGGCGCTGTTTCCAGCCCAGTTCCAGGGGTGCTAATAAGTCGGTGAGTTTTTCACCGTCAAAAATCATTCGGTTCATAATCGTTTCAATAAAAGCTTTGAGGTCGGCCGTGGGCAGGCCGTGCTTGTGGGCTAGGGCGGCCAGTTCCTTTTCGTTTTTTTCCTGGACAAAGGCTTCATAGCCCTTGCGTAGGGTTTCTACATCCTGCCCGCTGTTCCAGTCCAGGCCCGTGATGTAGTCGGTCAAGTCTTCCTGCTCGTCCATCAGGTTGGCATTGGCACTCAGCAGGCTAATCACCTGGGCTTTGGTCATTTTTTGCCGGGCGGGTTTCTTTTGGGTACTGTCGGCAATCAGACTCATGATGTAGTCGTAATCAATGACGGCCGAAGCAAACAGCACAAATTCAAAATCCAGCTGCTGAATATCCGGCGGGGCTTGATCGCCTTCTTTTTGCTGTATTTTCCGTAGTTGTTTTGCGGTTTCCAGGTAGGTGCTCCGAAACTCCTGCAAGGTATCGGCGGGCAATATGGCCTCAATCTGGGCCTGCTGCGCTTCGTCGATGTCGGTGTACTGGTCCAGCTGTACTTTAAGCTTTTGTACCTCCTTAAATTTTTGCACAAAGTCAATCCGGGCGGCGTCGCCTTTCAGATTATACACTTCCTCCGGCTCGTTGGCCAACTGATGTTCCTGCATAAAAACGCCCAGCGCTTCCACCGCCTTTTGGTAGTGGTCAATCACCACCGGGGCCGGGTCCACCATCCATATCTCCTTGGCCCGGTTACTGTTTTCGCCGGAGAAAAGCGTAATGGCCTGGTTGACGGCTTCCTGCTGCGACCGGAAGTCCAGGATATTGCCGTAGGGCTTGGTGTCATTAAGCACCCGATTGGTCCGCGAAAACGCCTGGATCAGGCCGTGGTACCGTAGGTTTTTGTCTACGTACAGGGTGTTCAGGTACTTGGAGTCAAAGCCCGTCAGCAGCATATCGACCACAATGGTAATATCGATCTTGTTCTTGCGGGGATAATCGGTAGTGCTGAATTTCTGGTCTTTAATGCGCTTTTGCACATCCTGGTAGTACAGGTCAAACTCGCCGATGCTGTGGTTAGTACCGAATTGCTGGTTGTAATCGGCGATGATGGATTTGAGGGCGGTTTTCTTCTCTTCGGGATTCTGCTTGTTATCCTCTTTCTCCTGTTTTAAATCTTCCTGCAATTGTTTAATGTCCGCCGCATTTTTTTGACTATGCGGATCTCCTTCCTTAGCAATAAGTTGCGCCGGTGGCGAGAATACACAAGCGATATGGAGCGGCTTGTACTCCTCGTTTTCTGCTTGCTTCTGGGTTTGAATGGCTTTGAACAGCTGATAATATTCAATGGCGTTATTGATGGAAGCCGTAGCCAATAGGGCATTAAAGCGCCGGGCGTTGGTGGCGGGCGCGTGCTTGGCCAGAATAGCTTCCACTACGGCTTGTTGGGCAATAGGCTCACCGGGTTTGGGGCTTTGGGAACCTTTGCCTTTGTAGTAGTCGATATGGAATTTCAGAACGTTCCGGTCCTCAATGGCGTGGGTGATGGTGTACTTGGGTAGCTCATTCTGAAAGATGTCCCGCGTGGTTTTGAGCGATTTTTCTTCCCCGTCGATCTGGATATAGCTGGCGTTCTCCTCAAAAATGGGCGTACCCGTAAAGCCAAATAGCTGCGCATTGGGGAAAAACTCCTTGATCGCTTTGTGGTTTTCGCCGAATTGCGAACGGTGGCACTCGTCAAAGATGAGCGCGATCCGATGCTCCCGCAGAGGTTCCAATCGCTCTTTGTAATTTTTCTTATACGTACCATCCAGCGCCAGGCCCAATTTTTGAATGGTGGTCACGATTACCTTATCGGCGTAATCGGTAGAAAGCAAACGTTTCACCAACGCCTCCGTATTGGTGTTTTCTTCCACACTGCCTTCCTGAAATTTATTGAACTCTTCCCGGGTTTGGCGGTCCAAATCTTTCCGATCCACCACAAACAAACACTTTTCAAGGTCGGGGTTATCTTTCAGGAGGGTAGAAGCCTTGAAAGAAGTTAGCGTTTTGCCGCTCCCGGTGGTGTGCCAGATGTACCCATTGCCCCGGTTTTGGTGGATGGAATCGACAATGGCCTTCACCGCGTAAATCTGGTAGGGCCGCATGACGAGCAATTTCTGTTCGCTCTCGACCAACACCATGTACTTGCTGATCATTTCGCCCAAGGTACACTTGCTCAGAAACTTCTCGGTGAACGGTTCCAGGTGGGTGATTTTCTTATTGGAAGCGTCGGCGAGCTGGTAAATGGGCAAAAACTGCTCGTCGGCATTGAAGGCAAAGTGCTGGTTTTTGTTGTTGGCAAAATAGTAGGTAGTGGATCGGTTGCTGACGATAAACAACTGCATGAAACAAAGTAGGGAGTTGCCGTACCCGTTGCCGGGTTCGCTCTTGTAATCCACAATTTGCTGCATGGCCTTCCGGGGAGAAATATCCAGCTTTTTCAGCTCGATCTGGACCACCGGCAACCCATTGATCAGCAGCATCACGTCGTACCGTTGGTGGCTGTTCTCGGTATTGATCCGGAGTTGACGAATCACCTCGTAGTCGTTTTTGCACCAATCTTTGATATTGACCAGCGTGTAGTGCAAAGGCGTACCGTCCTCCCGCTGAAAATACTGTTGTTCGCGCAACAGCTTGGAAGCAGCAAAAACATCAGGATTGATGATTACTTCCCGCAGTCTTAAAAATTCATTCTCGGTGAGCTTTACCCGATTGAGCGTTTCAAATTTGCTTTTAAAATTTTGTTCAAGCGACCTTCTATCGACTATGTCAGGTCGGTAGCCATATTTTAGCGCCGTGAGTTGCTTAATAAGATCGTCTTCAATTTGGTTTTCTTTGCTCATTCAAATGGTGCCCAGGAAAGGTTTAGCAAATGAAATAATAGTACCTAAAAAGACACATTATCAGCTAGTTATTTTCAATTCAGCTGCCTTCAATACCTGTTTAGCCAGCTTTTCGCCTTGCAGCCCTTGCACCACCTTGTCACTTAGCCAATCGACCAAAAGCGCGTCCGGGTCGAGTTCATAGAGCTTAGCTATATTCATCAGCTGCTCCCTAGTTGGCTGGCGTAAGTTATTCTCAATCCGGCTTACCAGCGATGGGTCCATATTTAGAATTTTGCCGGCCTGGTGAAAACTCAGTCCTTTCTGCTTTCTCAAAGCCTTATATGATGCACTGATCAACTGCATACCGCGTTTTTATTGATTTGTTTGTTAAAATATGTCAAGTTAACGAAAATCGTTTAACATGAACGAAAATCATTAGTAAGCGGTAACAAAAAACGGGCAGCCGGTAGGCTGTCCATTTTCTTTTGTTACCGTATTTTCCAAACCCTAGTCGTGGGCACATGGAACACGAAAATGGGTTCTATCTCAACACTTGCTTCATCTACTTCGCTTTTATTCGACCAGGTGAATTGAATTTGATTGTGCTATGTCGCCTGGTAAACTTCCCACCAACGGTTTGCGGCTATAAGAAGTGGCGGACTTCGTGACTGAATATTTTCTGCCAAGAAAATATTTCTTGGCAGAAAATAAGTGTGAATTTTGCACTTTTTTCGCCATTTCGTGTAACTGCTATTACAAGCTGCCTTTTATTTTTCGTATTGCTGTCCAATTTCAGAAAATTTATTTAGGTCGGCTTGACGTAGTTCTGTTAGATATACTTTTTTAAATGTTTTCTTTCCTTTGTAAATAAATGTATCATGATCTTCTTTTTTTTCATTCCATTCCATTACTGTAACTTCATATTTACCATTCACAAGATTTATACTTGTTGTTCTGTTTCCAGAAACCCATTTGCTGAAATCATCATAACCAATTAATTCTATTTTATTTTTCAATTTATTATTTCTAAATTTATATGTAAATGACCAAGCACCAGTTCCATCATTTCCACCTGTTACGACAAGAACATTATTTATAAATTCAATTTCGGTGAGATTTTGAAATCCAAAATCGTTTTCAAAATCTATTTTATATTTTTTGTTATCAATACTAATTTCCAAGTAATTGTTAAATGGTTTAATAATATCTTGAATTCCATTATTGTTAATATCCTTTTTGATTACTTTCAATCCAAAATTGTTTTGAGCATGACTTAAAAAAGTTACTAATAATGCAGTAATTGTGATTGCTAATTTTCTCATAATTTTGTTATTTGTTTTTGTTATTTTTTCGGCAAAGTTGCTTGTAACGGTTTTCGGCTACAAGAAGTTGGCGATTTCGAATCGGACCGCCGAAGCGGCACTAAACTGTTTGCCACTACAAAACTTGATACGAATCGGACCGCCGAAGCGGCGCAAAGCTTCATTTAACCACTGAACCGCCAATTTCTTGTAGGTGCTGTTACCTGACGTTTTCATCCACATCGTTATTCGAAAATCCTCGTTTTAAATTCAGTCCGCAACTGTTCAAAATTCAATTTTGGTTCTTTACAAATGTATATCGTTTGCCATAAATCTTTTTCGTCATCTGCATACGGATTATAAATTCGCTTTACCGCCACAACTGAATTAAAGAAGGGCTGAAAAAAGTTTATTCCAGCCTCTCCGTTTGAAAACGCTATAATCGTTTTAGGTAATTCGCCTTTTTCTGGTGTCCAAAGGTAGAAACTCCCGTGGTATGAAAATGCTTTTGGCATATTATAATTTTCCCTAAATAGATTTACTCCTCCTGCTTGACTATAATGCTTACCCCAAATCAAACAATCCTTTTTCTCGTTCAGTGGTAGGCTATCGTAAACGGTTTGAAGTCCGTCCATAGTTTTTCCCCATTTTGATTTCGAGTAATACTCTTTATATTCTATTTGGTAACGATTGTCTTTCTTTTCTATACCCGAGAATTCAATAAATGTATCCAATGGCAGGATGGCTAACCCAAATGGTATCAACACAATTCCCGATAAAACAAGAAGAGTAGTTGCCGGATATAAAATCCATTGGCGTTTTGACAGAATTTTTTGTTCAAACCAGATACTCCCGAAGATTATCAAGGTAATCATTGCAGGATAAAAATAATATGCTTTACTTTTATTAAGTGCCAGTAGTGCTATGGAAATGACGATTGTAAGTGCAATTGGGCGATAACTAAAATTATTTTTTGTTCTAAACATATAAATCAATCCTCCCACCCAAAAAAATAATGTTAATGGATTTAAGGATATAACTATACTTTCAAGAACTCCTACTATTGTCAGTTTGTCCAGTTGGGTTTCATAGAGGCGTGAGAACATATCAAATACTGGAAAACCTTGGTTATATTGCCATAAAATATTTGGGGCTATAAGTACAAGGAACAAGAGAATGTATTTCCAAATATCTTTTTGCAAAATTGCTGTTCGTGTCCGCTTGCTCAACAGCAGACCAGTAAGTCCTGCAATAAAGAAAAGTATATCATATTTTGTAAGGAAGCCAAAACTGACACCGATTGTTAGATAAAGTAAATATTTTTTGTCAAGGGTGATTACATATCGTACCAATTGATAAAATGAAAAAAGCCAAAACAAGTGAGTAAAGACTACTGGCTGAAATAATTGATATCCACGGCCGAAAGCTGGTGCGGTCAAAATGCAAAGTAGTACAATAAAAACCGCTTTTGCTTTACCGCCCAGTTTAACTGTTGTAAGTGCGATAAGTATTAATATCAATAATGAAGCAATGTGCGAAAAGATATGGTGTACAAATACGGATTGGGAATGAAATTGATTTTGGATAAAAGCCAGCCAACCAATTACGGGCGGAAATTCCATGTATCCCAAACTTGGATAGTTTCCCGTTTCTATGTGCAATAATTCATCGCCTTGAAACCCAGAATTTGCATCTGCAATCAAATGAAGTGTCAGCTTTAAAACACAAAAAAAGGCTATGATGAATAATATTTTTCTATTTGGCATCTAGGTTGGTCAAATGGCAGGTAACGGTTCGCAGCTTGGCGAAGTTGCCGAACACAAAACTTCAATAGTAGTACAAAAGTTCAAATTAAAGACAAAATGTCAAACGAAGAACAGAACGGCAATTTTGCCAAACCGATGTTAGCTGCTGTTTTTTTCTGTTTGATTATCAATAAGTTATAAAATAAATGAAAAATACTTTGAAAAAAGTTTGCAGTTATCAAAATAGATTGTATATTTGTATCAGAAATTAAAACAGACACAAAATGACAACTACAATTTTCAAATCAGAAAAAACGCTAAAGTTTACGAAATACGTTCCGCTAAAGCACAAGGCGTTTACGGTGCTGGCGAATTAATTAGAAAAGTAAAAACTGACAACATAAACGAATTAACAAGCAATGAACAATACGAATTTACAGCAACTGAAATCAAGGTTGCTTAAAATAGAAAATGAGCTATCTACTTGCAGGACTTCGGTAATGCAAGATGGCTGGCAAACACAAAGACACGCTAAAAAATCCCGTAAATGAGATATTTTAGCACAACTCAAAATGGAGCTAATCCAACAAATAGAAGATGAAAATAAAAAATAAAGGCGGTAAACGTGAAAACTCTGGTAGAAAAAAAGCAAACTACCAAACTAAAACTATTGCCTTTCGTATTCGATTGGAATGGATTGAAGTAATAAAGGCAATGGTAAAAGCTAAGGTTTCGGAGTTATCGCAAAATAGCAGCTAACGTCTCGCGGCTTGCAGAAGTGGCGAACTTCGTGACCGATTATTCTCGGCTAAGATAAAATTTCTTGCGAAAGATAAACGTGAATTTACCACATATTTCGCCATTTTTGCAAACCGCTTTTGGCAGTAGTTTTTATTCTTTAGCTTGTTTAATAAAATCAACAGGCTCGTCTTGCAAGTTTATTTTGACACTCGACACATTTCCGTCATAATCAAGTGAGAAATTTAAATAAAATTCAGGGTTCATTATTTGTGGAATTTCTTTGGTTGCTTTCAAAACAAAAATGTCATAATACTGATGCTCTAATTGAAATTTAAAGTCTGGAAAAACAGCAAATAATTTATTGTTTTCATTTATGATTTCAAAAGTGCCAAAACCTAGATTTGAGAATTTACCACAATAGTCATTTAAATTATGTGTTGGTTTTTTGTCAAGGTTTATGCCTTTAATTTCTTTACTAACAATGCTTATATCACTAACTTTTACAGGATATTTGTTCCACTCGGTCTTAGGTAGTTTAAGCATTCTGTTTGCAATAATATCACTAACAATGTAAGGCAGAATAGAATTATGTTGATTTGTCAGCACAATGATTCCTAATTTGTCTGTAGGATATAAAGCAAGTTGTGAACTAAATCCCGAAACATTTCCACCGTGATGAACTTTGTAATGTCCTTTGTTTGAATTTATTTTCCACCCATAACCATAGCCAAAAGTATAAACATTTGGGTCGCTATTTTCGGGTGGTAAACCATTGTCCATAGCTTTGTAACTTTCTGCTTCTTGTATATAATTAGTTGGTAAAATCTGTTGATTATTGAAGTGTCCGTTATTTAACCAAGCCAACATCCAATTTGCCATATCGTTAGCCGAACTATTAATAGCACCACCTGGTTTATCATTGTTCAATTCTGCAAAAAATACTTTTTGTGACTTACTATTATTTATACCATAACCAAAAGAGTAGTCATTGGATTTAAGCATATCTGTTACGGAAGTGTTTGAATTGTTCATTTTTAAAGGCAAGAAAAGTTTGTCTTTAATATTCTCGTCCCAAGTTTGATTTGTTATTTTTTCGGTGATTGTTCCTGCAATTATATACCCAAAATTGCTATAAATCCAACTGTCTTTTATTGCTCCGTTTGGTTTTAGATATTTCAACTTTTCCATAAGTTGTGATCTTTCTTTGGCTGGAAATAATATATATGTTCCGTCAACGCTACCAATACCGCTTTTATGGCTTAACAAATCTTCAATAGTGATCAAATTATCCATTTGAGTATTATAAAATTGAAGTTTTGTCAAGTAAAAAGAAGGCTTGTCTTTTAAGGAAAGTTTATTTTCACTTTCAAGTTTTCCTAATAATGAAGCTGTAAATGATTTTGTTATTGAGCCAATAGGGAAAATTGTGTTTACAGTTGCCGGTAATTTGTTTTCAAAATCTCTAAAGCCATAACCTTTGGAATAAATCGGTTTATTATTTTCTACAATTGAAAAAGAAAGTCCAACCGCATTATATTCCTTTAAAAGATTTTCAATTTCTGTGTCTAAACCATTTAAACGAATGTCTGTTTTCTGTCCAAATGAAAGGCTGGAAGTAAGTAGAAGTAAAAATAGTAATTTCAATTTTGTCATAATTTATCTATGTCTGTTTATGCAGGTTGTCCTCTAAAATTACTGCCAACGGTTTGAATATGGTGCGTTTGGCATTTTAAAGAGCTAAACTTTCGGGTTACTATTGTTTCTCATTGTTACTAACATCTTCGTCTTTAGTATCATCTGCCAAATGCACTATATTTTTTGTTGTAGCAAGTTTTTCTGAAATATCTTCAATAGAGTTAGCTATGCGTGAAACATTTAACATTGCTGAAATAAAAATCCCAACCACTAATATTATAAAAGCAACTCCCATTATTGCAGCTCCAAATTTTTCAAGATCGTCAGGAAAAAAATCTATTCGGAGTATTTCATCAATTATAAATAAAACACCAAGTATTGCAATAGAAACTCCAACCCAAATTGAAGTTTTAGTTGCAATTTTCTCTAATCTTTTTTGGCTTAATCCAAGCATATCATATTTGTTTTTTAGTTATTAATTTAATAATTTTCAGCATTAATAATACTCATTTGAAGTTTTTTAATATCAATTCCATTGTCATAAAATTTAATATTTTCAGCTACTGATTTAAGAATGGCTTTTGCTTCTAAATTATCTCCAGATATAGATGCATAGGAAAAACGAAATATTAAGTCTTTTCTGGTGAAGTCAAGAAAATAAGTAGATTTTACAGGAGAATAAATTTCGTCATCTGATATCTTTGGGTTTTCAAAATACCAAAAATTTGCTGTCAAACTGTTTAATTCTATTGATTCATTTTTAAGCATAAGTTTTTCACCAAATTGTTTTTGTAAATAATCAAATTCCCATATCATATAATTTTCCAATATTGATTTTGAATTTTTCTCAAATTCTGCTTTGTTATTGGTCACAAATTGAAACCAAATAGAGTCTTGTTTTATAAAGGGGAATTTACTTGCGTCAATTTCACCTTTTAAATTTAAAGTATGACTGTTTTGCTCTAAATTGAAATATAGTAAAAGACCAGTTTTTGTTTTTATCGCTCCATTGTTTTGTTGAGAGTATCCAATAAACGAAATACTCATTAATAATATAGTTAAGACTTTCTTCATTCTGATTTTTTTAAATTTGCTACAACGCCCATGTAAGATTTCGTTGGGCACTTGATAAAGATACTGCTAACGTTTAACTAATTAGCAAAAACTGTTTTCCAGTTTTGTATTTTTTTAGACATTACGAAATCTGGAAACAGATTTTGCGTTGTATCAAAAGGAAGCCGAACTCTCGTAACCTGCTTACGCCCAATGCTTCTTACATGATGTTAGGGTAAGTTATTGGTATCGAGTGTTGCTCTTCATCAATTAACCTCGAGTATTGTAGTCAAACTGATAGGCAAGTTCCAAATTGGAAAAGGAAACTTGCGATTTTATTTGATTAAAATCTATCTTAAATAACTTGGCTTGAAATACAAGCTTTGCAAGGATTCAATTAATTAAAACGAAAATTTGCAAGTACATGACTGCAGAAAAGAAATATCCGTTTTGTGATCAGTCAAGCTGTTGATTAAATTCTGTTATGCAATAAGTTGTCAAAAATATTATCAAGACTTTGAGTTAAAGTCTTGTCTTCCTATAACCGCCATAATTTCGACTATATCATTTGTTACTTTGTAATAAATACTATCTGAACCACAAGGACAACGTCTGTAGTCTTTTCTTATGTAATTGACAGATTTAAAAGAAAGTGGGTTTTGAGCAATCTTCTCAAAATTATCGAAAAAAGAATTATAATATTTATCAGCTTGATTTATTCCAAACTTGGAAACTCCATATTTATATATTCTTCTTAAATCCTCTTTTGCGTCGTTACTAATTTTATAATTAGCCATTAATCTCTGCTTTAAACTCTGCTAAAATTTCCGCTTTATTTTGATTTGTAAATCCACCTTTTTCAGCTTTTTCTAATTTCGCGGCTATCCAATCAACTTTTATTTGTTGACCTCTTGCTTGTCTTACCAAATCATTAACTAATTCAGATTTCGTTGCATATTCATTATTACCAACTTGTGATTTCAGCCAATTATCGTTTGGCTCGGTGAAAGAGATACTTTGACGTCCCATAATTTAATTTTGATGCTAATTTACACCATTTTTGTAGGATTTATTCCAAAGTCATTGATTTTTTTGAATTTGCCCTAACGCCTATGTAAGATGTGTTG
>Ga0209390_10007215_pt1 | contig 14365 bp, 14 predicted proteins | sample BON01_FD_187212 | JGI IMG/M metagenome (GOLD analysis project Ga0209390, IMG submission 187212) | Freshwater microbial communities from Lake Bonney liftoff mats and glacier meltwater in Antarctica - BON-01 (SPAdes) (version 2) | ecosystem: Environmental > Aquatic > Freshwater > Ice > Glacier... | reverse complement strand
CGAAGCGAAATGGGCAGCACATCATCAAACCCAAGGCAACACTCTGTCAGTTGAAGGTCGCTGACGCGCTTTGGGCGGAACCTGCTATCCCGTTGCCGCGAAAACAGTCAAAAATCGAGGTGCCCTTCAACATATCGTCTTTCACGCTGTGCCGGGCCTTTGGCGTCTGCACCGGACGCATCATGCCGATCTCGAGTTTGATGCGACCACCGGTTTGCGCTTTCACCCGGCCGAGATTGTGGTTTCCATGACGGTAAAGCTTGCACTTGTGCTGGCAATTGGCGCGCCTGCCGTGGCGGTTCTGGCCTTCGAAGTGATCTTGAACGCGGCTTCAATCTTCAACCATTCAAACATCTCACTGTCCCCCGCCGTGGACCGGGTTGTCAGGCTGTTCCTCGTCACGCCAGACATGCACCGGGTCCACCACTCGATCGAACCGCGCGAAACGAACGCGAACTTCGGGTTTTCTGTCCCATGGTGGGACCGGCTGTTTGGCACATATCTGGCACAACCAGCCAAGGGCCACTTGGAGATGAAGATCGGGATCGAACAATTCCGGTCGCGGCGTGAGCTTTGGCTGGACCGAATGCTGGTTCAGCCCCTGAGGGAAATTGCCGAGAGCAAAGCAAAAAGGGAGCAGAGTGTTCCGAAGAAAACAAAGTAGGAGAAGACTTTGGGCGCAGTTGCAACAGTCGCTACCCTGAACGCCCGACGGTGTCTTGCGGTGCAATTGGTGCGCTTTTCCAGCAATGGCTGCAACGTTGCGGTCAGGCACCCACGCCTTATGTGTGCGGCAGCTTCAACTTAGGAAGGTCAAACAAGATGCCATCCAAGCTGCGTGTCGCACCAGAAATTGACCTGCTGATCTTGTCTTTTCCGATGCATTTCACTTGGGAATTTCTTCAGGCCCCACTGTTTCGCAACATGCGGGATGCCACGCATATGGATGGCATCAGGATTTGCCTGCAGGCGACTTTGGGCGATGTGGTTATCGCGCTGATCGCATTTTGGGTGGCGTCTTTCTTTACCGGAACGCGTCATTGGGCTGCCTTGCCAAACCGTTGGGCCACGGCGGCTTGGCTTTCGACGGGTCTTGCCATTACCGTCGCCCTTGAGTTTTACAGCACTGAAATTGCAGGACGCTGGGCTTATGACGTGACCATGCCGCGACTGCCGATGATCGGAACCGGCCTTTCCCCATTGCTCCAATGGATCATCGTCCCCATGCTGGTGCTGTGGTATTTGCGTCGCCTTTCAGCAAAGCCCATCTGATCAGACGTCGCCGGTGGGCAGTCGAACAATTGCAACTAGCCCGCCACCGCTTTGGTTGCGCAACTGAACCGTCCCGCCATGCGCCTGAATGATGGTGCGGGTGATGGCCAGACCCAGGCCCGCACCACCGGTATCGCGGTTGCGTGACGCTTCCAGCCGCACAAAGGGTTCAAACACCGCCTCCAACTGATCCTCGGGCAAGCCCGGCCCCTTGTCGGCCACGTTTATGACAGCGCATCCCGGTTCCGCGGCCACGGTGACATCGGCCACGCCCCCATAGCGCACCGCGTTGTCGATCAGGTTGCGCAAGGCGCGGTTCAGCGCATGAGGCCGGATCGTGGCTGGCACGGGCGGTGAAGGCGCAAGGGTCGCACGGTTGCCGCCTACGTCAGCCACCAGATCACCCAACAAGGCTGCAAGATCGACGCTGGCTGCGGGTTCCGTCTTGGCCACGCTGCGGGCGAACTCCAGCGTTTCTTCGACCATGGCCTGCATCTCCTCGACCAAAGCCTTCAGTCGGACAGAGTCCTCGGTTTCGTCAAGCATCTCGATCCGAAGCCGCATCGCGGTCAGTGGCGATCGCAAATCATGGCTGAGCGCTGCCAGCATATGGGTCCGCTCGGTCACAAATCGGGTCAGGCGGTCTTGCATGCGGTTGAAGGCTTGGGTGGTCGCGCGCACCTCTGACGGCCCGGTCAACGGCAGCGGGTTTGCGTCCAGGCCCCGCCCCAGCCGGTCAGCACCGACGGCCAGCGCGCGCATCGGGCGAACAACCCGGCGTGCCGTTCCCCATGCAACCAAGGCCACGGCCATCACCATCAGTGCCAACGGCACCAAAGCCTTTGGCGAAAGTTGCAGGCCGGGCTGCATGAACATCGTGCGCACATTCAGCCAATCCCCCCCGGCCAGCCGGATCGACAGCGTCAACTCGATCGGTTCAGCATGCGCCGCCATCATCGCCTGATGCATGGGGCGCATGGAAGCAGGCACACCATCGGGCATCGCGAGCGGGGTCACTTCAAGCGCATGGATGTCTGCAACGACCTGACGCTCGGGTTGGCCGAGGATCTGCCGGATCTGGTTCAGGAACGGTGTCGCATCTGGGCTGCTGTGTGTCGCCTCTGGGTCTGGCCCCACATCAAACCGCACCAGCGGCGAATTTGCCGACCGAAGGATTTCTGGCCACAAATGGGCTGGCGCATCGTCGAGCAGCAAGACCACGTTGGCCGCCCGGCCTGCGGCCTCCAGCCCGAGGGCTGCGCGGACTGCACGGTTGCGCTCGTCGGTCAGCAAGACCAGCCCAAGGCCCTGCGTCACCGCAAGTGCCAGCAGCAACATCGCCAGCAACTGTCCCGCCACCGACTGGGGCAACATCCGGACCCAAAAGCCTGGCGGCTTGTTCATGGCAACGCCCTGACATCAGCGGCAAGACTGTAGCCGCCGCCCCAGACCGTAGCGATAAGTGTGGGTTTGCCCGGATCAGCCTCGATCTTGCGGCGGAGGCGACTGATCTGATTGTCGATGGTCCGGTCAAACACCTGAGCCGACCGCCCCGAAGTCATGTCCATTAGTTGATCGCGGCTAAGCACAAAGCGGGGTCGTTCCAGAAACACCGTCAGCAGGCGGAATTCGGCGGTGGTCAGGGCAACCTCGGCCCCATCCGCGTCTGTCAGGGTGCGGCGATCCGTGTCCAGCACCCACCGGTCAAACGCCAGCCTGTGCCCGGCAAGGGTGCCGCCGGGCACCTCGGCCCGTTCGGACCGGCGCAGGATCGCCTTGATCCGGGCCAAAAGCTCGCGTGGGTTAAACGGCTTGGGCAAATAGTCATCCGCCCCGACCTCCAGCCCGACGATGCGGTCGGTTTCATCACCAAGGGCGGTCAGCATCAGGATCGGCATCCGGCCTTGGGCGCACAAGCGACGGCAAACCGAAAGCCCATCTTCACCCGGCATCATCACATCCAGCACGATCAGATCGAACTGGCCAACCTTTAACGCGGCATCCATCGCCACGGCGTTCGCCGCCGAGGTCGCGCGCATGCCGTTCTTCTCCAGATACCTGACCAGTGCATCACGGATTTCACGGTGATCATCGACGATCAGAATGTGGGGCGGGTTGGGTGTCATCATCTCTCCTGACCAGACCCTAGCCTATCGCACGTCCCCCGCGCACAACAGATTGTCGCAAACCGTCGCGGAACCCGCAGTTGCGACAGATTGATACAAAAGACCGCCGCGCCTGACAAACCTGTGGGACATCTGCCCCCCAGATTGGCCTTATCGGAATTCCAATCAGGAGAAACACAATGAAACGTTCAACCAAATTCGCCTTTGCAGCGGTTGCCAGCCTTGGTGTTGCAGCCATCGCCGTGCCAGTGATCGCCCAGCAAACCCAGATGCAGCATGATGGCATGATGGGCGAAGGTATGGGAATGATGAGTGGCCACGGCGGGATGATGGGTGGCACCATGGGCATGATGGGTGGTGCCCAAAACTATGCCATGGCCACTTTCGATACAAACAAGGACGGCACCCTGAGCCCTGGGGAAATGACCGCCAGTATTCAGGCCGAGCTTAAAACCTATGACACCGACGCCAATGGCACGCTGTCGCTTGAGGAATTCGCTGTCATGCATGCGGCCCATACCCGGCCAATGACGGTGCGCGCCTTCCAGATGCACGACGCCGATGGCGATGCACAGGTCACCGAGGCCGAGATGGTGGCAATGGCTGCAATGATGCAAGAGCACGTGGGTGGCCAGCATGGCGGCATGCAGGGCATGGGCGAAGGGATGATGGGCAACAACTAAGACCTTACCGGCCCCCGGCGTCTGGCCTTGCCGGATTTCGGGGGCCACACCAACACAGGCTAAGGTGCCGCGATGGGAAACTGGCTACACCTCAGACCCAAAACAGGAGACCGCGATGATGAACGGATACAACATGGGCTGGGGCATGGGCTTTGGCTGGATCTGGATGGCGGTCACACTTGTTGTGGTCGGGCTCGCCATTGCGGCGCTGGTCAAATATTTGCGCAAGTGAACGAAAGGGGATTTCGGCCATGGATTATACCTTCAACCGTCTGCTGACCGGGGTCAGCTTTGCCGAGGCTGACGCACGCACCCGCAAGGCGCTTGGTGACAGCGGTTTCGGCATTCTGACCGAGATCGACGTCGCCGCGACGATGAAGAAAAAGCTGGATGTCGCGATGACGCCCTATCTGATCCTCGGGGCCTGCAACCCGAAGATGGCTTATCAGGCCATCGGGATCGAGCCGCGCGTGGGCGCGATGCTGCCCTGCAACGTCATCCTGCGGGCAGTTGATGGCGGCGTGGAGGTCAGCGCGATAGACCCGGTGGCCTCGATGCAGGCGATCGACAATCCTGCCCTGCACGCCGTGGCGGGGCAAGTGCGTGACCTGCTGGCGAAGGCTGTTGCTGAGATTTGAGGGGCACGTCGGCAGAACGGTGCAGACCCCCCCGGTCCGCTTGGTTTTGCGAACCAGAGGGCGTCTGCAGGAAAGTTTAGTATTTCGCCTGAACCGTAACGCCATCGGCGCCAAGGATCTGTACCGCACCTTTCACCTCGGCAGGGACAGCAACGCCGGTATCGGCCGACAAGGTTCCGGGTTCTGCGGGCACCAGCGGCACACGCACAGGCTTGCCGTCGATCAACAGAATGGCCGTGCCGCTCATCTTGGCGGTGTCGACAGCGCTGTCATCGTCCAGCGTGATATGGACAGTGACCATGGTTCCGCTTGGAACCAGTTCAACGCGGTAGGGTCCGGCATCCACCCGCATCCCGCCATTAGGGCCAATACCAGCCTCATGGGCCGCAGCGGGCGTGGCAAGCATCAGGGTTAGCAGCATCATTCGAAGCATGTGATTTCCTTTCAAGGTTCAGAAGGTCTGGATTTCGGCACCAGCTGGCATGCGGGCGTCGGCTTGTTCCTGACGCGCGGCATCAACCAGCCGTTCAAGCGATTTGCGGCCATAGCGCAGGAACAAAACCGGCGTCAGGAACGTGTCCAGCAGGGTCGAAGAGATCAGCCCGCCAAAGATCGTCACGGCAACCGGGTTCAGGATTTCCTTGCCCGGATCGCCCGCCCCGATCATCAGCGGTACAAGTGCCACCCCCGCCGACAAGGCCGTCATCAAGACCGGGGTCAGGCGTTCCAATGACCCGCGAATGATCAACTCCGGGCCAAAAGCCATGCCTTCGTGCAGGGCAAGGTTGATGTAATGGCTGATCTTCAGGATGCCATTGCGCGCCGCAATCCCCGTAAGCGTGATGAACCCGATCATCGAGGCCACAGATAGTGGCTGTCCCGCAATCCACAGTGCTGCAACTGATCCGATCAGGGCCAAGGGCACGGACCCCATGATGATCAGCGCGCAAACGGTGGATTTGTAGCGACTGAACAGGATCGCAAAGACCATGCCCAATGATACCAGTGACAAAAGCGCGATGGTGCGGCTTGCCTCTTCCTGTGCCTGAAACGTGCCTTCCAGCGTGGCGGTGTAACCTTCGGGCAGGTCTGCCGCCGCAATCACGGCCCGAATTTCTGCCACAACGGCCGCCATATCCACCCGCCCATCGGTATTGCCCAAGACCACCAGCCGCCTGCTGCCACCTTCGCGCAGGATCTGGTTCGGCCCGTCGGTTTCGCGCACCTCGGCCAGTTCGCGCACCGGCACCCAGCCAGCGGGCGTCTCGATCAGCAGATCGCCCAGGGCTTGCGTCGTGCGGTTCTCGTCCCCAAGCCGCATCACCACGTCGTAGGTGCGCGTGCCGTCCACCAGTTTTGATACCACGCGCCCGTTCGACAACCGCTCCAACGCCTCGGTGATGGCGGCGGGCTGGATGCCGTAAAGGGCGGCACGATCGTAATCGATGCGGATTTCAAGCTGCGGAATGCGGACCTGCTTTTCCACCTGCAAATCCACAATACCGGGGATGGATGCAATCTGGCCGCGCAGCCCTTCGGCAACGGACCGCAAGGTATCCAGATCCGACCCGTAGATTTTCAGCGCCAGCTGCGCGCGTACGCCCGACAGCATGTGATCCAGCCGGTGCGAGATCGGCTGGCCGACGTTCACCGCAACCGGAAGCAGGGACAGACGCGCCCGGATATCAGCAACAATCTCGGTCTTGGGGCGGTCGGATGGGTTCAGATCGACTTCGATTTCCGACGAATGGACACCTTCGGCATGTTCATCGAGTTCCGCCCGGCCCGTGCGACGGCCAACGGCGCGGACCTCTGGCACCTCCAGGATCAGCTTTTCCGCGATCAGGCCCACCCTGTGGGATTCCGCCAGCGAAATCCCGGGGTTGAACAGCATCGATATGGTGAAGGTGCCCTCGTTGAACGGTGGCAGAAACGCTCGCGGCAGCATGGTGGCCGACCATGCCGCGATCACCACCGCCACCGCCGCCAGCGCCATCAGCGTTTTCTGCCAGCGAAACACCACCGCCAGGCCCGCGCGATTGCCGCGTTTCAGGGTGCGGACCAGCCAGCCCTCGTGGTCATCCAGCCGCTTCATGCCGGGCAACAGGTAATAGGCCATCACCGGCGTCAGGGTGATCGACACGACCAGACTGACCAGGATCGAGATGATATAGGCCTGCCCCAAAGGAGCAAACAGCCGCCCCTCGATGCCCGACAGCGCGAACAGCGGCACGAACACCAGCACGATGATCATCGTGGCATAAACGATGCCCGACCGCACCTCTTGGCTGGCCGACACCACCACGTCAAAGGTCGACCTCGGATTGCCAGCCTCGCGGTTTTCGCGCAACCGCCGAAAGATGTTCTCAACGTCCACCACCGCATCATCGACCAACTCGCCGATCGCGATGGCCAGGCCGCCCAAGGTCATGGTGTTGATTGATAGGCCCAGCATCTTGAACACGATGAAGGTGACAAGGATGGATACCGGGATCGCGGTCAGCGATATCAGCGTTGTCCGCACGTTCAGCAGGAACGCAAACAGCACGATGGCCACGACGACTATCGCTTCCAGCAGCACGGTCTGCACGTTCTTGACCGAAGTTTCGATGAAATCCGCCTGCCGGAACAGCACCTCGTCGGCGCGCATCCCGTCTGGCAGGGCAGCGGTGATTTCGGCCAGCGCCGCCTCGACATTGCGCGTCAGTTGCACGGTATCGACGTCAGGCTGTTTTTCGACCGAGATGATAACGGCCGACTCCCCCATATACCCCGCCTCACCTCGTTTCAGCCGCGCGCCAAAGCCCACATCGGCCACCTGATGCAACAGAATCGACCGGCGGCCATCGCTTTGCACCACTACTTTGCGCAAATCCTCAAGGCTCAGGGTGCTGCCGATGTTGCGGATGAGAAACTCACGCGCGTACTGGTCGGTAAAGCCGCCGCCAGTGTTGGCGCCAAAGGCAGTGATCGCTGCCTCCACCTCGGCCAAGGTCACCCCTAGGGCGCGCAGGGCAGCGGGGTCTGGCGCCACGCGGAACTGGCGCACCTCGCCTCCGATCGGAATGACCTGTGCCACGCCAGAAATGGTCAGCAGGCGCGGACGCACGATGAAGTCCGCGGCTTCGCGCAATTCCATGGGTGACACACCTTCGGGTGCTGTCATCGCCACCAACATCACCTGCCCCATGATCGAGCTGATCGGCCCCATTTGGGGCACCACGCCTTCGGGCAGTTGGGCCGCCACCAGCGTGAGCTTTTCGGCAATCTGTTGGCGGTTGCGGTAGATGTCGGTGCCCCAGTCAAACTCGACATAGATGATCGACAGCCCGACGCCTGAGACGGACCGGACGCGGTCCACCCCCGGCAGGCCGTTCATCTGGGTTTCAATCGGATAGCTGACAAGCTGTTCGACCTCGGGCGGGGCCAACCCCTCGGCCTCGGTCATGATGGTGACTGTGGGGCGGTTCAGGTCGGGAAAGACATCAACCGGCAGGCGCATCGCGGTGAACGCGCCGTAGCCCATCAGGACCACGGCCAGCACCAGAACGAGCACACGGTTGCGCAGGGATTGGGTGACAAGGAATGTAAACATGTGCCCGGCTCCTATCGCAACTGGTTGAGAAGTTCGGCACCTTGGGTAACCACGCGGTCGCCGGGTGCTAAGCCCGCCACGATGATTACCTGGCCGCCGTCCAGGGGCTCAACGCGCACGGCACGTGGTTCGAACACTTCCGGATCGACATGGACAAAGACGATGTCCTCGCCGTTCGGCCCCCGGATCACTGCGTCGCGCGGGACCGCGATGCCCTTGGTCACGCTGGCTGTTTCAGAAAAGACCGTCACCCTGTCACCGACGCGCAAGCTACCCGTGGCGTCGTCGATCCGGAAATTGATAGGCTGCGCTTGTCCGTCTTCGGCAAAGCCCGCGCCGATCAGGCTTAGCGAAATGGCAGCGCCATCTGCGTTGGCAATCGAGGCCTTGTCCAACACCGGTTCGCCGCCAAAGGACAAAGCCTCGACCCAAAGCTGCGCGGGATCGATGATGTGGAACACTTCGGTATTGGTCTCGGCAATCAGGCCGGGTGCAGCGTTTGCCTTTGACACAACGCCTGCAACCGGGGCCAGCAGTGCCTCTGGCTCCATGCGCATGGAATCCAAGGCCGCACGACGCTCGCGCAATCCCTCAAGGGTCAGTTCCGCTCCTTCAAGCTGCGCCTGAGATACGGTTCCGGTTGCAGCCAGCGTGCGGAATCGGGCAACTTCGCGTTCTTCCAGCGCAATGTCCTGATCCAGTTCCGCCTTCGATTGCCGGATAGAGGATTGATCAGCCGCAGCAAGCGACGGCTCCACCAGGGCCATCACATCACCTGCCTTGACCACCTGCCCAAGCGAGGGAAAGCCACCGGGCGGCGGCAAAAGACGGCCACCAAGCGCCGTTTGCACAAAACCGCTGGCGTTTGGATCAGGGACCACCCGACCGGCCATCTCCACGCTGCGGCGATGCTCAGCCTCTACGGTGGCCATGGTCAGGATCGCCAGAATGCGCTGTGTCGCTTTTGGCGCAAACACCCGGCCATCAGGCAGGCGCTGCGCCACATCGCGGATCACCGGGGCGGGCGCAGTTTCGGCAAAAGCCACCGATGATCCCAGAACCAGCGCCAGAACTGCCGCCAAGACCCCAACGGCCATGATCCGCCGCCGCATCAGCGCCATGACCAACGCACCCCCCAACAGGCCAAGAATTCCGATGCCAATCAGCGCGGGATCAGCACTCCGCAGCCGATCCGGGACAGTGGTTATCACCGCACGCAGCTGCCCGGTGATGGCTGCGGTCAAGGGCTGTGCCGCCGCCGGTGCAACAACCAGCGGTTCCGGGATTACCAGCGTCGCGGTCAGAAAATCGATATCCGTGTCAGCCGCGACCGTGAACAGCAACTCATAAGTGCCAGGGTTCGCAGCCCACGGTGCCTCCAGCAGGTAGATATCGCCATCCTGTACGGCGCTGATCGGTCCTGCCGGGGTTTCGACATCGAGGGTCGCGCCGATGACAGGGGCATTGGTGTCAAACCGGTCCAGATAGACGGTCAATCCAGTGCCATTCGCCACAGCCACCAGTTCAAACAACGGCGACGCCGCTGTGGCGCGGGGTGCTGACTGCACTGTGGGGGGCGGCGGTTCATCACCATGTTTATGACCCTCATGGGCCATGGCTGCGAAAGCCGAAGTGATGCCAAACAGGGCTGCGAAAAAGCCCAAACGGAAAAAGGTCATGAGACGCCTCAAGAAGTTGCTTGCTCCAGATGTGCTGCGACCGGGCGCAGCATTGACGGGTGGAGTCAGGCTTTCGGCGGGCGTTTCAACGAGGTTTGCGGTGACGGTTTGGTCAGGGCGTTGTCTTGCAGGGCGAACCGGGTATCGGCAGGAATTGCGGCGATGCCGGGATAAGACACATTCAGAAAGGCGACTGCGCAACTGGTTGCAGAGCAGCAGTTCACGCCACAATCGGCTTCGGTGGCGCGCAGCACTTCGGCTCCGCTTTCCAACGCTGCGCTTGGTTCCCAGTTCTCGGTGGTCTGAACAGACAAACCTGCATGAAGGCCGTGGGCCTGCGCGTCACTTGCCAAGGGACCGAAGAACAGAACGGCGAAAAGGGCGAAGACCGCCCCGATCCGCAAAAGCACGGCGGAGACAGGCACGGGCACCACGCGGTGGGGTACCGCGCAGATTTGCTCTGTCACAAGTGCCGCTCTCTCAGCCAATCGTTTGCGCCTGATTTCTTTGTTAACTTGACGACGAGATAGCCGGGGAAGAGCGCGATGGCGAGTGCAAATGTGCGTGATGTGGCAGATACCAAACATGTATCAACCTGCACGCCTATTTCAGGTGTACAGTTGCTCATCCAGTTGCGTCCGTGTTCGTTCGCCCCGAACTTGACATGCCCTTGACTTGGCAGAGGTGAAACAGGGGGACGAAATCGCAAGCGGCCAAATATTTTACCCCCATCTTGGCCAGTTTCGGTTGGTCAAGGTCGCGCAGATGCAAAAGCGTATAGTATGGAAAGTCCCAAAAATGCCCGTGAGCGCTGACCACCATAACGCACTTGCTGACCCGATGACCGACGGCATGCCCAGCCCAACAGCCGCAGCCGGTGGGGCCAAGACAGACATCGATCCGGTCTGCGGCATGAAGGTCACGGTGAAAGCCGACACACGAACCGATAGTTTCGGCGGCAAACCGTTTCATTTCTGCTCGGACAAATGCCAGACCAAATTCAAAGGCGACCCGTGGTTCTATGCGTCGGGCAATGCATCCAAGCGCGGCAAGGTTGCCACTGCGGGCGTGCAATACACCTGCCCGATGCACCCGCAGATCCTTCGCGACGCGCCGGGGTCTTGCCCGATTTGCGGCATGGCATTGGAGCCCTTGGTGCCATCTGACGCGCCGAGTGAAGAACTGACCGACTTTACCCGCCGCATGTGGATCAGCGCCGCTGCCGCAGTTCCGCTTGTCGTTCTGACAATGGGACCGCTGGTCGGTTTGCCGGTGCGGGATTGGGTCGGGCATCAAAATGCGATGTATCTGGAGTTTGCTCTGGCGACACCGATCATTCTGTGGGCGGCACTGCCGTTCTTCAAGCGCGGCTGGGACTCAGTCATGAACCGATCGCCTAACATGTGGACGCTGATCTCGCTGGGTGTACTCGCGGCCTATGGCTATTCGCTGCTGGCAACTTTCCTGCCCGGCGTGTTCCCGGAACAATACCGCATGGGCGGCATGGTCGGCACCTACTTCGAGGCCGCCGTGGTGATCGTCACACTTGTCTTTGTCGGCCAGGTGCTGGAACTGCGGGCGCGCGAACGCACCGGGGATGCGATCCGCGCCCTGCTGGATCTGGCCCCGAAAACGGCGCGGCGCATTTTGCCGGATGGCACGGAATACGACGCACCTTTGGAAAACATCATGGCGGGGGACCAGTTGCGGGTCCGCCCCGGAGACGCCGTGCCGGTGGACGGTTTGGTAGTTTCCGGCACTTCATCCTTGGGCGAAAGCATGTTGACCGGCGAGTCGATGCCCGTCGAAAAAGGCCCCGGCGACAAGGTTACGGGGGCCACGATCAACAAGAACGGGTCTTTGATCATCGAGGCGGGAAAGGTCGGCGCGGATACCGTGCTGGCGCAGATCGTCGCAATGGTCTCGGGCGCCCGCCGGTCGCGTGCGCCGATCCAAGGGTTGGCAGACCGGGTATCGGCCATCTTTGTGCCGACGGTCGTGGCCGTTGCCATCGCAGCGTTTGCGGCATGGATGATTTTCGGGCCTGCGCCCGCGCTGGTTTTCGCCTTTGCCTCGGCGGTGTCGGTGCTGATCATCGCCTGCCCCTGCGCGCTTGGACTGGCGACACCGATTTCCATCACCACCGCAGCCGGGCGCGGGGCGCAAGCCGGAGTGCTGATCAAAGACGCCGAGGCGTTGGAACGGATGGCCGGGGTGGATACGCTGATCGTCGACAAGACCGGAACCTTGACGCTGGGCAAGCCCACGCTGACCGATACGGTGGCGCTTGGCCCGGTAAGCGAGGCGGACATCCTTGCCTTTGCCGCCGCGTTGGAGCGCGGGTCTGAACACCCGCTGGCCGAGGCCATTGTGGACGGGGCCGCCGCAAAAGCCGTGCGCAAGCTTGACGCCACAGAGTTTCAGGCGGTCACGGGCAAGGGCGTCAAAGGCATGGTTGACGGTCGCCCTGCCGCCCTTGGCAATGCGGCGATGATGAGGGAGTTGGGGTTGGACACAGATGCTGCCGAGGCACGCGCCGACACCCTGCGCGCCGAAGGCAAGACGGCGATGTTCATCGCGGTGAATGGTGCACTGGCGGGCATCGTGGCGGTGGCCGACCCGATCAAGGACAGCACCGCGCAAGCGATCAAGGAGCTGCACGCCCAAGGGCTGCGGGTGATCATGGCGACGGGCGACAACGAACGGACGGCGCAGGCGGTGGCGGGCAAGCTTGGCATCGATGAAGTGCGTGCAGGCGTCCTGCCCGAAGCGAAGAAAGACCTCATCGACCAGTTGCGCCGTGAAGGCCACAAGATCGCCATGGCGGGCGATGGGGTGAATGATGCACCGGCACTCGCAGCCGCCGATGTGGGTATTGCCATGGGCACCGGTGCGGATGTCGCGATGGAAAGTGCGGGCATCACCCTGTTAGGCGGTGATCTGATGGGCATTGTCCGGGCGCGCAAACTGGCCCGCGCCACGCTGCGCAACATCAAGCAGAACCTGTTCTTCGCCTTCGCCTACAACACGCTTGGCGTCCCCATCGCAGCAGGGCTGCTCTACCCGGTTACCGGCCTGCTGCTCTCGCCGATGATCGCAGCGGCGGCCATGAGCCTGTCGTCCGTTTCGGTCATAACCAACGCCCTGCGACTGCGGCGGGTGGATCTTTGAAGGTGCAGCGGACTCTGGCCGCGCTGGCGAACCGCTGGGAAGGCGTGTCGTGGGGCAGGGAAGCGGCCCAGGCGAGTTGGTTCGAAGACCACCCGCAAGTCCTGCATGACCTGATTGCCGCGACCGTCGTCGGCGCTACTGGTGCGATTATCGATGTCGGGGCAGGGGTCTCGCGCTTGGTGGGCGGTTGGTGGATAGCCTGCTGGACCAGCGGCCTTCCCAGATATCCCTGCGCCGGATCGGTCCGACCAACGACCAAACGCGGCGTGCAGCGGTGTCATTTCAGACAGCTTCGCAAGGTGCGATCCCAAGCCGCGGTGGTGTGCCCAAGTTCTGTGTCCGACGCAAGGAACGGAACCATTTCACGATCCGAACGTTAACTTTTTGACGCCTAGAAAAGGACCATGACCGTGAAATTTGCCCCTAGCCTGCTCGCTCTTGCCCTTATGGCCTTTGCGCCTGTGATCAGCACAGGTGTCGCATTGGCAGACTCCAAAGGATGCCCTCCGGGTCTGGCCAAGAAAAACCCGCCATGTGTGCCGCCCGGGCAAGCCAAGAAGGGTGTGACCACTGATCAATGGCTGAACGGCGACCGGACCGGGGATGTGATAGACAGAGCTGATCTGATCTATCTGGACGATTTCCTGCGATACGACCTGCCGTCGCTGCCCTATGGACAGCGTTATGCGATCATTGACGACCGGATCGTGGTGATCGAAGCGGAGAGCTACAGGATTCTGCAGTTGATCCAGATTTTCACTTCGCTGGACAACTGAGCCGTCCCGGCGCTTTCGTCTATCGACGGGGATCCCTTGCGACCGTTCGGCCTGAGCCCTGCGAACGGGTTCAGGCCACGTCGATTTGATGTAGTCGAGGATCGCCTCGATTCCTCCACTTCCAGCATCTCGGCAAAACCGGGCATTCCCCAGGTGAATGCAACTCCCAAGTCGTCCAGAACCGCTTGCCCGCCGCGGGTGATGTAATCGGTCAGCATTGCATCGTCATGGTGCCAGGTGTGGCCGGATTCGTCGTGCGGTGGCGCTGGGTAGAGGCCGTTGGTGTCGGGGCTGCGCCTGTCAACGGCAGACTAAAAGTGAGCCAAAGGGCAGTGCAAAATGTTGCCACTTTGGGGTGGGTATGATTGCCGCATAGGGGTGCGCGAGCATCCGGGCAGCCGCGCTTATCACAGAGCTGGCGGTTG
>Ga0209390_10007214_pt1 | contig 14366 bp, 12 predicted proteins | sample BON01_FD_187212 | JGI IMG/M metagenome (GOLD analysis project Ga0209390, IMG submission 187212) | Freshwater microbial communities from Lake Bonney liftoff mats and glacier meltwater in Antarctica - BON-01 (SPAdes) (version 2) | ecosystem: Environmental > Aquatic > Freshwater > Ice > Glacier... | reverse complement strand
TCATGAAACATTGGACTGACCCCGTTTTCGGCCCCTCGTGGTCTCAGCCTCCCCGGTTCATACCGACTGAAATGTGCAAAACTAACTACTTTAGGATCACGACTACAAACTACAACGCCTGACCCCTAGGATTGCCTGACCCCTAGGATTGCCCTTACGACTACAAACTACAACGCCTGACCCCTTAGGATTGCCGACCCCTTAGGATTGCCCTGACCCCTTAGGATTGCCCGCGACCCACGGGGGGGGGCGTTGGTTGAAACTCGATGTTACGGCGGAGGGGCAGGGGCGGGCGTGGGCAAGCCTCGCCCCTACGGGTGGGGAGACGGACTTGGGCTTTGATGTCGGGCGTAAGGACCCGACCCCCCGCGGGGGGCGGGGGGACGGGGAATGCCGGGTGAAGCTCGGCGCTAGGCGGGGGGGCAGTATTCGGCTTTTTCGAGTAACGCGCCCTTCGTTCGGAGCCGAGGGGCTGATACATGGCGGACGGGTTTTGGGGACGGGATCAGGTTCGGAGATGGGGACGGTTTTAGGAATGGGGAGACATCGGACGGGGGAGGCGCAGTTTCCGAGGTGGGAAAATCTTGAAATGAGCTGATGTTACAGGATTGCAGACGGAAATAGTAGGCGCTTACATTGCTGGATGTGTTCTCTACCCCGGCGGTCTTTTATTAAGTCTTCAATCGCGGCGACAGCGGCGGCCTCAGTGGCGATGAGTTCGCGGGTGAGTGGAGCAGACCACTCGATGAAGCAGGAGTTTTACGAGCTGCGCTGCTACCATTTGAAGGCGGGAGAACGGATCAAGCAGGATGGTGACGCGGCGTTGCTAGATGGCTACTTGGAGGGTGCGCTGCTGCCGGCACTGGCGGCGCGCGGAATTAAGGGCGCGGGCGTGTTTTCCGAATTGGTGGTGGACAAGAAGACGATGACGTCGGGACCGATGGAGACTTCACCGGTGTGGACGTTGGTGCGTTTTGATTCGTTGGCTAAATTTGTGGAGGTGAGTGCGGAGGTGAATGCGGATCCCAAGGTTCAGGCGGCGGGGGCGGCGTATTTGCAGGTGCCTGTAAAGAGTCCGGCGTTTGAACGGATCGATAGTTGGTTGCTCCGCGCGTTTGCGAGCATGCCACATATGGAGGTGCCGGAGTTCTCGAAGAAGCGGGTGCCGTCGCGGGTGTTTGAAATGCGAGACTATGAGAGTTACAGTGAAGAGCGGGCATTGGTCAAGATGGCGATGTTTGACGAGGGGGAGACTCAGTTGATGCGAGATTTGGGCATGCATCCGATGTTGTTTGGTCAGGCATTGGCGGGACCGAATTTGCCGCATTTGCGCTACATCACGGGGGGACCGGATCTGGAAACGCACTTCGCGAATTGGAGTAAGTTTGGTCCTTCCGAGGGCTGGCAGAAGATGAAGGGGCTGCCGCAGTATGCCGACAGTGTGTCCAAGAATACGGCGCGGTTCTTAGTGCCGAAGATGTATTCGGAAATTTGATGCGCGGGGGGTAGGCTGAGAGGGCTGAGGGGGCTGACGCACCGGCCGAGGGCAATCGAGGTTTAACGCAAAGATGCGGAGGGCTGACGCATCGGCACGGGGAGGCAGGGAGGGCGTCGTCGAGCAACGCCCCTGTAAAGGGGCAGAACGCGAGAGGGCTGACGCACGGGGGCGAATGAGGCGGTGAGGCGGGATTTTTTTACAGGAGGCAACAAAGGAGAGTTTTGGGGACGGGGTCAGGTCGGAATAAGTTAACTCCGCTTTGCTGCGTTGAACTTATTAACGACCGGACCCCTCGGGGCGCGGCGGCGGTGAGGCGGGAGCGGGCGGGTTGAGGTGGAGGGGATGTCGGGCGTAAAGCCCGACCCACAGGGGGTAACCGAGGGGGCTGACTCTCGGCGGACGTCGCAGGGGGCCGCTCCTACCCCGGGAAGTGCGATAATACTATGGGAGTTCGCTGAGGGACTCGAAGGTGTGTTGGTCGGCTTGGGCTTGGGCGCGCCAGAGTCGGGCGTAGGCACCGTCGGGTTTGGTGAGGAGTTCGTCATGGGTGCCTTTTTCGACGATGTGGCCGTGGGCGAGCACGACGATTTGGTCGGCGCGACGGACCGTGGATAGGCGATGCGCGATGACAAGGGTGGTGCGCTCTCGGACGAGGGAATCGAGGGCCTGCTGGATGGCGTTTTCGGTTATGGTGTCCACGCTGGCGGTGGCTTCATCGAGGATCACGAGGGGGGGGGTACGCAGGATGACGCGGGCGATGGTGAGGCGTTGTTTTTCACCTTGAGACAGGCGGATGCCGCGCTCACCGATCATGGTATCCATGCCCTCGGGCAGCGCTTGGACGAAGTCCCAAGCCGCGGCGGCTTGCAGGGCTTCCGCCAGAGCGGAATCCGGGGCGCCGGCTTTGGCGAGGCGAAGGTTGTCGGCGATGGAGCCGTTGAAAAGGAAGGGTTCTTGGGCGACGAGTCCGATGTTTTGGCGCAGGTCGTTTAGGGCGAGTTGGCGGATGTCGACGCCGCCGAGGGTGACGTGGCCGCCCGTGGTATCGTAGTAGCGCAGGAGCAGGTTGGCCAAGGTGGTTTTCCCGGCTCCGGTGTGGCCAACGAGGGCGGTGACTTTGCCGGCGGGGAGCGTGAGGGTGAAGTCTTGGAGAACCGGGGCGCGATCGGGATAGCCGTAGCTGACGTGATGGTAGCAGATTTCGGGCACACCGGAGGGAAACGGCGTCGGTTTAGGGGGTGACTCGATCTCGAGGGGATGATCCAGAATCTCAAAGACGCGGTCGCTGGAGGCGCGGGCGGCGGCGAGCATTTGATTGAGCTGGTTAAGCTGGCTAACGGGTTGGTAAACGAGGGTGCAATAAGCGAAAAAGCTGATGAAATCACCGAGGGTAAAGTCGCCGCCGTATTGTTGGCTTTCAATGAGGAGACTGCCGCCTACGCCCATGACCGCGACAGCGCCGAGGGAGCTGAGGAAGTTGGTGCCGGGGCCGTGGAGCGACCAGCGATACATGGCTTTGAGGGTGTTGTCGCGGAGGAGGTGGGCGGCATCGCGGAAGCGGCCGCGCTCTCGTTCACCGAGGGCAAAGGAGCTGATGAGGCGATGCCCGGAGATGTTTTCCATGAGGAGGCCGTTGAGGGCTCCGGCGGATTCACGGGTTTTTTTCCAGAGGACGCGTCCGGCGTGGAAATGCCGGCGACCGAGGACTAGGACGAGGGGCAGGGGCGCGAGAACAAGGGAGGCGAGGAGGGGTTGTTGCGCAAAGAGGATTACGCTGATGCCGATGAGCGTGAGGAGACTAACGATGCCTTGCTCGGTGCCGTCGAGGAGGGCGCGCTCGACGTTTTGCACGTCTTCGATGACTCGGGATGCGATCTCACCGGTTTGACGTTTATCATAGTAGCCGACGGGGAGTTCGAGCAGGCGGGAGTGGAGGTCGCCGCGAAGGTCGACGAGAACTTTCTGTTCGAGGGTATTGTTGACGCGAATACGAAGGGAATTGAAGGCGTCACGGAGGAAGTAGCAAAGGGTGAGAGCTCCGACGCCCCAGATGAGGAGGTCGCTGCGGTTGGGCGCGATGACTTCATCGACGATCCATTTGATGACTTGGGGGATCGCGACAAGGAAGAGCGTGCTGCCGACGGCGAGGGAGAGGGTGAGCGCGAAGAGTCCGCGGTAGCGGAGCAGGTAGCGCGAGACGCGTCGGAACGGATTTTCAGTCTTAGTTTTTGGCAAGAGGGACCACCGTGTGCAGGATGAGACTCGTTGCAACTGGGAGTTGGGGATAGGGGAGGATTTGGGCAGGCGGTATTTGGATGGGGGGGCCGACGCAATGGGCGAGGGGCGGCGGGGGGGGGCGCGCAAGAAGGCGAAGAGCTGACGCACCGGCGGGGCGCGGCCGGTAGGCTGATTGCGGAGAGGCACGGGAGGGTGTCGTCGAGTCACGCTCCGGCGGGCGCGGGAGGGCGCGGGGGTAGGCCCAACCGGTCGGGGAGGCCGGGAACGCCGGCGGAAGCTCGGCGCAACGTGGTGCGGGAGGGCAGGCGAAGGGGTTGCGTTGGGGGTTAAAGGTGACGAGGTTTTCGGCATGAAACGAATTTTGGAACTGGTCTTGGGCTTAGCGTTGGCGGGGGCTTTCGTGGCGAGTGCGGCAGAGCTCGTGCGGTGCGAAGGGGATTACGAGTATCATTTGCAGGGAATCGCGGTGGCCGAGGCGGGGACGCTTTATTGGTCGTTCACGACGGATTTGGTGAAAACAGATGCAGCGGGGAAGGTTTTGGCCAAGGTGCAGGTCGCCAACCATCACGGTGATCTTTGTCTGCAGGACGGCCGTCTCTACGTCGCGGTGAATCTGGGTGAGTTCAATAAACCGGCGGGGAAGGCGGATTCATGGGTGTATGTTTACGAAGCTGATTCTTTGGCGTTTGTCGCTCGTTATGCGGTGCCAGAAGTCGTGCATGGGGCGGGTGGCATGGCGGCCAAGGATGGGCACTTTTTTGTGGTGGGCGGGCTGCCGGCAGGCGTGGAAGAAAATTACGTTTACGAATACGATGAGAATTTTCGATTCGTGCAGCGGCATGTGATCGCGAGTGGGTGGACTTCGATGGGGATTCAAACCGCGGCGTGGCATGATGGGGCGTGGTGGTTTGGATGCTACGGAGAGAGTAGAATTTTACTCAAAACCGATGCAGCTTTTCGTCTACGCGGGCACTTTGCGTTCGATAGTTCACTCGGAATCGTGGGAACCGAGCCCGATCGATTCTTGGTGGCGACGGGTCCCAAGACGGCGGAGGGGCGGTGTCTGGGCGAGGTGCGAACGGTGCAGTCAGATCCGCTGGTGGGATTGCGTTAGGGGGAGGGCGGGCTGGCTGGGGTGGCGGGAGGGCGGATGCGGACGGTCCAGCCGGTCGGGGCCGTTTCGGTCCTGTCCTGAGAGGCAACGGCGGGCGTGGGCAAGCCTCGCCCCTACAGGGGGAGGCGGGCTTGCTTGGCTGAGGGGCGGATGCGGACGGTCCAGCGGTCCGTTTCGGTCCGGTCCTGAGAGGCAACGGCGGGCGTGGGCAAGCCTCGCCCCTACAGGGGAAGGCGGGCTTGCTTGGCCGAGGGGCGGATGCGGACGGTCCAGCGGTCCGTTTCGGTCCGGTCCTGAGAGGCAACGGCGGGCGTGGGCAAGCCTCGCCCCTACAGGGGAAGGCGGGCTTGCTTGGCCGAGGGGCGGATGCGGACGGTCCAGCGGTCCGTTTCGGTCCGGTCCTGAGAGGCAACGGCGGGCGTGGGCAAGCCTCGCCCCTACAAAAAACGGCGGGCGTGGGCAAGCCTCGCCCCTACAGCAACGGCGGGCGTGGGCAAGCCTCGCCCCTACAAAAAACGTGGGGCTTCGTTGGGCAACGCCGTTACTGGTGGGTGCTGAGGAGGAAGGGGGCGGGGTCAGTGTAAACACTGGGGGGGAGATCGTCGAAAGCGGCGATGTCGGTGTGCGACTTATCGCCGTGACCGTCGGCCAGGAGGATTTTGCCGTGGCGTTGCCAGTTGGTCCAGGGGCCGAGGGAGCGTGATTCGTCGACTTTGTAGTCTTTCCAGTAAGTCCACTCAGTCACGAGGTGGGTCTTTTGGTCGACGAAGACGTGATATTTGTTGTCGGGGGTGCGGCCGACGGCTTGGAAGGTGAGTTGGAGCACATCGCAGGCACTGCCGGCAGTATCGGTTTGTTCGCCGACATACTTGAGGGTCACGCCGGAGTCTTTAAGTTTGTAGGGCATGACGAGCCAGTAGGCGTCGTTGATCCAAGCGCTCTTGGCTTGGGTAACGGTTTGCGAGAGTTCGTAGGCACCGGTGATTTCCTCACCGGCATTCCAAGCGCGACCGCTGCCAGTTTTGAGATTGGAGAGGACCACGAGGTCGTCTTTCTCATAGCGGTGTTTGCCGGTGTATTTGTCCCAGACGTGGAGACGGCCACCGAAGAAGCGCCAAGTGAGGTGGCGGGTTTGGTCCCACGCTTGGCGTCCGCCCATCGCGGCCATGGTGGCATCGGCGATCGTGATGGCTTTGGCGTCGGATTCAGCGGTGTTGAAGCCGGTTTGAGCGGGGTTGGGGTCGGCGCCGAAAACTGAGGTGGACAGGAGCGAGGTGAGAAGAAGGGCGGAGAGGGTTTTGAGCAGGCGCATGGGAGTTTGTTTTAACGATGAGAGGCGGTGGATCGATCCTTATGTTTCATTCATCGCCCGGTGGCAGAGGGGAGGGGGGCGGCGATGAATGATTCGCTGGAGCAGCGGGTGAAAGAGTCGACGCTGGATTTGTTGAATTTTAACCCGTCGGTACGGTTCGAATATTCAGGGCGGAACTGACTGGTGATCGGGGCCGTAGCGACGACGTTGCGGTGAGCGCGGTAGGCTGGGCTGACTAAAGCTGTCCGCGGTAGGCGTCGCGGAGGATCTGAATCGTGTGACGAATCGGAACGGTAGGGCCTCCGTCCTTGCCGAGATGGGAGCGAAGTTGGGTGAGGCATCCGATGTTACCCGAAGCGATCAGATCGGGCTTCGTGCGGCGCACGTGAGCTGCTTTTTGGCGGCCGAGAGAGGCGGCGATTTCCGGTTGATCGATGTTGTAGGTTCCAGCTGAGCCGCAGCACATGTGAGCCTCGGAAATTTCTGCGATCTCGACGCCGGGGATGGCGCGAAGGAGGTCGCGAGGCTCCGCGGTGACGCCTTGGGCATTGGCGAGGTGGCAGGCATCGTGGTAGGCGATGCGAAGGGGTTTACCGGGATTGGGAATCGGAGTCAGGTCGCCGAGCTTTTGGAGGAAAACGGTGATGTCCGAGGTGCGTTCGGCGAAGGCTTTGGCCGCGGCTTCGGCACCGGTACCTTTGAGAATGAGCGGGTATTCGTGGATGCCGGATCCGCAGCCGGCGGCGTTGGTGATGATGGCATCGATATCGGCCGGAAAAGCGGCGAGGTTTTTGACCGCGAATTTTTGCGCGGCGTTGAGCTCGCCGATATGCCAACTGAGGGCACCGCAGCAGCCTTGGGTTTCGGGGATCACGACTTCCACGCCATTGCGGGTGAGGACTTCGATCGTGGCGTCGTTGATGTCGGGATCGAGTACCTTTTGCGCACAGCCGAGCAAGAGGGCGACTCGGGCCCGCACGGGAGTGCCCGCGGGCGGCGAAACGACCGGGGGATAGACGACGAGAGGGGGAAGCTTTTCGTCGGGCAGCAACTCCAACATGGGTCGGAGAGATTTCGGCAGAAAGGGGGCGAGCGGTTTGGCGAGGCGCCCCGTCATCGCGGCGAGTTGAAAACGACCGGGATGAGGGAGAGTGGTGGTGACGAGTCGGCGACGGAGCTTCTCAAACACGGAACGTTTTTTCTCCCGGTGCTCGTGCTGAGTCGCCCGGAAGGAGCTGATCAAGTCGCGATAAGGCACGCCGGACGGGCAAGCGGGTTCGCAAGCGAGGCAGCCAAGGCAGGCGTCGACGTGCGGAGAGACGTCATCGACGGTGAGGGTGCCTTCGAGCACCTCTTTCATGAGAATGATCCGACCACGGGGAGAATCAGCTTCTTGGCCGAGCTCTTGATAGGTCGGGCAGGCGGGGAGACAGAACCCGCAATGCACGCACTTGCTGACGGCTTCCGCCATGGGGGCAGTCAAGGGACCGTGAGAATCGGGGGCGATGGTGTGCTGCATGGAAAGAGGAGAGAGGGGGCGGCGAGGCAGGGTGGTTTTTTAACCACGTCTATGAACGGAGTGAATGGTATGACATGGACACGAAAACCTTCACCTACCGGTGACGCACTGAAGTTTTTTTATTAGGCTGAGAGGCAAGACCATTTGGCCCACGAGAGACTCAGAATACGTGGAACCGAGAGGCAAGGGGGATATTTATAGAAGGTCACAAAGGGAACGGAGGGCTGACGGCACTGATGAGCGGTGGACGCTAAAGCGGTGGGCGGTAGAGCGGTGAGAGCGGTGATGCGAATAGGTAGGACGGTAGGCTGAATTGCTGAGAGGGCAATTTCGGGCGTTGTCGAGTAATGCCCCTACCGGGGGAGATGGTCGGTTTAGTTGAGGGGGCAGATGCGGACGGTCTCGGAGTTCGTCCCGACCTCGGAGGGCTGACGCGATGGGTTGAATGCGGGGTAGAGACTGAGTCTTTGTTGCTTCAGATGAGGGGAGCGAAGCGATTGCGAGGGTCGAAGGCGTCTTTGAGAGATTGGGTGATTTTGGCGGAGGGCGGTGGGGCGAGATGAATATGGGGGGAGGCGCCGCGAATGACTTGGGCTGGAGCTTGGTGGGTGATGAGGATGGACTCGAGTGACGGGAGATCAACGGTGGCGATCCAGAGGGTGTTGGCTCCGGCGGAGAGGTGGGTGGAGGTCGCGGAAAGGGAGGCGAGGTTGGTGAGCAAGTCGAGCGCTTGCCGAGGCCCAGTGGGGACTTTGACCAGAGTGTGAGCAGGAGGGGCCCAGGCAAAGGTATTGAGGTCGGGCCAGACCGATTCGCACGGCACGATATTGCCTCCGAGGTGGTTGGCGAGAGCGGCGTTGGATTCGGCGGGTCCAGCGAGGCGGAGCCACAAAGTTTTGGAGCGAGGTTGATAATCGAGGGCGTCGAGTTCGTAGCGACTGCGGGAGAGTTCAACGAGCTTGGCCAGCGCGGCGGCGGGTTCGGAAAACTGGAGGGCGACGGTGAGGGTCGAGGGGGGACGGGGAAAGACTTTGAAGGTGAGTTCGGTGATCACGCCAAAGCGTCCGAGACTGCCGACCATGAACTTGGGGCTATCGAAGCCCGCGGCGTTCTTGACGACTTTGCCCCCGCCACGAATGAGTCGAGCGTTCCCATCCACGAAGGAGAGTCCGAGGATAAAGTCCCGCACGCCTCCGAAACGGAAACGGCCGGGGCCGCTCAGATTGGCGGCGACGGTGCCGCCGAGAGTGGCGCCGTCGGCTGAAAAGGGCGGATCAAAGGGGAGGTATTGGCCCTTGGCGCGGAGGGTTTCGTTGATTTCACGCAACGTGGTGCCGGCTTTGGCGGTGAAGGTGTATTCGGATGGATGATACTCGGTGATGCCGGTGTGTTTGCGCAGGTCGAGCAGTTGGGTGTCGGAATCGGTTTGGCACAGACGAGATTTGGTCTGGGCGCCGACGGGAAGCAGGCGGTCCGCGGAGTGGACGGCTTCGACTATCTCTTCGTTGGTGGATGGCGTGAGCAAGGGAGGAGGGAGAGGCAGGGAGGGGCAGGGATTGTCGGGCCTAAAGGGCCCTAAAGCCCGACCCACATGGACGAGGGGGGAGGGGATCTATTCTCGAGAGATCTGACCGGATTTTTCCAAGGGATGCAGTCCGGAGGTGGTGAGCGCGGGAGCTTCGGGCCCCGGGAACATTTTGCCGGGGTTGGCGATTTCGTGGGGATCGAAGCAGTGGCGAATGGCGTGAAAATTTTCGATGGTAGTGGCATCGAACATCTCGGGAAGGTAGGCGCGCTTTTCGACGCCGATACCGTGTTCGCCTGTGAGAGAACCGCCCATGGCAATACACATTTTGAGGATACGGGCGGCGAGCGACTCGGCGCGTTCGAGGGCACCGGGTTCTTTGCCGTTGTAGAGAATCAAGGGGTGAAGATTGCCATCGCCAGCGTGAAAGACGTTGGCCACGCGGATGCCGGTTTCGGCAGACATATCGCTGATGCGACGAAGGGCTTCCCCGAGGCGGGTGCGAGGGACGACGCCGTCTTGCACGATGAAGTCGGGACTGAGCCGACCCACGGCGGAGAAGGCGGATTTGCGTCCCCGCCAGATGCTCAGGCGTTCCGCGGGGTCTTGGGCAATTCGCGTTTCGAAGGCGGGAGTGGCGGCGAGAATGGCGGATAGTTTTTCGCGTTCGACGGCGACCCGCTCGACCGGACCTTCGAGTTCAACGATAAGGACGGCGGCGGCACCGGGCGGGTAGTTACAATGCACGGCGGCTTCCGCGGCTTCGATGGCGAGCGCGTCCATGATTTCAATCGCGCCGGGAAGGAGACCGGAATCAATGATCGCGGCCACCGCATCGCCGGCAGCTTCGAGTGAGTGATAGCCGACGAGGACGGTATGAAATGTCTCGGCGGTGGGGAGGAGATTGAGGGTGATTTCCAGGGCGATGCCGAAGAGACCTTCCGAGCCGCAAAACAGACCGGTGAGATCTGGCCCGATATGATCACGGGAACGACTGCCGAAGGTCACCACTTCACCGGTAGCGAGGACTGCTTTGATGCCCAACACGTGATTGGACGTCATGCCGTATTTGAGGCAATGGGCTCCGCCGGAGTTGAAGGCGACGTTGCCGCCGATGGTGCAAATAATCTGGCTGGAGGGATCGGGGGCATAGTGAAGTCCGTGGGGGGAAGCCGCTTTGGTGACCGCGGCGTTGACTACGCCGGGTTCGACTACGGCAATGCGGTCGTCGGGGTCGATTTCGATGATCCGTTTCAGGCGATTAAGCGCGATGACGATGCCTTCTGCGACCGGGAGTGAGCCGCCGGAGAGACTGGTGCCGCTACCGCGGGCAACGAAGGGGACGCGGTTGTTTGCGCACCAACGGACCGTGGCGATCACTTCTTCCGCGGTCTCAGGGATGACCACCGCGCAAGGTTTCGCGTGGAAGGCCGTGAGACCGTCGGATTCGAAGGAGGTCAGGTGTGCCTGATCGATGTGAAACCGATCGGGCGGATAGAGCGCCTGTAGTCCGGTGAGGTTAGGCATGGGAGATTGATTGCGGATTTGGAATGCGGACTGAGGACGGGCGGAGGGGCAGGGGGTGTCGGGCGTAAAGTGTCGGGCGTAAAGCCCGACCCACATGGAGGCAGGCGTTCAGGTGGTGAGGCGGTCTTTGAGAGCGGCGAGGGCGGTCGTTTTTTGGCTGAGGGGCAGGGGTTGTCGGGCGTAAAGCCCGACCCACATGGAGGCAGGCGTTCGGGCGAGGGGGGGGTGGTCGATTTGGCTGAGAGGCAGGGGTTGTCGGGCGTAAAGCCCGACCCACCTGGAGGCAGGCGTTCGGGCGAGGGGGGGGGTGGTCGATTTGGCTGAGAGGCAGGGGTTGTCGGGCGTAAAGCCCGACCCACCTGAAGGCAGGCGTTCAGGTGGCGAGGCAGTCTTTGAGCGCGGCGAGGAGGGTTTGGATATTTCGAGTGGTGGCGGTGTGGCCCATGAGGCCGATGCGCCAAGCTTTGCCGGCGAAGACCCCGAGGCCGGCGCCGATTTCGATGGAATAGTCGGCGAGGAGTTTCCGGCGGACGGCGGCTTCATCAATGCCCTCGGGAACGCGCACGCAGTTGAGGGAGTGCAGGGAGTTTTGAGGAATATAGGTGAGACCCAGCGCTTCGAGGCCGGCGCGAAGTTCGAGGTGCTTAATCCGGTGCCGCTCGATGCGGGCTTCGAGTCCCTCTTCGAGCACGATACGGAGGGCTTCGCGGAGGGCGTAGATCATGTTGACCGGCGCGGTGTGGTGGTAGGCGCGTCCGCCACTGCCGGTGTAATAGTTGCGCAGCATGGACACGTCGAGATACCAACTTTGGACCTTGGTCTTGCGAGCGGACATGGCTTCGAGGGCGGCGGGAGAAAAGGATACGGGAGAGAGTCCGGGGGGGCAGGAGAGGCATTTTTGCGTGCCAGAGAAGATGGCGTCGATTTTCCACTCATCGACCTTGAGTTCGTGACCGGCAAGGGAGGTGACTGCATCGACGACGAACAGCATGCCCGCGTCGTGGACAATTTTGGAGATGCCGGGAAGAGACTGCAGCGCGCCGGTGGAAGTCTCGGCGTGAACGATGGTGAGCAGTTTGGACTGAGGGTGGGCCGCCACCGCGGTGGCGATTTGCGCATCGGTAAAGCTCTCCCCCCACGGAATTTCCACCGCGTGAACGGTCGCGCCACAGCGTTCGATCATATCGCGCATCCGAAGACCAAATACGCCATTGATACAGACGATCGCTTCGTCGCCGTGCTCGATTAGATTGGAGGCAATCGTTTCCATGCCGGCCATGCCGGTGCCGGAAACGGGGAAGGTGAGGAGATTCTTGGTTTGGAAAACCTCGCGAAGCATGGCGCAGGTTTCGTCCATGTAGCCGATGTATTGCGGATCAAGATGGCCGAGCGTGGGCGAGCCGAGCGCCTGCAGAATGCGAGCAGGAACCATGCTGGGACCAGGCCCCATGAGGATACGTTCGGTGGGATTGAGTTGGGCGGGAATTTGCATAGTAAAAGGGTGGATTTCGGGTCTTAAATTTGAAATTTGGGTGGGGCTGACGCGGTGGCCGGGGTGGGAAACGGTGGGGCAGTGAGGCGGTAAGTAGAATGCCGGGAGGCAGATGACTGAGAATCGGAGAGGCAGGTGTTTTTGGCCGGAGGGGTTGTTTTTCAGGTGAGGATGAGGCCGAGGATGCCGGCGACGAGCACGTAGTAGAGGAATAATAACGTGGTCTTGCGGATAACCTCACCTTCGCGACCGACCATGCCGACGACGGCGGAGGCGGCGACAACGTTGTGGACACAGATGACATTGCCGGCGGCTCCGCCGACGGCTTGGAGTGCGACGACCCAAAGGGGATCGGCCGAGATGCGTTGCGCGACTTCAAATTGGAAGAGCGAAAACATCATGTTACTGATGGTATTGCTCCCCGCGACAAAAGCGCCGATGCCACCGACCAAGGGAGAGAAGAGGGGCCAGGCATTGCCGACAAGGTTGGCCACGCCGCCGGCGAGCTCGACCGGCATGGATGGCAGGCCGGCGGCTCCGCCGTTCGAATTGATGAATACTTGCACCATCGGCACGGCGAAAATCAGCGCGGCGGAGGCGGAAATAATCATGCGGCCCGACTGACCTAAGGCGCGGTTGAAACCGCCCGACGGCATGCGGTGTAGCCCTACGGTGATGAGGCTGACCAAAATGAAGATGGTGCCGGGGAGATAGAGTGGTTGGACACTGAACCCAACGGAAGTGCCGAAGAGTCCCGGTGAACTCATCACCACGCTGGTGAGTAGTTGTTTCAGGCCAAGAAAAGGCAGACGGGAGGCGACCAACAAGACGGCAATCAGCAAGTAAGGAAGCCAGGCTTTCCACATGGGTAACTGAGTCGCCGGTTCATGAGGTTTCAGGTCGGAAGAGCCGACCCAGGACGAGAGCCAGTCGGAGCGAGGCGGGAAATCCCAGGTGCTATTTTTCGGTAAGAGGAAACCGCGTTTGGCGGCGGGAACGACGACGGCCAAGCCCACGAGAGCGCCCAGCAAGCTGGGGAATTCGGGGCCGAGCGTTTGGGCGATGATCACGGAGGGAATAGTTATCGCAAACGCGGCGAAGAGCGCGAAACGCCAGATCTCAAGCCCTTCGCGGAAGGAGCGATTGGCCCCAAAGAACCGGGTCATGAACGCCACGACGAACAGCGGAATGAGGGTGCCGGGAACCGCGTGCAGCAGCGCGACTTTGCCCCCGATCAGGGGAAGGAGATCAGCGTATTGCAGGCCAAGGGAGGCGCTGAAGGCCTCCACTTGGGGGGCGCCGGCCAGACCGGAGTTGACGCCCACGAGAATAGGGGTGCCGACCGCACCGAAGGAAACGGGCGTTGATTGAATCATCATACCCGCGACGACGGCGGCGAGCGGGGGAAAGCCGAGTCCGACGAGGAGCGGCACGCAAACGGCGGCGGGGGTGCCGAAGCCGGCGGATCCCTCGATGAAGGCGCCAAAGAGCCAGGCGATGATGATGACTTGGACGCGTCGATCGGGGGTGATGGCCGTGAAGCCGTTGCGGATGGTCGCGAGCCCGCCGCTCTCACGCAGCGTGTTGAGCAAGAGGACGGCGCCAAAAATGATGAACAGAAGCTGGGCGCAGATCACGAGCCCGAGAACGGAGGCGGCCGCGACTTGGGCGCCGGGAATTTGCCAGTAGAACAGCGCCAAAGCGGCCGCGGCGACGTAGGACAGCGGCATGGCTCGACTGGCTGGCCAGCGGAGGCCGACCAAGAAGACGCCCACTACTGCGATGGGGAGGAGAGCTAGGAGGGATGACATGAAAGCACGGGAGGGGAGATGGAGGCCGGTGAGGCAGGGCTTTTAACCACGAATGGACACGAAGATAACGAAGAAGGGATTTTTTGCTGAGAGGCAGGTTGGGTTTACAGAATCCGATGAAGGGAACTAAGCGATGAGACAGAATTATTCTACAGGAGGTAACGGAGAAAACAGAGCGGTGGGGCAGGGTTGTTTTAACGCAAAGGCGCGGAGGCGCGGGGCGGCATGCCGACTATGGTATGGTGGGTAACGGGGGGGCGGTCGTTGAGAGCGACGAGGGGGGGGCGTTTTGGCTGAGGGGCAGGGGGATGTCGGGCGTAAAGCCCGACC
>Ga0209390_10007204_pt1 | contig 14386 bp, 9 predicted proteins | sample BON01_FD_187212 | JGI IMG/M metagenome (GOLD analysis project Ga0209390, IMG submission 187212) | Freshwater microbial communities from Lake Bonney liftoff mats and glacier meltwater in Antarctica - BON-01 (SPAdes) (version 2) | ecosystem: Environmental > Aquatic > Freshwater > Ice > Glacier... | reverse complement strand
GGGGGGGGGAGTATTTTTCAGGATGGATTGGGGGTATGAACAGGGGTTCGGAACACGCGCGCCGCCGGGCGCCGCGTTGGAGGAAAACAAATTGTGGGAGCTGCGCCCGCGGACGGAGGGGGCGGTCGCGCGCGCAACGCATTCGTTTTTCGGAAAGCGGAAAAAAGCGGAAAAAAGCGGAAAAAAGCAGACGGGCCGGCCCCGTCACGGGGCGGGCAAATTGGGGGGCGGCGGATGGGGGGCGCGGCGGATGGGAGCGGGACCGACAAAGGAGAGGGTGTGGGGGGGCGGAGGATGGGGGGGGCGGCGGAGAGGGAAGGACGACGGCGACGAGGTGCAGAGCAGGACGCAAACCGCGGGCATACACAAGAGCGCTCGCCCCCCCCCTCAGTGCCTGGGGGCGCCCGGCGGCGGCGGCGGCGGCGGCGGCGGCGGCGGCGGCGGCGGCGGCGCCGCTGGCATGGCCGCCAGGCCGCCGGAGCTCGCCCACCCGCGGCGCAGCAGCACCGGGCTGGGCGCGGCGGCCGCGGGCACCGCGTCGCCGGCCCACGAGCTCGGGGACAGGAGGGCGAACGGGCCCGAGCCGCCGGCCGTGCTGCAGCGCGCGGGCGTCGCGGTGCCGCTGCCGCTGCCGCTGCCGCTGCTGCTGCTCCTGCCGTCAGGCTGCTGCTGCCGGTAGTTCCAAGCGCGCAGGCTGCCGGCGCTGCCGTGGTAGGCCTGCTGGTGCTGCTGCTGATGGTGGTGGTAGTATTGGGCTTGCAGGCCCGCCAAGGGCGCTGCCGCAAAACCGGCGGCGCCAGCGCCGGCGCCGGCCATCGGGGCCTGATGGCAGGGCCCCGCCGCCGCCGCCCCTCCGCCGCCGCCGCCCTGGACCCCCCCCGCCCCGCCGCCCCCTCCTCCCGCGCCGAGCAGGTAGAGCTGCACGACGCTGCCCGTGCTGGCGCTGCGGCGGTGGTGGTGGTGGTACCCGCCCGCGGCCGCGAGCGCAAAGCCGCTGCTAGGCGCGTGCGCGCCGACGGCGTCGCCGCGCCGGCCGCTGCCGTGGCCACCGTGGCCGCCCTCCTCGTCCGACGACGACGACGAGCGGCCGCCGCCGCCGCCCGGGGACGACGGCGGCGAAGAGGAGCTGTGCCCGCACGACAGGCCGAGCGCCGCGGCCACGGCCTCGGCCGGCACGACCGCCAGCGGCAGCAGCAAGGGGACGGCGGCGCCGAGCGACGAGAGCCGCGAGGAGCTGCCGCCGCCGCTGCTGCTGCTGCCAAAGAGCCGCGCGCGGAGCCGGCGGCCGCGCGACGACGACGACGACGGGCGCGCGAGGCCGCCCGGGCCGTCCTTGCCGCCGCTGAACATCGGTAGCAGCGCGAGGCCGGCGCTGCCGGGGGCGCGCGACGCGTGCGCGAAGGCAGCCGCGAGGCACCCGACGATCACGGCGGCCACGGGGACGGCGACCAGGTTGGCCAGCCGGGAGAAGGAGGAGGAGGAGGCCAAGGCGCCGCCGCCGATGCCGCCAATGCCGCCGTCGCCGCCGCCGCCAGCAGCGGCGGCGGCAGCAGCAGCGGCATCGGCGGCGGCGGCCAGCGCCGGCGACGTGCCCGACGCGGCGGCCGCGGCGGCCGCGGCGGCCAGCAGCACGGGGTCGTGCTGGCCGTCGCCGCTGCCGGCGACGGAAGACGACGACGACGACGCCGAGGCCGCCGCCGCCGCCGCCTCGACCGCCGCCTTCACCGCCGCCCGCCCCGCCGCCTGCGCCGCCGCGACCGTGCCCCTGTCTGCCCCGCCAACCAAGATCACGCCCCGCACGGCCTCGCGCGCCGCCAGGGCCGCGAGGCGCGTGGCCTCGGCGTTGCCGACGGCAAGGCCGGCCTGGCCGCCGCCGCCGTTGGCCGCCGCCGCCGCCACCGACGACGCGTGCGCCGACGCTGCCGCCGCCGCCGCGCGCGCCTCGTCGGCCGCGCGCGCGGCGGCCGCCACAGAGTCCCCCGGCCCCAGCAGCGCGGCGGCCACCCTCCCCCACAGCGCCTGCATGCGGGCGACGCGGTGCTCGCGCCACGACCCCTTGAACATGTGGTACAGCAGCGGGGTGAGGTCCTCGGACCCGGGTGGGCCGCCGAGCTCGGGCCCGGGCGAGAACTGGGCGCTCGCGCAGCCGAACGCCGTCTGCGGCAGCACGCGCGCGTCGGCGGCGCCGCCGCCGGCGAGCATGCCGGCCGGCGCGCGGCCGCCGCCGCGCTCGCGCAGATAGTCTGCGACCGCCGAGGTCCAGATGCCCGGGCCCGTGCGCTCGAGGATGGCGCCTTCGCGGTCGGCCAGGGCGACGGCTACCGCGGCGAGGGCCGGGTCGACGCCGGCGGCGCGCGCGGCGGACAGGAGCGCGGCGTCGGGGTCGGCGGCGGCGTTCGCGGCGGCGGCGGCGGCGGCGACGTTGGCCGCAAACGCAGCGGCGCCGCCGACGGGCGCCACCGCCGCCAGGGCGCGGCGCTCGAGCTCCACCCGCCTGCTGACGTACCCGCCCATGCCGCACGTGACGGGGTGCCCCGGGCGCGCGGCGATGGCCCACTGCACCATCTGCACGGGCCGGGCGTAAGACCGGCGCCGCGCCTCTGCCGGGTCGGAAAAGGCGTTTTCGATGCCCGCGAGAAGGCCGACAGCGCCGCCGCCGGGGCCGCCCTCGCCGTCGTCGCTCCCTCCGCCGCTGACGCCGCCGCCGCCGCTGCCGCCGCCCCCATCGTTGCCCGGCCACGCGTCCACGGGCCGCGCCGCCAGCACGTCCATGTCCGCGTAAACCCCGCCGTAGGCGCATAGCACCAGATAGCGCCACAGGTCCGCGCGCTCGACCTGCGACCCGAGCCCGTCGAAAAGCGGCAGCAGGTGGCGGTGGCGCAGCGCGACCAGCGCCCTCGCGTCGGCGTCGTCGTGCAGCAAGAGGGCGTGGTCCGGGTTGAGGCGCGCCCAGGAGGCGAGGGAGGCGACCTGGTGGGTCAGGAGGGCGCCTTTGTCGCGCACGGTGAAGTGGACCATGCGCGGGAAGCCCTTGTGGGGGCGGCCGCCGCCGTCGCCGCTCTGGGGCAAGGCAGCGGAAGCGGCGGCGGGAGCGTCGGCCGAGGCGACGCCGCCGCCGCCGCTGTCGCCGCCGCCCTGCCCGTCCCCCTCGCGCACGAGCGCCGCCACCGCGTCCGACCCCAGGGCCCCCGCCGCCGCCGCCTCCGCCTCTGCCTCCGCGTACAGCAGCGGCGCCACCACCAGCCGCGACCCGGGCTGCACGAGGGCCAGGACCGCCGCCGTCTCGGCCAGCGAGTAAGCGCCGCGGCCCGGCGCGGCGAGCGAGGCCGGGAGGCCGTAGTGGGGCAGCAGCGAGGCGAAGCCGACGTCGCGGTCGGTCCCGGCCTCAGCGCGGCACAGGGCAAAGGTGTCGCGGGCGCGCGCCAGGGTGTAGCCGTCGTAGAGGGACTGGCGGCGGCGGATGGGCTGCGGGCCGCGTCGCTGCTGCCGCCGGCTGCTTTGGTCGGCGGCGGCGGCGGCGGCGGCGGAGGAGAGGGGGTCGGCCGCCGACGCCGCCGCCGCAAACGAGACGAGGGCGAGCAGGAGGGCCGCCGCCGCCTTGGTCGTCGTCGGCGTCAGAGCGGTGCCGTTGTTTCGCCGCCGCCGTCGCCGCGTGAATGAAGCGCCTGCGGGCGAAGAGGCCGGCAAGCCTGCGGCCGCAGAGGGGCGGCAGCAGCGGCGGGAGCTGCTCTCCCCATGCGCGCCGCTCGCAGCTGCTAGCGCGCCAGCGTCGGCGCCAAGGCGCGCCATTCGTTATCCCGCCGGGGTTTTTGTTCTGGCCTTCCTGCGCCCCAACTCTCTGCCTGTGCCCGCGCGCCACAGTGCGCGTGATATATGACTCTGGCCGACGAGCCAGGGATCGTGCTCGGACTGGGGTTTGGGGGATCGGATGGGCAAGGGCGCGGGGGGGCGGCCGCAAGACAGACGCGGAGGAGGGAGGGGGGTCGTATGAGCGTCTCGAGAGCTCCTTGCGAGGCTCTCCTCCTCTGTTCGGGGCCTCCGGGCCCCGCAAACGCGCCGATTGGGCGCACCTCGATGAAGATAAGCAAACGCCGGCGCGCGCCGCCGCTGAGCGCAGGCCCAGCGGGCAACGTGTCGATTGGCGAGGCGGGAGGAGAAAGAGGGAGGGTCGTTGTTGTTTTGGTTTGGGCTCAAAGCTTGTGTCAAAGGAGGCGCAAGGCTGCAAGGAGGGACGGGAGACAGTGAAGAGAGATGGAGGGGCGATTGCTGCTGCTGTGGGGAGGTGATGGGTTGGGTGTGGCGTGCGTGGCGTTTGCTCGGGCTGAGGGGATTATGCGTCCTTCGCGCGACGCCGAAACCGCAACGCCGACGACGAAGAGCGGCGCGCTTCCGAACCGCCGGAGGGTCTCCCTGTCTCCCCACAACAACACCACGGGGGCCGGTGCTTGCGGCGCAAACGATCGCCCCGTCCTTTTCCGACGGATGGAAATATGGTCGTTGCAAAGAAAAAAGGCTCTAGACGTCGCTCGGTCGCGTGTCGCCCCTTGCTCTCAAAACCCGCCGTACGCAAATCCGTCGTCGTCCCCCCCGTCCCGCGACACGAACGTCAGCATGGCCGCCGCCGCGATCGCCGCCGTCTGGATCACGATCGCCGCCGGCGCCCACAGGTCGCCGCCGCCGCCGCCGCCGCCGCCGCCGCCGCCGCCGCCACTGCCGGGCGCGTCGGCGGACTGCTTGGCGAGCGCCAGCGCGACGACGGCGCCCGACACGGCGCCAAAGGACAGGGCGTATCCGAGGAACAGGGCGCAGCGGCTGCGAGCGGCGGCGCCCTCGTCGTAGCCGCCGGGGGAGAGGTCGGCGCGGCGCACGGCGGCCACCAGCAGCAGGGCGAGCGTGGCGACGGCGCCGGGCAGCGCATAGGCCGCGGGAACGCGGCTGTGGAGGACAAACGCGGCGCGGCACAGCGCGTCGGCGGCGCAGAACCAGCCGAGGCCGAAGAGGCCGCCGGCGAGGAACATGCCGGCGGGCTTCACGGACTGCCAGCACGCGTCGAGGGAGCCCATGGCGCCGCCGCGGTCCATGTTTTTTTGTGTTCTGGTTTTGTTTCTGCGCGCGCGGGCGCCCGCCGTCGGCGATGCGGCGCGGCGCGCGTCCCTCGCTCCTCGCTCAAGCCCTCCCCCCCTCCGCTCGTCCGGAAGTGCTCTCCTGTCCCGCAAGCGCGCGTGCGCTCGCTCTTGACTTCCGCACCACGGCGTGACCCGAGACCCTGGGGTCTGCGCGGAGGGAGGGTCTCTCGAAAAAAAGAGGAGGGGGAACCGTGTTTTTTTGTTGGGGGGTCGGGAGGCGTCTCAGGCGTGGATGGCCTGTTCCGGTTCTATCAATCTGATGGTGGTGGCGTTGGCCGCTTTGGTTTGGACGAGAGGTGCGGGGCGCTGCTGCCGGCTTTTTTCCAAGCCGGCCCCGCGTCGATGGCGTCGACGACGCCCGCGCCGCCGTCGCACGTGTGACGCCTCGCAAACACTTCAGGGCCGACACCTCTCTCTCGCACCACTCCCTCATTCTTCATCTCTCTGTCAATCAACGGGAATCCTTGAGTCTCTTGTACACGCCATCGGACCATGTCGGGCAAATGAGGCGTGACCATCGACCATCGACAAGATTATGCTTCGCTCGCAACCACCCGCGCCACCCCACTGGGCCGCCCAGTGGCCGCAGTCCCGGCGGATGCCCGTGGTCGTGTGCGCGGCGCCCGTTCGAAAGCGCGCCGCCCCATTCACGGCCGCTGAGGAGGGACCCGTCCGAAAGCGCGGCGGACCCGACGGCGGACCAGGTGGCGGCCGTCGCCCCTCCGAGCGCGTCGCCGCCGCTCCCCCTCCCCCTCCCCCTCTCTCTCCACCCCTCTCCTCCTCCTTCGCCGCCCGCCCCCTCCACCTCACCCTCGCCAAGGACCTGAGCCGCGCCCTCCTCGCGGGCGCCCCCTGGGTCTACCGGGACGCCCTGACGCCCGACTCGGTCGCCGCGCTCGCGGCCGCCCCGCCAGGCGCGCTGGCGCTCGTCAAGGCGGCCGACGGAACCATTTTGGCCAAAGGGTACGCCGACCCGTCGTCGCCGATCGCCTTCCGGGCGCTCGCGACGCGCGAGCGGCTGGACGAGGCGCTCGTGCTCGAGCGGCTGGGGCGGTGCGCGGCGCTGCGGCGGTCGCTGCTGCCGCCCCGCGCCGTCGCTCCCTCGTCGGCGCCGCCGCCGCCGCCGCAGTCTGCCGCCGCCGCCGCCAAAAAGACGAGGACGGCCCTGCTGCAGCCGCCACCGCCGCCGCCACCAACACAAATACCGACGACGGCAATTACGACCGGCTATCGCCTGGTCAACGGCGAGGGCGACGGCCTCCCCGGCCTGCACGTCGACGTGTACGGCGACGTGGCCGTCCTCAAGCTCGACGGCGCGGGCGCCGAGGCATTCTATTTGGGCGGCGGCGGCGGCGGCGGCGGGGCCGTCGTGGCGTGGCTGGCTTCGGCGGGCGCGCTGGCCGGCGCGGGCGAGGCGTCGGCCGGCGGGGGCGCGTGCAGGGGCCCGGTGCGCTCGGCCTACTACAAGTACCGGCGGGGCAAAAACGGGCAGCAGGGGGGCGGGTACGGCGGCAGCGGCGGCGGGCTCGACGACGACGACGACGTAGAGGAGGAGGAGGAAGAGGCGGACGGCGCCGCCCGCCCTTCCTCCTCGTCGTCGTCGTCGTCCTTGTCGGACCGCGGGCGCACCCTCTTTGGCCCCGCGCCCACCGCCCAGCCCGTCCCCTTTTTCGAGCACGGCGTCCGATTCACCGCCGACGTCGCGCGCGGCCAAAAGACGGGCTTCTTCCTCGACCAGCGCGACAACCGCATCCGGCTGGGCAGGCTGTGCGGGCCGGCGGGGGGCGGCAGCGGCGGCAGCGGCGGCGGCGGCGGGGGCGGGGGCGGCGGCGGCGGCGCGGGAACCTCCCCGGAGGGCGTGGGCAAGCGCGTCCTCAACCTCTTTGCATACTCGGGCGGCTTCTCGCTGCACGCGGGCGCCAACGGCGCCGCGCACGTGACCAGCGTCGACCTGAGCGCCGGCGCGTGCGCGGCCGCCGACGCCCACTGGCGCGACCCTCACAACGGCCTCTCACCGGACCGGCACGAGGCGGTGCGCTCGGACGTGTTCGACTTCTTGGAGCGCGCGCGGCGGCAGGGCGAGACGTGGGACGTCGTGGTGTGCGACCCGCCCTCGTTCGCGCCCTCGCAGGCCGCGGCCAGGGGGGCGGCGGGAGGCGCCTACCGTCGCGTGTTTGCGGCCGCGGCCAGCGCCGTCCGCCCTGGCGGCGTCCTCGCGCTGGCCTCGTGCAGCAGCCACGTGCCCCGGTCCGAGTTCGAGGCCATGGCGGGCGACGCGCTCGCGCGGGCGCGCAGGAAGGGCACCTGCCTGGGGCCGACCACGGGCGCGGGGCTCGACCACCCCTTCCCGCTGGCCGCCGCGCAGCAGCTCGACTACCTGTCGTTCGGCCTGTACCAGCTCGATTAAAGATTGAAGATTAGATCATTTCTTGATCTGGAATATCTCGATCTCGTCGTTCGGCCCATCTTTCTTAGGTGTCTATGTGGAGTTACATCGCATATATTTGGATGGATCAGGGCTGCCTGTTGACTTACGAAAATGCAAGCGCGTGAAAGATGAAAACCGCACGGCGTCAAAAGCTTTAGAATCGACCGGGCGCGCGCGCCGTCGTTTTTCTCCCACTCGAGCGCGCCACAAAAGACCGAAAGCGGGGCCGCGAAGAAATGGGAATGCTGTGCAAGGGGGTGGATCATCGCGAGAACGAACACGTGCGAAAAGTAGGAGGGGGCAAAGCAAGGGGGAGGGAAACAAACGGGCGGGGGGGCGGATCCGCAAAAGATCGCGCGGATCCGCAAAGATCGCGCGCGCCGCGTAGCGGCGCGCGCACCCGGGGGGGATGAAGAGGAGGAAGAGGAAGATCCATCGGCGAGGCGCGGGGATCGGCCGGCGTGGCACAGGCCAAGGAGCAAGAGGAAGGTCTGGGTGCACGCCCCGTCATGAAAAATAACGGATGGGGACGTAAAGGCGAACGCTCAAAAATCTCACGCGCCCGAAAGATAGGCAAAAAAAGAACCATGACCCGAAAAGAAATCGATAATCAAAATCCAACAGTATCATGTGGTGATCTAACGGTCGTCACCAAGGCCGCGCGAGAGAGAAAAAAGCAAAAGGAACTCAAACAAACTGAAACAAAACCAAACTTCCTGAAAAAAGCATCTTGATGAATCTTACGGCCGCCACCCGGTCGCGGCCGTCCACCACCCGTGCATGCCCTGCCGCGGCCCGCGCGCCGCCGAGCAGGCCAGCAGGTCGAACCGGTTCCCGCCCCAGACCACCGCCGCGGGGGACGTGCCCGCGGCCGTCGCCTCGGCGCCCACGACGACCCAACCCGCCGAGTATGCGCGGCTGGCGGCGGCGACCGTGCGCACGCGGAGCAAGCCGTCCGCGGCGCCGCGGGCAAACACGTCGACCAGGCCGCCGCCTCCAGGGCGGAGCACCGTGGTCGGGCTGTCGGTGAACCGCAGGCCGCCGGCCATGTCGCTCCAGCCCGTCGCGGAAGGCAGCCAGGTGCCCGTGACCGACCCGGCCACAGGGCGCCACGACTTGTGGACGATGGCGCCGGTGGCGGCGTCGCGCATAAACAGCTCGAACGCGCCGCCGCCGCCCGAGACGACGCCCACGGGCTCGCTGCCGCCGGCCCCTCCGACCGCCCACCACGTGGTGCGCGAGGGCAGCCACCCGCCGGCCGCCGCATCCACCTTGAATTTGACGGTGACCTGCCCCGTGCCCGCCCGGCGGCCCGCGACCAGCAGCGCTCCGGGGCCCAGCGGCAGGAGCGTGGGCGAGCCCGCAAACGCGGCCCTGCCCAGCGACTCCCACGCGCCCCACGCGCCCGACGAGAACTGGCGGTGCGAATAAGTCGAGCCGAAAGACAGGCGCGCGGCCACGCTGATCGCGCCGGGCTGCGTGGACGCGGCCGAGGGCCTGCCCGTGGTGGCGGCGCCGCCCAGCGAGGTCCAGGCCGCGGCCTCGTTCGCCCAGGTCGCGCCGGAGCCGTACAGCGTCCGCTGCTGGATGGCGCCCGAGGCAGACCGAATGAAGACGTCGACCCGGTCGGCCGCCGTGGCCACGGGCGCGGGCGGCTCGGAGGACGAGACCTTGAGGGACTGCCAGTCGCCGTCTGTCGGCGACAGCCACGAGGCGCGGTCGGGCGACAAAGCTTTGTAAACGATGGCGGCGTCGGTCGAGGCGGAGCGGGCAAACAGGGCGAGCGGGGAGCCGGGCGCGAGCGGGCGCGCCAGGGGGACGATGGCGGTGGAGAGGGCGCGGGCGCCTAGCGAGGCGAAGGACAGGGGGGCGGTGTCTGGGGGAGGAGAGGGCGATGGCGATGGCGACGGCGACGGCAGCGGCGGCGGCAGCGGCGACGGCGACGGCGACGGCGGACGGGGCGACGGCGACGGCGACGGCAGCGGCGGCGGCAGCGGCGATGGCGACGGCGGACGGGGCGACGGCGACGGCGACGGCGACGGCGACGGCGGCGGCGGCGGCCGCGGCGACGGCGACGGCGGACGGGGCGACGGCGACGGCGACGGCGACGGCGGCGACGGCAGTGGCGGCGGCGGCGACGGCGACGGCGACGGCGACGGCGGCGGCGGCGAGGTCGGTTGCAGGACCTGCGTTGTGATGAGTTTGGGGGTGTTTGCGTTGAGCGATAGAGGAAGGCGCGAGTCATCGTCGTCCGGCCGCCGTCGTCTTTTGCTTCTCTCGCCCGCCCGCCCGCCCGCCCGCCACCCGCCCTTCAACTCACGCCGGCCCCGTCTTGCGCCCCGCCCCTGTTTTTCTCACGCACAGAGGACGACAACATCCGCCCGCACCCCCCCCGGCACAACAAAACACGCGAGCGCACTCACGTTCTGCGGGAACTGCCCCTGGTAGTTGCCCGGCGGGCTGTAGTGGCACGAGATGAACGACGCCGGCCGCCCGCCCGACATCGTCGGGCATTGTCGGACGGCGCAGCCCAGCCTGGCGCTGCCGACCCACACCACCTGGGTGAAGTGCCCCGTCGCGCCGCTCAAGCCCGGGCTGGCGTAGTTGTACAGCGAGACCTCGTCGTACCACGACTTGATGGCCCAGGCCAAGGCCACGGCCTGGTCGAGGTTGGAGGTGTAAGCGATGTTCTCGCCGTCGCCCTGCAGCCCGAGTTTTGTTTTTTCGTTTTTTTCACGGGTTTTTTTTTCGAGTAGGTTTTGTTGGAGAGGGCGGGGGGGGGGTGAGCTTGGCGTGTGATGGACAGTGCGCGTCGGAGATACGAGGGCGTGGTGGGTCTCTGACACTTTTTGACGCACAGCGCGCGCGCCGGGAAAAGATTAAAACACGGCGCGCTGCCGACCCCCCAGCCTCAAAAAACACCAATCGGCAAACCCCACCTGCGCGTTGTGCGCCCACACGCAGCTGTCGACCGTGATCTGCGCGCGCGAGGCCACGGCGGCGTCCCACGCGAGCGCGGGCGCCCGGTGGGTCGCCCGGTAGCCGTTGTGCTTGGCGAGGATGTCGGCGTACAGCGGCGCCGCCGCCACGGCCGCCGCTGCGGCCGCCGAGAGGCCCGTCGTCGGGCCGCGGGCCAAGAGGCCGCCGGCGCGACTGGCGCTGTTGGCGTCGGCGGCGGCGTCGTGGGGCGGGGGCGGGCCGCTCGGGGCCAGGGGCGCGCCGAGGAAGCCAGAGACGGTCGTGCCGTCGGCGATGGTGAGCGTGACGGGGCGCGACGACGCGTCGTCCGCCGGGCGAAGCGAGACGGGGAGCAACGACGCGTCGTCCGCCGGGGCACGCGCGACGAGGCGCGACGACGCGTCGTCCGCCGCCGCCGCCACGGGAAGCGTCACCAGGGGGCGCACGTCGTCGGCGAACGGGGCAGAGGGGGCGGGCGAGGGGGAAGAGGGCGGGCTGAGGTCAGCGGGCGGCGATGACGCGTCGTCGGAGCCAACAGCGCCGGCGACGAGCAGGGCGAAGCAAAGGATCGCGGCGAGGGCGGTGCGCGCCCCCGCGCCTCGGGTCGGAGGCATCTTTATGTGCAAGTGAAGGAGGAAAGCGAAGTGAATGCGGGAATTCTGATGGGTCGCTCCACCACGGGAGGAGAGAGGACGAGGGTTCTTGGGGTCGAAGAGGTTGCGTGAGGTGGGGAGAGAGGCTCTCAGAACAAGTGGAGGTGGTCAGTTCAGGGGCTGCTAATAGCGCGGGTCGTGACAGCGAGGTCGGTCGTGCGTGGGGCGCGGGGGGGGAGAATGCGCGTGAGGAGAAGCGGGCGGGAGGACCGTTCAGTAGGCCTTGCTGTTACGGCCGAAACTCCTTGCTGTTAGCCGAAACGGCGAAAATAATTTACACGCATATGCGAAAGAGCTCGCATTGAGAGATGCTTGGGGTTGTATCGGCCGGGACGAGGCTGCACGTCGACCCGCGGGGGGACGACACGCACAGACGACGCCCGCGCGCGCGCGCCCAACAATGATGCAGGACCAAGAGAGCCTCCTCACAGGCCGGCGATGCGCCCGCGGCGGCGGCGGCGGCGGCGCGGCGGGGGCGGCGGGGGGGCAGGGCCGGGCGGCGGCGGCGTCGGGCCCCCGCCTCCTCCGCCCGAGCCGGGCCGGAGGACCTGCGTGATGGTTTGATGTTGTCGTTGTCGGTTTTCGTCGTGTGTGAGCGAGGCCGCGGACGACAAGGACGCGGGCGTCTCAAGGTGGAGGGCGAGATCCGTCGCGCACTTGGTTTCGCGAAAAAAAGGGTCGAGCGAGGGCCGCCGCTTCTTTCGCCGGCCGCCCGCAAAAAAAAAAACACGCACATTCTGCGGGAACTGCCCCTGGTAGTTGCCCGGCGGGCTGTAGTGGCACGAGATGAACGACGCGGGCCGCCCGCCCGCCATGGTCGCGCACTGGCGGATCGCGCACCCGAGCCGCGCCGACCCCTTCCAGACCACCTGAGTGAAGTGGCCTGTCGCGCCGCTGAAGCCCGGGCTGGCGTAGTTGTACTTGCTCTCCTCGTCGTACCAGGCCTTGACGGCCCAGGCCAAGGCCGCGGACTGGTCGGTGTTGGAGGTATACGCGATGTTCTCACCGTCGTCCTGTTTTTTTGGCGTTTAGATTGGAGCCAAGGGGAGGGATTGTTTTGTTTCGAGCGCGCGCGATTGTGAGCGCAAAAACAAATCAAACGGGGCGACACGCTCCGATCTCATTTTCGGATGATTCGTCTACTCCTCGCCTCCCCGGTTTCGCTCGGAGACAGAACAAACAATCATGCGTACCCGACCCTGCTTCCCCCATGCGCCCGCCCACCCGACGGGCTGAAAAGAAATTAAAAGCAAAACGCCCTTTCCTCACCTGCGCGTTGTGGGCGAAGCGGCAACTGACCACGGTGTTTTGCGCGCGCGAGGCGACGGCGTCGTTCCAGACCAAGGCGGGGCTGCCGTGCCGGCTGCGGTAGCTGTTGTGCTGGCTCAAAATGCCGCTGAACATGGAGGCCATGGCCGCCACCTCGGCGGCGGCGGCCGCGGGGCCGGGCTGGCCGGGGGCGCCCTCGTTGACTCGCGCTGCGGCGCCCGCGGCAGAGGCGTCCGCGGCGTCCGCTGCAGCGGCTGCGGCGGCGATGGCGGCGTCGTCCGCGATCAGGCTGAGCGGCTGGCCGACAAAGCCCGAGATGGTCTCGCCGTCCGGCGTGGTGGCGGTTACGAAGCGAGCGCCAGCGGCCTCCAGGGCCGGGGTCTCCGCCGGGGGTGGCGGCGACGATGAGGCATCCTCGAGTTTGGTCCTCGCCGGGCCCGGTCCGGCGGCCAGAGGGCCCGGAGCTAGGTCTGCGGCAGAGGCGACAAGAACGGCCGCTGCGATCAGCAAGAGCGCCGCGAGGGCGCGCGCGGGGTTCGATGACATCCGCCCCATTTTTTGACTGGTGTGGGAGTCGGGGGGCGGGCCGGTGGGAGGAGGTCTTTTCGCGGGCGGATCGCGAAACGATTCGACCTTGTCACTCGAGGCCTCGAACAGAAGAAACGCTTTTTTGTCCCCCCACAATCGCCAAAACTGTCGGCCCAAAAGCGATGAAACGAATCCAGAATGAACGGAGGCAAGATGTTCACGTCTTTTGATATGCGAGCATCAGGCGTCCGGCGACGCGGGGGCCTTTGGGAGGGAGGGAGGGCGGGTGACCTTCTGGGGTCGAGCGGAGCAGCTGGCGCGACTGTGCGCGCGCCGCGCGCGCGCGGAACGAGGGGTCACCGCCGGGCAACGCTTACCGCCGCCGCCCCCGCTCGCCCCCCTCCAATCCCTCGCCTCCGCGCCGCCCGGCCCGTCTGTCGCCTGGGCCCACGCGTCGTTTTCCGTGCCTTGCTGCTCGTTGCGTGTGCACGTTTTGTCCGCCGTTCGGCCAAACAATGAGCTGATTCGCGGCGCGACCGCGCAAGCCCTCCCTCCCTCCTCCCTCTGGCCCTCTCTCTCTCGCCGCCGGAGGGGAAAAAACCCGCCGCGAGAGGAAAAGTTTTCCTGGAAAACTTGTTCTTTTTATTGTCTCCAAGTCTCACTTGAGTGCTTCTGGCCCCTCAAGGAGCCCCTTACTTTGCCCTCTGCCATGAGAGCTCACCCGTCAGGGAGACGAGCTGAGAAAGTGACACACACGGCCGGCTGTATGCAACGAGAGTTGCGAGGGCGGGGCCACATTACACCGTTCGCACTCGTGATGGTGCGCTATCTTTTGGGAAAAAGAAAGGTTGGGCGTTCAGTTCTGTACGGGGCAATGCCGGGATGCGGAACGCTCAACGGCCCGAGCACAGCATCACGATCTCTACCGGCGTGAGCCAGGAAGGGCGTGGGTGCCCCGCCAGCTTGGCTGCGAGGATCATGAGCATGTTGCGGGAGCCGTTGAGGTCGCGGTGCCGAAGTTTGCCGACGCCTTTTTTTGGGCGGCGGGAAGCATCGGGCGCCCGTGGGCGCAGCGATTGCGGAAACGATGGGTCGTTTCCATGAGTGGCCTCCTCCTCCTGGCCGTCGTCCTCCCCCCCACCCCTCCCGTCGCGGCCGGCAGGGGCGCCCGGACGGGCCTCGCGCGGCGCAGTGCATTGCGCGCTCACGCAGCGCCGCAGCCGCGTCGTTGCCGGCGTCGTCACCGCGCCGCACGCGCAGCAGCACTTGGTCGTGCGGTACTCGCTCTCGGGCGCGTGGAAGCGCACGGGCAGGTAGTGGGTCGCCGCGACGCGCGCGAGCTTGCGCCAGATGGACTTGGTCGGCACGGCGTCCTCGCCGCGGCCGCTCGACGCAAAGTCCACGTCGCCCAGCAGCACGTCGAC
>Ga0209390_10007202_pt1 | contig 14386 bp, 13 predicted proteins | sample BON01_FD_187212 | JGI IMG/M metagenome (GOLD analysis project Ga0209390, IMG submission 187212) | Freshwater microbial communities from Lake Bonney liftoff mats and glacier meltwater in Antarctica - BON-01 (SPAdes) (version 2) | ecosystem: Environmental > Aquatic > Freshwater > Ice > Glacier... | reverse complement strand
TATATATATATATATATATATATATATATATATAATATATATATATATATATAATGGATTGATATGTAACACGCTTGGGCCCTCAGGTGCGATCTCGGCCCGCCTCCTCCAACTGACAAGACGATCCGCTGCGGCGCCAGCTGGGCCGACGATAGCGCAAACTGCCACACGCTCTGCAGCGCCGGTGACGCACCCTGCGTGGCCGTCGACCCGTCCTGGACGTGCTATGGCCAGCTGCCGGATGCGTGCTAAATCCTAAGTCTTGCGGCCTACCGGGAGTCGAACCCCAGATAGTCGCTGTTTTGTAGAGGAAAGGTGACGTACTCTACCAGTTGTGCCACTTTTCCTCTAAGCGCTTAGAGGAAAAGTGGCACACCTGGTACAGTACGTCACCTTTCCTCTACAACTTCGGTGTGCGACCCCTAAAAGTCTGCGCTGGGATGTAGCATCTCTTTCTGCGTCTCCGGTGACACCCTGCATTGCCGCCAACCCGTCCTGGAAGTACTACGGCCAGCTGTCCAATACGGCATGCTAAAGCTTCAGAGAAACTATAGCTCAACGCCCCAAGGGTTGTAGCTTGTCTCGTGTTCATGTCAATAGGGTCATAATTCACCTGCGCCCGGGCGGGCGCACGGGCATAGTCACTTTATAACTAGGTCAACTAACTTTACGGCCAGTTCGTTTATCTGTAACGATTTCACAGCCATTGGTTACGCTGACAAAGCGCGCGCATTGCAGCCATCCGCCCCGCCTTCTACAGGTGGAGCACGGCTGTCTCGAGCGCGGCGCTTGCTCTCTTTGGGAGCTTCATCCAGCATGCCTTCAGAGAAATAGCTTCATCCATGATCAAATTTCATGAGAGTCAACACCACAGAGCAGGGGTGGTAACCATGCACTCAGACCCTGGTTAACCTGGGGCCCCTAATGAGGCCCCTCCGTCCTTGCGTGCATGAGTTCAGAGAAACAGCTTCATCCACCATGACTTCAGAGGCATAGCTCCATCCATGATCAAAGCGACGCATGACAGTTAACACCACAGAGCAGGGGTAACCATGCACGCCGAACCAGTTGCAGCAGTGCACACGGAGGCCCCCCTAGTTTATAGATTCATAACGTTTAAGGCTGCACCTCTTCCTCTTCTGCATAGTATGCAGCATGCTTGCGTCTCGTATCTCGTGTGCTCGTGACTCGTGATAATATATTACATTACAGGTAAACTCTGAAGACTCAAAATGGGCCGTGGTACCGGATAGGTTGGTGTGGTGTGTATGTGGGGGGCTTATAGGTGGCCAGGGGGGGAGGGGGGTCATTGCTGAGTGAGAGGCGCGGAGGATGCCCCGGGAGGCCATCCATGGCGAAAGGAGGGGCGGTGCGTGATACGAGCGAGCATTTAATATTATAATATACAAGAAACATACATGCATGAGACATCATGAGAATTTAAAGCCATGACCATGACAAAACGGCGCGCCGCCGCACAGCTTCAGCTCCAAGCTGGACCAGCTAATACATTTACAAACATGAAGAGACACAGCCTTCCCCACGCTAGAGCGATAGCTAGAGAATTTACAGATGATGTTGAGAACACACATGAACGCGAGATGCGAGATATATCGGAAGCACAATGTAGGCGCGCGGACGACTTAATTGAATCGATAACATAGACGCATATTGCAGATTGTACCTTTGTCCCGCGGCCGCGCGCCGTTCAGCTCCGCTGTCTACAAGCCTTCAGCAGCTCGCGAGTCGCGAGTCCAATCCAATCATTTGCTGACTGACAATTTGCTCATCATAATCAAGTTCAGAAGTCAGAAGTTCTTTTTTATCAGAAGTTTTGGATTTTTATTGGGGGCCATCTGGCAGACATCTGGCTCCCACCCTGCCCTCTCTCCTCTCCCTCTCCATTTATATATTTTATATTTATATGGCATTTGGGGGCTGGCCAGGTCACCCATCTTCATCTAACTCTAAAGAAACGTTTTTGCAGAGGTAGAGGTACCACCAGCAGGATAAATAAGTTCACGTGTCGCTACAGGGGGGGGGGGGGGGGGGGGGGGGGCGGGCGGTCCACATCTACATCCACATATACCTCTACTCTGCATCACCGGTCCAGCCCTCCGCGGCACACCACACCGCTATGCCCCACTATGACCTCATTGAGCTACAGGCACCTACACGTGGTTTCTGCTACCCCAGCTACAGTATACCTTACGGTTACGGACAGCGACGATCTTGGGGGTGGCGAAGACGACGACCGACGACTTACGACTTCGACTATTAATTAAGCATTAAGCATTAAGCCTCAAGCGTCGTTGCGCCGGCTCGCTCTGTGTTCGTGCACGGGTGGTTTGTTCTGCTGTCAGTCGTGTGTTCTGCTCAGTGCGTGCGGAGATTACTGATAGTACTCGAGTACTGAGTATAATTAGTATACCAATTTTGTACTACTAGCTGCGTTACTACTCACCTCATGAGTAGTACCGATGTTGTACTACTCACCTCATGAGTAGTACCTGTTATGCGAGTACTCATATACTCTTAATAACTCGATTAGTTGTAGTTGATCATTGGCTGGTTCCGCAGAGTATTCACACCCAGTACTCACCAGTATACTCACTCTTTCACGAAAAATTATATACAATATATACTGACTGAATAATATTGACAATATTATACAATATACTCCAAAAAAAGTCGATCGACCCTAAAAAATTTGCGCCCTCCGGAAGGGGGGAGATGCGGCCTGCTCACGCGCCCAACGCACATAAACATAAAGCAAAATTGAACAGCCACTCGGCGGCTTGCAACACAAGCCTAGACAACTCCAGCCAGGGGAAAGACACACACATCACAAATGCGGCAGGCTAGGCGGGCAGCCAGCATCACAGCCACAGCAGCAACGCAGCGGCTCTTCTCTCCGCTCTACCCTCCACTTCTACACTTGTACTATTCGGGTTTTAATCAATTAACCCAAGCACTGTCCAAGATAGATGTACCTGCTGCTTGCCGTATTTGCCTGCAGTAGTTAGTACCCCCTGCGTCCCTGCGTTATCCCTGGAGATACTCGCCGGCATACCTAAGGCCGCTCTTTCTCTTTGGCCACATTCTACAAACGACTTGCACATTATTATTGCACATCTCGTCCAACACGTTACGGAAGCCCGCCCTTTCGTATGTTTTGTGTTCTGTGCCGAGATTCATTGCGAGGACAGTCCTTGTCCTTGGTGAATCTCGAGTGTTGTTTTGTGACGGTTTGGCCTCAGAGGCAACCTTCGTGAGAAGGTTTCTTACAGCCCAGAATCGACAGTCCAGAATCGGCCGTCTGCTCAGAGCAGACGTCCAACGTTTTTTACAGCCCCTACACGCTCCCCAGCGTCACCATCGCCTCTGCAATGGCCAACTCACTCGACCTGGCCGACTCACTCGACCATGCCGCGGAGCACTCCGCATCAGAAGCCGTGACCGCGATCAAGTGGAACATCATCCTACACAATGCCAAGCACCCCATCGACGGGACAGCTCAATCTTTTATCGAACTCTACATGCGCATCTGCACGTTGTGCAAGCTGGACCCCGTGCTCTCCGCCTTCCTCGCGTCAGAGGGCACGGTCATCACGTCCGGCGTCACCATGTACGCCAGTTCGACCAGAGATGCGCTCATCGACGAAGTATTGTGCAACCACAGGACACCGACCAAGCACGTGGCGGGTCGCATCGTCTTCCTGCCCAGCCTCGTCAGCAAGCACAGGAACGTGATCACAGCAACCGCCACGCTCCCCACCTACCGCACACCGGCGGCGCCGACCGGGGGCTCTTCGCCAATGTCCAGCGCACCATCCTACTCCACCGCCGAACTCAACGCCGACGCCTCCGGCCACGACTTCGACGAAGCCAACACGGCGCCCTTAGCCGGCAACGCGTCCGCACGCCGCCCTTCGGCGGCACCCGACCTACCCATGAGCTCTCCATACAGGAGTGTCGCCTGGATTCTTCAACGCATCCAACAAGATCTCGGCCTCGCCCTGCACGCCCTCATCCTCGACCAGTCTCTCGGCGACAAGCTCTACGAGACGGCCCACGGTAATGGCATTACCATGCTCGTCCTAATCGAGGCTCACATCCGCAACAACATGCACAGTACCCAGGCCATCCTGACCTGCAACTTTGCTCGCTTTCAACTACTCGGGAAATCCTTCCTGATCGCATCTCCCAACAGCGCCCACACCTTCAAGGAGTGGCTCCGCGACTTCAAAGAGATTGCCAGCCTTGTTCCCCACGCCACCGAGTCCGCCGACCTCCATCACACTCTCACCGAGTTTGTGTTGCGCTTCCCGGACAAGCACAAGTCTGACATCACGCAGCAGATGAAGATCTACAAGTCCAACTGTAAATCAAGCCATCGCACGGGCGACTGTGACCTCAGCTCGGACAACAACGAGGAAACTTCTTGCTCTGCTAAGCAGCTCCTCGGCTACCTCTGCCACGACATCCACAGCGCTCTGCGCGTCAAGGACAAGGCCGCGCGCGAGGTCACCACCGCGGAGGCCCTCCGCCTCTCTTCCGCCAACCTCGAGAAGAAGGTGGCTCCCTCAGTAATGGACAAGCTGATCAAGCAGATCGCATCCCTCAAGGCCCAGGCTCCAAGCCCCTCCAGCGGGAACGCCGGTGCGAGCCCTTGCTGTGGCACCTGAGCAGCCTGTACCGCCACGCTACGCAGCCAAACCCCGCCCCAAGAACGCGTTCGCCAACTACAGAGACTTCGTCCTCACGCCAACCATGTGCAACTGCTCCAACTGCAACGAGCGCCATCTGGACCGCGACTGCCCCAACCGACCACCGCCTGAACCTCTATGCGCCCCAGCCACCGCGGCCGGCGCTGGCACCGCGGACCCCCCCCAAGCAGCGCGCATCGCGACCGGCCGCTGTCGTCCCGCGGGCGACAGCCCCCAAGCTACCTGCCACCGTGACGCCGCCGCCGCCACCCGCCCCGGTACCGGTGAGCAAAAATCCCGCCCCGGCGCTAACCACTCGGCGCTTCGCTCCCGCATGCACTCCCGTGCCAGTGCTCTCCGCTCTCCGCTTTGGCATCGAACACACCGAGATCGGCTGGACGTCGCCACACGAGGCGGGCAGCACCGAGCACCGATGCTCCCGATGGCCTCTGGGCCCCAGGGGCAGGCTACTACAGGCCCGCATTGTCCGCGAGACGGGCATCCAGCAAACTCTCCGGCCCAACTTACTCCATGTTCGCTGAGAGGAACCTCGCCCAATGCCCGCACGATACATCGGCCGCTTCCAGCTTTTTCGCCAACGCGCTCGGCGGCTCTCTGGCGTCCCTCGCCATGCGTCTTCTCTGCCTGCTCCTGCCCGCCGCCCCCCCCCAGCCATCTCAGCGGAGCCCGGACACACCCCCGCCCAACGACGTGACGACACCACTGGCGCTCTGCGACGATACAACCGCCGAGACCGAGACCGCCCAACACCCTGCCACTTCGCCGTCTCCCACACACTGTGCTCATTCCGCCTGGACGGAGCCGCCACCATCGCTGTAACCCGACACGGCGAAGCTCACTCCTCTCAGCAACGACACTCCGGCCTTCTGCGACGCCCCGCCATTACACGCCCAACCGCTATCCACGCCGCTCACCCCTCCTACTCCCGAAGATGATCCACCCGCCTCTCTAGGGCGCGCCCTGCAGCTCCACTCGCCCTCTCCCATGCTCGCCCCACCGGAACCCGCCTCGCCTCCATCCCTCCCTCCATCCCTACCCGCATCGCCAACGCCTGTTCGCCCATCCTCTGCGCCACCATCGCCGCCAAGGTCACCTCCAACTCCTCGACGTCACTGCACCATCCAATCGTGCAACAAACCCGTCTATGCCAATGACCAACGAGAGCCCCGGCGTCCTGGCCAGCTGCTGCAACCGGCGCCACCAGCTCCTGCATACCGCGCTGCAATGCCCGCCTGTTTGTGCCATCACCGAGTGCACACGGCCGGTCGACGAGCAAGCCGCCATAGTCCACGATTCTTGCGGCATCACGCACGCACGCCTGGCGGCCACGTGGGGGGAGACAACATTCTCGCGGGGCCGCCCCGCCGCTACCGCAGGCGCCGAGGCGTATGCGCCTTCGCCGGATGTGACAGAGAACCGGTCGAACGCAGCTTGTTCTGCGGCCGCGCACACGCATACGCCCACGTCGCAACGACGCCTCTGGCACAGCCAGCGGCTGTTCCACCGGACATGCCACCGGAGCCCCTCAGGTGCGCTGTCCCCTCGTGCAACGCGCTTGTATACGCCGACAATCGCCCCGGCTACACGGCTACCTGTTGCGGTGTCCGCCATCAACAGCTTCATCTCGCTCTGCTTCGCACAACGCATTCCCCGCCGGACCCAACACAGCCAGATACGCAGGTTGCCGCCGGTCCGTCAACGCCGACGACAGCAAAGCGCATATGCGCCATCCCGTCGTGCCATAATCCAGCCTTCAGCTTCATCGACACTCGCCCTGGCCACCTGGCGCTCTGCTGCAGCAACCGCCACCACAACTCCTGTACGACGTCGCTCTTTCGAATACACCGCATTGCAGCCTAGCCGAATGCTCAATGCCAGTACTCATCATCACCGACACAAGCACTGTTCACGAATACTGCTGCTACGAGTACGAGCACGCGCTGCTCGCCAGAGACCGCGGCGAAGTCTGCTTCTCACAGGACCGCCCCATCACCCCCGTCGGCACCAATGCATGCGTCCACCCCGGATGCTTCCAAAAGCCTGTCGACTTCAGCATATTCTGCGGATGCACGCACGCTTACGCCCACACACGGGCCGCCCGAGGCCTTCCTCCGCACCGACCCCTCCTCCGTCGCCCCCGCAATCTCCACGCCCGTCGGCGGCAGACTGGACGGACACACGCCCAGCCTACCCCCGGCCAGTCACAGTCACCGCTCGCTTCTTCTCGGACGTCTGGCACATGTCCCACGCTGCCTGGAACAAACTGCAACACGCCCTGCACGAAAATGGGGCCCCCCGGCCCACGCAGCAGCCTGGCGACCCGCCACGCCCACCACCCGCCTCGCAGCCCACGACTGCCGTGACCGCTCCACGCCACAGTCATGTCGACACCTTCCTCCAGCAGCTGATGGCGGTGGCACGCCTCCTCGCGGCACAAGGCGGGGCACCACGCTGCGCCCTGCCCGGCTGCACCAACCTGGTGCACGTCGACGACGCCAACCCCCAGCGCCGCAACGACTACTGCAGCCGGAACCACGCATTCCGTGCGTCCGCCGCCCGCTCTGCTGACCCCTCACCCTCCGCTCGCCCCTCGAGGAAAACTCCCGCCAAGCCGTTTGTCCTCACTCAAACTATGCGGGCCTGCTCCGTCCGCAGTCAACGCCACCTCGATCGCGACTGCTCCAACCGACCTCCGCCCTCTTCCGCCACGGTATCGTCACCCCCAGGCCAGCGCCCCCCCCGACAACGGCTTTGATGCCGCCGCCATGGTATCGTCACTCCCAGGCCTGCATCCCCCCAACAATGGCCCTGATGCCGCCGCCATCGAGCGCCGCGACGCGCAGGTTGCGCAGACCTACGACGTCCACACCTCGGACGAGGACGACGACGCTTCCAACCCTGGGCACGCCGCTCACACCACCGCCGACAAAGAATGGTTGGCCGCCGCCAAGAAAGAACGCAGCCCCGCACTCTCGGCACTCTGCCGCATCGACGCCCTCGAGTCCCGGCTGCGCCTCGCTTGCGACCACTACAGCCATCTTCTGCTCGCCGCCGCCGACCAAAAGGAGCTCATCGCTATGCATAACACCCGCGACAACGCCTGCTGGACACCATCGCCACCTGCGTCGCCACCTGCCAGCCCTCGTTGTTCATTCCACGACCCCGCGCCTTCCTCTCTTTTTGACTTCAAAGACGACCTCGAAGCTGACAACAAGGTATCCCGCGGTGCGCCCTCTCCACCTCCGCCCATGTGGTCCCCTCTCAACCGGGTCTCCGGGTCTACCGCACGCTTTGGCACATTTCGCACAAGTCATGGAACAAGACGATGCACGCTCTCCACAGCAATGGTCTCGACCTCAACGATATCTTTCTCTTAGTCGTTATCGCTGCTCTCGGCTACCGCCTCGCCGTCATCGGCATTCACCTGCTCACTGCATGCCAACATACCACTGACGTCTTCATCCGCCCCGCCGTGACAGCCACCACCACGTACAGCCTCATTGATCATTGACGCGATCACGCGCCTCGTGCCACCGCTGTCCGCCACAAGGGCCGCCCTCGCCTACAAAAAAAACCCTCCTCCTCCTCAAGAGACGATCACGGACCACCACGGACGCGACAAGCCTGCCGGTCACCGCCCGCCGCGACCCGGCCGAGGAACGTCATCCTTGTCATCTCGCGAGACCGCCCACATCTTCCGCAACGATGGTGACCCGCCCAATGCCGCCCCTGTGTTCCCGCTCCCGCCAAAACTCAGCTTCCCCGGAGACATACCGACAACACCACACGACATTCTCGCGCCCGCAGCATCCAAGCATATACATATACATCCACAGACCGTACCTCTGCCGCGGACGCGCCGCGCACCGACTAGCTTCCGCCCGCACCATTCACGCCTACATCAATGTCTTACTTTTGCCCTTCTCCATCCCGGCGCATGTGGCGGCGCCATACCGCTGCTTCACGTTCCAGCCGCCGTCTCCGCCAACTTTCGGCTCATCGTTGACACGGGATCTCCAGATAACATCCACAACAACGCCGCCGACCTCTTCGATACCTCGCCATCCGACAAGGTCTTCATCACCGCTGACGGCCCTCCTCGAGTCCCGTCTACGTGCGTCGGTAAGCTTCCTCTCATTCTCACTGACACCCTCGGATGCCAGAGTTTCTTCGCCTTATACGAGGTCCACGCGGTCCCTTCCTTCGAGTACACGCTCCTCTCCATCGCCAGCCTCGTCAGCAACGGCGCCTCCGTCCAGATCAACCCCGACTGCGAATGCATCGTCCTCCCCGCTGCCAACCAGTTCACCGTCACGCGCACCATCCCCCTCCGCAAGGCGGCGGACGGATTATATCTCGTCGACGTGGCCATCGCCAACGAGTCCGACATTCGCAAACCCGGCATTCACGTCCTCGGCGCCTTCCGCGATCCACATACCTTCCAACACCTAGCGGCGCTCCCAGCGGACAAACTCGCCACCGCCATATTCTGCCACCTGCCGTTCGGCGCCGAGAAGCTCCGCTGTCTCGCCGACACGGCGTCCGATGTGCCCCGCGGCATCGCCCAAGGCACCCCTCGCCTCGCGCCCGAGTGGGCTATCGCCAACGCTAAGTTCACATTGCACGGCGGCCATCTCCGGCAGCGCAGCGAGCGCACTGGCGACCTCATCCACTTGGACGTCTGCGGGCCGTTCAACCATGTCGTCGGGCGCGGCAACGCCAAGTATTTCGCCGTCTTTGTCGATGACCACTCCGACTACACCCACGTTTAGCTATCCTATCCGTGACACATCAACTGACAACAAGCACAAGCGCGCCACGTTTGCATTCGTCGATTCGTTCCGAGGCCTCGCCGCCACAGTCTCGCACACGGACATTGATGCGGACGCTCTCCACGCCGCTCTCTACGACATCTCGGTCAAGACTCTACACTCGGACCAAGGCTCCAACTATGTGTCTGCCGAGTTCGAAGCCTTTCTGCAGAGTAAGAATATATCGCACACAACCAGCCCAGCCTACACAAAGGCCATCAACGGCGTCGCCGAGCGGCGCATCGGCATGGTCACCAACATTGCGCGATACTACATGCTGCTCTCGGGCGCCCCGCCATCGTTCTGGCCCTATGCGGTCACTCACGCCTCCACCGCCCTCAACCTGGTCACCCACGGCAAATCCAAGATACCCCCGCTCGAAGTCATCACCGGCTGCCGCCAACGTGTGATGAACCATCTCCCCTTTGGCTGCGCCGCTGTTGTCACCAAACAGGTCCGCAAGCGAGACAACAAACTTGTTGCCCGCGGAGTGGCGGAAACCTTCGTCGGCCGCTCGCCAGACGTCATCGGCAGCTATCTGATCTGGGTCCCGGCGCATGGCAGAATTGTCGCCACCGCCGACGTGCGCTTCGACAACGAGTCGTTCCCATGGGTCTCCGGAAGCAACCGCCACCCGCCCTCCATCCTCGCCGCTAACCGCCTCCGCCTCGCCGCGGCACACGCCCTCCGCAGCGAGCCGGAGCCCGCTCCACGGGCGCCGCAATGGAAATGGACCAGCTCGTCCAACGCGGCGCCCACGCCGCCCTCCGCCCGCCGACCAGTGCTACATCTCTTCTCCGGCCACACCCACCCCGAGGACTTCGCGTCCCATCTCCACCTCCACGGATTCAACTGTATTGGCCTCGACCAAGCTACCGGCTTCAACCCCGACATCACCGACGACGCTGTCTTCTCCCCGCTCCTTTGCAACATCACCGACCACAAGTTCAGCGCGGTCGTGATGAACCCGCCCAGCGAGGCCTACAGCATCGTCCGCCATCTCAATGACGGGCCAAGCCGCCCAGCGGCCCTCTACACCACTGCCTATCCCGACAGCGTACCTGCGCAGACATGCTCTCCCCGGCGGATGCGCTCACGCTCGGCAAATCCCAACAGGTCCTTCAGAGCGTTGCGGCCATCCTCGACGTATGCCACGAGGCCGGGGTCCCGTACATCCTCAACGGGCCCGCGCCACGCCACGACCCCTCCTTTATGGACGGGGCCCTCGTCAACCACCTCGGTCGCTCAGCCACGCACGGCTCCCTCTGGACCACCTCCACCATAATCGACTTCATGCGCCACGCCGGTGACCTCGTCTCGGAGGTGGCTTTCGCCCAATGCGAACTCAGTTCAACAACACCACGGTATACTAGCCTCATTTTATCCTCATCCCTTTTGGAGGCTTTGTGGCAGCTAGGTGACTTGCGCTGCACACACCAGGCCGAGCAACATTGGATTCTCCCACCTGACGCCGCTGCCCTCATCACCATGGGACCGCCCGCAGACCACGCTTTCTTACCCTCCTCACTTCTCGATTTCGACGACGATGTCGAGGTTGACAGCGTGGCGGCCCGCGTGCCACCATCTTTCGCGCCACCACCTTTCATCAACAACAGCCACGACAAATCTCCGTTTCCATGGGACTCAGCCCCCGGCGCCGACACCGACGGAGAGGAAGACGACCCAGCATACGCTCCGCCTCACTTCTTCCCTATCTCTCAACGTCTACCGTCACGCGCCGGCGCTCCCCGCCATATACCCGTACCCGCCCTCGCCGCCACCATCGACCCCCGCGGCCACCGCCAAGCCATGAAAGCCCCCAAAGCCGAGGAATGGCGAGCCGCCGAGCTCGCCGAGCTTCAGAACCATACGGCGAACGGCTCCTTCCGCGAGATGAACCGTGGCGACGCCCGCCGCCTCGCCGACTCCCACGGTGCCGACTTCAATGTCACAGGATGTCTCTGGGTGTACAAGACAAAGCGAGATGGTCGTCGCAAGGCACGCTTGTGCCTCAATGGGGCCAGCTAGCAAGAAGACGTCGATTATGACCAAACCTACTCGTCAACCCTGCGCCACTCGTCTGTCCGTGTCCTTATCGCCATCCAAGCTCGTCTGGGGCTCAAGTGCCGTCGACACGACCTCGTCGCCGCCTTTCTCCAAGGCAGCCTCCTCGACGACGAGATTGTCTTCATGAAATACCCACCCGGCCATACAGAGGTCGGCACCGACGGCAAGGACAAAGTCTACCTCGTGCGTGCAGAAACCCATCTACAGCCTCAAGCAAGCCGGCCGCCGGCCGCCGATTCCAACGCGACTTCTTCGCCTGGCTCAAGCTCCCTATCGACCAAGGCGGAGCTGGATTCACCAGAAGCAAGAAGGAGCCGTGCATCTTCACGCGCTGCGTCGGCAATGACACAGTGTACCTAGGCGTCTACTGTGACGACATCATCGCCATCTTCGGCGACAACGACGTCGGCTCGGTATACGACGGCTTCCGCACAGCGCTGCACACCCGCGCTGGAAGGCAAAGGCAGAGGACGAGGGGCGAGCTCAGCAACATTCTCAACATTTGCGTCGCACACGAAGGCTCCAGCATCAAAATCTCCCAACCTACGTACATCGATACCATGGTGGACCGCTACCTACCCGACAACAAGCTGCAGGCGACAAAGGTACAAAAGACACCTTATTCGTTACACTTCAAGGACAACATCACGGCCGCACTTGCCGCCCCGCCAGCAGCCCACTCGCCACCGGACCCTGCCCTACTCGCCGAATACCAGTCTCTAGTTGGGGCCCTTCTCCTTCTCTACTGTTCAACGGTCACTCGGCCAGACATCGCTTACCCGGTCGCCATGCTCTGCCGCTGTATGAGCCACCCGACCCCCGCCTTACTCGGCGAAGGCCTCACTGCATTCTCGTGTATCTCCATCACACGCGAGACCTCGGCCTCTGCCACGTCGGGCCAAAGCGAGCTGCACACCTTCACCGACTCGGACTGGGCCACAAGACGCTCTACATCGGGCAACACTGTCCAATGGCAGGGCTGCACCATCCAGTGGGCCTCCACGCAGCAGACATCAGTTGCTCTCTCCTCTTGCGAAGCGGAGATCATGGCTGCCTCGGAGGCCGCCAAGTCTACGTCCTACTACCGCCAGCTCTTTTTTGAGGAGCTCGGATTCGCCACGCTCAACCCCACGACCATCTACATGGAGAACAAGGCGGCAATCGACCTCGCTTACAACCCGGAGCACCACCGCCGCACCAAGCACATCACGCGATGCCACTTCTTCATCCGCGAGCTCGTCGAAGACCAGAGCATCACCGTACCTTACATCCCTTCCGCCGACAACATCGCGGACTTCTTTACCTAAGATCCTGTCCAACAAGAACTTCTTCCGCCTATGCGACATCATCATGAACATCGCGTAAGCATACCGAGCTTACAGGACATAGCAATATCACCTTCCGACGCTATTATATCTCCCGCAGCCGGACCCCCGCCCCCCTGCCCCGCGATTATTTAATAATCATACATGAGACCCGATATGAAATGACTCGCCTACAGCTCGAGACATAATCTATTTTGGGAGTATGTTGCCTGCCCACCTCGGTGCGCGCAACCACCCCCCTCCCCTCCCCACCATGCAATTATTTAATAATCATACATGACACCCGATATACGACAATGAATCACCTACGGTTCGAGGCATAATCTATTTTGACGTCGAAACCCCCTCCCCCCCAGCCCTGCGAATATTTTAATAATTCGTAACATGAGACATCTTTGCAACGATAGCTCGACTATACAGTTAGAGACCCAGCCTGCCCAGCAATTAATCAAAAGTCTATCACCCACTCTTGCGAATATAATTGAATATAAACATTTATTCGTAACTCACCTTAACCTTAAAATACCGGCACCCATTCATCTATCTTGGTTCAGTTAGACTCTTTTTCATTCTTCATTCGAACCTTTCTGCTTCGAACGGCGGGGGGCTGTCCAAGATAGATGTACCTACTACCGTATTTGCCTGCAGTAGTTGTAGTTAGTACCCCCTGCGGTATCCCCGGAGATACCCGCCGGCATACCTAAGGCCGCTCTTTGGCCACATTCTATGAACGACTTGCGACTTGCACATCTCGTCCAACACGTTACGGAAGCCCACCCTTTCCCTTTCGTATGTTTTGTGTTTTGTGCCGAGATTCATTGCGAGGACAGTCCTTGGTGAATCTCGAGTGTTGTTTTGTGACGGTTTGGCCTCAGAGGCAAACGACAAACCTTTGTGAGAAAGTCTCTTACAATCCAGAATCGGCCGTCTGCTCAGAGCAGACATCCGACGAGCACCAGGAATCCCGACTTGACGTCCGATGTGGCTGAGGGGGTGTTGCGGTCGGGTGTCGGGTGGCATCAGGATGGAGGTGATGTGGGGCGGCTCGGACCCTTGGCATTCTTCTTTTGCCACGGCATCAGACAGTCGCGCAGCGCGCTGCGGCCTGCCCGCGATGAGCTTGGGCTCAAAAAAAACGTTACAGTTAGCAATATCAAGGGGGGCCGATTTTTTTATAGTACATTAAGTACTTGAGTAAATGTAAATACTCGTAAAGTGACTTTATAAAGTGATTAGTGCTGAAAATATACTACTCAGTCAATGAGTAGTACGAGGGGCGGGTACTCATGCTCATGAGTAGGGCTCAAAACTCAAAACAGAATACTCACTATGGGGCCAGGGCCAGGGCTGGTGGCACGTGTCTTGTGGCTGTATTGCATGCGGCTAGCGTCATCGGGTGTTGGGGGTGTGCGACGGGTGCGGCTAGCGTTATTGTATGTTGGTAGCTGTGTCG
>Ga0209390_10007198_pt1 | contig 14394 bp, 9 predicted proteins | sample BON01_FD_187212 | JGI IMG/M metagenome (GOLD analysis project Ga0209390, IMG submission 187212) | Freshwater microbial communities from Lake Bonney liftoff mats and glacier meltwater in Antarctica - BON-01 (SPAdes) (version 2) | ecosystem: Environmental > Aquatic > Freshwater > Ice > Glacier... | reverse complement strand
CCCCCCCTCCAAATGACCCCCAAAACACACCACGGCAGATCGCCGATATGGAGGCCGCCTACCTCTCGGCCGAGTACTCGGCCGCCGGCTCGGTCCTGCGCGGCTTCGAGGGCCACCTGTCGACCAAGGAGGCTCTGCGGCGGCGCCCGCGCGGCTGGAAGGCGGAGGACCGCGCGTTCTCGCTGTCGAGCCGCACGAGCCCCGTGACGCGCGAGGTGGAGGACGAGCAGATGGCCGCGGACCTGGCCGCGGGCGGGAACAAGTGGCGCGCGCCGGCAAAGGGCAAGCGCTGACTGTGGTCGTTTCTGTTTGCGCGCGGGGGGCGGCAGCGGAAGCGAACGACGCCGACGCGGGACGACGAGGATGAGGCGGACGACGACGCTCGCCCCCCGCCCGCGTTTCGCGGGCCCGCCCTCTCCTGGCGCGCCGCCGCCAGATGACTGTTCGATGTCGGGCGCACCCGGCCCGGGCGTTTGTTGTGTAAATCAGCTGGTAAGACCGGAACGTAGCGGGCGATGGGCATCCCACGTGCGTTTTTTGGTTCCAGGAGGAGGAGGGGGAGGAGCCGGGCTTCCGCCGTCCTCTCTCGTCCTTCCCTTTCTTAAAGCCCCGCGTCCCTCACAGCACGACTGCCCTCACCAGCAACCACACCCAATCAACCGACCATCCGATCGAGCCTTCGCAAAAGGGCTTTTCTAAAACAGCGCAAACTTAAAGGTGCGTAAAAATCTTCTTTTGCTTTTCTCTCCGTGGTCCCCCGCAACCCCTTCCCGCGCCGCCCGCCCGCCCGGCCCGGCCCGGATCGATGCACGGGCCGGACGTGGCCAGCGCCGCGCCGCCGCGTCGGGAGAACACGCGGGGAGTCGCGTTCCGAGGCGTGTATGCAGCCGCAACCACGCCCGACGAGGGTTTTTCATCCGACGCCGACGCCGCCGCCCGACACGCTCACACACACACTCGCACGCCCCCTCATAATCCTTGGAAAACGCAGCAGCCAAGAGGCCAAGATGGCGTCTAAGTGCTTCGGCCCGCAAGGGTCCATCCCCACCTTCCTCGACCACGGCGTCACCAGCTTCTATCTGGGCGGTGAGTCGTCGTGTTTTTTGGGGGTCCTCTGCCCCACGGAGGCCGTTGTTTCTTTCGGTTTCCGCCGCCGCCGACGTCGCATGTTTTGCCGCCCCGTGCAGACATCCTTTCGAGATCCCGGAACGAAGAGGAACCGTCTCATCCGCCCGCAAGCTCACCCATTCCCGCACCCAAAAAAAACCCCTCAAAAACGACCCAAAATGACGCAAACAACGACGACGCAAAAAATCACCGCCAAACGCCCGCCCCGCCCCCGCTCTTGACAAGAACCAAAACAAAAACCAAAACCAAAACCAAAACCAAAACCAAAACCAAAACCAAAACCAAAACCAAAACCAAAACCAAAACCCGCCGCAGGCGACTTTCTCGACCAGGGCACCAGCCTGATCGCCGAGTACGTCTGGATCGGCGGGACGATGCAGGACGTGCGCTCCAAGGCGCGCACCCTGCCCGTCAAGGCCTACAAGCCGGAGGACCTGCCCCACTGGAACTACGGTGAGAACAAGAAGCATCTTTTCCCGATAAAGGGTTTTATATATAAACGTCGCAGACGGACAAAACACGAGAGGAAACGAAAGACGCTCACGAAGACACAAAACCCCGCGCCCCAAAAAACAAAAAACACGCCAGACGGCTCGTCGACTGGCCAGGCCCCCGGCAACGACTCGGAGGTCTACCTCATCCCGCGCGCCATCTTCCGCGACCCCTTCCGCGGCGGGGCCAACATCCTCGTCCTGTGCGACACGTACGAGCCCCCGAAAGCGCTGCCGGACGGAACCATGGCGCCGCCCGTGCCCATCCCGACGAACACGCGGTACGCGTGCGCCGAGGCCATGGACAAGGCCGCGGGTGAGGAAGGAGGGAGGGGCGTCTGTTGTTGTGCTGTCTCTTGCTGTGTTTGTCTTGGGCTCTTGTGCGGTCGCGGGGCCGGGAGGGGGGAAGAAAACCCGGACGCGACGACGGCCCGACGGAAACCGACCGCACGAGAAACGACGGCCCGACAAAAAACCAACACCCAAAAACCAACACCCAAAAACCAACACCCAAAAACCAACACCCAAAAAACCAACACCCAAAAACCAACACCCAAAAAACCAACACCCCAAAAACCAACACCCAAAAAACCAACACCCAAAAACCCAACACCCAAAAACCCAACACCCAAAAACCCAAAAAAACAGGCGAGGAGCCGTGGTTCGGCATCGAGCAGGAGTACACGCTGCTCAACCCGCTGACCAAGTGGCCCCTCGGCTGGCCCGAGAACGGCTACCCGGCCCCCCAAGGGCCCTACTACTGCAGCGCGGGCGCGGGCTGCGCCATCGGGCGCGACCTTTGCGGTGAGAGATTAGGGGGGGGGGATTCCTTGTTTCTTTTCCTTTTCTTGTTTCTTTTTCTTGTCCGTGGCCTCGTCGGTCGAAGCTTTCTTCTCACCTGTCCTCCCCGCAACACCCACACCCACACACACGCACTCACCCTCCGCCCCCCCCCCCGCCCCCAAACACACACGCGTCGCGACGGAACCCGCCGACAAAACAAACGACAAAAAATGCACAAAAACCAAACCAAACCAAACCAAACCAAAAACAGACGTCCACTACAAGATGTGCCTGCACGCGGGCATCAAGATCAGCGGCGTCAACGCCGAGGTCATGCCCTCCCAGTGGGAGTACCAGGTCGGCCCATCCGTCGGGATCGAGGGCGGCGACCACATGTGGATGTCGCGCTACCTGCTGTACCGGCTGGCCGAGGCGTACAACGTCGAGGTGACGTTCGACCCCAAGCCCATCCCGGGCGACTGGAACGGTGAGGAGACGGAGGAGGAGGAGAGACGCGGGCGCGAGGGAGGGAGGGAGAGGGAGGGACGGCTTCTTTTGTCCTTTTTTTTTTTGCGAGCGAGCGCGCGTTCTGTTTTTCGTTTGCGTTGTGTTTCCCGCCGTTTGGCGCCGCTCTGTTCGGCTCGCGTGGCGATCGCCGGGCCGGAGATAGCCGCTCCTCGCTCGCCACCCTTTCCCCAACTCGATCAGAAACCCTCGCGCCGCAAGCTTCCCCATACCCAAAAACGATGGACACAAATAAAACGACGACCAAAAAAAACAAAAACAAAAAAAACTAGGCGCCGGCGGCCACGTCAACTTTTCCAACAACGCCACGCGCAAGGCGGGGACAGGGTGGGACGCCATCCAGGAGCAGATCGCCAAGCTCGAGAAGCGCCACGCCGTGCACATGGCCGCCTACGGCGAGGGCAACGAGCGCCGCCTGACGGGCAAGCACGAGACGTCGTCGATCAACGAATTCTCGTGGGGCGTCGCCAACCGCGGCTGCAGCGTGCGCGTCGGCCGCACCGTCCCCGTGGAGAAGAGCGGCTACTACGAGGACCGCCGCCCGGCCAGCAACCTCGACCCGTACACGGTGTGCCGCCTGCTGGTGGAGACGACGCTGCTCAACTGAGAGGGAGAGGGAGGGTGGGAGGACCGTCTCTCTCTCTCTCTTTCTTCTTCTCGCGCGCGGCGGGGAGAGAGTCAGTCGGGGTCTTGTGTGAGACGGGAAGGAGGGGAGAAAAAGAGGGCAAAGCGTCATGTGTGTTTTTCGCGCCTCTTTTTTTCCTCCTTACCTATCAAGGCCCTTGATTCAAGGCCCTTCTCTCGCGTCCCCTAGCTGACGTTTCTCCCTCCCCTCGCGACAGCCACGGCTCTGTATCGCCTTGCCCCTTGCGTTTAGGTGTTGTACCCCCCCCCCCCGCCACTCCGCCCCTGCCCACGTCGTCGTCGCCCGCTCGCCCGCCGTCTGTTTGTTTTTTTCGCCCCGCGGGCGCGGCGCGTCCCGTCATTTCTTATATTTCCGATGCTTTTTTTTTACTGTCGTTTGTCGCGTCCCACTCAAGTACACATGAAAAAAGCAGCTCTTGGGCGAAGGGTGTGCGCTCGCGCGGTCGTTGCGTGCTGGCCCTGCCTGCCCGCACGCATTGCTTTTCGGCCGCCGCCGGTGCGTCTCTCTGATGCTGCTAATGGGGGGAAAAAGCGGGCGCTCACAAGAGAGGCAAAATGTCGCTTGGGGGGTGCTGCTAGTCATGTGCCGTGCTGGAAGATTTCGTGTGTCGTGCTGAGGAGAGGTAACTAGTGTCGCTGGGGTCGATGCAAAACGTGCAAAAAATCGTTGTTGTTTCTTGCGAGCCGCGGGGACAAGCCGGGACGCCGATCCCGAGAGAAAAAAAACCCACAAGAACCAAGAAAAAAAAAACCACACCACCGCGTCGTGTGTGTGTGTGGCAGACTGCTGCCTTGGTGTCGCAAGAAAACGGGCGGGCGGCTGTCGTGTCGCGTCGTGTCATGTCGCGTCCGAAGCCCCCCTCACGCGAACCGCTTGAGCAAGAACTTCATCTTGGCCGCCGCCGCGATGGTCGACTTGCGCTTGCGCACGCCGCGCGACGCCAGCAGCGACTGCTCGCGCTCGAGCCACAGGGCTTCTTCCTGCGGGTCGCGGCCCGTCTCGCCGGCGTTGGCGAGGGCCACGAGCTCGGCCTCCTCGTCGTCGAGCTCCGAGTCGCCGGCCGAGTAGTAGCGGGCGCGGCCGCCGCGGCCGCCGCGGGGCGGGGCGCCGCCGCCGCCGCCGCCATCGCCCGCGCCCGCGCCCTCGCCATAATAGCCGCCGCCGCCATAGCCGCCGCCGCCGCCGCCGCCATACCCGTCGTCCCCGCCTCCCCCGCCCGCGCCGTACCCGCCGCCGCCGCCGCCCGCCTCGTCGTCGTCGTCCTCGTCGTCGTGGGGCAGCGGGTTCTTGCGCGGCCGGCCGCGGCCGCGGCCGGTGCTCCCCGGCGGGCGCCCGCGCTTCTTCGGCGGCGCGTCGCCGCTGAATGCCTCGTCGTCGCCGCCGTCGCCGCCCTCGAGTGCCTCGCGCGCGCGCCGCGCCTTCTTCGTCTCCTTTTTTTGCTTCAGGGCCTTGGACTCCTTGCCGTTGTTGCCGCCGCCGGCGCCGCCGGCGCCGCCGACGCCTCCCCTGCCCGCTCCGCCGCCGCCGCCGCCGCTGGCCCGCCCCATCAGCCCCAGCGCGCCACGCGGCTCGCCGCCCGCGCGGAAAAAGCCAATCTCGGATAAGAAGAGCGCCTCCTCGTCCTCGCCGCCCATCAGGCGCTCAAACAGGCCCTCGGGCAGGCGATCCGGGTCGTACAGCGCCCCCAGAGAGACCGGGTCGGGCGCGTAGCCGTCGTCGTCGACGCCGTCAAACTGCGCGGCGTCGTCGGCGGCGGCGGCGGCGGCGATCTCGGCCTCCTGCTCGGGCGAGACGTCGTCGTCGGCCTCCTCGCCGCCGCCCTCGCTGCCGCCGCCGATCGCGCCGAGCAGGGCGGCGGCCGCCTCGAGCTCCTTGCGGCGGCGCGCGACCTCGGCGCGCACGAACGCCGACAGCCTGAGCGCGCGGCGGTCGGCGCGGGCGCGCTCGCGGCGCTGCGCGGCCTCGGCGCACTGGGCGGCGCCGGGCACCAGGCGGCACGCGTCGGCGAGCAGCCGGTCGAGGGCGCCCGGCGGGTGCAGCACCAGCATCACGAGCCCGCTGTCGCCTTCGCGGCCCCCGTTGCCGTTGCCGTTGCCGTTGCTGTTGTGATTGTTGCGGCCGCCGCCGACGCCGCCGCTCCCCGGCGGCCGCAGCAGCAGCGCGCCGGCGTGGTCCGGGCAAGCGGCGCGCCCGGGCGCCCAGGGCGCCACGACGCCTGACAGCGACAGGTCCGCGCCGCACGCGCAGCACTCGACGCCGCGCAGGTCCGTGTGCACGCCCGAAACCGGGTCGGCGGCGCCGCGCGCCCCCGCCATGCGCAAGACGCGGCGGACGCCCAGGCGTGCGGCGGCGAGGCGGCAGCGCTCGCGCTCGCGCTCCAGCCGCACGGCCAGCTCGCCCGCGGCGACCGAGGCCATCTCGGCGCCGGGCGGGGCGGCGCCGGCCGCGCGCAGCGCGGCGTGCTGCCGCTGCTGCGCGGCGGCGACGGCGTGCTGTGTCGGGCGGTCGAGCTGCGCGTCGCCGTCGCCCGCGGCGGCGGCGGCCTGGGCGGCGGCGGCGGCGGCGGCCTCGCTGCCGCCAAAGCGGGCGTAGGCCGTGGGCGTGTAAAAGCGGCGGCGCGGGGGCAGGCGGGGGCGGGCCGAGGGTAGGGTTGGGGTGGACGACGCGGGCGCGGCGGCCTGAACGACGACGGGGAGGGCCAGCGCGGCGGCGACCGCCGCGTCCGGCATCATCGACGGGGGCGGCGGCGGCGGCGCGCCGCCGCCGTCGGCTGCGGGCGCCGCAGCGCAAGCAGCAGCAGGCGCATGCACGCCCTCGGCAGCGGGGGCGGCAGCCTCGGCGGCATTAGGAGCGGCATCGGCCGCGGCCGCAGGGGCACAGGCCGCAGCACCCTCCTCACCGCCGCCCGCACCCGTCGCCGCAGCTTCGGCGACCGTGGCCGCGCCCGCAGCAGCAGCCTTGGCGGCCGCCGCGGCCGCGGTCGCCGCCGAGGCCGCCGCCTCGTCGGCCGCCGCCCCGTGCAGCACAATCTCCCAAGGGCCCGTCTCCGCCGCGTCCCCGCCCATGGCCGCGAGCGCGGCCGCCATGGCCGCCGCCCCCCCGCCCCCGTCCCGCGAGAGGCCGCACGCCCGGTACTCGAGGCCGCAGCCCTCGGGCGACGCCGCCGCCAGCGCGCTGGCCGCCGCGCGCTCGGCGGCGTACCCGTCGACGGCCGTGCCCCACCCGCCGCCGCCCGCGCAGCAGGCCGCCGCGGCGCCCCGCGCGCGCACGTCGTCCACCGCGGCCGCGGCGACGCGCGCGAGCAGCGCGTCGTGCGACAGGGCCGCCGGCCGCAGCTGCCGGCGGCAGCGCTCGGCGGCGGCCGTGCTGTGCGGCAGCCAGGCCGGCGCGCCCAGGCCGACGGCCTCTGAGACGCAGTAGCCTGTGCTCAGGCCGCAGTGCAGGCCGTCCGGAAAGGTCACCACGAAAGTTCCCGGGGACTGGACGAGGCGGTAGACGGGCGCGCCGCGCGCGGCCACCTGGGTGGGCGCGAGGGCGACGGCGGCGGCCGACAGCTGGAGGAACTCGCGCGCCGCGGCGTCGGCCTCGGCCGCCGCGATCGACGACGACGGGGCCGGCGGCGACGACAAGGCCGGCGGCGGCGGCGGGACCAGGTGCGGCAGCGCGTCGCGCAGGGCGGCGTGCGCCGCGCCCGCGCCCGCCGAGGGCACGCCGTACCACACGCGGGGGGCGCCCTCGTGCAGGTAGCTGAGGCCGTAGAGGCCGTGGTCCTCGTGGCGCCAGCCGAGCGCGCTGAAGCAAGAGCCGACCTGCAAAAAGGGCGTGAGCAGGCCGCAGAGGGGCCGGTCGCCGGCGCCGCCGGCGCCGCCGCCGCCGCCGCCGCCGTCGCCGCCGTCGTCGTCTTCGCCGCCCTGCTGCTCGCGCGCAAAGCGCAGAGCGCTGTCGGGCGCGTGCGGCAGGTTGTTGACGTTCCAGGGGTGGGCGGCGTAGGCCCGCAGGGCCTGCAGGCACTCGCCCTCGGAGCCGCCGCAGCCGCAGCCGCAGGGCGGGAGGGCGGTGCGGTCGGCCGCCGCCGCCGCCGCTGCGCCAAGGCCGCCGCCGCCGCCGCCGTTGCCGCCGCCTCCCTTGTTCTTCTTCTTGTTCTTGCCCGCCTTTCCGCCGGACTTGCTGGGCACCGCGTCGCCGCCGTCGTCCTCGGCCTCGTCGGAGGCGCCGCCCTCGTCGCTGGCGCCGCCTGCCTCGTCGCTGGCGCCGCCGTTGGCATCGGTGGGGGCGGCGGAAGGGGCGGCCAAAGGGGCGACGGTGGCGGCGGGGGCAGCCTCGGCCTCGGCCTCTGCCTCTTCGGCCTGGGCAGCAGGAGCAGCGGCAGGGACCAGGTCCTCAGCAGCACCCGCAGCAGCAGCCACAGCGGGCACGGCCTCGGTCTCGGCCGCGGGCGCGCCCGCGACCGCCGGCGCCGCCGCCGCCTGGGCAGCAGGCGCCGCATCCGCCGCCGCATCCGCAGCGCCGCCGCCGTCCGCCGCGGCGCCGCCGCCGTCCGCCGCGGCGCCGCCGCCGTCCGCCGCGGCGCCGCCGCCGTCCGCCGCGGCCTCGGCGAGCGCGGCAGACAGCGAGCCGGGCTCCGCCGCCGGGGCCGGGGCAGCCGCCACTGCAGGCGCCGCCACCGCGGCCTCAGCCGCTGGGGCCGCCGCGACGGAGGGGGCCGCCTCGGCGGCGGCAGCAACGGCAGCGGCAGCAGCAGGAGCGGCGGCCGCGCCGCCGCCGCCCTCCTCTGCCGCGCCCGCCGCCGACGCCGCCGCCCGCGCCGCCTGCGCCGCCATCGTCAGCGCTGCCGCCGCCTCGGCCTCGGCCGCCTCGCGCGCCAGCCCCTCCTCCGCCGCCCGCCTGGCGCGCGCCTCGGCCGCCGAGCGCGCGCGGCACTCGGCCAGGGCCACGTCGCGCGCGGTGGGGAAGCCACTGCCGAAGCACGTAGCGTCGACGTCGGCGGCGTGCAAGGCTTCATGCTGCTGCGCGCCGCCGCGCTCGACTAAGCGCCAGAACTCCCCTTCGACGGTCGCGACGTCCGGCTCGGGCCAGCGCGAGTGGCGCCCCTCGGCGCGGCGGGCCTCGGGGTCGCGGGGGCGCGGGGGGCCGGTCTTGGCGTTGGCCGTGGCGAAGGAGGAGGGGACGGGCGGGGCGGCGGCGCTGGGCGGGGGGGGAGGCGGCGGCGGCGTGGCGGCGGCGGCGGCGACCGCGGCGGCGAAACCGCCGTCGGCAAAGCCGCCGCCCGCGCCCGCGGCGTCGTCGTCGTCGTCCTGGGCGTCGGCAGCGGCGGCGGCGGCGGCGGCAGCGCCGCGGCCCCGCCCGCGCCCGCGGCCGCGGCCACGTCCGCGCCCGCGCCCACGACCCTCGCCGTTGGAGCCGCGCCCGCCGCCGCCGCCGCCGCCCGGGCCGGCCGACGGCCCGGCGCCGCCGCCGCCAGCCACCGCCGCCGCGCCGGCCGGCGCCGCCTTGTAGCCCGAAAAGTGCACCTTCTTCGACCAGGCGGCGTAGTGCTGGAAGGACGGCAGGTTGAACAGGCGCTCCATGCCGTCGTAGCCAAAGGCGCCCTCGTAGCCGTCCTCCTCGCCTTGTGCCGGCTTGCCCGCCGCCGATGGCAACGCCGCTGCCTCGGGACAGGCAGCGGCGGCGGGGGCGGCGGCGGCGGCGGCGGGGGAGGCTCCGGCTCCGTCGGCGGCGGCCGCGGGCGCCGCCGGCTCGCCTGCAGGGACCGCCGCCGGGAACGGCTTGACGTCCTGGTCCCCGCCTCCGGCGGCGCCGAGCTTGGGGACCGCGTCCGGCGCCTCGAGGGCGGCGGCAGCCAAGGACGCGGCCGCCGGCTTCTCCCCCCCGCGCCTTGCGAGCTCTGCGGCGGCGGCGGCGGCGGCGGGGTCGGCCTCCTCAGCGGCGCTGCCGACCGCGATGGTCTCGGACGCGGCCGCCTCCTCCGTCACCTCGTCCCCCTCCGGGCCCTCTCGCTGCCCCTGCCCCTGCTGCCCCTGCTGCCGCTGCTCCGCCCGCCCGGGTGGCGCGCCGTCGCGCGTCCCGAAGCGCCGGCAGAGCAGGTGCGTCTGCTGCCGCCGCACGGGGAAGCGCAGCGACGCGCGCAGCCGGCCCGTCGCCGGGTCGCGCAGCATGGACGGCGGGCTCCACGCCCCCTCCGGGGGCACCACCTGCGCCACGCCGAAGCGCGCGCCCTCGGGCGCGATCTTGCGCAGGTAGCCGAGCGGGTCGCGCCACTCGTCGGCCGTCGGCCGAAAGACGGGCGCGGGCGGCAGCGCGTCCTGCCGGAGCGCCTCGCCCGGCTGCCAGCGTGCCTTTGGGCGGGCGGCTAAGGGGCGGACCTGGCAGCGGTTGCAGCCGCCCTGCGATGGGGGTGGTCATCATTTTGGTCGTTGGGTGTTGTTTGGTGCGGTTTGGTGGCGGCGGAGGGCATTTTTTGGCGGGGGGGGGCGGCAAGGCGGCGGCGGCGACAAGACACCGGGCGGCGGGCGGCGGGCGGCGGGCGGCGGCGGGCGGCGCAGGCGCGAGAGCGAAAAAGTTTTTTTCTCCTTGGTGCGCGCGCGCGCGTCGCTCCCCACTCCGACGCCCGGACGATCCGGCAGTGGGGCACTGAATTTCGGACCCGAATGTGAATCGCGTCGCCGCCGCAAGCGGTCGCGCGCGCGCGCACAGAGAGAGAGAGGGAGGAACGCGAGAGAGAGAGAAAAAGGGGGTGGGGGGAGGGCAAAAAAATGGCCGCGGCGCCGGCGGCCGACGCCGCTTTCTCTGTTGCCGCGCCATTTCAAAGCGCTCACCTCCAGGAAGCGGCAGCGCGAGCAGCCGTACAGAAACTCGACGCCCGGGCGGGCTGCCGCGGCCTTGAGCGCGGCGGGCTTGAGCGCAGAAGGCGGCTTTTCGGCCGCGGCGTCGCCCTCGGGCGCGGCGACGGCGGCGGCGGCGGCGGCATCGCCGTCCTCCTCCATCTCGTCGACCTCCGCGGCCGCGTCTTCGGGCGCGGCGGGCGCGTCGGCGGCCGGAGGTGCGCTGTGCAGCAACGCCAGCGCGTCCTCCATCCGATTGAAGGACAGAGACGGCGGGCCGGGCAAATGAGTGTCTGTCGAGTGAAATGGGGGAAGGGGGGAGAAGCTTTTTGCGTGTTTTTTTTTGCTCGAGCGTGCCAAGGAAGGAACGCGTCGATAACGCGCGCCGGATTGGGCGCGATGGCTTCGGACGATTTTTGGACACGTGCGCGCGTGCGTGTGTGGAGAGCGGAAGACGGGCGCGCGAATTCGATTGGGGGAACCCCGGAGCGCGCGCGGTGCGACGGCGGCGCCCGTGATTGCGGCGGCTGATTGCGGCGGCTGTGATTCACTCTCCCAAAACGCCGCGTTCAGCCCATTCCGCGTCCGTTCCGTCGCGGATGAGGTGTGCGGGGACGATGTCTGCGGCGTACCTACCCGCCTGTACCGTCATCTCCCGCATTCGCGTCGATTGGTGGAGTTGAGGTCGGGCGATGGAGGAGAGAAGGGGCGAGAGGGGGACAGAGGGACGCGCGCTCGGCCGCCGCCGGCCGCCGCCGCCGCCGCTGCCCCCGCCCCCCCCCGCTCTGTCTCTTTTGCTTCTACGGCCGGCCGGCCGGCCGTAGATTCCAAAACAAGCGTGACACACACACCGGACACTCGCAAGTGAACGTGAATTACATCTCCTACTTGTCCAAGTAATCGCTGATGGCCGCGCACCAGACGCCGCCGCCGCCCATCTGTTCTGCGCCGCGCCCGCCGCCCGCCGCCGCCGCCGCCGCCGGCACCCGCCTGGCGCCGCCCAGCACGCAGCGGCGGTACAGGCCCAGCGCCCAGATGGGGAAGACGTTGCGGTAGTTGGCGTACGTGATCATGCAGTTGCGGTTGAACACCCCGCTGATGTGCTGCTGCGGCCAGTCGCCCGACGGCTCCTGCGCGCGCATGAGGAAGCGCGCCGCCCGGTGCAGCGGCGCCAGCGCGCCGCCGCCGCCCCGCGCCGCCGCCGCCGCCGCCGCCGCCGCCGCCGCCGCCGCCGCCGCCGCCGCCGCCCGCTCCGACCCCGCCGCCTCCGCCCCGTCTGCCGGCGCCGCCGCCGCCTCGTCCTCCGCCGCCGCCGCCTCGTGCCACCCCGCCGCGATCAGCGCGATCATCGCCCACGACGTGTTGACCACGTGCGACCCGCCCTCCAGCTGCGCGTACGCCTTGTCGCGGCAGGACAGGTACGACTCGCCCCACCCGCCGTCCGCCCGCTGCCGCGCCAGCAGAAAGGCGCACGCCCTCCCTTGCGCGCCGTCGCCCGACGGCACCGTGTGCCCGAGCGCCGAGAGCGCCGCGCAGCCGAACCACGTGCCGTAGGTGAAGCACACGCCCCACGAGCCGTACCAAGAGCCGTCGGGCCGCTGGGTGCGCCGCACGAAGGCCTCGGCGCGGCGCAGGGCGGCGGCGATCCTCGGCAGGCGCGCGCCGTCGCCGACGCCGACGGGCGCGTCGCTCGCGCTGCGGCGGCGGCGCACGTACGCGAGCAGGGCGGTGATGCAGGCGCTGGTGCACTCGACGTACGAGTAGTCGACGATGATGTCGCCAAAGGTCTCGGCGGGGTTGATGATCTTTTGTTTTTTCCGGGGGTTGGTTTGGTTTGTCGGGAGAGAAGGAGACAACGGCGGCGGCGCCAAGAGTGGGGGCAGCACAAAAACTCACAAGCGGGAAGAAATGCGAATGTGGTAGGCGGAACCGACGACCCCCCCAAAAGAACGAAGAAACAAGTCACGTCTCACCTCGAGCGCGTGGAACGACCGCGTCTTCTCGTACGTCGCCATGCCCCCATCCCGGTTCTGGTAAGACAGGATCACGTCCACGGCCTCGGCCAGCCGCGCGTCCGACAGCGGCGCCAGGCCGCCGCGCGCCTCCGGCGGCAATTGCGCGAGCGCGGCGGCGGCCTTGAAGCCCTCGCCCGTGCAGTCGCTGATCGGCCAGCCGTGGTCGCGCGTGCTGAAGGGCCACGCGCCCTTGCTGATGTGGCGGTAGTACGCCTCGAGCGGGGGCTCGGCCTCGGCGTCGACCTGTGTGGTGTCGACGTAGCGGAGGCAGCCGGTCAGGAGTCGGCGCGCCGCGGCGCCGCCGCCGCCGCCGGCGCCGCCGCCGCCGTCGCCGCCGCTGGCCGCCCCCGCGCCCCACACCGCCCCGCCGGCGTCGGCGACGGCCTGCGCCGCGAAGGACGTGTCCCACAGCTGCGAGCCGTTGTAGCCCTGCATCTTCATGCCGTCCTCGGCTACCCACAGGTAGTCGCTGAAGCGGGGGATGTGGCTGTTTGTTTCGATTTGGTTTGGTTGATTTGGTTTGTTGTTTTGCGGGCGGCGTGTTTTTTTTTGGCGCTGCGTCCCGAAACAAAAAAAGACGCAAAAAAAAAAAAAGACGCCAAAAAAAAAGGATGCATCGAAGCACCCACGAAAAAAGATCGAAAAAACCCAAAGTCTCTCTCACCGCTTGAACGCCTCGCCGTCCGGCCCCTCCTCGAGCCACATCACCAGCGCGTTGATCACCTTGTTCACGGGGCCGATGGCCAGGAACCGCGTGTTGCGGTCCTCGTACCGCACGTGCTCGACGACTCGGTTCAGCGCCCGCCGCCTGAGCGGCCACAGCGGCCTCCCCTCCCTCAGCAGCCCCTCTGCTTGGTACAGGGACCACCAGAGCGCGTCTTGCACCAGGGGGTGCGGGTAGTACAGGTCCTCGGAGGCGATGGCGCTGCGCGCGGCGTTCCAGTCGACCGAGCAATAGGGCGTCGAGGGAGGGTAGAGCTCCGACCGGAGCGCCAGCGTCAGCGGCGTCTGGCGGCACGTGGCGCGGCGGCCGTACACGTACGACATGGGCAGGTAGACCTTTTGTTCGTGTTGATGTTTGTTCGCGTGTGTGAGAGAGCAGGGGGGAGGGCTGGTTTGTTCAGGTGAAAGGGCGAGCGAGCGAAAAAGAAAGAAAAGGCGGCCGCCTCCCCTTCTCCCCTCCCCCCTCTCCCCCTCACCATGCGGCAGTGGCACCAGAAGCGCCCGGGGTGCAGGAACCCGACGCCCGTGCGCCGCGCGTAGGGCAGCAGCCACATCTCGGGGTTGAGCGGGTTCATGCCGTCCCACGAGTAGACGCCGAGGACGGCCAGCCAGAACTTGCCCCTGTGAAGTGGGTAGGTTGTGTGGATTTGTGTGTGCGGGGGGGGGGGGGGGGGGGGGGGGGGGTCATCAAGCGGCGTCGTTAGCCAGCGAGCGAGAGAGAGAGAGAGAGAGAGAGAGAGGGGGGCATTTAGTTCGTCAGCTGCGTCGTTGGCGCTCGGTTCGGCGCAGATAGGGAGGGAGGCGGCGCTTGGCGTTGCTTTGTCGTCGCCGTTGAGCGCGGGGCGAGCGAGCGGGCGCCGAGGGGAAGGAAACAAAACATCACGAGAAAGAAAAGACGAAAAACAAAAACGGCGAGAAAAAAGACGGCGAGAAAAAAAAGAAGGAGACCCACCAGCTCGTGATGTAGGTGGCGCCTCCCCGCTCGTGCATCCACGCGCGCGCGGCCGCGCACTCCTCCGCCTCGGGCCCGACCCCAAGCAGGCGCAGGGAGACGTACGAGAGCGCCGTGCCGAACATCGTCGAGCCGCCCTGTATTTTTGTTCGTTTTTTTGGCGTCGTTTTTTTCCTCGTCGGGTTTCGTCCGTGCGTGGTGCTTCGTGCATGGTGTATTTTAGCGCGTGGGTTTTCATCTAAACCCGCCAAAACCCGAACCGACCGAGGCGACCGCTCCATCCATCAAAAAGGGCCTCATTGTCCCCCCC
>Ga0209390_10007197_pt1 | contig 14395 bp, 8 predicted proteins | sample BON01_FD_187212 | JGI IMG/M metagenome (GOLD analysis project Ga0209390, IMG submission 187212) | Freshwater microbial communities from Lake Bonney liftoff mats and glacier meltwater in Antarctica - BON-01 (SPAdes) (version 2) | ecosystem: Environmental > Aquatic > Freshwater > Ice > Glacier... | reverse complement strand
GAATAGGCCTCGATGGTTTTGGGTTCCAGTCCTGCAAGCTGGACAAAGCGGAGGTAGTTCTGATACCAATCTTCTGAAGCGAAGCCGTCATCTTGTCTGTTTTTTTGACATAGCGCAGAGAAGCATGACGAGTTCACTTCAATCTTTCAACCCCGTAAACGCGACCTCGCCGCGATAGCGGCTCTGTTCAACAAGGGATGAGTGGATCACCGAGAACATTGAGATTTGCCATGGGGGGAGCTTGGGAAGTCTTGAAACGAAGGCAAGCTTTTGAGGAGGGATCTCATCTTTGTGAGTGCTGGCAGTCCGACAGGCTGCTAGGGTGGCGGGATGAAAGTTTGGACTACGATATGTTTGGCGGGGATGAGCGGGCTTTCGGCGCAGATGGCGCCGAGGGATCTTCAGGTGGTGAAGGAGATTCTTCCCTCGGTTGAGGAGAAGGCGTGGCAGAAGATTGATTGGAAGGTTGATCTTTGGGAAGCGAGGCGGGAGGCGGCGAAGACGGGCAAGCCGATTTATCTTTGGGAGATGGACGGGCACCCGCTGGGCTGTGTTTGAAACAACGGAGTGGCCGACAGGTTGTTGGTCTTTGGTAATCCGGAAGTGCAGAAACTGCTTCAGGAGAAATTTGTGAGCGTGGCCGGTGATGATTGGTATCAACGGCAAAAGAAGGGCGATGAGGGGAGGTTTTATCGAAAAGTGGTGGAGCAAGGGCCCCGCAAGGGGAACGGAACGCGCCAGGGACATTATGTCTTTACCGCGCAAGGTGAACTCCTCGGATTCAACAACAATCGGGGGCCCGAGCGGCGTCTGGCGATGATGCGGGAGGCTCTTGAGAAATGGGAAAAGCTGCCTGCGGAAAGAAAGCGGGCCTCGATTTCCGGGGAGGCGAAAGGAGATGGGAAATTTCAGCGCGAACTCCCCGAAGGCGGGCAGGTCGTAAAAGTGTATACCCGCGCCCTTGAAGAATCGGATGGGAAATTGGTGGCAATGGGCGAAGACACGGTTGGGAATCAAACAGCGGTGGATCACCTCTGGCTCAGGAAAGAGGAGGTCGGGGTGCTAAAAAACCTGGTCGCTGACGGCGGGGGGAATTTTCCCGGTTGGTTTTCGATGCGGGTTGCAAAATTTCATTTGCGGGATAACACGCGGGGGGAACCCGAGGATTGGAAGAGCGAGCATATCAAGAACTGGGAGTTGAAGGTTGATTCCCAAGGCCAGGTGACGGGACGATTCGAACTTCAGAAGAAGGATGGCAAGCTTGGTTTTGAAGGCCGGATTACGGGTGGGATGTCTTTTGAGGGGGACCGGCTTTCCAGGTTCGACTGGCTTGTGCTGGGCGACCAATGGGGCGAAGGGACTTACACCCGGGGTGCCAGACCGGGCAAAACCCCGCTGGGCCAGGTTTTTCAACTGAGCGATACCAAAACGGCACGGGACCGGATTCCTCCACAGGGAATCCGGTGGGAGCAAGGGTATTGGCAGGCGGAGGACTAGCAGTTTGTCGGACTTCGACGATTCGAGTAAAACGTTTTGGAATTTGCCGGATTGGATCAGGCCGACAGATTGCTAAACTGCGTTCTCCTTACGAGGGAGGTGCCGGATGGCGCGGAAGCCGACGAGTTTGCCTTCTTTTTCATCCCAAAGCCGGTAGCCCAATGATTTGAAGCCTTTCCAGAAGGTGACGGGTTCGATGCCGGTGAAGATCTCGTGGGACTTGTGGCAGCGTTCCAGATTGTAGTTTGGAATGCGTGAACTGAGATGGTGGATGTGGTGGAAGCCGATGTTACCGGAGAACCATTGCAGGACCTTTGGCAGTTTGTAGAAGGAGCTGCCTTCGAGTGCGGCCGCGGTGTAGTTCCAGTGTTCCTCGCGCTCCCAATAGACGCCTTCGTATTGATGTTGGACGTAAAAGAGCCAGACACCGCCTGATGTGGCGACCGTAATCGCGGTGCCTTGGATCAAGAGGTAAGGGAGCCAGCCGAAGATGCTGACAAGGAGGGCGGCCAGGCTGAGGATGGCGAGATTCATCCACCAGACCGAGTTTCGGCTGCGCTTGCCGGCACCGGAGGAAGGAAGGCGCTCCCGGATGATAAAGAGATAGAGAGGTCCCAGGAGAAAAAGGATGAAGGGGTTCCGGAAGAGGCGGTAGCCGAGGCGTTGACGGCGGGTGGATGAGGTGTATTCCTGCACGGTCATGGTCCACACATCGCCGGTGCCACGTCGGTCGAGGTCTCCTGAGGCGCTGTGGTGTATGGAGTGCTCCCAGCGCCAATGGAAGTAGGGCGTGAAGGTGAGGAGTCCGCTGATGAAGCCGATGGTGTGGTTCAATTTCCGGGATTTGTAAAACGATCCGTGTCCGCAGTCATGGAAGATGATGAAGATTCTCACGAGTAGGGCTCCGGCCAGGACGGCGATTGCAAAGGTGAGCCAGTAGGACACCGGGAGGGTGAAATACATGGCAACCCAAAGGGCCAGGTATGAGCCAAGAGAGTTCACGACCTGCCAGGTCGCGCGGGCGGCCGAGGGCTTGGTGTGGGGTGCGACAATCTTTTTCCATTCCTTGATTGTCGGGAGCGCTTGGCCGGCGGAGGCAGAGGGTACGGGCATGAATTAGTGTGAGAAATAACCATGGTGCCAGATTGGCCATGGTCAAGGTGTGATGGTGGAAATACCACCACCACCTTGCCGGGGTGGTGCAGGATTGTCCCGCTTCCGATTAATTGCTGGAGACCTTGATTCGGTAGAATTGGGAGCGCAGGGGGGTGGAATCGGTGACGGAGGTCGTCGTGCCGGTTGCCGTCTTTGATTGCAGGGGAAGCCAGTTCCCGCCCAGGGTTTCATTGATCTGCACGGTGTAGACTTTGCCGGGAATGGACGACCAAGTGATGACGTATTCGTTCGGATTCAGCCCGGGAAGAACGGAGATGATTTTAAAGAACGAGGAGGAGTCGAGAGGGTTGGTTCCGGCTGCGGCTTCATTGGCGTCATCGAATCCGTCGCCATCGGTATCGGCGAGATTTGGATCAGTGCCGAGGGCTGACTCCTGGATATCGCTCAGCCCGTCGTGATCAAGATCGACTGCGAATTCCTGTCCCGGGCTTCCGTCGTTGAAAGCGGAGGCGCGCCAGTTCAGGGGGTCGGAGTAGTTGCCTTCGGTATCGATGACCTCGAGCGAAGGTCCCTCGCCATCGGCCTCGACGGGCCAGGGGACAGCATCATCGTAGTCAAAGTCGTGGATGATGTTGGAGAGGGGATCCCGGACGACGATGGTTTCACCCCCGTTCGAGAGGTTGCCTCCGGTCCATTGGCCGATGATGAAGGGGGTGTTTCCGTATTCGGTGCGGAAGGTGGCTTCATCGGCGACGATCACGCCATACTGGCCGGGAGCGAGGGTGGCATTGGAGAAGGTGAAAGCGCCAAAGGGATGAGTGTCATCCAAAGTGACCAAGGAGAGGGCGAGGGGACTGCTTCCGGTGTTCTTGAACTCGATAAATTCAGCGGTCGCTCCTCCGGTGGGATGATACATGATCTCGGTGAGGCGAAGATTCTGAAGGGTGGGACTGGTGAAGTCGGGGTCGACAAGGAGACCGTAGTCGAATTCAACGCGGAGCGATTGCGGGGAGTCGGTCGTGGCAAAGAGTCCGGCACGGCTCGCTGTCGCGGGGGCGGCGAAAGAGCGGTTATGAAGTTGGTTCCAAATGCCGGGGGCCTCCCTCCATTCAAAATAAAGTTGGCTGGCGGTGCGTCGGATCCGGACAACGGCATCTTTTTTACTCCAGGTGATGCTGGCGAGCTGGATGGTCCCGCTGCTTGTCGTTCGTTTGGCGCGAAGGAAATCTCCGTCTTCGAGGCCAATCGTATAGCGGACCGGACTGCCGCTTTCGACAGCCTCCATGATAACCCCGGTATAGAAGTCACCTTGTTGAACGGAGGCCAGGAGGAGGTCCGTTGCGAGGGACCAGTCGGTGCCGGTTGGGGTATCGCGCCAGAGGACCGGGTGGGTGGGAGAGGAGAGGGTGAGGGGTTTGGCGGTGTCTTCTTCGACCTTCAAGGCCAGGCTTTTGGGGACCTCATTGAGGCTGTAAGAAGCGGGTGGAGTCGAGCCATTGCGCAAGGACAGGTTCTCCAAGGTCCAGAAAGGAGCGAGGGTTGTGTTGCTAAAGGGATCGCGACCAGATTCGGCATAGACCACGACTTCGCGATTCACGATCGTGGTGGCTCCACCCCCGTCGGTGACGCTGAGGGTGATGTTGTAGTGTCCCGGGACGCTGAAGCCGAAGAGGGCCGAGGACGGCGTGGGGTTGGTCATGGTGACCGATCCGGGAGGGGACCAGACGAAGGTGAGCGCAGTACCTTCCGGGTCATAGCTGCCGGTGGCATCGATTTCGAACAGGGACGTGACCGGTGCATTGAAAGATCCGGGATCGGCAGCGAGAACGACGACCGGCAGGGCATTACCGCTCTTGTTGACGGTGAATGTTTCCGAGCTCACGACCTGGCCTTCCTGGTCGAGAGCTTCGACGACGAGGGAGTTGCTACCTTGCTTCAGCTGAATGCCGGTCAGGGTCCAAGTGGTCGTGCTGGTGAAGGTGTCGCTTGCCCCGGGGTGTCCGACGGCGCGGATGGAGAAGGCGTTTTCCCCGCTGGTTCCATTGAGGGTGATGGTGTCGGCGGTCGTGCCCGTTGAGGATCCGTTGCCCGTGGTGACGTTGAAATTGGTGTTGAGAACCGCCGTGCCAATCGTGGAATTGGCCTTTGCGAGGCGGTTGGCGTTCCAGGAATCGTAGGTTGATTGGTTGGTCGAGTATGAGGTGGAAGCATCTTCTTCGCACTGGAACCACGCGTCGAGCCGTGCCGAATTCGCGGTGTATTTTGTGACCATCTCATGGAGGTAATGGTTCACGCGTTGTTGGACGTAGGGTTTGGAGTAGAAGTTCTGCACCCCGGCGAGGTTGCCGATGAAGTCTGCGTTGGAGTTGCCAAAGGTGTTGTCGGAGTCCCACTGGATCAGCATCCATTTTCCGTCGGTGGCGCGACGGAGGAAGTATCCGTTTTTGCCGCGGTTACGGGTGAGGGTATCCCAGTCGTCGCACCATCCCCGGACCACGGCGTTGGCGGCCATGAGGTCGATGTCGGCGGTGCGCTCGATTTCCTCGCGGTTGAACGAGTTGGTGCCGACCATTCGGGTCCAGCTGATAAAGGAGGAGTAGTCGTATTCAGCTTCGCGTGAGCGTTTGATCCACTCCGAACTGTACCGTTCGGGTTCGGTGGTGTTTTTGTATTCCCAGGTCGCGTTGCGGCTTTGGCGGCCCCAGTTGTCGTCGAACCACCATTCATCATCAATGCGATAGAGTTCGCCTTTTTGGCCATCCTCCCAATTCCGCTTCATGAAGTCGGTGGCATTGGGTTCGACGTCTTCGCGAAGGTCTGCGTTTCCGCCGTTGATGATGACGCGGACAAATTCGTTTTCGTTGGCGGCGTGTCCGAAGAGGTAAAGCCAGTATCGGATGATGCGGTTGTGGTATGATTTTGAGGTTCCGGCGTCGTTATCCACCGCGCGTTTGGAATACCCGCGGAAGGGTCGGTCACCGGGAGTCTTCCATTTGAGGCGGGCGAAGTCAGTGCCGCCCGAGCGGGTCCACGGACTCCCGCTTTTGCGCATTTCGCAGTTGTAGATGATTTCCTGGTCGTCGCCGATGAAGGTGACGTTGAAGTAGTGGTTGGAGAGACGTGGGAAGGCGTAGCCGAAGGTGCTTGATTCTCCGGCCCCGCCGGAGGCGTTTGCATCCCGGGCCGAGATGACGAAGCGTTGTCGGCGGAGATCGGTGGGGTGGCTCGTATTATCGACGACCCACATCGCGGGTTTTTCGGGGGCAGGCCTTGGTTGGATGGTGGTGCCGCCGGGCGAGGTGGCTTCGAGGTAGAATTGGACCACGGCACCATCGGACTGGTAGGCGGTGAGGGTGGCGGAGTAGATTCCGTCATTGGCGGTTTCATCGCCTCCGTTGAGTCCGTCGTCATGCATCGCCGAGGTATTCCAGGTGCCACTGCCGGCAGAGTTGTCGAGGCGGTGGATGAGGCTGACGGATTCGGCGTCGGAGACCTTGGCGGAGACCGTGACGGGATCGCTGGAAGTGGGGACGGCCGGACTGTGAATGAGGCCGGTGACGGTGGGAGCAGCGAGGGGAAGGGCGGACGAGTTGGCGGCGCCGGGGGTGCCGAGATTGTCAGGAACGGGGAAATGGAAGATGCCTCCGAAGGAGCGGTCCCAGGTTTCGACGAGAAGGGTGGGTTTGCCGGAGACCCAGCGGGCGTCGAAGGTGAAGGTGAGGTTGTCGTTGTCCTGGATTTGGGTGACGTCGATTTCGCAGCGGTTGGCTTTGACGTCGCCGTGACCATCGGAGATAAGATGGAATTCGTTGCCGACCCGGATGCTGGCATAGTGGGTGCCCTGGCAGAGCCAGCCACTGACTCCGGTGCCGTTGGTTGAGACCGTGTTGCCGCCGCCGGGGAGAATATTGCTGCCGCCGCCGTTGCGGGTGAGGGAGAGGTTGCGAAGAGCGATGTGGGCATCGCCGGTGGCCTGGAGATGGAGTTCCTCGTAGTCGGTATCCGATCCCCGGGTGGTGATATTTTCGAAGCGTTCGGTGAGGGTATGGGTCTGGAATGTTGATTTGTTCGACTCGTCGGAATCAGCCCAGGCGGTGGGCATGGTGTTGTCCATGTCGGGGTGTTTGAGTTCCAGGCTGCTGCTGAGTCCACCTGCGAGGAAGGGCCAGTTGCCTCCGGTGTGGTAGTGGACTTCATCGGCCAGATTGCCCCAGCTGTCGATCAGTTGAAGAAGTTCGCCACCGTTGGCGAGTTCGCCTTCATATTGTCCCACGATGTTGGCTGAAGGGTGGGCATTGGAGGTGAAGGTCTCGTTGGCGGCGATGACAAGATATTCTCCGGAGTCGAGGATGGTGCCGGGAGGGAAGGTGAAGCTCACTCCATCGGCGAACTCCCAACCCGAGAGATCGATGGATGCGTCACTGTTGTTGAAGAGCTCGATAAACTCTCCGTCGCGGTGCCCGGTGGGGGGATCGACCATGAGTTCGGTCATCACGATTCCTGTTTCGCGGTCGGGATTGTTCGCGAGGCCCTCGCTGCCGGTGGAACTCGCGAAGAAATTGTCGGATCCATCGGGGAAGGCCGCCGAGTATTCGCGTGGTGAGACGTGGCGGAGGGCGGCGGAGTCGACGAGATTGTTGGAGGCGTTGACGAGAAAGAGGGTGAGTTCGCCGCCATCGCCAGGGAATTGGATGGGGAAGGTTGCGTAGCCGTAAGGGCTGATGTTGCCGGTCAGGGGGACTTTGTTAGAAAAGTCGGGGAGGCTGGCGAGGGAGAGTCCGCTGGCCGGGAGGCTGACGGTTGAGGGGTTGAAGAGTTCGATCCAGACACTCGTTCCTGCGGTGTCGAATTGGGCTTCGTTGATCTTCAAGTTGAGACCGGACGAGGCACTGGCATTTGGGGTGTCGCGGGTCGATTCGGAGAAGAGAAACCAGGAGGACGAACCATCACCTTTGCGTCCGAGCGAGCGGCCATCGAGAGGGATGGTGGCGTTGATGGCGTTGGCGACGGTGGAGCCATCGTCTTCGGTAAGATAGATGACGGTGTTGGCGGGAATGGAGGGGAAGACATTGATAAAGTCAATTGACCCGAAGCCTGCGGAGGAGATGATGAGGCTGCCGGGGATTTGGTATTTGGTGAGATTGCCGGGGTCGTCGGTGAGATGCCAACCTCCGATGTCGATGGAGGAACCGCTGGGATTGAAGAACTCGATAAAGCCTCCGACGGCAGGAAGGACTTCGTTGATGACAATGCTGGCATTGGTGGGAGCGGCGATGCTCATGCGGGCGCCAAAGACACAGTCCGAGCTGGAGTCATTGGTCTGGTGGACTTCAGCGCAAAGGACGTTGGTTCCGGTCACGAGGGCCGAACCGTTGTGGGTGACGGCGGCGAGTTCTTCGACGGCATTGTTGACCGTGCCTGAGGAGGTGGCCTTCCAGTCAGGGTTGGGGCCGAGGCGCTGGCCGCCGATGGGGCTGCCATTGAGATAGAAGTAAGCGGAGTCGTCGTTGATGAGGTCGATGGTCACGGTCGCTCCGCTGGGATCTCCGTCGTAGGTGAACTCCTTGCGGAAATAGTAGGTGATGTGGTTGGCGGCGGTGGAGCTATCGAGCAGGGGGGTCCGGATGCCGGGGCTGGGGAGGAGGGAGTTTTCGAATCCGTAGAGGCCCCCGATGTTTCCGGCAGCGCCGACCAAGGTCCACCCGGCATCAGAGAAGTTGTAAGCGGCGTCTTTCCAGGCGGTGCCGAGATTGGTGTTTTGATCGTGGAAATTCCAAGGGTCGGCGTATTGGATGTAGGGAATGCCCGTGGCGAGGTTCACCTCCGGGTTTGGAAATGATTCCTCGGCCACCAGGATGGGAGAGAACCCAGGGGTGGGTGCTCCTGAAGTCCAGACGCGGTAGTCGTCGATCGCGAAGGAGGGATCGGTGAGGGCCAGGCTGTGACCTGCGCCATCGGCGGCGAGCGGCCAGGGGGCGCGATCATCATAGGAAAGGGTGCAGAGGGCGACGCCGTTCTTGTTCTTGAGATTGATTCTCTCTCCTCCATTGCTGAGGACGCCGGTCCACGGGCCGAAGACTTTCACGGAGGGAGGGACATTATAAGTGGTCCGGAAGGTGGCAGGGTCGGTGCTGCAGATGACCACCCGTTCGAAGGCTTTGAGGAAGCTCTCGAGTGGCGCTCCGCTGTTGAAATCAGGAAAGGTAAAGTCTGCTCCTCCGGTGAGTTCCCACTTTGCGATATCGAAGGGGGTGGCGGTGAGATTTTGGACCTCGACGTATTCGTATCCTCCGACGGGCGGATGATACATGACTTCGCTGAAGACAACTTGCTCGGCTTGGGCAGGTTGGACGAGGGTGGGGAGGAGCGCGGCCGCGCCGAGGAGGGATTTCATGTGTGACGATGGCGGGATTGTGACATTTCAGTCACGTAAGGGACACGCAATTGTCCACATCGGGGGGATTAATCAAGAAGCAAGGTGAACATTCTGCTGTTCATCTGAGATCTAGTTGTCTTTCGACACGGCTTCGTAGTCATCTTGTTCCTGGATGGTCCAGCCAAAGGGGGCGAGTTGGGTGCGGTCGAGGTTTTTGAGGTGGGTCTCGTTCTTCCGGGAGGGGTGGTCGGAGCGGATGTATTGCCAATTGTTGTCGCCAAAGATTTCTTGGCAGAGCTTGGCAATAGCGGGGTCGTAATCGACGAGTTCGGTGCGGGAATTGACGTGATTGTGGTCGTGATCGTTCTCCCGGTTGGTGCCGAACCATGATTGCACGGCCTCGGCCCAATATTCCTCCTTGTTGGAGGCGGCGTATTTGCCCGCCCAAAGCCCGCGGGCCATGGTTTCCTTGTAAAGTTTTGCCAACCGCTGGTCGAAGGTGGGATCGAGGGAATTGACGGCCATGAGGTGAATGGCGTGGGCGAATTCATGAACGCAGATCGATTCGGTCTTGTAGGGGTCGCCAGGGTTGTGAAGGAGGTTTTCTTCGCCGCAGGAGACGGAGGGACGTTCCCGGGTGGCGCCGAGTCCCCGGGCACGGCGGTTCCAATAGGCCTTCGGGGTGAGGTTCGAATGTTCGGGAATGTCGCAAGTTCTCTCATCGGGCGACATAATGGAGTAGCGAATCTTGTTTTTGGCGAGTTCGCGGATGATGTCGGGTCGATTCTTAAGCATTGACCGGATGATCGTAGCCGCTTCGTGGAGAGCGGCATCTTGCACCTTCTCCGAGGCGACGATGGGAAAGGTGTCGATGAGCAGGACCTTTTGGTAATGGGGCTTGAGATCGAATTCCTTGCGAACTTCGTCCGGGATCGCGGTTACTTCAAAGGCTTCTGAAGGGGTGGTTTTGAGGCCGATGGCGGCGCTCAACAAAGCGATGGGGAAGAGAAGAGGGAGAAGTGTTTTCATGGAGAAAAACGAAAGGATTGTCCTTCCGGGACATTAGCGTATGGATTCAGGGTGTCGAGAACGCTCGTCCGTAAGCCCCTAAAACCTCGTTTGATCAATTATGAATCGCCGTAACCTTCTTAAAAAATCGACTCTTCTCGGAGTTCCTTTCATCCTGCCATCCCGCATTTGGGGAGCTGATACCAAGCCCAATGACTTGATGAACGTCGGCTTCATCGGAATGGGCAAACGTTCGCAGAGCCTTCTTCCCGATTTTCTCAGGCAGTCCGGCGTGCGGGTCGTGGCCGTTTGTGATGTCGATACCAACCGGCGTGAGGACGCCAGGAAAAAGGTCGATGCCCATTACGGGAACTCGGATTGTACGGGCTACAACGATTTCCAAAAAATTACCACCGACCCGGCCATTGATATTGTGGTGGTGGTGACCCCGGACCACTGGCACGTCATCCAGATCCTCTCCGCGATCGAGAATGGCAAAGATGTCTACGCCGAGAAGCCTCTGACGCACAATATCCGGGAGTCCGTTTTGTTGATGGATGCGGTCGAGCGGACGGGGAGAATCGTGCAAACGGGCTCGCAGCAAAGATCCTCCCGGGAGTTCCGCGTTGCCTGTGAACTGGCGCGAAATGGCGTGATCGGAAAGATCGATCACGGGTTTGTGAATTTCGGAGGTCCGGCCAAGGATTGTGACCTTCCGGGAGAGAAGCCCGAACCGGGTCTCGATTGGGATCTCTGGTTGGGACCTGCGCCGATGCGGGCCTACAATTCCATTCTTGCCCCCCGGGGGGTCCACAATAATTTCCCGATGTGGCGGATGTACCACGAATATGGTGGCGGGATGATTACGGACTGGGGGGCGCATCATCTCGATATCGTGCAATGGGCACTCGGCAAAGATGAGTCCGGCCCGACGGCGGCCCGGAAGCCCGCCAAGCAGGGCGATGAAAAAGGGGCCTCAGTCGTCTACGATGACATTGCCATTACCCATGGCCAGGGAATTGGGGTGCATCTGGTAGGCAAGGATGGGGAAATTCAGGTGGCCCGCGGGGGATTTGCCCTGACGGTGGGAGGCAAAGAGATTGCATCCCATCTTGGGAAGAAGGGGAGCAGTCTGGGCGAGGAACTGGATAAGGCCGAATCCGGGTTTCTTAAGGATGCCAAAGTGAAACTCTATCATTCTCCGGGACACGTTCCCGATTTCCTCGCCTGTGTGAAATCGCGCAGGCAACCGATTACCAACGCGGTGGTGGGATCCCGCTCCATTAATGTGGCCCACCTGATGAACCTGACCTATCAGCACCACGTCGATATTGAGTGGAATCCGGAGAACAACACCTTCGCAGCCGGTTCCAAACATCCCAAATCATGGCTGACCCGTTCCTATCGCGATAAGTGGAAAATTTAGGGGGGGGCAAGAATTTCGGCGTGGATCATTCATTTCTCTCATGGGGGGGGATGAAAAAATAGTAAAAATAAGCGGAATCATCTTGACCTCACATTTCGGCAACGCAAGTTGGTAGAGTACACAACCAACGACGAGTGCACGAAATTACAGATACTACTGCTGGCTGCCGCGCTTGCCGGGCAGGCCAGTGGCCAACTGCGGGAGCTTTGGCATCTCGGACAAAATGACGGGAATGCCGAGGATTTCACCCAGGAATTGGGAGGAAGTCCACCCGAGCCGGGCAGCCCGACAATGCGGGATGATGATTATTACTTCGCGGGAACCTATCCCGCCCCCATCGGAACCCTGACCTCGGACGAAACGACGAGCGATCCCATCGATTCATCCAACCAATCGGCCAACCCGGTGGGGTTTGAGCGTGCCGTGACCAGTGGTTCCACCAACAACCGGATTCACTTTAATCTGAGTCCCAGCGAAGCAGATCCGGCGGCTTCCTACCAGTTTACGATGAACCTTTTCGGAGGGGGATATTGGAACGGATCTGGCAATGGCGGTTGGGGAACTCATGATGTGCAGGTCTTTTTCAACGATACCCTCATTAATACGTCCAACGGCATTACCGCTGATTTTTCGATCTCCGAAACCCTTAATCCCGTCGATGTCGCGGCAGTCGCGGGACCCAATAAAATCGAAATCGTTCGGAGTGGTGGCGTGAATCCCACCGACGCCGATCCCAATGCCGTAAATGGCTGGATTCAGATGGACAATATCGTCCTCGAAATCGATGAGAGTGCCGTTGCCTGCACCGAAGCCCTTTGCAACTTCGGGGCGAGTGCCCGTTCGGTTGCGCCCGGAGGTGCGGTCACCTTGAACTGGCTCACCAGTGCGGATGCGGCGGTGAGTATCAACAAAGGGATCGGATCGGTAACGGCCGGAGCGAGTTCCACTGTGGTGAATCCTGCCGTCACAACCACTTATACGATCACCTCTGTTCTCGGAGGGGTCACTGACACCGGCGAAGTGACCGTGCTTGTCAATCACCTCAATAACTTCACTTCGGACGTGACCGAGGTTACTCCCACCAACCCCACTGCGACCCTCAGCTGGTCGGTCGATCCAGCGAGTTCGGTGTCGATCGAGCCTGGCATTGGCAATGTCGATGATTTGACGGTCGGAGGCTCTGGCTCAACCCAAGTGACCGCCGCCGCCGACATCACCTACACCATCACGGTGACCACCGGAGCTGATGTCAACACCGGGACCGTGAGCCTTGATTTTGAATACGACGACTATGAATACCTTTGGCAGCTGGGGGTCGAAGACGAGTCAACCAACGAGTTCAATCAGGAGCTTGGGGGGAGTAACCCGGCACCGGGAAGCCCCCACTGCTCGAGATGATGATTACTACTTCGCGGGATTTTATCCGACGGTTGGAGTTCTCGCCGCAGACGAGACTGTGACCGATCCGGTGGATCAATCGAATGCTTCTGTCGACCCGGTCGGAATGGAACGTGCCGTGACCAACGGAGCACCGGAGTCTCGCATTCACTTCATGCTCAACGGAGGGCAGGCCACTCCGTCCAATGAGTATCGTTTTGAAATGCAGCTCCTGGATGGTGGAATGGTGCCACGGGGGCCAATGGCGGGTATGGCACACACGATGTCGAGATTACCTTTAATGGCGTTTCCATTTACAACCAGAGCGACATTATTTCGAACACCGATGTCCGTGAGCACTTCACTGCTGAATCGGTCAATGCGGTGGCTGGTGAAAACGTGATTGAGATCGTTCGCACAGGAGGCGACAGTGATTCGACAAACCCCGGTGTCAGCAATGGTTGGATTCAGTTCGACTACTTCTCCCTGGAGTCACGGACCTCGACGGCCTCGCCGTTTGGTTTTCAAATTTCCGCGTTTTCCCACGATGGAGTGGGTGGGGGTTCTTCCGTGACTTTCCCTTCCTCGCCCGGGCAGACCTTCAAAATCGAAACCTCTCCGGACCTCGACGATTGGGCCGAAATTCAAGCGGCCTTGCCAGCCCATGCGACCGAGTCTGAAACGACTTACAGTCTCAACCAGCCCGGGGCGAAAGCATTCATCAGGGTGACTCGAAATTGACGGGTGCGCTTGTGAGCTTTCGACAACAAATCAACATTATTGCGGCATGCCTCTTCGCAGGCATGTCGTTTTCATGTCAGTCGGATCAGCTGGCCGAAGAGGCTGCTATTTCCATCGACGAGCGGATTGAGGAAATGGTCGCGGTGGAGGAATTGATTCTGGAGCTCACGCCCTATCTAAAACAACTCGACGTCTCGGTGAGCGAGAGGGCGCTTCCCGATTCGATCGCAAAGGAAGCGCTTTTCCTCAATGTCGATGCACGGGAGTTGCTTCCGTTGGCGGTTGAGACTGAAGCCCTCGTCGAGACGGCGGTCTGGGCACCCGCTGATGATGGCAGCGCGACCCATTGGGAGAGTCTTTTTGAGACACTCGTCAGTGTGGAGGAGTCCCGCTTCTACTTGATCGATGGTTCGTTTCCTCACGGTTTAGAGGGGGACTTTGATTCGGAAGTCGGCTTCGAAGGGAAAGCGACAGGCAAGGATGGCCGCATGGTCTCCATCACCGGGAAGCAGCATCTCATCTGGAGAAAGAGTGACGAGAATTGGCGAATTGTGAAGTGGATCCAATCACCCCTCGAGGTGAAGAAGGCCCCCCGGTTGTTCTTCCGCGAAGTCCTGGACGAGGCCATCCCTGATCGTTCCCAGCTCCAGCTTGCCCGCCATTCCCAACATGAGCGCAACATCGTGGATCTATTTAGTGCCTGGTCGGAAAGCCCTTGAACCCATACGGGATAGGGAAAAGGAGCCGAGAAGAGGCGGCGAATCTTTAGCCCATGCAGGCATCTAACAGCTCTCACCCTCGCAAAAACGTTCGGAAACCCCAATTATTCGCTCCAAAAGCGTCCTCCCATCGGC
>Ga0209390_10007189_pt1 | contig 14408 bp, 12 predicted proteins | sample BON01_FD_187212 | JGI IMG/M metagenome (GOLD analysis project Ga0209390, IMG submission 187212) | Freshwater microbial communities from Lake Bonney liftoff mats and glacier meltwater in Antarctica - BON-01 (SPAdes) (version 2) | ecosystem: Environmental > Aquatic > Freshwater > Ice > Glacier... | reverse complement strand
GGATTTCGGCGTGCTCGTAGAAAAAAGCAGGTGCAGGCGGCGCACGGCGCACAGGGCACGCAGCAGGACGGCGCTGTGGCGGCAGGATCGCCGGCAGTCTTCGGCCGCGCAACCAGTTCTCGACCTCAGTGACACGAGCCGGCGTCGGGTCGCCTTATCGCCGATCGGCTTGAACAGCTTCGTCTTCGCCGCCGCCTCGCGCAGCTCCAGGCATCTTCTGCTTTGCGCTTGTGTACGGGTCGCCAGCTGCGGCGCTCCACTACAGGAATTTTGCTTGAGATGGCGCGCGCACCTCGGCATGCTTAGACCCCAGCTCGCGCAGGGGGTCGGCAACGCGTTGCGCGGTCTTTGTCACCAGCGCAGCGGTCCGCCGCGGCCATGACGATGGACGGAAGCATTTTTTTTGATAAGTGAGCGCAAAAAAGCGGGAATTGGGAAGGCTTCTGTACGCACGGTGCTACCTAGGTTACTAGTACAACAAACACTCAGCCCCCGTGTTCGTTTGATACTACTAAAACCAGACCTACCTACCGCCGAGCTGCCCACTGCTCCGATCAGGTTTCTGGTACGACAAACACTCTAATCTCTTCAGCGGCCACCTCTCAAGGTTCCCGAGATTAGCCGTGCTCGTTTGTTGCTACCATAACTGGGTTATCTACAACCCTCGCCGGAGAAACCAAACGTTAGAGCCTCGCCTCCATTTTGGACAGATCTGCGCATCGCCGGAGAAACCTAACGTTAGAGCCCCGCCTCCGTTTTGGACAGATCTGCGCGTAGCCTAGCGTTGAGCTGCCCATCGCTCTGTTCGGGTTTCTAAGTATGATAAACAATCAGCTTTGATAATCTCTCTAGCGGCCACCTCGCAAGGTTCCCGGGATTTACGTTGCTGTTTGGCAGACCCTAATCTCTTTAGCGGCCACCTCTCAAGGTTCTTGAGATTAGTGGCTCTGCCGCTCATTTTTTGTACCACCACTAGGTTATACTAACCCTCGTCGGAGAAACCAAATTGTTCGAGCCCCGCCTCCGTTTTGGACAGATCTGCGCGGACGGGCCCTGCGCCTAGAATCTGTTTCTGGTTTAAGTCTACTGCAGTAGGCCGCTTGACCAAGGAGGCTGGTCTACTCATTCAGTACTCGGATTTGCCCCGGCAAGTAGGTTACGTATAGCGATGGACAAGACGATGAAACGCCGACTCTCTGCCAAAGGGCGAAAGAACAACACGGACTTCTAAGATTATGATCTTCTTCAGCCGCTAATTTCACTAGCGATCTTTTTGCGTTCATCGAGCTGGCAGCCAGAGGCTGCCGCATCTTCGACTCGACTTCCGTCGTCATGGCGGCCGTGGACCAGCAGCGTCACCGCGTCGAGCACGCAGTGGCTGGAAACGCAAGCGCGATGGTCAGAATGGCGTCGCTGACCGGATCAGGCCAGTTAAGGGTTAATCCCAACAATTAGTTTGTACAGGTCTTCCCCGACCTCGCCACAGGGGCCGGGCAAGGGACTCGTTTCCCGCTGGCCGTCATGGAACTCGTTGCGATGGCCGGAGCACTGTCTAAGGTCAGCGCCGCGCTCGGTCTTCAACACATGGCTTGGCACATGCATCCCGATCGCCTCAGCTAACTCCTGGCGGACGCTGACGCAACCGGAAATCTGGACTTTTCTGTCGCCGGCACAGTGGAAGCAGCGAGCAGAGCTCTTCTGAGGGCCGCCGATCAGATGGCGCCCGCCGACCGTCTTCTTGATGTTACAGGCGTATCAGCGGCCGCCAACATCGGGTTAACCAGAAAACTGCCAAGGTGGTGGCTTTTTTGGTTTAGACGCAGCCAGAGCGTGAGGGCTTCCTCAAGTTCACAAGCCGCAACACAGCGTTCGACGAACTCGTGCGGCGCGGAGCCGCGACAGCAGCTTTGCGGTTCGCACCGGGCTATGACGTGTTCTGGCGGACAGAGTTCAAGGAGCTGGACCTCCTTCAGATGGCTCGGAGAGAGGACAGCCGGCCACGGAGGAGCCAGCGCGACCATATTAACACCGAACCCTAAACCTAACCCTAACCCTGACCCGAGGCCACTGCGGGTTAACCCGACAGTGGCTGGACTGCTCGCAAAGACGACAGCAATCACCAGCTATGGGCCGAGAGATTTGAGGCCACTGCAAGAGACAGTGGCTGGACTGCTCGCAAAGACGACAGCAATCACCGGCTATGGGCCGAGAGATTTGAGGCCATTGCAAGAGACAGTAGCTGGACTGCTCGCAAAGACGACAGCAATCACCAGCTATGGGCCGGGAGATTTGAGGCCACTGCAAGAGACAGTGGCTGGACTGCTCGCAAAGACGACAGCAATCACCGGCTATGGGCCTGGAGATTTAAGGCCTCTGCGAGAGACAGTGGCTGGATTGCTCGCAAAGACAACAGCAATCACCGGCTATAGGCCGGGAGATTTGAGGCCACTGCGAGAGACAGTGGCTGGACTGCTCGCAAAGATGACAGCAATCACCGGCTATGGGCCGGGAGATTTGAGGCCACTGCAAGAGACAGTGGCTGGACTGCTCGCAAAGACGACAGCAATCACCGGCTATGGGCCGGGAGATTTAAGGCCACTGCAAGAGACAGTGGCTGGACTGCTCGCAAAGACGACAGCAATCACCGGCTATGGGCCGGGATATTCGAGGCCACTGCAAGAGACAGTGGCTGGACTGCTCGCAAAGATGACAGCAATCACCGGCTATGGGCCGGTAGATTCAACCTCCCAAAACAACAACCCTAACCCTAACCTGAGGCCACTGCAAGAAACAGTGGCTGGACTGCTCGCAAAGACGGCAGCAATCACCGGCGATGGGCCGGGATATTCGAGGCCACTGCTAAAGACAGTGGCTGGACTGCTCGGAGAGAGGGCAGCAATCACCGGCGATGGGCCGGGAGATTCGAGGCCACCACTAAAGACAGTGGCTGGACTGCTCGGAGAGAGGGCAGCAATCACCGGCGATGGGCCAGGAGATTGGAGGCCACCGCTAAAGACAGTGGCTGGACTGCTCGGAGAGAGGGCAGCAATCATCGGCGATGGGCCAGGAGATTCGAGGCCACCGCTAAAGACAGTGGCTGGACCATTTGGAGAGAGGGCGGCAATCACAGGCGATGGGCCGGGAGATTTGAAGCCACCGCTAAAGACAGTGGCTGGACCGTTCGGAGAGAGGACGGCAATCTCCGGCGATGGGCTGGGAGATTCGAGGCCACCGCTAAAGACAGTGGCTGGACTGCTCGGTGAGAGGGCAGCCATCACCGGCGATGGGCCGGGAGATTCGAGGCCACCGCTAAAGACAGTGGCTGGACTGCTCGGAGAGAGGGCAGCAATCACCGGCAATGGGCCGGGAGATTCGAGGCCACCGCTAAAGACAGTGGCTGGACCGTTCGGAGAGAGGGCGGCAATCACCGGCGACGTGTCGGAAAATTCGAGGCCACCGCTACAGACAGTGGCTGGACTGCTCGGAGAGAGGGTAGCAATCACCGTTGATGGGCCAGGAGATTTGAGGCCACCGCTAAAGACAGTGGCTGGACCGTTAGGAGAGAGGACGGCAATCACCGGCGATGGGCCAGGAGATTTGAGGCCACCGCTAAAGACCGTGGCGGGACTGCTCGGAGAGAGGGCAGCAATCACCGGCGATAGGCCGGGAGATTCGAAGCCACCGCTAAAGACAATGGCTGGACCGTTCGGAGAGAGGGCGGCAATCACCGACAAAGGGCCGGGAGATTCGAGGCCACCGCTAAAGACAGTGGCTGGACTGCTCGGAGATAGGGCAGCAATCACCGGCGATGGGCCGGGAGCACGGGACCATACGGAGGAGTTATTGTAAACACCAACCCTAACCCTAACTCGAGGCCACTGCAAGAGACAGTGGCTGGACTGCTCGCAAAGTCGGCAGCAATCACTGGCGATGGGCCGGGAGATTTGAGGCCACTGCAAGAGACAGTGGCTGGACTGCTCGCAAAGACGACAGCCATCACTGGCGATGGGCCGGGAGATTTGGGTTAACCCTCGAGTTAACACGACAGTGGCTGGACTACTCGGAGAGAGGGTAGCAATCACCAGTGATGGGCCGGGGGTTTCGAGGCCGCTGCGGGGTAACCTCGGGTTAAGGGTTAACCCACGTCGCGCGGCGTCCAAGGGGACGCCGAGCAGCTCAAGGCTGCAAAGGGCACGCGGCTCGAAGTGAGCGGCGCGCGGCATCCAAGTTGGTCCAAAAGCCGAGCAGCTTGAAGCTACACAGAGCGGGCGGCTCGAAGTGAGTGAGGTACGACGTCCAAGGGACGCAGACGCAGAGCAGCTCGAGGCTGCAAAGGGCGCGCGGCTCGAACTAAGCAGCGCGCGTCGTCCAAGGGTCGCCGAACAGCTCGAGGCTGCAAAGGGCGCGTGGCTCGAAGTGAGCGGCGCGCGGCGTCCAAGGGTCACTGAGCAGCTCTACGCTGCAAAGGGCGCGCGGCTCGAAGTGAGCGGCGCGTGGCGTCCAGAAGGTCGCCAAGCAGCTCGAGGCTGCAAAGAGCGCACGGCTCGAAGTGAGCGGCGCGCGGCGTCCAGGGTCGCCAAGCAGCTCGAGGCTGCAAAGGGCGCGCTGCTCGAATTGAGCGGCGCGCGGCGTCCAAAGGGTCGCCGAGCAGCCCGAGGCTGCAAAGGGCGCGCGGCTCGGAAGTGAGCGGCGCGCGGCGTCCAAGAGTCTCCGAGCAGCTCGAGGCTGCACAGAGCGCGCGGCTCGATTGGGCGGCGCGCGGCGTCTAAAGGTCGCCGAGCAGCTCGAGACTGCAAAGGGCGCGCGGCTCGAGGTGAGCGGCGCGCGGCGTCCAAGGGTCGCCGAGCAGCTCGAGGCTGCACAGAGCGCGCAGCTGGAAGTGAGCGGCGCGCAGCGTCCAAGGGGGCGCCGAGCAGCTCGAGGCTACAAAGGGCGCGCAGCTCGAAGTAAGCGGCGCGCGGCGTCCAAGGGGACGCTGAGCAGCTCGAGGCTGCAAAGGGCGCGCGGCTTAAAGTGAGCGGCACACGGCGTCCAAGGGTTGCCGAGCAGCTCGTAAATGCAAAGGGCGCGCGGCTCGAAGTGAGCGGCGCCCGGCGTCCAAGAGGTCGCCGAGCAGCTGAAGGCTGCAAAGGGAGCATGGCTCAAGGTGAGCGGCGGGTGGCTTCCAAAGGTCGCTGAGCAGCTCGAGGCTGCATAGGGCGCGCGGCTCGAATTGAGCGGCGCGCAGCGTCCAAGGGTCGCCCCGCAGCTGTGGAGGCTGCAGAGGACGCGCGGCTCGAAGTAAGCGACACGCGGCGTCTAAGGGTCGCCAAGCAGCTCTAGGCTGCACGGAGCGCGCGGCTCGAAATGAGCGGCGCGCGGCGTCCAAGGAGACGCCGAGCCGCTCGAGGCTACAAAGGGCGCGCGGCTCAAAGTGATCGGCGCGGGCGTCCAAGGGTCGCCGAGCAGCTCGAGGCTGCACAGAGCGCGCGGCTCGAAGTGAGCGGTGCGCGGCGTCCAAGGGGGCACCGAGCAGCTCGAGGCTGCAAAGGACGCGCTGCTCGAAGTGAGCTGCGCGCGGCGTCCAAGGGTCACCGAGCAGCTCGAAGTGAACGGCGCGCGGCGTCCAATGTCGCCGAGCAGCTGGAGGTTGCAAAATAAGCGCGGCTTGAAGTGAGCGGCGCGCGGCGTCCAAGAGTCGCCGAGCAGCTCGAGGCTGCACAGAGCGCGCGGCTCGAATTGAGCGGCGCACGGCGTCCAAAGGTCGCCCAGCAGCTCGAGGCTGCACAGGGTGCGCGGCTCGGAGTAAGCGGCGCGCGGCGTCCAAGGGTCGCCGAGCAGCTCAAGGCTGCACAGAGCGCGCAGCTCGAAGTGAGCGGCGCGCGGCGTCCATTGGGGCGCCTAGCAGCTCGAGGCTGCAAAGGGCGCGCTGCTCGGAGTAAGCTGCGCACGGCGTCCAAGGGTCGCCGAGCAGCTCAAAGTGAGCGGCGCGCGGCGTCCAAGGGGTCGCCGAGCAGCTGGAGGCTGCAGAAGGCGCGTGGCTCGAAGTGAGCGGCGCGCGGCGTCCAAGAGTCGTCAAGAAGCTCGAGGCTGCACAGAGCGCGCGGCTCGAAGTGAGCGGCGCACGGCGTCCAAGGGTCGCCGAGCAGCTTGAGGCTGCAAAAGAAGGCGCGGCTCGAAGTAAGCGTCGCGCGCCGTCCAAGGGTCGCCCAGCAGCTCGAGGCTGCACAGAGCGCGCGGCTCGAAGCGAGCGGCGCGCGGCGTTCAAGGGGGGGCCGAGCAGCCCGAGGCTGTAAAGGGCGCGCGGCTCGAAGTGAGCGGCGCGCGGCGTCCAAAGGTCGCCGTGCAGCTCGAGGCTGCAAAGGGCGCGCGGCTCGAAGTAAGAGGCGCGCGGCGTCCAAGGGGGCGCCGAGCAGCGCGAGCCAGCAAAGGACGCGCGGCTTGAAATAAGCGGCGCGCGGCGTCTAAGGGTCGCCGAGCAGCTCAAAGCTGCAAAGAGCGCGCGACGCGCGGCTCGAAGGGAGCGGTGCGCGGCGTCCAAGGGGCGCCGAGCAGCTCCAGGCAGCTAAGGGCGCGCGGCTTGAAGTGAGCGGCGCGCGGCGTTGGAGAGATTGCCGAGCAGCTTGAGGCTGCAAAGGTTGCTCGGCATGAAGTGAGCGGCGCGCGGCGTCCAAAGGTCGCCGAGCAGCTCGACGGCAAAGAGCGCGTGGCTTGAAGTGAGCGACGCGCGGCGTCCAAGGGGTCGCCGAGCAGCTGGAAGCTGCAAAAGGTGCGCGGCTCGAAGTGAGCGGCGCGCGGCGTCCAAGGGTCACCCGGCAGCTCAAGACTGCACAGAGCGCGCGGCTCGAAGTCAGCGGCGCACGGCATTCAAGGTTCGCCGAGCAGCTTGTGGCTGCAAAGGGCGCACGGCTCGAAGGAAGCGGCACGCGGCGTCCAAGGGTCGCTGAGAAGCTCGAGGCTGCAAAGGGCGCCCCCGGCTCGAAGTGAGCGGCGCGCGGCGTCCAAGGGGGCGCTGAGCAGCCCGAGGCTGTAAAGGGCTCGCGGCTCGAAGTGAGCGGCGTGCGGCATCCAAAGGTCGCCATGCAGCTCGAGAATGCAAAGGTCGCGCAGCTCGAAGTGAGTGGCGCGCGGCGTCTAAGGGGGCGCCGAGCAGCGCGAGACGGCAAAGGACGCGCGGCTCGAAATAAGCGGCGCGCGGCGTCTAAGGGTCGCCGAGCAGCTGGAAGCTGCAAAGGGCGCGCGGCTCGAAGTGAGCGGCGCGCGGCGTCCAATGGTCGCCGAGCAGCTCGAGGCGGCAAAGGGCGCGCGGCTTGAAGTGAGCGGCGCGCGGCGTCAGAGAGGTCGCCGAGCAGCTATAGGCTTCAAAGGTTGCTCGGCTTGAAGTGAGCGGCGCGCGGCGTCCAAGGGTCGCCTAGAAGCTCGACTGGCAAGGGCGCGCGGCTTGAAGTGAGCGGCGCGCGGCGTCCAAGGGGTCGCCGAGCAGCTGGAAGCTGCAAAGGGCGAGCGGCTCAAAGTAAGCGGCGCGCAGCGTCCAAGGTGTCGCCGAGCAGCTGCAGGCTGCAAAATGCGCGCGGCTTGAAGTGAGAGGCGCGCGGCTTCCAAGAGTCGCCAAGAAGCTCGAGGCTGCACAGAGCGCGCGGCTCAAAGTAAGCGGCGCGCGGCGTCCATGGGTCGCCGAACAGCTCGAGGCTGCAAAGGGCGCGCGGCTCGTAGTAAGCGGCGCGCGGCGTCCAAGGGTCATCGAGCAGCTATAAGCTGCACAGAGCGCGCGGCTCGAAGTGAGCGGCGCGTGGCGTCCAACGGGGCGCCGAGCAGCTCGATGCTGTAAAGGGCGCGCTGCTCGAAGTGAGCGGCGCGCGGCGTCCAAAGGTCGTTGTGCAGCTCGAGGCTGCAAAGGGCGCGCGACTCAAAGTGAGCGGCGCTCGGCGTCCAAGGGGACGCCGAGCAGCGCGAGGCGGCAAAGGACGCGCGGCTTGAAATAAGCGGCGCGGCGTCTAAGGGTCGCCAAGCAGCTCGAGGCTTTAAAGAGCACGCGGCTCGAATTGAGCGGCGCGCGGGCTCCGAGAGGTCGCCGAACAGCTGGAGGCAGCAAAGGGTGCTCGATTCAAAGTGAGCGTCACGCGGCGTCCAAGGGGTTGCCGAGCAGCTGGGAGCTGCAAAGGGCACGCGGCTCGAAGTGAGCGGCGCGTGGCGTCCAAGGGGTCGCCGAGCAGCTGGAAGCTGCAGAAGGCGCGCGGCTCGAAGTGAGCGGCGCGCGGCGTCCAAGGGGTCGCCGAGCAGCTGGAAGCTGCAAAGGGCGCGCGGCTCGAAGGGAGCGGCGCGCGGCGTCCAAGGGTCGCCGAGCAGCTCGAGGAAGCACAGAGCGCGCGGCTCGAAGTGAGCGGCGCGCGGCGTTAGGGTTAAGGGTCAACCCCTTAACCCACACGCCTGTTGGTTAGTGCTCAGAGCATTCGAAGTCGCCATAGGCACTCGCAAGAACGAGGTCACAGAGGCCTGCGACGGAGACAAATTTATCCGGCGTGACAACTTTTGCTGGATGGACCAGAGCGCCGAGCATCTGCCATCCTGCGCCGCCACTACGGCCTCGCGAAGCAACGGCAGCCTTCTCAAATGCCACTGCGCTCCGTCCAAGTAAGACCGGACTGACAGTGTATGGGGGGCCACAAAACAGTATTTCCGCTACGATGACACGAAACCGCTCAACTTAAGCCTGGCGCTGGCGGCAGTGGGGGGAGGCCTTCCCGTGTACGGGAGACCGCGCCGCGTGGGCGACGAACGACCTTACAAATGCGCAGCCGCAGCACGGGACCTCCACACTTTGCTAGTGTGCGCCATTGGCGAGAGGGACGCCGACAGGCGCACCTTCTTCTCATGGCGGGCTACGTTTGCTTCAGCTCTCTTCGCTGCGTGCAAAAACGGGGACCAGTCAGTCACGGACGCGGTCATCCAAACGCTCGCTCGCTGGAAGACGGAAGGAGGCCATCAAGCGCTACGCGCACATGCGACCGGAGAACTACGCCGATTTTGTAGACATTGCGTTCAGAACGGACGCAGGAATCACGCTCCCAGTATGACTCCCAGCCATCGATCCCGGGAACTTCGTCGCCGAGATCTCGGGCACCATCGCTGAAATGGGGGCGCCACCACCGCGCAAAGGCGCGGCACCTCGATGGCGCACTGCCGCAGCTTCGTCCTCTTCTGCAGCCGATGCTCCAGCGTCTCCGCGACAAGCGTCAGTCTCACACGACCTGGGCGAGGCAGGGTTTGCGCTCGACGCCGGCTCGGATCCATGGGATCTCGTTGGGACGTCTTGCAGCGTGCTGAACGAGATCTGGGGGTGTTCACATCGGTGGATTCACCCCCTGCACGGTCGTGGGCTTCCTCGGCTATTTTAAGTTCGCGGATGGCAGCAAGAAGCCCGCCTACGTCGTCTGCGATGACGCGGCCGGCTTCCGCTATCCCATTTCCGCTGCCTACCTCGCGAAGACAATTTGCGACGCAGGCCACCAAGAAATGCGTCAGCAAACTCCCGGCGCCACGCGCAGTGGCGCGGCGCGTTTAGCACGATTATGAAACTCATGCAGCGCGTCCACTCCCTTTCGGCGCAGATACCGGTGGCTTTGCCAAACCCCTGCTGGTTGCGACCCGAGACACGCGTCGATTGGGCAGACGCCGACACATGTTTACTACACTTTGTCGGCTTGGACACCCCCCTCGAGTGCACCTACGGCAGGCGATTGGCCTTGGGCCTGCCTAGGGTTGCACGGGGGCGGCCGCCGCTCCAGAGTTGCCTGCGGCTGACCGCGCCCAACCCTCGGGTTGGGTGCGGCAGACGCTAAGAGGCACCGAGCAGCGGCGCGCCCCCACCATTTCAGGGGAATCTCCGACCATGTTTATCTATATCTCTGTAACACACTCGCATTGGCAGGCCAAGCTAGTCGTAATCGGATTTGCCCCGGCAAGTAAGTTACGTATAGCGAAGGACAAGACGATGAAACGCAAAACGGCTCTCTGCCAAAGGGCAGAAGAAAAACACGGACTTCTAAGATTATAATCTTCTTCAGCTGCTAATTTCACCAGCGATCTTTTTGCGTTCATTGAGCCGGCAGCCAGAGGCTGCCGCATCTTCGACCCTCACCCTTCGCCGCTCCTGTGTGTGTCACTGGTGCACTGTGTGTCCTGTGAGTGTTGTGAGGCAGGGCCTTGGGCCTGCCTAGGATTGCACCGGGGCGGCCGCCGCTCCAGAGTTGCCTGCGGCTGACCGCGCCCAACCCTCGGGTTGGGTGCGGCAGACGTTAAGAGGCACCGAGCAGCAGCGCGCCCCTACCATTTCAGGAAAGTATCCGACCATGTTTATATATCTCTGTAACACACTCGCATTGGCGGGCCGAGCTATAAGTGTCGATCGAACCCCAGAGTGCCTAAAAAGGCATATATCTTCTCTCCATAAGCGAGATTCGATGGATATATATGTACAAGTATATCCTCTCTCCGTAAAAACGATATCCAATGGATATTGGACAGTATGCCTATTGCCAGGTCCCTGTCGGGCAGACCCGAGTCCCTTCAGCGGAACAGATCCCTACTAGAGGTTCCCATGACTAGGGCTCCACGGGTTGCTGGCAGCACTCGTATGACACTGCGAGTCGAAATCTTTGCCGCATACGAGAGCTCAGGCGTCCCGCCCGTGTGCCCCTCGCGGGTATATCTTCTTTCTAGAGACGCAAACTTCCTCTCTGATGGAAGGTATTGGACAGCAAACCTATCGCAGGTCCCTGTCTAAACAGATCGTAATCCCTTCAGCGGCCACCTCTCAAGGTTCCCGGGGTAACGTCTCTGTTCGGCAGACCCTAATCTCTTCAGCGGCCACCTCTCAAGGTTCGCGAGATTAGTGGCTCTGCCGTGGTTGGCAAAAACGCCACAACCACCCAGCGGGATTTCGAATAGCATTTCCTCTCTACCGCTCTGCTGCTTTGCGCGCGCGCCTCGCATCGCATCGCGCGCACGCACGCGCACCACGCGCGCGCACGTTTACTCTGTTGCGCACGCGTGCGCCCCAGCATCGCGCGCACGCACGCGCACCACGCGCGCGCACGCTTGCTCCCAGACGGCATAGCTCGCGTGCCGCGCTTAGAGTCATCGCGCTCCCGTTCTTGTTTTGTTCTTAGGTGCCTCGTCACCCTTTTACCTCACTGTCTACACGAGTCTACTACACCGCGCAACGGCCAGGGTGGGACTCCACCTCGCGTGGATCTCTCTCCTCGACCTGCAGTAGTGGATTTGAGATGTTTTTCCCTACAACTTGTTCTCCCTTTACGGGAGCAGTGCGTTAGCTAGGCGTACACTTTTAGAGTTATAAAGTTCTAGATTGTGTGTCTAGCAGCACCGGCTCTCGGAGAGTGTAGGGCTGGGAGCGTCGCTTTCCATGCTCATTGGGCTGGGTGCATGCATGGCGGAGCTCATTTATTGAGCTTCTCGCCCATAGGCAGTTACTTATTAACTTAGAACGAGGACGTCCAGTTACATAAACGTAACTTAGAACTTTAGGAATCGCGATTCGAAATCATCGAAATTAGGAGGATCTAATCTTGATCCGTCCAGTTTTGCAGAGGATCAGCAACAGCAATCTTAGCATCTTTTGCGGTCCTGCTCGAGTGCAGGTCGCTCTCTTTTGAGACCCACCCACCCAGCCAAGAGGTCTCTTTCTTTTTTTAGATTTTTTTTATAGATGTTATGTGTGATGTCCACGGACCAGAGCACACGCGGATCCTCCGTGTCGTGCCTGACTCCACCACCTGTACACTGTACAGTACACACTGCCAGTGTACAACTATGCGTGTTGTATCACAGAGTACGGTGTGTGTATCATAAGGTCAAGTGGCGACACGACAACAGGGACCAGAGTCTCCACCCCGCGTGGATCTCTACCTTCGTTGCAGTCGCCCACAACCCTTACTGATGTGTTACTTAGGTGTGGTGTCGTGGTATGCGCACAACTCGTGATATCTTGGATCTTGGCTTTGAAACCGGGCCGGGTTCAAAATGGTACTTAAGGGAAATGTGCGAGAACGCGCGCGATCTGTTGGGGCACTGGTCTAAGAGAGCTGGGTTAGGGTGCGATCACCTGCCCTGGCCCGCGCAAGCGCACCGGTCCGAACGAGAAATGGCCTTAAAGTGCTGAAAACTGGCCGTGGAGGCCCCTCACAGCGTCAGCCGAGGAGCAGCATCGTGCCCAGAAGCAGCAGCGGCGTGTGGCAGTTGCGGCGCAACAACCATCGCCGGCCGCATCAAATCCGGCATGGGCCCCGATCGTGACGAGCGGACTGAGCATGGAGCGCGGCCGCCTGACCTTCGGCGGCGTTTCCATTTCGCCCATTCTGGCCGCGGCGCGCGCTTCGAAATTTTAAACTGTTGCGCTGTACACTTATGCGGGGGGATAGTGGAGTAAAACCTAATGTGTAAAACAGCCCTAAAACAAAACTAAAACAAAACTCCGAGCCGATTTCATTAAAAAAAATGCCGTGAAGTAGGTCGTGTGAAGTATGTCGGCATCGCCGAAAAGGCCTCGGACGGCACTGGATGGGCCCATGCGGGAGCGCACGGCGCTCCAGGAGCGTTCTGAGTGGCTCGACACTCGTGCCATATCATGTGTCGACAGACCTGACCAGTGTTGCACGCGCCAGGGCTCGTGCGCAGCTCCGGCGAGACGGCTCACCAGCTCGTCCATCACCATCCCGCCAGCTTCCACGACCCGGAATCGATGCAGCGATGCGTGCTGCCCGTTCAGCCGACGGTAGCGCGTTCCCTAGGTGTGTATGTAGGTGCCCGCCACGAAGATGAGGGTGCCCTCGACGCCTCGCGCCGCGGGCTTGGCCTCAAATGTCCAGCATTGCTGCTGCGGCGGCACCGGCAACAAAACTGACCATGGAGCCGGGACATGATGCGCGGGCTAGAAAATCAATGCGCAGCGTGTCGACATACATACAAAGAAACCTTATTTCACCTTTCTTGGCTCGATCCGAGCAAATTGAAAATCGCCGACTTTGGCTCCACTGGGTCCCCGACCGCCCTACACATGGGGTTGAGGGGTAAGATCAACTCGGCGCGTTGCGATCTCGATGTTTCTGGACTCAGCGTGGCCGATATAATGAGGTAGACTGTGCAGACTGTGCTCAGATTTTTCCTATTGTGAAATCTGGGCACGTGACCCCTAGGGTTAAGGGGTTAACCCGAATCTCCCCCCTGCGAGCTAAAAAAAAACTGTTTAAGGGTAAACATGATAAACTTAACGCGTTATAAAAAAACTCCAGTTCGGCTGATCGATGGCTTCAGCCGATGGGTAGCTTTGGAGCTTTCGCGGCCCGGGCTTCACTGGCAGGTTGGCGCCCAAGCCCGACCAGCCGGCGAGCTGCCGCACATGGCGGACTTGTCACAGGCCGTCGCGGTTCACAAAGTAACGTTTTTGGAGCTATTTTCAACACAGTGTTGCAATCTAACCCCCAATTCCGTTTTAATTCGATATTTTGTTCCTCTGGTCGCGGAGCGCCTCTATCAGCGTGCACAGCTCTTGCAAATCATGTTACACATGTACCCTGCGAGTCTCAAGGCACGACTCGCGCGCGATTCCGCTCCCATACACCAATTGCAACGTGTATTTCGCTCCCATCAACGGCAACTTTGCGAAAGGGTCATCGAGGCGGTGAGCGCTGCGCGCGTGTTGTCTTGCGGTGTCTGTCGTCGAGTCAGGTAGTAGTTCAAGTTTGGGGCGCGTCTACGCGGTGTCAACGCGCCCAGAACGCTAAGACCAGGTCGTTGCGTGGCTCGGCGTCCACCGATGAGGGCGCCAATGCCCTGGGCGACACCAATGAAGGTCGATGCACAGCTCCTTCGACGAGGGGTGTTGCCGCAAGCTTACACGAGGTCGCTGGGCACGCGAGGCATCGCCACGTCGCACGCCTGATGCAAGCTGGCCCAGTCTCGCCGGTGGATTCGAACGAAAATTGACAACAATTTCTTTACGTTTTCACATGAAGGACAATTTTGGGGATTCTAATTTTAAAAATTAAAGAATGGAATAATATATAGTAATAATAACACACAGCCTAACGACTCACACTTCGAGCACATGATGAGTGTACCACTACAAAACACCAAGCTCCCCCCACAACATAGCAGCCGAGGGGCCCTTAACATCACAGCCGCTCAGCCGTCCGAGGCGGACGACTCAGTCAGACCCCCGCCCCACACAAAACACACACACACCGCGCACTGCACTCATTCAGAAGCGGCGCGCCCACCTTGCCCGCCACATCCCCGCGCTGCCTGTGCCGCTCCTCCATCCTGACCTGGATCAGCGCCTCTCGCTTCTGACCGTCCTCCAGTGGCATAACCTTCGACCTCGCGGTCGCGCGCCTCCCTCTCACCAGGCC
>Ga0209390_10007184_pt1 | contig 14416 bp, 10 predicted proteins | sample BON01_FD_187212 | JGI IMG/M metagenome (GOLD analysis project Ga0209390, IMG submission 187212) | Freshwater microbial communities from Lake Bonney liftoff mats and glacier meltwater in Antarctica - BON-01 (SPAdes) (version 2) | ecosystem: Environmental > Aquatic > Freshwater > Ice > Glacier... | reverse complement strand
AAGACGCAAACCTCCGGCAGCGCGCCGCAGGGCGTCGCCGACGTGATCATCGAAGCGTTTACGACAAAGAAGCCGAAGGACCATTACCTGACAGGCTCAAAGGCCCACCTGCTGGCCGCTACAGCGCGCCTTCCCGACGCCGCCCAAGACGCTTTGCACCGCAAAGGGTTTGGTCTGCCAAAGCCGGGGTCGAAGAGCGAGTGAGCTGGGCGGGCTTCCGGTCGACGCGGGCGTTGTGTCCGCTCAGTCCACCATCGCCCGCATCCAGACCGGCATCACTAGGTCGCAGCGCCGGCAGATGATTAGCTCGCTGTCGACATCGACGAAGCGCAGCTCAGGATCGCTTGCGTGGGGGGTGTCGCTGGTGTCGCTGGCTTGCGGCGGGCGCCGGCTGATTCGGTGAAGACGGTCGCGCAGGCGGCGGAGCATCAGGCGGCGCTGTTCACGCTTTTCGGAGGGCTCGGGGCCGCCGTCGCTCATCAGCGGGCCGCGCATCTCGCTGAAGCTGCGGCCGCAGCTTGGGCATTGGTATTCGTTGAGCGAGGCCATTGCGGTGTCGTCCACTGCGCGGCCCTACGCGGCCCGCGCGGCGGCCGCCTTTGCTCGTGCGGCAGCCTCGCCGCTAAGGAACGTCACCGTCGTCTTGTCTTCGTCGTCCGGGCGCTGAACCTTCGTGAACCGCGGGTTCGCCTCTAGCCGCTTCTCTAGTTCGTCGATGGCAATCCTGCCCGACGAACCCTCGTCGGCTGGGCCAGCGCTGTTATCAAAGTTCTTATCCGTCCGTTCCGTCATCGCACTGCTTGGGTCGCAGTGGGTGGGGGGAAACTGACGGTTTCAGTCTCGGTACTGCGCCCAGTGGGTCTTCAGCCACTTGAGCCCATCTGGCTTGATCGGCGGGTGAGCGGTCTGCCCGGTGAGTCGAGCGTAGTCGGGATGAGCGGAGATTTCCGGCACTAGGTCGATCTTGCCGCTGCTGGGATTGACAGCGATCAGGCCTAGGTCAAAGAGCCGGTGAATGTCTCGTCTGAGCATCCATCCCCCATCTGAATGGTGCTCACCTGAGGCCGCGTAGCTGTATAAATGTGCCGCATCAAGTAGACATTCGGGGCACGGCCCACTGATTGCACAAACCGGGCCTTGTATTTGTAGAAGTTTCGCGCGGAAGGCAGCTTGGCCGATGCGTGCACGCGCGGTCACCCTCTTGTGACCACCAATCATCGAGTCGCCGTGTAGGTCGTGCTGGTCACTCAAGAGACTCAGGGTTGGAGTGGTTTCCTTTTCCTCAACGGCTTTTACAAAATTTCCGAACGTCAGAGGCCGGATGCTTAGCTGTGACTTCGGGCTTACGCACAGTTGACGAAGCTCAGCTCCGGTCAGTACACCGGGCAGGTCAATCCAATGAGCGCCATGGTCGGACGTGTACGTTGTTACTGTCTCGCTGTGTTCACGAGCAACGTCAAACTCGTAGTTGCAACCGTGACATCGGTATAGCGGGCTTTTGGACTTGCGGCGCTTGATATTTGATCGGTGACAGCTTGGGCATGAATAGCGGACTTTCTCGCCAGATTCGACCGCGATGCCATCAATCACTGACACGCCGACAAGCACGTGCTTGTCCCAGACGACGAGCGCGTCGCCGGGGGCAACCGAAGCGTGGTTAGGGACTGTGTTGTCCCATCGGTAGCTAGTGCTCGGTTGATCCGCGTAACCCGCATTGCCGGCGTGTTGGCGGTCTTCGCCGACTGCCAATGCAAGCCAAGCTTTCTTCGAAAAACTGCGTGCAGTTTGAGTCATGCACACATCTTGCCGGGTTGATCAGTCTGGTGCGCGCCTCGCGTCCGAAACGGGGCGACGCACTGATCGGGCGTCCGCCCTCGCTGGCAGTATCGAACCGTGCCAGCATCACTCCTCAAAGTCCCGCAGCGCCCCGAGGGATTCCGCTTCATCGACCTTTTCGCAGGGATCGGCGGTATGCGACGCGGCTTTGAGGCGATCGGCGGTCAGTGCGTCTTCACGTCGGAGTGGGATGAGAAGGCGCAGCAGACCTACCGCGCTAACTTCGGCGACGAGATTATCGCTGGCGACATCCGCGATGAAGCGGTCGGCGCGATCCCCGAGCACGACGTGCTGCTGGCTGGCTTTCCCTGCCAGCCGTTCTCGCTGGCGGGGGTTTCGAAGAAGAACTCGCTCGGCCGCGCCCACGGCTTTGATTGCGAAACCCAAGGCACGCTCTTCTTTGAGATCGAACGGATCCTCGAGGCGCACCGGCCTGCCGCATTTCTGCTTGAGAACGTAAAGAACCTGCGTGGTCATGACCGCGGCAAGACGTTCGAAGTGATTGAGCACGTCCTGAAGGAGCGACTCGGCTATCAGCTGCAGTGGCGTGTGATCGACGCGAAGTCATTCCTGCCGCAGCACCGCGAGCGGATCTTCCTCGCCGGCTTTCGCGACGGCAACGACTTTGATTTCAGCGCGCTGGACCTGCCAGATGTTGCGCAAGGCCCACGGCTTAGCTCAATCCTTCATCCCGAGGATGGATCAGAGACGGCCGAAGCGCCTTTCACTGAAGAGCCTGATGCGGCGGTCGCCGCCAAGTACACGCTCACGCCGCGGCTATGGGAGTACCTGCAGGAGTACGCGGCGAAGCACAAAGCGCTTGGTAATGGCTTTGGCTTTGGCCTCGTAACGCCCGATGACACGGCGCGCACACTCTCCGCCCGCTACCACAAGGACGGATCGGAGATCCTGATCCGCCAGGCTCGCCGACGCCCGCGGCGCCTAACGCCGCGAGAGTGCTCACGGCTAATGGGCTTTGACCAGCCCGGCCGTGCGGACTGGAAGATCCCCGTCTCCGACACACAGGCCTACCGTCAGTTCGGCAACGCCGCAGCGCCACCGGTCGTCGAGGCCGTCGCCCGTTACATGCGGCCCTGGATTGAAGCCGCGGTGACAAAGAAGATCAGGATCAGCAGGGGCAGTGAAGCAAAGCAGCCGGCTTTATCGTTGTTCTGAGCAGCCGGAGTGAATGCGCATTATTGGCACGGCTTCGCGCCGAGGATCGGACACCGGGTCAGGGGCGGGGTGTCGGTGAGTAAGAAATAGGCGCGCGCCGGCGACCTCACGTACTTAACAGCTTGCCAAGCCGGTTGCAGATGAGCTGGATATTACTGGAAGACTACGTTCAACGGCCACTCAAAAGCAGTCCTCAAGGGCTTCTCCCGAAGCTCAGGTAATTGCTGCGGCGCTTGGCTTGGCTGCTCACCAGCACGAGACTGGCGCTGAAGAGGTGGTTCGACGGCTCGATATGTGGGCCTTGAAGGACGGTCCAGGGCCGGTCGTTGAGATCACACGACTCCCAGCATTGCCTAACGATCACCGCCACGGCCCCGATCAGCTTGCGTGGGCCCGCGTGCTGGAGAAAATCCTGCCGCTTAATGGGAGCTCGCACATGACACGGAAGTATGTGCTTCGTCGCCGAGTGTTGGGATTGCAGCCAGACACGCTTGCTGAGGTCGGACGCGCTCTAGGCTTGAGTCGCGAGAGGGTAAGGCAGATCGAGGGGGCGCTGCGTAGAGTCGTAGACGACGAGCTTAGGAAAGTCAGCGCGGTACCTCTCCGGCAACTTGCCGCAAGCGCCAGCACGAGCTTAGGCGATGTCACAAACTCTCACGAGGTGGAGGCGGCGCTAACGGTAGCTGCGAGCGGCGAGATTGACGTCTACTTGGCAGAGCGCATGGAAGCCGGGGCATCGCGGGAGGGCGCGATCGACCCGTGGGCAGAGGAGTTGGATATTCGGCACGGGCTATTACGGCTGTTACTTGGCCGTTTTCATACTGTCGGTCACCTGTTGGTTCGTCCTCGGGTGTTCGAAGTACTAAACGAGGCACGGGCGGTAATTGCGCGCGCAGGCGATGGGGAGTTAATCGAAACGGTTGAGATTGACGCATTGCTTGACGGGGCGGGCGTTAGCGCTGAAGATGCTGGCCTACTTCGCGCTCAGATCGCCCTCCGAAGACTGGGCACGGCGTACGCCAACTGGAATGTTGCGATGCAACATAAAGCCGTGGCCGTTCTTTCCGAGCTTGGTAGGCCGATGACGTTTGAAGAACTTCACGAAGCGGCAGGCTTCGAGCTCAACCCGAGTTCGCTTGCGAACGCGATAAGCATCGACGAGCGAGTCCGGCGACTAGGGAAGGACCGCTTCGGACTCGCAACTTGGGAGGGAGAGGAGTATTCGGGTATACGTACTGAACTCGAGCAGGCAATCTCACGCGCTGGTGGCGTGGTCAACATCGAAACGCTGGCATCTGAGTTCGTGGATATGTTTGGCGTCTCGAGGCATTCGGTGATGACGTACGCTAATCATCGAGATTTCGTTATAGAGGACCGAATGATAAGGCTTAGAACAGCTGGTGACTCCGACATCGGCGCCGTCCCACAACCAATCGAACGGGCTCCGGGGACCTCGCGCATAAACGGAGTGTGGCACTTGGCGGTAGGTGTTGATAACGACATATTGAGGGGGTCCGGCAGCACCCTGCGCACTGCCGTTGCCCATGAGCTTGGCCTCGAGCCTGACCTCACTCTGGGTCTCGACTATGGTTGCGGCGTGGTGACCCTAACTTGGAGCGGAACGCAGCCAGCAATCGGGTCGTTGCGTCGTGTTGCGGAATCACTAGGCTGCGCTGAAGGGGACAAACTCTTCCTCCCTCTGACGGGGGTCGAGCCGCGCGAGGCCTTCGTAGTACGGAGGGAGATGCTCAACGGCCACTCCGGTCTTGTACGGCTGCAGCTGGAGCTCGGCCTGCAGCCCGAAAAAGGCGATGATGGACATAAGGCAATCCTCCGCGCGCTCGGCCTGCCACCAGGCTCCACGCTTAATGCAGCTGCTGACAGGCTGCGCGATCGCGGTGACCACATACTCGCCGGGCTGCTTCCGAAGGAATACTTGTGATTAAGGCTGCAGCGAGCGCGCATGGCGAGGAAGTACCACCGGATCCAGCGGCCCTGATTCAGTCGATGCGGGCACTGGGTTACTCGCTTCCGACGGCCATCGCAGATCTGATCGATAACAGCATTAGTGCCAGCGCGACTGAGGTGGAGGTCAGTTTCGACTGGGCGGGCCCGCAGTCAAGTATCTCGGTCTCCGACGATGGGGTAGGCATGGACGAGGGAGCGCTTAGACAAGCGATGCGGGTGGGAAGCAAGAACCCTTCGGATGAACGCGCAGCGGATGACCTTGGGCGCTTTGGGCTCGGACTCAAAAGCGCTGGGTGGTCACAGGCTCGGAGCTTGTCGGTCATCACGAAGGCCGCGGGTGGAGCGACGGTAGCCCGCCGTTGGGATCTAGACCACGTTACTCGCGAGCAGAAGTGGCTGCTTCTCGAAACACTCACTGGGTTTGGCGAAGCAGTTTGGGACCGCGTTGACGAGAAGAGCCATGGGACCGTTGTTCTGCTGGAGGATGCTGATCGGTTAGTCGGCCTAGCGCCAGCAGCTGATGAAGCTGCGCACATTAGGTTTCTTGAACTAGCGCGGGCGACGGAAGCTCACCTTGGGAAGGTATTTCACAGGTTCCTTTCCGGTCATAGGGCAATAGAGATCAAGCTAAACGGGGCGGCCGTCGAGCCGTGGGACCCTTTCCTCGAAAATCATCCTGCTACCCAACGCATGGAAACTGAGGTTTTCACAGTCGATACTGACGTCGGGAAAGCAAGGGTTGAAGTCACGCCGTTCGTGCTTCCTCACGTAAGCAAACTCAACTCGAAGGAGCACAAGGGAGCAGGTGGGGATGCTGGCTGGAACAGTCAGCAGGGTTTTTATGTCTACCGAGGGAAGCGTCTAATCGTCGATGGCGGTTGGTTAGGACTCAAGAGCATGAAGCAGGAAGAACACCTCAAGCTCGCTCGAGTGCGTATCGACTTAGATAATCGGCAGGATGAGCTTTGGCAGCTAGACGTCCGAAAGGCGAGCGCAAGCATCCCTGGCGTTCTCCGTGACGAGCTCCGCCGCATTGCTGAAGTTGCGCGGAGGTCAGCTAGGGAGGCCTATGCCTTCCGTGGTAAGACAATCGCGAGAGACAGTAAACGGGATAGCACGCTGAATTTCGTCTGGCAGACAAAGGCTATTCGAGGTGGCGGGCGCAAGTTCACGATCAACCGAAGCCACCCGGTTGTCTCGGTCGCTATTAACGCTGATGAACCGGCCCGCGCAGGCGCTGTCGAAGCAGTAGTCCGCCTCGCGGAAGAGAACATCCCGGTGGACGCCATCATCCTCGAGGCCCGCGAAGCACCCGACCGGCGCCGAGCAGATCCGTACGAAGGCAAGTCCAGCGAAGTTAAGGATCTCCTCGAACGTACTATCGAGAAGATGGAGGGCCCGGGGGCTAGTCGTACCGCCTGCCTGAAGGCGCTCGCAGTAGTTGAACCATTTATCTTCCATCCTGAAATCGTCGCCGCCGTTAAGGAGGAGATTGATGCTGAGAAGTGATGAACCGCTTGAAAAGGCACGGAATATCGCGATCACCATCTTGTCGGATTATCGGGCGCCAACAGCGCAGGACCTAGCTACCGCAGTTGATGCCGCGATCGCTGCGAGCGAGTCAATGGGAGATGAAATCGATCGCGATCTGCTGTTGCGGCGTGTAGAGGAGGAGGTGAGTGTATTCGTTGCCGCCGGAAGTGTTCTGGAGGACGCAGACGCTAACCACGAACCCTGGCTTGACGCTCGTCGGGCCGGGATCGAATGGGCTTTCTGGGAGGCATATAGAGACTGGCTTCGGAAGACAATTCCGCCCGACGTCGTCCGAGGGCTCGACAATTTTACTGATGACATCCTCTCGCGACTGGAGGACCCCGAGCGCGCCGGGGCGTGGGACCGCAGGGGAATGGTCGTTGGCCAAGTTCAGTCGGGCAAAACCTCTAACTACACCGGCCTTATCTGTAAAGCAGCTGACGCTGGGTATAATTTTGTGGTAATTCTCGCCGGGGTCCATAACAGCTTGCGCAGCCAAACTCAGCAGCGTATAGACGAAGGCTTTCTGGGGCTTGACTCGCGGACATCGGCCGCGTTTGACAACACCAACCGCTCGATCGGGGTTGCTTCAGGCGGTCGCGACCACCCTCCGGTCTTCACTCTCACCTCGAGTGACGAGAGAGGGGATTTTTCGCGGCAGGTTGCGGGGCGTATAGCTGGGCGATTAGGCTCGAACCCCGTAATTCTCGTGGTGAAGAAGAACAAGACAGTGTTGGAGAATCTGATCGCGTGGATTACGAGCACGAATGGAGAGACTGACCCAAATGGTGGGCGCAGCGTCGTGCGCAAGTTCCCGCTCCTTTTAATCGACGACGAAGCGGACCATGCAAGTGTAAACACGAAAAAGATCGAGATCGAGCTTGACGAGGATGGCGCGGTCGTCGCGGAGTCAGACCCGACTGCAATTAACCAGTTGATTAGGAAGTTGCTCAGTTCGTTCGAGAAGTCAGCAATGGTGTCTTACACAGCGACGCCATTCGCGAACATCTTCATTCACGAGGAAGAGAAGAGCGAGCAGTACGGCGAGGATCTATTCCCACGGTCGTTCATCCTACGAATTCCGCCACCATCGAACTACGTTGGCCCTGCTGAGGTTTTCGGTGTACCGCCTCGCTACGACCGCGCTGATCGGCCTGGGTTGCCTGTCCTGAGGACAGTTAGCGACGCAGAGGATTGGTTACCTACTGGCCACCGCAAGACTGCCGTTCTAGGCCCGCTGCCCGATTCGCTGAGGGAGGCGCTCAGAGCATTCATTTTGGTCTGTGCTGCAAGGGCGGCGCGCGGCGATGTAAATGTCCACAACAGCATGCTCATCCACGTTACCCGGTTTGTTGATGTCCAAGAACGCGTCGATGAACAGGTCGCCTCAGAGTTGGATGCGCTCAAGGAGCGGCTGCGTTACGGAGATGGCGCCGCCGCAAGGCTCCTCGATGAACTGGAGCAGCTGTGGATCGATGACTTCCAGCCGACGTGTGAGGACTTCCCCGAAAGCCACAGAGAAGTGCCCGTTACATGGGACGAAGTCGCCGCACAGCTTCCCGCTGCGTCGGCGCGCATCCAAGTTGTCCGAATTAACGGATCGGCCGGAGATTCACTGACTTACAGCGATCACTCGGACGGTGCTTCCGTTATCGCCATCGGGGGCGACAAGCTTAGTCGTGGGCTAACCCTCGAGGGTCTCTCCGTTAGCTACTACCTCAGGGCGTCAAAGATGTACGACACGCTAATGCAGATGGGCCGCTGGTTCGGTTACCGGCGCGGGTACAACGACCTCATGAGGCTATACACAACGGCCGAGCTCCAGATGTGGTACCAGGACATCACTGTCGCTAATGAAGAACTCCACGGCAAATTCGACGAGATGGCGGCCTCCCGTTCAAATCCTCGTGACTTCGCGCTCTACGTTCGGCAGAGCCCCGCAGGCTTATTGGTAACTGCGCGAGGTAAGATGCGTAGCGGGATCAATATGCAGCTTAGCTATTCGGGAGATATCAGCGAGACTGTTTCGTTCCGGAAGGATGCCAGTGAGCAGGATGAGAACCTGAATGCGGCTGAGAGGTTCTTAACGGAGGAGGCTGCTCACTTCGCCGGCGGTCGCGGTGCAGGTAACTTTGTTTGGAACGGTGTTAGCGGTGGGGACGTCGCGGCGCTGCTCGAGACGGTTAAGACTAGTGAGACTGCGACGAAGGCGAATTCGGCCCTCTTGGCGAAGTACATTCGGAGCCGTCTGGAGGCTGACGAGCTTACCGATTGGACTGTCGCTGTGATTAACAACACGCAGTCGGCGACGACAGTACCGTTTGCTGGTCGTCGGGTGGGTTTGACCCTCCGTAAGGAGAATATCACTGGCCATCCATCGGTTTTCTCGATTCAGAGGTTCGTAAACCCGGCGGACGAGCTCCTTGACCTGACGAAGGATGAACAGTCAGCGGCGCTGGCACTAACGATCGACGCTTGGGAAGATGCAGGCCGAAAGGGGGCTCCGCGTGCTAAGGCCCGGCCGAAAATACCGAGTGGTGAATACGTCCGGAAGGTGCGGCCCGCGACCCGCGGGTTGCTGACGTTCTATCTCTTGGAGCCGCCTAGGGGTCTCGACGAACTTGAACGCGGGCTCCTTGGTTTCTTCGTCAGCTTCCCCGAAAGCCCTGGGGCTCCAACGATTAATATCGTCATGCCAAAGCGCTACTGGGATAGCGAGATCACATGACCATATCCTCCGAATGGGACGAACTCGAGACCAAGCTGCCCGAAGGCAAGCATGGTCGAATGGTCAAGCGGATACGAGCTGATTCCTCGGTCGATCTTTTTATCTGGGCGCAGACACGAGAACCCAAGCGGGGGTTTGACCTTAGGGTTCCAACCCGCGACGCCGACTTTGAGCTGCCGCAAGGAACGGCTGGGGTCGTCATGAATCGTTCTCGTGAAGATGACGGATCTGCAACGCTCTCTCTTGAGCTCTCTGACGCGACTGCTGATGCGCTTTTCGCGATCATTTGCGCAGATATTGCGGACGCTGTGGCACGGTGCGAGGCGACAGATGAAGCCGCTGCTCTGTTCGTGAATCGTTTCGTTAGGTGGGTCCGGTTGCTCCAGCGGGTTCCGAGAGGACTGAGCAGGAGCCGTCAGATGGGTCTATTCGCGGAGCTTTGGGTCCTACGCGAGATCTATATCCCGGCCGTCCAGCCCGATCAAGCAGTTGGGGCTTGGATTGGCCCCGACCGAGCGGTGCGTGATTTTGAGCATGCAGGCTGTGCAATTGAGGTCAAGGCCAATGCCACCAACCAACCGCAGCTTGTGAAGATCAACGGCGAGCGACAACTCGATGACACGCAGCTCGATGACCTCCACTTAGTCCATCTCTCGCTGGAGTTACTACCTAGTGGTAGCGAGACACTGCCGCAGATGGTTGAGTCGCTGCGTTCGGTGGTGTGCAGTCTCCCAGTTGAAACAGTTTTCGGGGACCTCTTGCTTGAAGCTGGCTACTCGGACCATCATGAAGAGCTGTATGTCGACGTTGGATACGCGCTTCGCGCCCTTTCGGTTTTCAAAGTCAGGGAAGGGTTCCCTCGCATTATCGAGAGTGATCTTGCGGACGGGATCGGTGATGTTAAGTACAAACTTGCGGTTGATGCTTGCAGGCAGTTCCAAGTTGAGCGTAATTCGCTCAGTACGCTTTTAGTGGCGGCCCATGGTTAAGAAAACAGACAAGCAACTTGCACGGTTCCTTGAGGAACTTCATCAATCGATTCTGATTGAAGCGGACGTCGAGGGTTCTGAACAGTTAAGGCCCGAGGTATTCACAAGGCACGCCATCGACACGCTAATTGAGGCTGGTGAGATTGAAGACGCGGCGCCTTGTGATCATCGTGCTCGCGGAGTCGAGGTACATGGATATGGAATCGATGATGAGGACACACTCAACCTGATCTGTTCCATCTATTCAGGCGACCACGACCTTCACGCCGTCACGCCCAGTGACATCACAAAAGCCTTCAAACGGCTCATTACCTTCTGGGAGCGAGCGTCCGAGAAGCCTTATCACGAGCAGCTCGAGGAGTCTTCTGATGCCTATGACATGGCCTTTCATGTCCATAGCATGGCGAAGGCTATACGTAGGCTTAACTTGTTTGTGATTACTGACGGAACGACGAGCGCTCCGCGCGTCGAGGTGGACGATTCGGCGGGAATTGTCGTACGTCGATCGGTGTGGGACGTTGAGAGGCTTTTTGAACTTGAGTCCTCTGGTCAACCTCGGGAGCCAATCGACATTGATCTCGCGGAGCGTTTCGGAGAGTCATTGCCATGCTTGAGCGCGGTGGCTGATACCGGAGGTTACGAGGCGATCCTAGCCATCGTGCCAGGCTCTTGGCTGGCGGAGATTTATGACGAATTTGGTGCCCGACTGTTAGAGCTCAACGTTCGCTCGTTCCTGCAGGCAACAGGGAAGGTAAACCGAGGCATCCGCGACACTCTCCGTGACGAGCCGGGACGATTCTTGGCCTACAACAACGGCATCTCGGCGACGGCGTCGGCGATCGAATTCGCAGAGACGAAAGCCGGCGGCAGGGCCATCGCCCGCATAAGAGACCTTCAGATAGTCAATGGCGGCCAGACAACAGCCTCAATCCATCGAGCGTTCGTCGGAAAAGTAGACCTCTCCGAGGTCTCCGTGCAAGCAAAGCTGACAGTTGTGCCGGCGGAGCGGTTGGATGAGATCGTTCCACTGATCTCCCGTTTCGCCAACAGTCAGAACAAGGTGACTGAGGCGGATCTGAGTTCCAACGACCCGTTCCACGTGGCTGTAGAGGAGTTGTCGCGAACGGTATGGACCCCGACCCCTGAGGATGGGCTACGTGCAACGCGATGGTTTTATGAGCGGGCACGTGGCCAATACCGCGATGCGGTCGCTCAAGAGGCCACGCCTGCAAAGAAGAAAGCTTGGAAGCTAGCTCACCCACCGAATCAGAAGTTCACGAAGACGGATCTTGCCAAGTACGCAAACGCTTGGGATCTAAGGCCGCACGATGTCTCGAGGGGCGCTCAGAAGAACTTCACGATTTTTATGGCCGAGCTCAAGCGGAGCGGCGTGACGGCGACTGAAGAGTATTTCAAACGTCTCGTCGCTAAAGCGATCGTCTGGAAGAAAACCGAAAGGCTGATTCACGACCAAAATTATGGCGGTTACAGGGCAAACCTCGTCGCATACTCCGTTGCCAAACTCTCGCACGCAACTACGCAGCGAGTTGATCTAGACAGGATCTGGGCGGAGCAAGGGCTCGACGCTGCGCATGAACAGGCAATTGTGGACCTCTCCCGGATCGCTTGGAGCGTGCTAGTTGATCAGGCACCAGCCGGGGCAAACGTTACAGAATGGGCGAAGCGCGAAAAATGCTGGGAGGTGATGCGCTCAGAGAAGTGGGAGATACCGGAAGGCGTGGTGGTCACACTGAAGGTTCTAGGTCGCCAAGCGACGGCTGCGGGGGCTGGCGGTCCGGCCGAGGTAACGGACGACCCCGCAGTTGCCGAGTGCTTGCGTGTAGGCGCGGATGGGTGGATGGCACTGTCCAACTGGGCGAAGCAGAGCGGCAACCTGCAGGGGTGGCAGCGTAAGCTTTCGTATGATGTAGGAGTCCGCATTAGTCGTGGACGCCCACCGAGCATCAAGCAGGCCGCTCAAGGCAAGAAGATCCTCGCTGAGGCGCAGCGTCTCGGGTTCACGCCCTGAATCGGCTCGCCCCTGAGTTATAGCGGGCATTTTGCTCGTTGGACAAACTGTTGAAGCTCTAAGCGTATTGGCGGCTTCCGTCGAGCTGCGCCGCGCTCGGATTAGTCCGTCGCTGGCGGCCAACTCGGGAAGGCGCGCCGCCATCGAAGCACGCGGTCGTTAGTGCTTCGTTCCAAAAGGAGTGGTTCGTTGGCCTTTAAGCGTCCTTACTTTCAGCCGCCCCCCACAGCCCCCACAACCACCAAATGATGCTTCGCTCTTGAGTAGCCCACATAGATTTCTTGGCTGGCGTGCTCGTGCGTGATGTGGTCTAGCTCGCAGACGATTACGACCGCTGACTCGAGGCCCTTGAACGACTTGATTGATGAAAAGTGGACTTTGTCCGCGGCATTTGTCGGGATGCGCTCGTAGCCATACTTTCCGGGGTTATTGGCAACCGCTGACTTGCTGCCACCGTTGGCGAAGATCGTGTGCTGCGAGAGGACGGTGATGTCGCTGGCGTGCAGCCCTTGGTTGTCGATCAGGTCCTCGATAGCTGCGGCTACCGCTGCAGCTTGGTCGGGCGCGCCCGGCAGGAACTCGACTGGCCGGCCGGGCGGGCCCGGCGACTCGGTCGGGAACTTACCTTCGTACTGCTCGCGAACGAGAGCGTGGATCGTCTGCGTATTGCGGCAGTTGTCGGCCAAGAAGAATGGTGTAAAGCCCGGTGGCACTTCGAGCCGGTCTTCGTAGACGCGCTGATTGTCGTCCATGAAAAGCCAGATCTTGCCGTCATCTTTCACCGCCGACTCCAGTACCTCAAACCAGTAAGGCTTCATGTCCTGCGCCTCGTCGACGATCAGAACGTCGTAGCTGCGGCCGAGCTTCTCGAGCGCTGCGAAGAGAAGGTCGGGCATCGTTACTTCGAAGTGAAGCTGCTTGTCAGCTTGTTCCTTCGGCTCGGCTGGCAGATCGAGGCCAGCCTCCTCCGCTAAGTCGCGGCAGAGGCCATGGAAGTGCTTGACAACGACCTTCTCGCCCAGTCCACGCTTAGCTAGGTCGATCGAGAGCGCGTAGTTGAAGCAGATGAACAGCACGTCCATGCCTTCATCGGCCATCTCCTTGGCGATGTCGCGCGCGATCATTGTTTTACCACTTCCAGCGCAGCCTTCTACTGTTGCCCGCGGCGTCTGCGGCAGGCCGCGCAGAATCTTCTTCTGGGCTTCAGTGAGCCTCATAATTACGAGCTCGTTGCGGGCGATCTCGTCGGCTAGAGTTGGCGTTAGATCATGAGTGGGGGCGAGTAGGCGGTGAATCTTTTCGACTCCTTCCGCGCCGAGCGGATCAGTCTTGTCGCGCGCGGCCAGCTCGGCTTCGACCGCCGCGATCAGGTTGCCGCCTAGATCACTGAGCACCTGCACTGAGTCGATGATCATCGCGCGCGGCAGGTCGGGCGCGAGCGCGATGTCGTCAATTTTGGTCTCAGTGAAGATCAGTACCGGCGTCACGCGCTGCTTGGCTTGGGGCACGCCAAGCTTGTCTTTGAGGTACCGCTTCACGTTCATCTCGTGGTCGCGCGCTTGGCGGCCTGGGTCGCGGCAATCCTTCCAGCCGCTCGCATCCGGAGCCTGCCAGCGGCCATCCTTGCAGCGGAGAGTGCCCTTAACTTCAACTGCCACTATTCCGTGCTGGGGGTGCGTGAGAACAAAGTCAATCTCGGCGAGCTTCTTGCCTTTATCGTCGTCAGGGAAGACGAGCCCGCGCGAGTAGTAGGCGTTCCAGGAATCATCCAGCTGGCGCTCTAACGCCTTAAACACTTCCCTCTCGGGCTTCGACGCGCCGTCAACGCGGCTCAGCTCCTGCGGAAACATGTGCGCCATTCGTGGCTAGGGCTCTCGAAACGTGGTCGGCGCGTATGCATCAGCAGTGGTCCGCATCCGTGTAGCATAAACTGAATCCGTAGAGGTGAAGCGTTTAATACGTGTAATTACTAACTAACCCCCCGCAGCCAGCACAACACAGCCCAAGTCGCCGCCAAATCCTCCTGGTTATAAGCACAGATGTCGGCCACGATCTCGTCGCGGCGCGCCATGTCCTCGGTTTCGACCGCTTCGATGTAGGCGGCGATTGAGTCGTCGCCTTTTGTTACCTCCTCGGCGCTGCGGCTGAAGCCGGTTA
>Ga0209390_10007181_pt1 | contig 14419 bp, 21 predicted proteins | sample BON01_FD_187212 | JGI IMG/M metagenome (GOLD analysis project Ga0209390, IMG submission 187212) | Freshwater microbial communities from Lake Bonney liftoff mats and glacier meltwater in Antarctica - BON-01 (SPAdes) (version 2) | ecosystem: Environmental > Aquatic > Freshwater > Ice > Glacier... | reverse complement strand
CAAAAAAGAAAAGAAGAAGATGTGAGCAAACCACTGATATCTCAAATCTAAAATAGATTTGAGCGCATAGACCCTCAATCAAGGGTACTAAACTACTTTTTATAGTAATAAAAGCAATCATCATCATTGAGAAAGTGTCAAACAACAAACCCTTTGTCAAATCAAACCTTTTGAGATACAAGTCGCACAACACCATTTCAATTCCAAAACAGTTTATAAGAAACTACATACAACAGGGGAATGCCTCACCCAAAGCCTACAGATTTGGATATGACCAATGTTTGAAAGGACACGTCAGCACGTGGCTCGACGCTGTGACGACACCGTTGATAAGAAGCGAGTGAATTCTTGTGTACTAAAACACCTCTTTTTGGAGGGAGTGGAGGAACCAAAAATATCGCCAAAAAAACCCCGGAAATGCACTCTCCGCCGCGCTACTAATGTCATGTTTTCAAAATTTCGCGGCTACGCCGCAAAAAAAAACCGCGCTTCGCGCGGTTTTAATTCATTAATTAATTCGAATTAATTCGGGGCCAAACATTCTGAGGAGTTGTTTTCTTCACTGGGAGGCAAAGGGCCCGAATCATGTGCTTATATTTGTCCATAGAAGAAAGCGTGCACGGAAACGTACACACGTATTATGTAAGGTTCAATAAACTATCCACAAACAAAATCGAACACACATTCACAGAGACCAGCAATGTGAATCGATTGAAACTCTTGATCTCCATCTGGAAGGAATCACTGTTGCAACTCAGAATCTTGGGCCTCTCACGCGATATGCAAGGCCACACAGGAAAAGAGGCAAGTATTCCGAGTGAGTCAACATATGTCATGTATCACCTGCAAATATGTTTCAGTGCGTATGAATGTGCATGCGCATAATGGGGTACTAGTATTTCCTAGAGTGTCATATCAAATTATGAGTCTGTATGATCATGGTGAGTAATCAAGAGTGTCTTTCTGCACGCCATGCGCATCAACGCATGCAAATGTTCTGTTATCAGGTCATCAGTACAGAATATCTTTGGGCAGCGAAAAAATAGGAAGATCATAGTACCTCTTTTTCATGGGCTTCTCGCTGGACAAGCTGTTAGAATACTTTTCCTCAGCCGCTTGTTTGCGCTGGAAGTGGACAAGGGAAACAATGTAGAGAAGGGGTACGCATACAGACATATCAAATAGCGTGCTATTACGCCTTGCAGACGCTACCAACAACTTTTTTCTTTAATTTAAGAGTGTTTATTAAGGAGTAACCTCAGCAAGAGGAGTAAGAAACATTAAAATCGAAAGACAACAGGAACATGCTCTATACGTCACGGTGCAATTTACCTTCGTGAACTGTGCCTCCAGGCCTGCTTCTGTTTTGTGTTTTTTGAGGGCCGCCTTCTTCACGTCGGTCAGCAGCATGACTTTCATCTGAGCCTTAGTTGAAATCGTTGCCGTCTGCACGTTGAATGGATGTACGCGCATGTCACAAAATTGGACGCAATGTCAACATGATTCGATGTTTTCCAAGCCTGAGTGTCAGTACGGGGCCTAGTGCTCCAATTTTGTTCTGACACTGAGTGCGAGCGCCTGGCAAGTGCACGCAATCGAGCAGCACTACGTGCCCTGGTGCAGGTCGTCGCTTGTAGAAACGCGAAGCCTTAGAAAGGGTAGTGAAGCAGGACAAACAGCTGAGAAATGTTGCACGGCGCTAGAAAAGAACTGCTGCACGGTGCTGGAATCAGCATGAGATTACGCAGGCGCATCATCCTCTTGAGGAGGAAGTTTCCGTAGGAGAGGAAACCCGGCAAGATTCGAACGACACAAACTCTGAGGGATAGAAAAGTGTATTATAAGACAACCACAAATAGGGGAAAAAGATGATTATGATAGTGAAAACTCCTGGAACTCAGATGGGCTCCCCAGCAGCAGCAGAAGAAGAAGGAGGAGAGGCGATGGGAGGTGGGAGGGAGGAGAGTGGAGAGAGTAGTGAAGATCGGAACGTAATCCCAATGCGATGGGACTGTGGTAAAAAAGCCCTTCTAAGCAGTGTTTACCTTACAGGATCCCATCGCATTTTCCCATCGCAATGACCCTCTTCACAAATTGCGATGGGACCGCAACGCTTCAAAGGTCAGGTCCCTCTCCAAGAACATGAAATTTTCTCGAAGAACACCTCGTGCATGAACATTTTTCAAAACATGCTATTTCTTGACATGCTAAAACATGCTATTTCTGAGTGTTGCTTTTATTACTTCGCAAGAAATAGCATGTATTGAAGGGACATGCCCCGCAGGGCCACCGGAAGCTTGAATCTTGCGGCGTTAGCCGCATTTTTTTTTGAGAAGCGCTAGCGCATCTGAGAGCATGTTTGCGTGATTTTTCCAAAAGAATTCCAGATCATTCAGAGTTTGGAAAACCAGCCCTCCGTGAGTGACTCATGATGAAAGTTTTAGACCCTCCCCTCTTTGTTAGGATATATTTTACCAGCCCTCAACACAAAAACATATATATGATACACGGGATGAGGGAGTCCAAAAAAGTCGGGCCTGAGTGGGGTGCGGGGTGGGCGTTATCACTAGCAGCTAGGAAGCACAGGGGGTGTAAAAGCACATAAACACTGCCATGAGGAGGATTTATGCAACCGATAACGGTTCGATCTTTATAGGCTGTGTGACCTTGAAGGAATAAAGTTGTCGTAAAACGCAATAGCTTGGCATGCCTTGCGGCTGTCAGGTGTGTGTGTGTTGTGTCCATTGATAACCCATGGTTGCTGGATCTCGGCATCCATTAGGTTTGAGCCTGCGGGAATGGAGCCCTCTGCAGCCATTTTGCTATCGCGGCGTTGCACAATACGAGCGTGAACGTACTCAGACGTTGCACGCTACAAGCGTGGACGCATTCCCACGTCACACGATAACAGCGTAGACACATCCACACGTCACGCCATAGCAGCGTGGACGCATTCGCACGTGACGCGCAAGGTCGCCGACGCATTCGCACGTCACGCCCTGGCAACGTAGACGCATTCGCAAGTCACGCACAAGACCCATCGTACGTCGCGCCGTAGCAGCGCAGACGCACACAATCGCATATGTCGCACACTTTGAGAGGTGGACGTATTGAACGCAAAGCCCGAGAGGGCAGCGCAGCAACGCACATTTTTTCCCCGCTAACATTTTTTTCCCCGCTAGCGCAGCAACGCACATTTTTTCCCCGCTAACAAAACAAAATCAGCTACTGTGAATCATGACCACCAAGAATCAAAACAAAATCAGCTACTGTGAATCATGACCACCAAGAAAGCGTGGGAAGCATCCGTTGCCAGGCAACGGATGCTTCCCATGCTGTCTTAGTGGTCTAATGCACTCTTGTCGAGCCCATCCAGGAGTGGATGGGCTCTTGTCGAGCCCATCCGGGAGTGAATTGCCGAAAGCTGTGAGAGAGTGGCGCAAGTCCGCGGCGCAAGCCACTGCCACTGCAACCAAAGGGCAGTGGGTCATGAAGTTCATTAAATCGCCCAAGCGCCCGAAGAATTCGTCGACCGCCATCACTCTTACTGCCAACGATAGTTCCGACTCAAAGAGAATCGACATTCTCGCAGAATTTGAAATTACGGTGAATACACGTGCAACTGTCGTATGCAGAGCAATGAAATGCAAAGCGCCCATTCACGCTGAAGCATGGGACGAAGTGGTCAAGGATGATACAAAGGTGGAGGCTGCATTCGACCAGCTCTTGATTTGCATGATTGAAATTAACTACCAGATGACAAGATCCACTGCCAACGCCGCGTTAGCGCATCACGCCATTGCTGAAGCAAAGTATGATGATGATCCTAGAAATCTGTTTGGTGGTATCGCCATGTACTTCTTGCTCACATCCACTGCTGAAAAACACGTGCAGAGAAGAGTGGACGCTATGCTTGAGCAGCTTGCCGAGTACGTCGGAAGTGACTGCAAGAGGGCCGTAGACATTAGCGCATATCTGGAGAGAATTCACATTCAGTACCTCGACCTCATCGAGGCCAAAAAACATCTGATTGTGCTTTACTCACGAATTCTGCCGAAATTTCTGAGCAAGCTCAGTGACGGGAGACACGTCGGCTCAGATCGTCTGGACTGCGCTGAATGGCAGCAGATTGGCATCAAGGAAGCAGAGTGGCAAGTTCTGCGTGACGAAGACGCGAGCAAAATGACTTGGGATGATGTCATATATGGTTGCTAGGTCGAGGTAGGTACCTCGACTTAGCAACCACATATAAGAATGTCGTAACGCACCGCACACGTACGTATCTATGGTGGTGATCCCACTGGACCTGCCGGCAGGAAGGTGCAGTTACCGGTGGGCGTGGGGCTTGGAGCAATGGACATGGAGGCGCGAGAGGATGGAGATGACGAGCATGCTTACGGTCTCGCAGCGTATCAATCCACTTTTGGTAAACCTGCAACAGTCAAGGACTACACAGAGCTCGGCATGGCAAACATCTTCCAGGTTCAGCGCGCACCACCTTTAATGGTGTTCAAAAGGATGAGGCCGCTAGCAAGGAACGGGTGCTCCTAACAACTCTTGCCGTGATTACAAGCCGGAGCCCGAGCGCAAGAAACGCCCATACATGCCCAAGTGGCGGTGCGGAAAATGCGGAGATGAAAATTTCTACTATGAATTGACTAACTTTCACAACACTACAATCAGAGACGCGTTTACAAAATGCAAGCATCCCAAAAAGGCATCTCATGCGGTTAACGTAGGTAAGCCTCGTGTCGTCACTGAGCCACACTTGAGCGCAGCAGTCATTGGGAAACAAATCGAGGAGCGAGTAGCGAGCGGTGTGCAGAATTCGCTAGACGTGCAGAAAGCCTCCGACGGGTCTGTCATGGCAGGCTTCACACAGGCTGACTACTCGGGCAATGTCTTCAGCCTAGGACTTGGTGGTATTGTCGCAGATTCAATCAGCTCTCTCGAAGATGATGAGTCTTGCATCCCCGATGAATGTGAGGCTGTTATCGATCAGTTTGGCAACAATGCTGATGCGTATCTGAGGTGAGGCAAAAAAACTAGCGAAGCACTTGTGCACCAGATTGCAATCATGTCATGCATTGTCATTCTCCTCAGTGGCATACATGGATTTGCCTCATCGGTCACTAATCGCTTGTGGTAAGTATGCAGCAGCGTGATAACGTGGATGGCGCCTGCGGCAGGCGGTCGGCACGCAACGACAGCAGGAGTGTGCATCCTGCTCGCATGCTGTGTGCTGTTCACGCAGCTTGCCTTCACGCAGGCACTCAGTCCACATACAATTACTGCCATTGGAGCACAGCATGCTATCGAAAATTGGGACATCGAGTCTTCGCCCGGCAACTCTACTCGATACAGGCGTAAGCGCATAGCGCAGGGTCGTCAGCAGTACTGCTTGCAGGCAGCCACTGGATTTACAAAGGGATAACTCTTTCTTGACTCTAGCGCTAGTACTACATTGATTCGTGATGTGCCGATGCTCGTCAATATAAGACGCCTGTCTGAACCTAAGATGGTGATGGGTCTCACAGGACCGCAAGCCATCAAGTTCATAGGAGATTTGTGCCTCGAAATGCTCGACACGACAGGAAAGTCGAGCAAGATCGTCGTGAAAGACATCTATTATGATCCGTTTCTGCCATACAATTTGTTCAGCGTGACTGACATTTCACGCACGGGTCATGTAACCACATTTTCAACTGATAGCAACCGAGTGACAGGCCCAGCAGGGGCATTCGAGCTTACCAAAACGTGAGATGTGTATGCACTACCCCCACACATTTCACACACTGCAACACACAGCGTCGTCAGCGGAATGGCACTAGATGCATTTGGGGTATCTAACATGACTGAAGAGGAGCTTATGCATTTACGAATGAATCACAATGTAAATTATGCCAAAATGCAGGTTCTGAGCAAATCAGGAGCTCGGGGTGTTAATCCACAGCTCAAGTGCACCAAGCGCCAATGCAACATTTGTGTGCATGCTAATATCACTCGCCACCTGGAACCTCCCGCCTCGACTGGTCAGACCGCCACGGTCCGAGACATGAGCTTCGATCTCTTTGACATGAGCAAGATCACCACAATAGGAGGCAACAGATACTGCTCGGTGTTTATTGACAATGGGCGATATGCCACAGCCGTTGTGCATGCAACGAAAGATGAGATTCCCGAAATCTTCGATCGTGTGCTTTCTCAGACACCAGATTGTCACAAGCCCACCATCGTCAAATCCGACTGCGCATCTGAATATCACACGCAGCAGCTGCGTAACGTGCTCAAAAAGCACAACGTCCAAGAACAGCTGCATTCCAACGAGCATCAGCAGTTTCAGAATAGACGCGCTGAGAAGCTAGTCGACTCGATCGGCCGCAAAATTCGTGGGATGCTCCTGCATTCGCAGATGCCGCCAGAGTTTGGGGGTGCACCAGTCACGTGGCAGTGGTGCTAGCCACTTACACACCACTAGCCACTTACACACTTCATCGCAGTCTTGTCATGGGATCATCTCGTTATCACAGGTATTACAAGCAGCCCGACCTCTCACTTTCCGTGCTTTCGGATGTGCTGTTGTCGTGCATAGAGGCCGGGACCTCGTGGAGCACACCAAACTTGCACCACGGGCAGAGTGGGGTGTGTATTTGGGTGTCGGCACCAGTCATGGTCGTCGCGCTTTCATTATATACAGTCCCCGGACTTCTCGGGTATATGTCACTGTTGAGGCCTGATTTGATGAGACACTTTCCTTTTAGCACAACCAATCAGAGAGTGTATGGTCAGGATTACACCCCCTCTCTCCAGCTGGAACAGCTGTCCCTCTCCCACCACTAATATTGTTCTTCCCAAGAGCTACTGGCCTAAGGACACAGTGTCATGGACCACACAGTGCATGGATCGTCGTGAGAACAAAAGGGCCAAAGGGAACCACACGTTCAAATGCGTGCTCCTTGAGTTCAAACCCAGGTATGTGGGTGCAATTGGAGGAGCGAGCACCTATGAAGCAGAACTTAGCGCTTGGCATATTCGCAACGCCCTGGAGCAGCAGCACGGAGGTCACAAGACACTTGATGAGATGTTTTGAAGTGAGACCAGGGGCCTACTTGGGCTTGCCACTGATCGTCTTTGCTCAGCTGTGAGGAGCACTGCTGCCAGAATGCCTGGTGGTAAGATAAGAAGGCAGGTAAGCTCTAACACGATGGGCGCTGCTATGATAGACATGATTTGGACTGCTATGGCCTGTGACGAGCACGGCCAGCAGTTTGCAGGAATGCTTCCCGTTCCTCGCAGTTACTATGATATCAAAGGCAGACCTGACGAGCACCTTTGGGCAGAGGCCTGCAACAAGGAGATTAAGAAGCTGTTTGAGATGGGCACGTTCTCTATTGTGGATGAGAGTGACATTCCACCCGCCCACAAGAGTATCAACTGCTGCATGTCATTCAAGATCAAAAAGGATGGCGACGGCAATATCCTGGAGTATTGCGCTCGTTGTAACGTCGACGGTAGGCAGCAGGAGGTAAGATCATATGGCGATAAATTTGCGCCCACGTCAAAGTTCAGCTGCATACGATCAATATATGCCATAGCAGCTCAGGAAGGACTGACACTGTATCAATTCGATATGAAAGGAGCTTTCCTTCTAGCCGAGTGCAAGGAAAGAGTTGATATTAACTTGCCTGGAAAATACAGGCTACCTACAGGCAAGGTGCTGCAGTGCCGACGCCTCATCTATGGGCTGAAGCAAGCTGCTCATGGCTGGAATCAGATGTTTGTGAAATGGCTGCTCGACTACGGCTTTATCAACGTACACAACGATGGAGGGAGTCACGTTTGTCAAGAATATCAACGAAGACGACGGGACCGTATCTAAGATTCTCCTGAGTATTCATGTGGATGATGCAGTGGGTAAACATACTATAGGCCGGCCAAAGGTTAATTAGTTCATTCATGTATGAATTAAAGAAGAAGATTCTGAGCTGTGATTTGTGGAAAAAAAATTACATACTGCATATACAGGACAGAGTACTCATGAGGACTTAGTCAAAAAATCCGGCCCGCGGCGCGTGTTTGATAAGTCTTGCCCGCGGCGCATTTTGTTTCATAAAAAATCTGGCCTGCAGCGCATATTTTGCATGAGAAATCTTCTTCTTAATCATCCGGGGATGCATTTCATTTGCAGTTTTTTATTCTGTCTGCCATCTACCAATACATTAGTGGTGAAAATGATTCGAGCTCCAATACTGAATGATCTCAACGACACAATTTGTACAAAACAGTAATTACGAAAGTGTCAAATAACAAACCCTTTGTCACATCACAACAGAGTCTCCCTCAAAGATATTTATGTGTGGGGTGTCAACTCAACAGTGACCAAGCACTGAGATTACTTTGTTTGAAAGGACACGTCAGAGCGCGTGGCTCGACGCTGTGACGACACCGTTGACAAGAAGCAAGTGAATTCTTGTGCACTAAAACACCTCTCTTTTGGAGGGAGTTGAGCAACCAAAAAAATCGCCAAAAACCCCCGGAAATGCTTTCTCCGACGCGCTACTAATGTCATGTTTTCAAAAATTCGCGGCTGACGCCGCAAAAATCGGAATAAATTCGGGGCCTACGATTCTCAGAAGTTGTTTTCTTCACTGCCACGCCCCCTTGTCACTTGTGGTTTTGTAATCTGGGCCTGCGAAGCCCAATCGAAGGTCCCTGAGCTCGGATCCCACATCTCAGTAGCCTATGATGCAACTCATCCTGTTCATCATGAGGCATCTCCGCCCACTCATGTGCAATAGGAGTTAATTGTTGCAGGATGAATCCCAGTTCGTTGTGGTGGGCGTTTTGGGACAGACACATGTGTGTGCGTGACATACCGCTGACATGACTCATTTTTGTGTGGGGCATGATGTGTCATATGCAAGACATCCTTTGTTCATATGTGCCACATCACTCATTCGTATGTACAGTGGGACATGATGGCTCATATATGGCACATATGCAGTGGGGTATGATGTGTCATATGTGGCACATACTACATATAAAATAGTGTACTCATTCGTATGTGCAGTGGGGCAAACAAACGTACTCTGCGCCAGGAAAATGTAATTGAATTGATTAGCGAACTGATTAATTCAATAAATAAAATTCTTAACTGTTCAATGAATTCATAAATGAATGAATGAATCAATACTGAATTGATTCTATCATATCAACAGGACAGACTACCCACCAGGATTCAAAAAAATATTGCCTGTGGCGCATAAGTTCTTGCCTGTTGTGCACAGAAATCTTGCCTGCAGCCCAAACCCACCCCTTTATACCTAACAAGAAGCTTCATTTCCGGGAATCTACTCGATTTGAACTGAAAGCGTTCGAGAGAAGCGCTTCTCTCGCTCGCAGAGAAGCGGTTCTATTGACAACCCCCCAGAGGACCGTCAGCGTGGTCATGACGGTGGAGATCAAAACAAGAAAAAACAGTCTGCATGCGACGCGAGAACGTGTGAGGTTTCAACTCCACAGTGACCAAGCGCACAGGTTACTTTATTTTCACAAAACAAATCACAGCGCGCGGTGTGGCGCTGTGACAACAACGTCCACAGCCGCACCCGCCGACACCTGAGAGCCAATACCTCTTGCAGAATAAAACGATGCAGTGACTGGTACCACCCTCGTCGATACCGTATACAACGATTTCGTACGGTGACTGCCGACTCCGAATGCTAAGATTCGTACTCGTCGGTTGCTGTGGATTTTAACCGAACCCATATAAGAGAAGCGCTTCTGCTGACATAATTTGAGTCACTCGGCGTTACCGTGACGGTGGAGAGCAAACAACTTGGATAAATCAGAGTCTCCTTCAAAGGTATGTATGTGTTGGGTGTGAACTCAACAGTGACCAAGCACTCAGATTACCGCCGCTGGATAAGAGAGATGCTAAAGTGGTGCGCAATTATCAGCAGCTCACTGGAGCGTGTATGCATCTGACCTGCTTCACCCGTGGGAAATGTAGCTTTGCATTAAATCAATGCGCCAGGTTCATGTCGAATCCAGGTCCTACACATAGAGCTGCTGCCAAGAGGATCCTGCGTTATCTAGCTGGCACCCGATGTCGAGTCATCACCTACAAGCGAGGCGCTATGGATCCTAGTCTGCTGTCGGTTGGGGTGGAGACAGATCCTAATCAGCTCTCGGCCAGCGCGGATGCAGATCACGCTGGAGCTGATGATCGCAGGAATGTCAGCAGATGGGCTATCATGCTCGCTGGAGCAATGATAGCATGGTCGTCGAAGCGTAAGCCAGTGACTGCCATTAGCAGAACGGAGAGCGAATTCTACAGTGTGCCGCAGTGCGCGCTCGATTGCGTGTATCTAATGCACATAATGGAACTTCTGGGATATGAGACTGAGACGGCGCCTACACTCATAGCGCAAGATAACAATGCACGTATCTTTCTCGTGAAAGGAAGTGGTATGTATGCGCGCGCCAAGCATATAAACACTCGCGTCCATCGAGTCAGGGAATTCGCTGCGGGAGACAAGCCTGAGGTAAAACTTTATAAGATCGCAGGTGAGTATCAGCCGGAAGACATCTTCACCAAGAATTTGCCTCGAGTGGCCTTCCAGCGCCATCGTTGCACTATCATGGGCTAGTGAACTGAAGTATATATAACTAGAGTCGATGCGTTCGTATGCTGTACATTGCAATACCATCACGATTATGTTGTATATTCATATTTCACAAGTGAATGTGGTTCTGAATCCCCCCCACTGCGAGGCAGCGGGGATGATGGAATCCAGCGGGAGTTTCCTCTATACCTCTTTGTGGAGGAGAATTCATGCAACCGATAACGGTTCGATGATCTTTATAGGTTGTGACCTTGAAGGAATAAAGTTGTCGTAAAACGCAATAGCTCGGCACGCCTTGCGGCTGTCAGGTGTGTGTGTGTTGTGTACATCGATAACCCATGGTTGCTGGATTTCGGCATCCATTAGGTATTCCAGCAAAATCTCGAAAAATCGAGAACTCAAATCTACATGGATTTGAACTACATAGACCCTCAAGCAAGGGTACTAAGTTACTGTTACAAGTAATAAAAGCAATCATCAATCAAGAGCGCACATTTCCAGTATGTTTGCTGGCCCGTCATCACCATATATGTACATAGGCACGTATACACATGTACATTTATTAATATGTATATATATATATACCAAAATTACATATATGTGTCTCCCTCCCCTGAAGCTATTTTTACTCTCGTCCTTTCTCATGTCCTCCTTCCTCCCCCTTTCTGTTCAGTCCACCCCCCCCTCAGGCTGTTTAGTCCTCCCCAACCTTCCTTCCTTGAAGATGAGGAAGATGCATCAAAATGTAGCAACAACAACGGATTCATTGTTTTCATCAGTAGTGTCATTATAATGAAAGAGATCCGAAAAGATCTTCATGATTTGTTGGAGGAGTTTTCTACGGGAGAGGAACCCCGCGGCAAAATTTGAACGACACGAACTCTGAGACGGGATCAACTTGATTTGAGTTTCGACCATATTTCTTCGTTTGGTTTGTACAGCCTATCCCATCAGCGGTGACATTTTCAAAAGCTTGAAGCAAAGCTCAAAGCAAAAGCTCGTATGCTTTTTTTGCCACGTTCCACTGAAAAGAGACCTACGAGCTTTAGATTAGAGCTTTGCTTCGAGCTTTTGAAAATGTCACTGCAGGTGGAATAGGCTGTACTCCTTCTTCTCTCTGATGAAACACTGTTTATTAATTACAGCGTAGGACAGAATAGCAGTTGTTGTTGTTGTCTTTTTATTAATTTGTGTGGGCAGTCTTCACGTGGGAAAGATCGTGCTGCGAGGCAGGGAAAGCGACTGATAAAGATTGTCGTTCGACATTTAATAATAGCGTGAGGGATGCAGTACGAAGAGGGGCAGCGGAGGATGAGGTAAATAGAGGCTTACAGGTGTGTGTGTTGTGTTGCTTTGTCTTATTGACCCAAGGGTGAGGCAGATTAGAAACGAGGCCTCCAGCTGCCCTGGAATCATCTACAGAACTCATCGCTTTTACCATGTCGCCAGCTCCCCCGGTTCACCCCTCCCCCGTCTTCTTCACGGACACAGAAAACTTGTAGGATGCAGTGCAATTCGAGCAAGGTCATGCCCAGGGCCAATTCGGTATCCTTGGGGAAGTATAGTAAAGTTAGAAGTGCCTCTTGGAGAGAAATGAGCACACTCAAGCGACGATTTGAAAGATAGTGTAAAGGTGATGACATAGAGGACTGCACACACAAGCAACGATATAAGGCATTGTATCAAAGCATGGTTAAGGTCTTGCAACAGAACACTTGGATTGATGACAGAAAATTCTTTAATTCGTGTGTGCAGGCTAGGGCAGAGCACGACAATATCAATTACCCTGCGTATGGCACGTGGACGGCAGATTTCATGTTACGGCAAAATGAAAGCAGAGCGTTCTTAGGGAAGTATCTGAACGACCGGCGCATCTCTTGGAGAAATAAAAGGCGACCAATGATATCAATTGCAGGAATCATTCCGGTAGCCAAATGGCTTGCAAAACTCAAACAGCGATCAAATGTAGGCTGCAGATTATGCAAAAGGGCGCGAGAACAACGCGGTGCAAGCGCTGAAAATTTGTCGGAGGGGACGTATGGGCACATCAACAGTACCTTCTGCGATGGAATGGCGACAACCGTCACGGATACCCACAAGAGAGAGAGATAATGTTGTTTATTGGAAAATAAAAAGGAAGATCAAGAATGATCTCCAATGATACCCACAACATCATTTGGAGACATCGGTATGCCAGCATGCAAGCTGTACAAATACCAGCAAGTAAGCTCAGGTTTGTCAAAACTGATAAAGAGAGTAGTATGAACACGTTGTTGCAGAAGGAAGGGTTTAAGCAGATATGCAGCAGAGAATCGCTAACGGAAAAGCCAGCAGAAATTGGAAAAACGATCTCTGTGAAACAGCACGAAAGGGACTGCCATGATTTGGATCTGACAATGTTTTATGAAAATCGTTTTTGGAAATCGGTGGCCGGATGGCATAGTGATTAGCAAGAATCATCGAACACTATACATCCTAGAGTTTGAAGGGTCATCGGACAGAAATGAGGATATTCTGGGGGTAAAGGAAAATGAGGCTAATGAGCAACACAAAAGCATCATCGAGGCGCTCAAAGCGGCTGCCCCAGATATGGACGTTTGGACAGATTGATCATGTGGCAGGAAGTCGTATTGCAATAGTAGAAGATGATTTCTATAACAAGCTCGAGAGGCTCAGTTATAAGCAGAAAAGAGGGACAAGATTCTGGCGGCACATGTGCAACGCACATGCGAAGCACATGACACAATAATCCGATCCTACTATTAGCAAATACATGGGTCGTCTGGGGCTGACGCGACGACGTCGATGGAGAACCCTGGAGAACAAGTGTATGACTACTATGTATAATCTTTCATCTTTAATCTTTGCATGCTTGACGTTATCATTAGCCAACACACATTGATCTTGTTGTTGTCGCAATACGGGATAGAGTGGCCAAATACGCACACACATTTATACGAAGAAACACACACAAAACAGATAAATTACAAAACCAAAAAAAAACAAAACGGGGTAGGGCGAGAGAAGAAAAAAGAAAAAGGAAAATAGAACACAGAAAAAAAGAAAGAAAGAGAAATGGAAATTTAAAAAAAGAAAGAGGGGGGGGGATGGGTTTATGGGGGTAGAGGAGCATGCGTACACAGGAGGGTAGGACGTCATACCAATAACTCTAGATTGACCTGAATATTTTCAGGGTTTCCTCACCTGCAAAAGGACAAACAACGCAAACAACGCCATTCAGTATGTGAAGCTAGGTAAGAAAGGACCAGAGAGTTCCAAACGCAATTACCACATTTTTTTTCCGAGAGTGATAATAAAAGCAAGCATCATCATCGGCTGACACATCTTGCTTTATCGATGTGCTAGTTGTTGTGTTCGTGTGTGTTTCGTAGTTGTTAGAACAAATACTCGCATATCCTCCTGTACTTTTCCGAAGAAATAAGTGGCGATTTAGGTTTGGTGTGTGTTCAACTTCTTCATGATGCATCCTGCTCAAACGGGGTGTGCAAATACGTATCTCACGTATTTTTTTATACATGCGTGTACATATAGTGAAGTGAAGATTCGTGTATGATGATGATTGCTTTTATTATCACTCCTGGAGAAATAATATAGTAATTGCGTTTGGAACTCTCTCGTCTTTTCTTACCTAGCTTCACATAGTGAGTGGCGTTGTTTGCGTTGTTTGTCCATTTGCAGATGATGAAAAACTGAAAAACATTCATGTCGATCTAGCGTTATTAGTATGAGGTCCTGCCCTCCTCAGTACCCACGCTCCTCTACCCCCATTG
>Ga0209390_10007180_pt1 | contig 14422 bp, 16 predicted proteins | sample BON01_FD_187212 | JGI IMG/M metagenome (GOLD analysis project Ga0209390, IMG submission 187212) | Freshwater microbial communities from Lake Bonney liftoff mats and glacier meltwater in Antarctica - BON-01 (SPAdes) (version 2) | ecosystem: Environmental > Aquatic > Freshwater > Ice > Glacier... | reverse complement strand
ACCTACGGCTTGCCTGTGATTGTCACGAATTGCTCTAACAATTACGGACCCTATCAGTTTCCAGAGAAGCTGATTCCTATGGTTGTCACCAATGCTTTCAGGGGACTGAGGATTCCTGTGTATGGGGCTGGTTCGCAGAGTCGCGACTGGGTTCATGTGGGAGATCATTGCGAGGCATTGGTCTTGGTTGCTGAAAAAGGAAATGTCGGTGAAACCTATCTGATAGGCGGTGAGAATGAATGGCGGAACATCGATCTTGTGGAGTTGTTGTGCGATCTGGTTGGGGAGGTGACGGGTTCAAAAAAGCTTCTAGAACTCATCGAATTCGTTCCTGACAGGCTGGGCCATGATTTCCGCTATGGAGTGGACTCTTCGAAGATCAAGCAGGAGCTTGGCTGGACTCCACGGCGAGATTTTAAAGATGGGCTGCGGGAGACGGTTCTGTGGTATTCCTCGCATCGTGAGTTCTGGGAGGATAAGACAGAGCGATGAAGGTGTTGCAGATTTTGCCCGAATTGAATTCCGGAGGTGTTGAGCGTGGTACGCTGGAAGTGGCTGATTTTCTCGTAAAGGAAGGCCACGAGGCGCTGGTGGTTTCGAATGGTGGCAGGCTGGTGGCAGCGCTAGAGGCATCGGGTGCGCGGCATATCGCGATGCCAGTGCACCGGAAGAGTTTGGTATCGCTCCTGCAGGTAGGTTCTTTCCGGAAACTGCTCGAGAAGGAGAAGCCAGACATCGTCCATATCCGCTCGCGGGTGCCGGGATGGATTACATATCTTGCATGGCGGGGTATGGATCCTGCGACACGGCCGCGACTGGTTAGTACGGTGCACGGCTTTTACTCGGTAAACCGATATTCGGCGATCATGACGAAAGGAGAGCGGGTGATCGCTGTTTCGGAAAGCATCAAAGCATACATCCTGAAGAACTATCCTGAAGTGCCGGAGGATAGGATTACTGTGATCTACCGCGGGATCAGGCCCGAGATGTATCACAAGGGTTTTGTGCCAGCAGCGGATTGGTTGGCGCGCTGGAGAGAGGAGCTGCCGGATCTTGAAGGGAAGATAGTCCTGCTCTTGCCGGGGCGGATCACCCGGCTCAAAGGGCACTCCGATTTCTTCGGTGTGATCCGTGCCATGAAAGAGAAGGGTTTTCCCGTGCATGGCCTTGTTGTCGGCGACACGCATCCGAAGAAACGCGAATATCTTGAGGAGCTCAAGGCCACCGTTTTCTCAGCCGGACTTGATGACGATATTACATTCACGGGTCATCGCAGTGATGTGCGGGAAATTATGGCGGTGAGCGACGTGGTATTGGCGTTGTCGCAGCAGCCCGAATCCTTCGGCAGGACGGTGCTTGAGGCTCTTGCGATAGGAAAACCCGTCATCGGATATGATTGCGGAGGGGTCGGTGAGTTACTGAATCGAGCGTTTCCCGAGGGTAAGGTGCCGTTGGCGGAGCGCGGACATTTGTTGGAAACCACCGAGAGAATCATCTCCGGGGCGTATCAGCCTTGTGTTCCCGAGGGGGTCTTTACGCTCGAATCAATGTGCCAATCTACACTAGGGGTCTACAAAGAGTTGGCCGGTTGAGATGACCGAAAAATTTTCTACCCATCAAGTCATTGACTATGCGATAAGACAATCTGCGTTATGAATCAAATTGCTATCGTAGGACTCGGATATGTCGGTCTGCCCCTCGCCCTCCAGTTCGCCCGTTCCGGTGCGAGGGTTCTTGGTCTGGACATCGACCCGAAGAAGACCGATGCCATCCTGGCTGGGAATAGCTACATCAAGCACGTTTCTGGGACGGATATAGCCACACAAGTGGCCTCCGGGAAACTCGATGCCTCCATAGATTTCTCGCGCGTGGCAGAGGCAGATGCCGTCATCCTCTGCGTCCCGACCCCGCTCAACCATTTCCGCGAACCCGATCTCAGCTACGTGCTGGAGACTGGCAAAACTCTCGCGCCTTTCATCAAAGTCGGTGCGATCATCGTCCTTGAGTCCACCACCTATCCTGGCACCACTGATGGGGAATTGCTCACCGTCTTGGAAGAGGGTTCCGGGAAAAAGGCAGGCGTTGATTTCCACCTTGCCTTCTCCCCCGAGCGCGAAGACCCAGGCAACCCGGATAGCAAGGTCGCTTCCATCCCGAAAGTCGTCGGTGGACTAACCCCCGCATGTCTCGAAAAGGCGATGCAACTCTACGGCATCGCGATCCAGAAGCTCGTGCCGGTCAGCTCCTGCCGCGTCGCCGAGGCAACCAAGCTCTTGGAAAACATTTTCCGCTCTGTGAACATCGCCTTGGTCAACGAACTCAAGATCGTCTATGGCGCGATGGACATCGACATCTGGGAGGTCATCGAGGCGGCGAAAACCAAGCCCTTCGGCTTCATGCCCTTCTATCCCGGCCCGGGTCTGGGCGGCCACTGCATTCCCATCGATCCGTTTTATCTGACTTGGAAAGCGAAGGAATTTGATCAGCACACTCGCTTCATTGAACTTGCCGGAGAGATCAATACGGCGATGCCGGATCATGTGGTAAAGGTCGCTTTCGAAGCGCTCAATGCGGAAAAGAAATCGGTCAACGGCGCGCGGGTTTTACTTCTCGGACTGGCTTACAAAGCGAACGTGGATGACGACCGTGAGTCGCCAAGTTACAAGCTGATCGAGAAGCTTGAAGCGCTGGGTGCGGAGGTGGTTTACCACGACCCATTCGTCCCGGTGATCCCGATGACTCGCGAGCATGCTGAATATGCAGGCAGGAAATCAGTGGCGGAGCTGAGCAATCAATACGATCTGGTTCTTCTTTCTACAGCTCACGATGAGTATCGCGAAACAGATTTCTCTGAATACGGGATTCCGCTGGTTGATACGAGAAACGCGATTCTACCGGAGAATCGCCCAGCCAAGTATTACAAGGCGTAGTCACTGACTCTACTTCAGCGATGATAGTCAAATTTCTAGCCAAGAGCGGGGGCAACGATCCTGTCGATTTCTGGAAAGGATTCATGCCACACGGAGAATCGAGAATCGGTGATGTGGAATTCGTCTTCCGAAAAGATTGTGCGGAATACGATTGGCTGGTCGTTTACGACGATCTCCCATCATCAGATAAGGAACGATTTCCTCATTGGAATGAGACTCTGGCTTGTCCTAGAGAAAAGACTATTTTCATCACGGCAGAGCCATCGACGATCAAAGTTTACGGTAAAAAATTCCTAGAACAGTTCGGCCATGTTCTGACGAGTCAGGAACCTTGGGCAATAGACCATCCACATACGGTTCGTTCTCAGTGCGGTTTAATTTGGTTCTACGGAAAGCCATTCAGCGAAGCCGCTCGGTATTTTCCTGAAGATAAATCTCTAGAGATCTCTACTGTCTGCTCGTCGAAAAAACAAAGGCACACGCTCCACTCACTCCGCTATCACTTTACCGATCATCTTAAAGTGGCGATTCCTGAACTCGAAGTTTTCGGGCATGGGCATCGATTTATTGAATCGAAGGTAGAGGCGCTCGATCCTTTCAAATATCATCTCGCGATCGAGAATCACGTCGCAACGCATCATTGGACGGAGAAGCTCTCGGACACGTTTCTCGGTGGATGCCTGCCCATCTATCACGGTGCTCCAAATATCTTCGATTACTTTCCTGAGGAGAGTCTGATTCAGGTGGATATCCGAGTTGAGGAGCAAACAATTGCGACGATTAAGGAGACTATCGAAAACGGCGAGTATGAGAAAAGGCTTCCAGCGATTCGTGAGGCGAGACGTTTAATTCTAGAGGATTATTCGACATTCCCAATGATTGCTAAGTTAGTGGGTCGTCTTGAGGCTCAAACACAATCTTTCGTTACAGGAGGAAATATTCTGAGTCGGCACTTGTGGAGGAAGCGACATCCATTTGCTGCCGCTTCCTATGTCGCTGAGCGATTTCTTACAGGTAGAAAGGCGCAGCAAGAACGTGTTCGCTATCTCACTAAATTATGAAGTCATTAGGTCGTATACTGATCGTCTTTGCTACACGCGAAAAATTAGACAGTTCAGCTGGTGGAATTCACAAAGCGGTTATCGCGCAGATTGCATCGTTTCATGCGAATAAGATTGAGGTGGTGATGGTTACCGCATCCGAGTCCGCTGCGGAGAAAGCGAGATCGATGGGGGTGGAAGTGTATTGCTCTGATGGATGGCATAATTCGGTCAAGCCGCTGCTCTTTCCTAAATACTGGAAAATTCTCTGGAAGATTCGATCCGCGGGAGTGAATGCGGTAGTCCACCACAATGGTCGGACGTGGGCTTGGGGAGGCCTGTTCTTCTGTTTTATTCCGAACGTGCAGATTTTTCACCGAGAAATCATCCGGCCTTACCGTTTCTTTAGAAAATGGATTGCACTTTCGCCTGCTTACGCTGATGAGCTGCGGAAGACGGAATTACTTGGTGGATGGAGACGAGTCTCTTGGGCTCCCAATTCTCTTTTAGAAGATCCACCGCCTTTGATGAAAACGGAGAGATTAATGGGACGAGATGATTTCGTTATCGGCTACATCGGTCGCTGTGATAGCGGAAAAGGAACGACTTTGTTGATCGAAGCGCTAGCTCAATTACGAGCGAAGGGGCATGCAGTGATTCTTCGTTTCGCAGGAGAAGATCATCCGCCGTCTTTGGCTCTAGCGAAAAAATGGGTTTAGGAAATTGGGTGGAGTTCACTGGCTGGCATAATAATCTTGATGAATTCATTGATCAGATGGACGTCTTGGCGCTTCCCTCGTTGAAGGAATCCTTTGGGCTCGTGATCATTGAAAGCATGTTAAGAGAGAAGCCTGCCGTGGCGACTCGATGCAATGGACCTGCTGCAATTATTCAGGAAGGAGTAAACGGATTTCTCGTCGAGCTCGATGACGCTTCGGCTTTGGCAGAGGGAATTGAGAAAGTCATTAATCATCCGGATCGCGACGCCATGGGAAGAGCCGCGCGAGAACTGGTTATTTCCCGATACTCACCACAGCCCGCTGGAGCCCGCTTGATCGAGGCGCTGAACGAGTTAGGCGCAAAGTTTTCTCACTGACATTTTTTTACCTGCTTGGAGTCAGAAATAGGATTCTCGGCAGAAGGTGGGCAACATTCATTTCCGCGGACACACCAGCAGCCCAAGGATGCGACAATGGCGCCGGTGATTGGCGCACCAATCGTAAGCGTCTTTAATTCGACCACCTTCCCAGAACCGCGGAATCCGTGTATTTGCGCGGGTCATGTCAAAAATATCAGACCCCGCCCCGCCCGACACTTCCTGTACCGACTTCGGTTTTGCCGAGGTCGATTTTCCCCGAGTTCCCCAGCCACGGCTCGTCGTCCGTTTCGCCGATGGGCTGCAGTTGCTGCTGGCCGACTCCAGTGATCTCGATCTCGCGGCAGAACTCATCGCCACCATCCGCCTCATCCAACGACGCCATGAGAAAGGAGCGACACTGTGATCAACTTCGCCAGCGCCGCCCTCAAAGTCTTCCTCGCGGTCAATCCCACCGATATGCGCAAATCATTCAACGGACTCTGCGCCATCGCACACGATCACATCGGCCAGACCCTTGCCCACGAAGCTCTCTTCGTCTTCTGCAACAAACGCCGCAATCGCCTCAAAATCCTCTATTACGATAGAACCGGCCTCTGGGTTGCGGCCAAACGCCTGGAGAAGGGAACCTTCAGTTGGCCGCCTTCCACCACCGGAGAAAGCAAAATCAGCCTCACCCCGGAGGCACTCCAGCTATTGCTCGATGGTGTCGATCTGAAGGGTGCGCGCATGCGTCCGTGGTATGAGCGCGACGACTGAATAAATCTACTAGAAAAATAGTATTTAGAGTCGAAAAAACTCGCCAAAGGCTCCGCTATCGTTAGCATCAAAAGCAAGCGATGACGGAGCCTTCCTCATATCAGGATCTACTCGAAAAGCACTCCCAAGTGCTTCTTCTGCTCGAAGCCGCGCACCAGGAAATCAAGCGTCAGGGCCAAATTATCGAAGCCCTTCAGGCACGTATCTATGGCAGCAGTTCCGAACGCCTCGACCCGCTGCAGGATCAGCTCGCCTTTCCTGGTGAGCTGCTGGGAAAGCCCGAACCTCTCTCCGCAAAAACATCCGCACAGGAGGAGGAGGACGAAAGCGAAAAACAAAAAAGAACCCGCCGCACCAAGGCTGAAACCCGCCCGCGGAACATCCCGGTTATCATCGAAAAAATCATCGAAGCGCAAGAGGTCTCGGCCGATCCCGGCGCGTACCGCCAGATCGGAGAAAGCTACACCGACATACTCGAAGCCCAAGCCGCACATCTTTATTACAAGCGCACCATCGTCAAAAAACACGTCCGCATAGACGACCGCAACGCACCGCCGATTAAGCCGCCAGCTCCCACCCCACCGGTCCCTGGCACCATGTTCGGCCCCTACCTTGCCAGCCTCATCGTCTGTGAAAATTTTTGCGATAGCCTGCCCTATTATCGCCAGAGTCAGCGCATCGAACGGCTCTTCGACTACCAGGTCAGCCGCAGCACCCTCAACACCACCGCATTTAGCGTAGCCAACCTGCTCGCCCCGGTAGTCGGAGCCATCCGCGCCGAGCTTCTCAATTCGGAAGTTTTGCAGATCGATGAATGGAGAGGAACGACATAGACAGGAGCGAACGCGACGTGCCCCGAAGGGGTGTGAGCGGAGGCGAACATCAAACCCCCATCGACTATCTCTCCCCCGGCAAAGGCAGCACCGCCCAAGGCTACCTCTGGGTTTACCGCGCCCCCTCCACAAACACCGTTTACTACGACTGGCAGACCGGGCGCAGTCTGGAATGCCTGCTCGAAGTCCTCGGCTACGATCCGGAAACCGACACCATCACCTACAATGGAAAGCTCCAATGTGACGGCTACAAAGTTTATCAGTCCCTCGCCAAACGGTTCAAGGGCATCAGACTCGCAGGCTGCCTCGCCCATCTCAGGAGGAAATTTTACGACGCCCGCAAAGAACATCCCGAGATCTGCCTGCCCATCCTGCTATGCATCCAGCGAATTTACCGGACTGAGCGTTGGATTAAACAAGGGGGTTCTCCGCCCGGCTGTCGCAAGCTCATCCGCCTCGCCTACATCGGCCCGGAACTAAGGAAACTTTACGAGCAGATCACGAAAGCGGATTATCCCCTCATCCTTCCCAAGAGTAAACTCGGCGAAGCGCTCACCTACGCTTGTAACCAGCGGGAAAAAATCGAAGCCATCCTCACCGACGGTCGCTACGAGTTGGATACCAACCTCGTTGAGAACGCCATCCGCATCACCAAGCTGGGCGCGAAAAACTATTTGTTCTTCGGCAGTGCCGAGGCCGGGAAACAGAACGCCATCCTCTACACCCTGCTGGAGAACTGCAAAATCCACGGCCTCAAGCCCGAGCTCTACCTCAGCGAAACCATCGAAGCGATCAACCGCCTCGACCCCGACCCATCGGCGGAAGAGATCGCCGCCCTGACCCCGGCCCGGATAGCGGCCCAACGAAAAACCGCAGCTGAAGCTGAAGTAGAACAAGAAGCCGCATAGACTCCACCGTCCGCCATCTTCGCACGCCACACCTAAAATCCAACGAGGACAATTTTAGGACGCTTACCAACAATGTAGATCCAAAGATGTTCGAAATTGAAGCTGGCTAGTGCTGGACCGATGGAGCGCGCCGGATTCATTGAAGCTCCGGTGATGGGACCTGCGAACATTGCTTCCAGTCCGACTACAGAACCCACGACAATTCCTGCGGTGATTCCCCGCTCTTTGGCTCCAGTGGATACGCTGAGAATCACGAACATAAGGATCGCGGTGAGAATGAATTCGAAGACTAAGGCTTGAGACGTGGCAAAGGCTGGCAAGGTTGCTCCAAGTGTCTCGTGTCCGGGAAATAAGAATTTGAGTGTGAAACTCGCAGTGATGGCACCGACAAACTGAGCGCCAATGTAGGGGAGAACTTGGTTACCTGGAAATCGACGAGCAATGAAGAAGCCAATTGTGACTGCTGGATTGAGGTGAGCACCGGAGACGTCACCGAGTGTGTAGATCATTGTTAGAACGATTAAACCGAAAGTTAGGGCGATGCCGACGTGAGTCAGTGCGCCGCCCGAGACATCGTTCGTGATAATCGCGCCTGTCCCGGCAAAGACGAGACAGAAGGTTCCAAAGACTTCGGCGAAGAGCTTTTTCACGACTCGAAGCTAACACCCAACTGCGATGTGTCATTCGCGAATCTTCATATATCGGCGGGGTTTTCGTGCATGAGAATTCTACGCGGTTAAGTAGGGATTCAGGATTGAAGTTTCCTTTCTGATAACCCTAGATCAAATGAGTCATGTCCGATGTTTCCTTAGGCTCTCTCGCTGCAGCACTTCCAGATGGGAGTGGAGTTTGTGTGATTAATCTAGATGAGAGGAACGATCGATGGGAGGAATTTCAAAAACGGATCTCTCCTCATTTTGCAGGAGTGCCGATTATTCGAGTTTCGGCAACAAGGGGAGTAGATCTCCCCGGCTATGGCGAGCGGCCTCTATTCCGTGGCAAAAAGCGGGATAAAACTTGGGGAGCGCGAGGAGGATGTGTGCTTTCGCATCGTGATGCACTCATCGCTGGCAAGGAGAATGGGTGGACGCATGTGCTGGTTTTAGAAGACGATGTCTGCCTTTCCGCACCAGAAGATACTGACTTTGCAGTTGGCTTAAAGAAGCAGCTAGAACAGATGAATCCAGAAGTCTGTTATTTTGGATTCACAGACCCAGTTCAGCCATTCCGGAAGGAAGTAGAATTGGGTTCTGGGCGAGCGATTCACAGAGTGTATGGCTGTAACACTGGTCATGCTTATCTTGTCAGCCAGAGCGCAATCGAGGCGATTCTTCCCCGCTTACCGAGTGCAGAGGGTATTTGGAAATGGCTTACGCGACACCGTGCTGTTGATCGCTTCTATTACCGGAATTTGTCACCTGAGCTGGTCGTTACAGCCATTTCTCCTCCGCTGATCAATCAGATGGAAGGCTACTCAGATATCATGGGGAAACAGGTTTCCGTGAGTGAGGCTGGCCACGTGACAGAAGTCCCAGAAGATACGCAACTCAAAGGCAGCTACTCTGCTGCACTGAAGCAGCAGGCAGCAAAATTTAGGCGAGAAGGAATTTACGATACCGTGAGAGGCTGGTTAAAATACGTGCGCGGTTTTTAGAAAACGAAACGATGAAAGTTTTGATTACAGGAGGGTCTGGTTTTATAGGCACCTCGTTGACTAAATTCCTTCTGGAGAACACAGCACACGAGATTGTGAATGTGGATTGTCTTACTTACGCAGGAAACTTTAGTGAGTCGCGTGAGTTTCAGAAGTCATCTAGATACAAGTTCGAGAAACTGGATGTTCGGGCACGGGTCGGTTTGAGGCAGGTTTTTCAGAAGCATCAGCCAGATTCGATTATTCATTTAGCAGCAGAAAGTCATGTGGATCGATCAATCGCCAAGCCAGATAATTTTGTTGAAACGAATATCCTCGGAACCTTTACGCTATTGGAGGTTTTCAGAGATTACTGGGAAAAACTGCCTTTAGAAAAAAAGGATAACTTTCGATTAGTGCATGTTTCTACAGATGAAGTTTACGGGGATTTAGATCCAGAAGATATACCGACAAAGGAAGGTGCGGTCTATCGCCCTAGTTCTCCGTATTCGGCTTCTAAAGCTGCTGCAGATCAGTTGGTTCGAGCATGGGGACGAACTTATTCACTGCCTGTAATCGTCACGCATTCATCGAATAATTATGGGCCATATCAGTTTCCAGAGAAATTGATACCGAAGGTGATTCTCAATGCGATATCTGGACAAGCGATTCCTATCTATGGAAGTGGGCGCCAAATCCGTGATTGGATTTTTGTGGAAGATCACTTGCGTGGACTTTGTGCAGTTTTAGAGCGGGGGATCGCAGGAGAGAATTACCATATCGGCGCAAGGAACGAGCGCACCAATCTTGCGGTTGTGACGATGATTTGTGATCTATTGGAAAACTTCGCTCCGAATAGAAAGATTGAAGACTTGGAGTTCTATCGAGATCTGATTCGACTGGTCGACGATCGTCCGGGGCATGATTTCAGGTATTCGATCGATGTGGAAAAAATCGAGAAAGAGCTCGGATGGATTGCTGAGAGTGATTTTGAATCGGCACTGAAAAAGACAGTGTATTGGTATCTGAAAAATGAAAGCTGGTGGAATGAGATCATCACTGGTGACTATCAACCGGAGCGATTTGATCGTAGTTAAGCCATGAAAATCCTTATTCTCGAACCTTCGCTAATTGGTCATCGGGCCTTCTATCTATCTTTGATTTTCTGTCATTTTTCGGACCACGATGTAACGGTAATTTTGCCAGCCGTTAGCGATGTTCTCAAAAGCCATTGCGTGAGACGAGGAGTGGATCTTAGTCGCATTAAATTAGTTGAATTGGGTGAGGGGAATGATGAGGAGATGGTCAGAGCTGCAAAGAAATTGGGGAAGGAAGCTGAATTTGATCAGATTTTCATTCCGTTTTTTGATAGCCTGATCGGCGATGTGCTCTCGGACTCTAGCGAGTGGCCTTGTCCAGTTGGAGGGATTTGGTTTCACCCCCACGCATTGGACAGGAAATACCGCTGGATTCCTGGCTTCGAGAAACGCTCGCGATTACGTGGAGGGATTCATAGGAATTTGGCTAAAGAGGCTCTGGGTAAGGTATTAGGGCCAGTTTACTTGCTCACTCGTAGCGCACTTGAGCAAGTGCAGCGGCTTAACCCGGGAATCGATGCTAAATATTTGGATGATCCTTGGGAGCGCTTGCCGCAGCTGTCCCAGAAGATTGCTCGTAAGCAATTGGAATTACCGCAAGAGAGAACGATATTTTTACACATCGGTTCGGCGGAACGGCGAAAAGGATTTACCGAGACAGTTGAGGCATTCTATCGAATGGCTCAGAACGAAGGATTTCGAGCTGGCGCATTTTTGTTGCGAGTTGGAAAGCTGAGAAAAGTTAGCCGAGAATGTCAGGATAAATTCGATGAATTAGTGAGGGGTGGTCTTGCAAAAATCGTTGATGAATACGTCAGTGAAGAAGATTTCATCGAATACTTTTCGGCAGCTCCGTGGGTTCTAATCCCGTATCGAAAGTTTCGCTATTCATCAGGCATTTTATCAAATGCGATCGCATCGAAGACGCCTGTTATCGCTACGAGATTTGGGCATGTGGGTGAAGCCGTGGAGCGAGAAAATCTTGGATTTACGTTTCAACCATTTAGCTCTAGGTCGTTAGCTGCGACTTTGAAGTTGGCGATGACTACGGATCCTGAACAATTCGCTATTTCAGAAGAGGCGGTAGAGGCAAGGCATCCTGATCGTTTTATGGATAGTTCCGGCTCAAATTAAGTCTGAATATTTGTAACTACTCAGGTGCATAGGAGGTCGAATATTACGGATTTCTTGATTTTCTTTGAATCCTGAGCTATTGACAGGCCGTGAGTGATCTACGACCGACCCGGGAACAACTCATCGCGCTGGCCAAGCGCGATCCGGAAGCGATCGCGGATCTGGTGCTTTCGCTGTGGAGCCGGGTGGAGGCCCTTGAGGCGAAAGTCGCCCAACTCCAGGCCAACAGCCGCACCAGCAGCAAGCCGCCATCCTCCGACAAGGGGAATTTCGCCAATCCGCCCAAGTCCAAACCGAAGAGCTTGCGAACCAAGTCCGGCAAAAAGTCCGGTGGCCATCCCGGCAACACGCTGCAGCAGTCCGCCACCCCCGATCACATTGAGGAGCACCGTTTGGACAGCGCGGCGATTTGCCCGGAATGCGGAGGCCCGTTGGAAACCACCCCTCCCGGCGAACCGTTGCATCCGCATGGTTGCGAGTGTCGCCAGGTTTTCGAACTGCCCGCCATCCGCATCGAGATCACCGAACATCGCGCCGAGAAGACCTTCTGCCAGCGCTGCGGAGCCACGGCAACCGCCGCTTTTCCCGATGGTGTCGCCGCGCCGGTCCAATACGGCCCCGCAGTTCGCGCGACCGCCCTCTATCTCGGCGGCTACCAGATGATTCCATACCAGCGCCTCGCCGAAACCTTCGGCGAACTCTTCGGATGTCCGCTCAGCCAGGGGACTTTGGGGAACATCGTCCGCAGCGGTGGCCGCCACGCCGCCGCCGCCATGGAACCGGTGCGCGAGGCATTGCGCCAGGCCCCCACCGCCCACGCCGACGAAACCGGCTGCAGGGTGATGGGAAAACGCCATTGGCTGCATGTTTTCTCCACTTCGTTTCTGACATGCTTTCATCTCGACGCCAAACGGGGCGCGCAAGCCATGGTGCGCGGCGGGATGATCCCCGGCTATTGCGGCAACCTGATCCATGACTGCCTGGGAGCTTACGGCACTTTCGAAAACTGCTTGCATTACTATTGCAATGCCCATCTCCAGCGTGAACTGACCTATGTTCACGAGGAAATGAAACAAGCGTGGGCCAAAGACATGATCGATTTGCTGTTGGAAGCGAAGGAACTCGCCGACAGGGAAAAATCGCGGCCGCCTGATGCCCGGCGCATCATCGGAGAGGGGACCGTGAACTGGATCATGGCAAGATACAGCCGGATCGTGATCGATGGATTGGCGGTCAACCCCGAACCGCCGCCCCCGCCGCCCGGCACCCGGGGACGGGTGAAACGTGGCAAGCCGCTCAACCTGTTGCGCCGGCTGGACACGCGGGCCTGCGAGATCATGGGGTTTTTCGCCCTGCCGGAATCGGATGTGCCCTACGATAACAACCAGGCCGAGCGCGACCTGAGGATGATGAAAGTGCGCGAGAAGATCAGCGGGACGTTCCGCAGCGAAGAGCATGGACGGGCGTTCTGCGAGTTGCGTGGCGTCGTCTCAAGCGTGCGCAAGCAGGGCCGCAGGATGTTAGAGAGCCTGAAGGAACTCGTCGTCTCACCGGCTCAGCTCGGAGAATCGCTCGCCGCAGTAAAAGAGACCTGAGTAGTTACAAATATTTAATGCTTAGCTTGCTTGATTAGAAGGAGTTGTTCCGTAAACTAAACGCCGTGAATCAAGTAAATATCATCTGTTTAAAGTGGGGCGATCGTTACCCAGCGTTTTATGTAAACGAGCTCTTCAAAGGCGTTAGTAAGAATCTCAATCGGGAGTTTCGTTTTCTCTGTGTGACTGAGAAAACCGAAGGATTACTTCCCGAGGTTGAGACGATCGGTTTCCCCAAGGATCCGGAAACTGCGATGGGTTGGCCTCATATTTTCATGAAGCTTTGCATTCTTGAGGATGGATTTGCCGATTTATCAGGGCCGACTTTGTTTCTCGATCTCGATGTGATTATCACGGGAACAATGGATCAGTTTTTCGAATTCCAGCTTGGGAAAAACTGTATAATTCATAACTGGCTATCTCCACACAAAGAGCTTTTAAGGAAGCGTCCGGATGTCGGGAATTCGTCAGTTTTCCGATTTGAGGCAGGTGCTTCAAATTACATTTTCGAGAAATACATGGAGGAGAAATTTGAAGCGGAAGATCGTTCCAAGTTTCAAACGGAACAGGCATTTCTCACTTACGCGATGAAGGAGAAATACTACTGGCCAGCTGAATGGGTTCGCTCCTTCAAGCGGCACTGTAGGCGTGTCTTTCCGCTGAACTACCTTCTACCGCCAAAGTTTAGGCCAGAAGCCAGTGTGATTGCCTTTCACGGGCAACCAGACCCAGACGGGGCTCTAGCTGGCTTTAAAGGAAAGAGGATCCACCACTTTACTAAGCCAGCCCGCTGGATTAGCCAGTTTTGGAATCCAGCTTAGGCTCAGTAATTACTCAGTTATTCCTTCTGGCGATGAGCTTTTGAGGAACTTGAAGAGGTCTGAGTCGGTGGAGAGGACTAGGGTGGATTGCTTGCCGATGGTGTTGCGATACATTTCCATGGTTTTGATGAATTCGTAGAGTTCAGCGGCTTTGGGGTTTTGGTCGTATGCGCGGGCGTAGATTTTGGAGGCCTCGGCGTCGGCTTTGCCCTTGATGGTCTGGACCTGCTTGTAGGCCTCGGAGGAAATGCCGTTGAGGTCGCGCTCCTTGTCACCGAGGATGCGGGCGGCTTCGCCTTCGCCTTCGGAACGGAATTTTGAGGCGATCTGCTGGCGCTCGGAGATCATGCGCTCGTAGATTTTTTCCACGACCGAAGGATTGTAGTTGATGCGTTTGAAGCGGATATCAAGCAGCTCGATGCCAAGTTCTTCGAGCTTTGGGAGGGCATCCGCCATGATTTCATCCTCGAGAACCGAGCGGCCTTTGCGGATATTCGGGAGGATTCCGATGCTTCCTGACTGGCCTTCGGTCAACACCTCAAGGGTTTCGTCCTTGATGGGTTCGCGATCCTTGTC
>Ga0209390_10007176_pt1 | contig 14428 bp, 9 predicted proteins | sample BON01_FD_187212 | JGI IMG/M metagenome (GOLD analysis project Ga0209390, IMG submission 187212) | Freshwater microbial communities from Lake Bonney liftoff mats and glacier meltwater in Antarctica - BON-01 (SPAdes) (version 2) | ecosystem: Environmental > Aquatic > Freshwater > Ice > Glacier... | reverse complement strand
ACGCGAAATGGATCGTAGTCCCGAATTGAAAGTGACCTTACCAAACCTCGTAGATGAGGATATTTTAGGGAACATTTTAAAATAAACTGTGCTCTTTGGGATTTGTGATTCCTAAGCTATATCAAAGAATTTGACATCTGACTAAAACTGTTCAGGGAAAATTACACAGAATCCAAGACTTAAGGATTTGTATTGAAGATCCTGCTTCAGGAGAAGCAGGAAAACAAAACCGAGTAAAATTGACTAGCACTCTCCACAATAAACTTTTGGTTTTTGTGTTTAAAAAACATCTTCTAAATCCAAAGAGAAACCAAAAATCACAGTTGACTTGATCTGATCTCCTGAGGTCAAAAGTCTAGACGGCTGGAATTTTCCATCGATTAACGTATAGATCAAAACAGTACAATCTGTTGGATGAACCACCCAATATTCTTTAACTCCAAATTCTTCGTAAAGCTCATATTTATTTTGAACTTCAACTCGACTATTTCCTGGTGAGAGAATTTCCACAATCAAGTCTGGCGCTCCCCAACAGCCTTTATCGTCTAATTTTGACAGATCACAAATCACAGAAATATCAGGTTGGACGACAGAATCGGTTTTTGAATAGTCTGGATTTCTTGAAAACCTGACGTCAAAAGGAGCCGAATAGACTTTACAAGAATGATTTTTTAGAAAATTCGCCAGTTCTACAAATATATTCCCTGAAACTTCCTGATGCCTACGATTAGGAGCAGCCGCTTTTGCAAAAATCTTTCCTTTGATCAATTCTACAATCTCTTCAAAATCCCATTTGAGATAATCCGCATAGGTATATACTGCTCCATCAGGCTCATTAAAAGCATCCAAATCAATATTCTCTTTCTGCGGAATTCTATAGTATTTCATAGTCATTTTATTAGATCCCTCTGAACTTTTGATTATTTTATAAATTCAAATACATTGTAAAGGCTATTAAAAGTATCAACGAACAATAATTAAGTTAACATAAAATTTAATCCTATTTTCATCATGCCCCATCAAAATCCAAGTCCTTCACTATGGACAGGCAGAAGCTCAGATACAATTGAATACTGGCATCAAGCCGCTATTTCGGTCAAAGACCTCAAGGTGGACGATAACCACGAGACTCCGAAAGTCGGCATCTTAGGATATGCTGGAGAAGAGGGAGTCAAAAGAAATCAAGGCAGACTGGGTACTGCGGAAGGACCAAATGCCATCCGAAAGAGCCTAGGGACTTTGGCTTTTCACTTGCCTGAGAAAAGCAGGATTTTCGATTATGGAGATGTTTATACAGAAAACTCTGATTTAGAATCAAGTCACGAATTGATTTCGGAAACTGTTTTGAAGTTGCTTGAAACAAAGCATTTTCCAATTCTTTTGGGTGGTGGACATGACTTAGCGTTGGCACATGGACGAGGAATTTACAAGTACTTGTCTTCGAAAAATGAAAAGCTTGGCATCATTAACCTAGATGCACACTTCGACTTACGTCCAACTCATGATGGAAAGGGACATTCTGGCTCACCATTCTTCCAACTCGCAGAAGAAAATCCACGCAACTTTCAATACCTGTGTTTGGGCGTGCAGCGATCTGTCAATCCAAAATCACTTTTTGAGACTGCCGAAAGAGTTGGAGCAAAATGGATGGTAATGGAAGATTTCAGAATGAATAACTGGGAAGTAATTCAAGAAAAAATCCTCTGGTTTCTCGATTCTGTAAACAAAGTCTACTTAACCGTAGACATGGACGGCTTTTCTTCCGCTTTTGCTCCTGGAGTTTCAGCACCTTCACCAATGGGCTTCAGGCCGGAGTTTGCCTTCAAAGTATTTGAATTAATCGCTTCCAGCAAAAAGCTTATTTCGCTTGATATTGTTGAGCTCAATCCAAGTTATGATCATGATAACGCTACCGCGAGATTAGCAGCGAGATGTGCTGAATATGTGGCGAGGAAGGTCTTGGGGTAAAAGTCAAAAAACGATTATTAACGCACCTCTGAATAATAATCATCAATCACTACCAAACTTTGCGCTGTCTCGAGGATCAATGTTCTACCACTGGAAAAAGTTTGAGATCACAAATGCTCCTAGGAGCTCAACGCCTCCCACAAGATCTCCACTGGATGCTTGGCTTTTCTGCCTGTTCCGTCAGCAATCTGATGCCTGCAGGATGTTCCAGGTGCTGCTATGATCGTATCCGCCTCCGCTTTTCTAACCGCTGGAAAGAGTACCAACTCTCCCACTTGCTGAGACACTTCGTAATGTTCTGCTTCATAGCCAAAGCTACCAGCCATTCCACAGCATCCACTTGGTATAGTTTCTACAGAATAATTTGCAGGAAGTGAAAGCATTTTCTGCGTCCATACCATGGAAGAAAGCGCCTTCTGATGGCAATGACCGTGTAGCTTAATGTGCTGTGTCTTTGTATTGAACGAATCAGCTGTAATATTCCCAGCAGCGATTTCCTGTCCAAAAAATTCATCGATGATCTTCACATGAAATTTCAATTTCTTCGCAGCTTCCACCAATTCAGGCTTTACGATCCTTGGATATTCATCTCGAAAACTCAATATAGCAGAAGGCTCCAAACCAATCAGAGGCGTATTTCCATTAATGATTTTTGAGAAAATGGTCACATTCGCTTCCGCATGCTTTTTTGCTTTAAGCAATAAACCCTTAGAAAGTGCAGATCGACCACTTTCCTCGTGATCTGCGACTTTCACGTCGTAGCCTAGTTTTTTCAATAAAGAAATCGCCTTAACTCCTATCTGTGTATCGTTGTGATTGGTAAACTCATCTACAAAGAAGTAAATAGATTTGATCTGCTTGGAAGCGCCTGGAAGCGATTCATAATTCTTCTTGTACCACTTTCGAAGACTAACTTTGCTGATTTCAGGTAGTTTTCTTTCTGGGGCTACGCCCAAAATAGACTTCATCAAACCTCCAGTCAGCCTATTACTCAGCATGAAATTTGCCAAGCCACCAGTTTTGGAGCCAAATTCATTTAGCTCGTTGATGTATGCAAAAGCTCTAGATCGAAGTGGGATTCCATTTGTCTTTTGATATTGGTATAGGAATTCGGCTTTCATGCTAGCCATGTCCACATTGGATGGACATTCGGCTGTACAGCCTTTGCAGGAAAGACACAAATCCATCGCCTCCTTGATCTCAGGATGATTGAACGCATTCTCTTTATCGCTCATCGTCAAAAATTCTCTCAACGTATTTGCTCGACCTCGAGTAGTATCCTTTTCATTTCGAGTGGCCATGTAACTTGGGCACATGGTGCCACCAGATTCAGGAAGTTTTCTGCAATCACCAGAACCGTTACACTTTTCCGCCAAACGGAGAATACCTCCAACATTAGAAAAATCCAAGATGGTATCATGAGTTGGGGTCTTCATATCTGGCTCGTAGCGAAGAAACTTGTTCATCGGAGCAGCATCGACTATTTTCCCAGGATTGAAAATATTCTGAGGATCCCATGAGAATTTAATTCTCCGGAAAAGCTGATAATTCTTTTCCCCAACCATCAGCGGAATGAAAGCAGCACGAACCCGTCCATCTCCGTGCTCACCACTTAATGACCCCTGATACTTTTTCACCAATTCGGCAGAAGCTTTAGAAATATTATAAAACTCGGCCACATCTTTGGCTTTTTTCAAATCCAAAATTGGCCTTAAATGTATCTCTCCGGCACCGGCGTGCGCATAGTGAACAGGCTTTTGATTGAATCCTGCCATCATCTCATCCACTTCATCGATGTAGTTTGCCAAGTCTTCAATGTCAACCGCTGTATCTTCAATACATGCTACAGCCTTCGCATCGCCAGGGATATTTGCCAAAAGCCCCAATCCCGCAGAGCGGAGTGCCCAGGCGGTAGAAACCATCGCAGGCTCGATAATCGGATAGGCATAGCCCAAACCTGTGTTTTTTAGATCTGCAACCAATGCCTCCCCTTTAGCCATAGCTTCTTCTAGCGTATGACCACGAAACTCCACCATCAAAAGCGCCTCAGGATCTCCTTCGACGAAATAGCGATTTTTGCTATACTCGATACTTTCTTTGGTACAGTCCAAAATGATTTTATCCATTAACTCTACCGCAGTAGCAGGATGCTTCATGGCAGTCTGAGCGGACACCATACTTTGGTGAATCGTCTCAAAATGTGCTGCCACAATGATTTCAATAGGTTCTGGAAGTGGATCAAGGCTGATTTTGATCTCAGTAGTAAAAGCTAAAGTCCCTTCAGAACCGCTCAGAAGCTTACAGAAATTGAATTTTTCCTCTCCTTCGAAAACATCTGCCTTCAGCAATTCGTCTACCGCATAACCTGTATTTCTTCGATGAATTGACTTTTTGGGAAATTGCGCATGAATCTCTGCACAAGCTTCATGATCACTCAGTTCTTCGAGAACTTTTCGATAGATATCCCCTTCGAGCGTTTGAAGTTTTGCTTTTTCTTCGAATTCTTCCTTGGAAAGTCCTTCGAACTTCACTGAATTCCCATCACTCAAAATAGTATCCAAAGAAATCACTTTGTCTCTTGTGACACCATATACAATAGAAGTGGTTCCGGAAGAATTATTCCCGACCATCCCTCCCATCATCGCACGATTAGCTGTGGAGGTGATCGGACTAAAGAAAAGCCCATGAGGCTTCAAGAAACGGTTGAGTTCATCACGCACCACGCCTGGCTGTACCCGCACCCATCGCTCGGCTACATTCAATTCCACTATTTGTGTAAAATGCTTGGATACATCCACCACAATTCCATTGCCTACACACTGCCCCGAAAGTGAAGTTCCGGCTGTACGTGGTATCAGTGAAGTTTTGTTTTTGGAAGCAAAAAGTATCAGCTTCTGGATATCCGACTCTGATTTTGGAAAAGCCACCGCCAAAGGCATCTCCCGATATACGGAAGCATCGGTGGCATAGAGCGTCTTGGTAAGCGTATCAACTTGCAAGGCTCCTTCCAGCTGTGCGGAAAGTTCTTGAAGCAAAGGCAATAGGTTTGGTAGGTCTGAACTCATGCTCAAAAATAACCCTATGTGATGGATTTAAAGAAATTAAGACGAAAAGAATTTGGAAATGATCAAGGACAACAATCAAACTCAATCCTCAAGGCACCAGACTTAACCATTGAATTTGATCATTGATAATTGATAATTCACCCTTTCTCCCCTTTCTTTGGCTCTTGATCAAACCACAACCATGTTTTTCTACTTCTCCCAGTTTCTGAGTTTTCTTGCGCTACCTCTTACAATTACTATCATTTTGATCGTTTCAGGTGCTTTTTTTATCAAAAGAAAATGCGGAAAAAGAAGTCTCTGGGCAGGAGTATTTTTGCTGTGGTTTTTCTCTAACCAGTTTATCGCAAATCAAGCAATGAAGGCTTGGGAACCTGACTTCAAGCCTTTTAATGAAGTCAAAAATCATGAAATCGGCATCGTGCTTACTGGTGTGACGAACTTAAGTAAAACTGCTAATGACCGTACTTTCTTCAACAAAGGCGCAGATCGAATCACGCATGCACTCCAACTGTATCAAGAAGGAAAAATCAAGAAGATCCTCATCACTGGCGGACAAGGGCTAAACCCTGTCAATCCTCAGTCAGAGGCCGAAGTTTTGAAACGCTTCCTTCTAATGACAGGAGTTCCTGAAACGGACGTCATGATCGAAGATCAATCCAAAAATACGCGTGAAAATGCGCTTTTTACAAAGGCTTTTCTCGAGGAAAAAGGAATCGACGTAAATCAGAAATTCGTGCTGATCACTTCTGCATTTCACATGAAAAGATCTAAAGCGTGCTTCGACAAAGCAGGTTTGCTGACAGTTACTTTTCCAACAGACTACTACTCCAGTGACACCAAATACGACATTCCAACCTTATTTTTTCCAGACCCGTATTCCATCTTCATTTGGCACAAACTAGTAAAGGAATGGATCGGGATTGTGGTGTATAAAATTGTTGGATACCTGTAAATAAAAATTCGTACTCAAGAATAGAAATTCTCTCATCTTATTACGTAACGTATAGTGCTTAATTAGAAAATGATCTAAAAATGCTGATTTCTCCTATAGAAAACGATAGGAATGTAGTGCTTTATGCTTGGAGAAGACTAGGGAAATCAGCACTTATCCATAGACTTTTTGATGAATTAGAAACTTCCAAAGACTAAGAGACGCTCTATATTGATCTCCTTGCTACGCAAAATATCGATGAAGCAATTCAGGCAATTTCGTCTGGTATATATGAAAAGTATGGAAAGACAAGTAGTGGAATAAGTGCAAGTATCCAGAAATTACTAGCTTCTATCGGTGCGACTATAAGTTTCAATTCCTTGTCAGAAACTCCTAAACTAATGCTTGGAGTAAATAAAACGGAGCAACCTAGCCAATCACTAACCGCTTTAGGCGATTTTCTACTATCCAGAAAAAAGCAAATCGTCATCGCAATCGATGAATTCCAGCAAATAGCAGATTATAAAACAGTAAAAGCTGAAGCAGTATTTCGAGCTTGGTCGCAGCAAATCCCTGAAGTCAGATTCATCTTCAGCGGTAGCCATCGTACACTAATGGAAGCAATGTTCAGGGAAAAGAAAAGGTCATTCTATCAGAGTTCTCCGTTGGAATCCCTTCAGCCAATTTCTTTGGAGGCTTATACTGAGTTCATAACCCAACATTTTCAAAATGCAAAAAAGACAATCGAGACAGGTTCAATTTCGAAAATTTATAACTGGAGCCGTGGTCAAACCTATACCTTACAGCTAGTTTGCAATCATCTTTTTGCCAATTATAAAAAAGTAACAGACGAAGATGTGGACACCGTGTTCAATCAAATATTAGTTCAGCAACAGGCCATTTATGCTAATTTCCAAAAAATGCTGACACGAGCGCAATGGAATGTATTTCGGGCAATCGCTAAAGAAGAACCGCTTCAAAACCCGCTGAACAAAGACTTTCTCGCCAAACATTCACTAGGAGCGGCAAGTACGGTGAGCACAGCTTTGAAAGCTCTGGAAAAATTGGAACTGGTAATCAAAGACGAAGGACATTATCTGGTTCATGAAGTGCAAGTGGCTAGATGGATGGCAAGTTTGTAGCCTTTTTGCACTTCTGACGACGGCGTGAGTGTCCCACTCACTTCATATTAATAAAGTGCTTTTAAATCTCCGATGCCGATATGAGTGTCCCCATTCGCATCATACCAATAATGTATTCTGAATCGCATCTCGCAACCCTCCTTCAACACCGGCCTCATCTGCAAATTCACTCCAGCGTCGAACGGCAACTTTCACAGACTCAATCTTTTCTTCCGGCCTTTTAATATTCATTTTACGGGCAACCTCCAGAAAATCGTTTTCTGTGATATCCGCTCTTTTCCCATTTACCATCAGTGACTGCGCGCTCACCCAGAGACTTTCTGGACGGTAAGCATAGCAAATATCGTATGCAGGCGAGAGTGACCACTTTCCTCTTTGATCCATCAGAAACGCAAAATTCTTGGTATGATCATCACAGTTTCTAGCCAATACATTGAAAACCATCCGAATGAACATCTGCTCGGCTTCAGGATATGAAAGACGGAGCATACGCATAGTTTCAAAAACCTGCTCGTAACTGTAATTACCCACCTGATTGAAATCAAAATGTCTTAACCCACAGAGACTCTGCATGTGAATCTTTTGACCATTCTGCTTTCTATCAAAGCGCTTGGTCATAAAGTGCGCTCTGTTGTTTTCTTCCAACAACCGGCATTCATTCATCTCGACGCCAGCAGCAAGAGCCATACGATAATAGGCCATTTCCACACGTCCATAACCCAGCGTGGAACCAAACTGCGAATCATGAACTCCATCAAACTTGATGATCCAATAGGAAAATCCAGCAGGAGCTTTCACCTGACCACTTTTTACTTCGTCTGTTTTGGGATTGTAAGCTATCACAGCTTTGGCACGAGCTCCGCCTGCGGAAGTACCGATTTTGAGAATATCGGATAAAGCAGACTGCTCCTCACCTGTCAAATCTGATTGAAAATCAGCTCTGGAATTGAGGATCTTACCCGCAATATCTACTAGACTGTCTATCTCAAGAGAGCTTGCTTTCACATCCTCATTCCTGAAAGAAGGCCTGATTTCCAATGCTCCAATCCCTCGTTTCCCTATAAAACAGAGCTGCTCTATAGGATTGAGACTATCAGCAGCTCTGCCGTTTTGGATCAGCCAAGCATTGATCAGTTGATTCCCATATTTATCGGGCAACATATCTGCCAGCAAACCAGGAAGTCCTTTGAACGTATCAAAAACATCACCTCGGGATTTTCGTAGCTCAGAAAATCTATAAACCCTATTTCCTTGGTTCAAAGGCATCTTAACAGGAGAAATATCCAGACCAGATGAAAGGAAATTGGGACTGAATTCAAAGCTACCAAGCTGCTGTGACGCATCCCAGAATACCGCTCCAGCCAGCTTATCCCATATCCAGATTTCAGCGGCAACTACCATTCTGACGGAGGAATATCAGCCGCCATGTCAATAGTACGCACGCGTTGTCTCTCATGCTTCTTTTGGAGCTTGATGTAATCCATCGGACTGATAGACTTCTTCACTTCAAAAGCCTCCAACCATTGCAATTGATCCAACACACGAAGCACCTGTATCATCGTAATCAGATTGACTTTTTCGCCGCGCTCCAAAAGACTCAGTGTGGATCGACTGATTCCTGCAGCATTTGAAAGCTGCTCTTGAGACTTATTTTGATCCATGCGATGATGCCTCACGAAATTCCCGAGTCTATTGAGAATCGAGCTATCACTTAATTGATTGTAGTCCATGACTTAAATATCATTCGTTATCATCAAATATACGACTTAGTGAATGAATTATAATGCAACTTTAAAAAGTAATCTATTTTGAATTACAACTCATTCATTAAATGAATATTTATCAATTAGTGAACGATAAATCATTCAAGAATCGCTAAATAACTCCTGCTCCACTTCCACTCGTATTTCCATCCTTTTTGATCAAGCAAAATCGGATGATAAGCCACAGCTGCCTTTGCAGTGTGCGCATTAAAAAATCGCTGATCGTCCGTAAGAATAGCTTTCTTCTCGACATCTGAATCTTCACGAATCAAGTCCATTACCGCAGATGGTATTTCTTTAGAATAAGCCTCATTTAGATCACATAAGCTATTTTTCAAGCTCCAATCTATCCGATAACCAGCGGTTATAGTCTCATAGATAGCAATTGAAGGCTTTTTACTTTGCTCCTTAACATAAGTCAAAAAATCTCTCAATAACTCTAAACCAGGATTTCTAAGTTGGCTGGGACGGAAATCATCCCGTTCAATACTGCTGATGATATGCATCTTTTTCCGAGCTCGGGTGATCGCTACATTCAATCTATTTTCACCTCCTGATTTGCCAAGCAACCCAAAATTAGTCACCAACTTCCCTTCTGGATTCGGAGCATATCCTAGAGACAAAATAACCTGATCGAACTCATCACCTTGTACATTTTCGATATTCCGAACTTTGATATTAGCATCTTGAAAACCAGCTTTCCAGAGTTTCTCCCTAATCAATTCCATTTGAAAATAATTTCCCGTCACAATCCCAATAGTGTCTGATAGGGATGAATTCAGAATTATACCTACTTTCAAAACGACAGCATCTGCCTCCGTTTTATTCACTTGATTAGCCCAAATACCTTCTACTTTCTCCCAAGTAAATGCAGGCTGGCCAGCCATAGAAGTCGCATAATCTGGCAAAGTCTCCAAGTGACCTTCATAAAAATGCGTATTGGAAAAATGAATCAACGCTGGATCTGCGGAGCGATAATGGCCTTTCAGCTGATATTTTTCGAAGAAATTACCCGCTAATTCAAGTAAGGATTCTGCTTCGTATGCTAAACCCTCCTCATCAGACACCCACTTGACCTGATAGAAATCCGAAGGACGAAGTTGCTTGGAGTCACCAGCAATTACCACCTGCTTACCACGAAGCATAGCTGGCAAACCACGCTCAACTTGGCACTGAGATGCTTCATCAAAAATGACCAAATCAAACGATTGATCCAGTGGAAACAAAGCAGAAACAGTCTCTGGACTTGCAAACCAACATGGTAACAAACGAAAAACCTCCTGCCCCATATCTCCAATCAATTTACGAATCGGCCAGCGTTGGCGCTTCTTACTCACCTGATGAAGTAAATCACGATAAGTCAGCCGATTTCCCAAACGATTAAACTCCAGTTCACTTGTGACTTGCTCTCGAAGTCTGAGCAAAGATATATGTCCGGAAATCTTTCTTTTTTCAACAATTGCTGTCTTCAATTCATCTAGTTCATGTTGCATTGTAAGACTTCCCGCTTCAGCCAAAACCGGATTTTCAGTCTCCAAATAAGCTATCCAAGCTAAATACCAAGAATTCCAAAAAGCTTCAATACGCTCAACCGAAACCAATTGCGGAAATTCAACCTCTAATTTTTGGGCAAGGGAAATAGTGATTGGATCCAAACTTTCTAAAAATTGATCAAAGGCTATAAGGTCAGAAAAAGTCTGATTTAACTGCAATTCAGCTCCAGTTTGAGAAATTCCATTTTTAAGGATGCTCAAGATTTGATCATCATTCAAATAGGCTTTCCACTTTATTGAGTTATGCTTAAGTGCATTAGATAACTCATTAAGCTTATCGAGCTGCAATCTAAAATCACTGATATTCCAGTTCGATAGTTCATGAATATCTTCCTGCTTCTTCCAAAATGCAACCCAATTCAAAATTGGATTTAGCACATTAAGCTGACTTCTTAAAGCTTCAATTGAAAGTTTACTAAAATCCAATCCTTCAGTTTTTGGAAGCTTAGTAAGTTCAAAGCATAATAATTTGAGTATTTCTAGTTCAATTCGAATAGTAGAAATCGAGGCCGCATCAAACTTCAAGTTCGACTTGTTCAGAATTTCAAAAGTCAAAGGAAACTTACTTTTGCTTAAAGTCACTTGAATTTTACCCAACCATGAATTCACCTTTGATTCTAGAGAATTCAGTTCTTGCTCCAACGTTGAAAGGCTTTCTGTACCAGTCGAAATCCCAAGTGAAAGTTGTTGGAGTTTTTTAGTTGAGCTTAAAAGCCATTTTCGGGTTTTAGTCACCTGAGAAAAAACCCTAGAGTCAAAAGTTACCAGAATGGCTAGTTCAGGTTTATCTAATTGATATAGAGCCGAATATAAACCTTCAAAAGTTTGGGTAAAACCAACATCTTTCAAAACACGAACAGCTAGCTTCTCAAGATCAAAGTCATTATTTAGTTCACTTATATGTAATCTAAACTCAGAAATCTCTTTCAAACCCTGAGATATTCTAGGAAAAACAGCAAGTTCAAAGTGCGCAAAGGACTTTCGGCTTTCCCAGAAAGTACTCTTGAATTGAGATTGATAAGTATGATAGATTTTATAAGACTTTTCAAAATGCTGAGCAGCCTGGTAATTAAGTTTTGATAAATCCGAGTGTTCAAAAAACGGCTTCTTCAAACTAGCCTTCAGATACATCGCCTTGATAGGAATACCTACCGATTCCGCTTCGTAAAGCGAAGTTCTAAAGTTTTCAAACTTCTCTGACAGCCTAGAAATAGTCTTCGAATATTGCGAAATCTCCCGTTCAAGTTGAATGGAATCGATTCCACGGTTTTGCTCTTGAAAGCCCTCAATTGACTCGATTTGAGCTTTTATCTTCTGAAACAGCACTTTTTGATCTCCACGAAAATCATGAACTAAGCCCAAAAAATCACCGAAACCAGCTTTTTTCAAACGCTCAAATACCACATCCAACGCCGCTCTCTTTTGAGAAACAACCAAGACTTTTTTTCCTCTGACGCAATAATCAGAAACTAGGTTTGCAATCAATTGAGACTTCCCCGTTCCTGGAGGGCCTTCCACTACCAAACTCTTTCCCTGGCGCACTTTAAGCAAAATATTTTCTTGGGAAGCATCTAGTGGGAGAACGGGAAACAGCTGCTCTTCTCTTGGGACAGGCTGATTTTCCGCAGTTTCAAAATGCTCCGTAAACAATTGCTCCAGACTCATTTCTCCAAACTCCTTCTCCAGATTTTCATAATCTGAAAATAGAAAACTGCCTTTTTCTGCGAACTGCCCAAGAAGCGCGTAGCTTTTCATGGCCAGCTTTCCATCCTGAAATTTACTGGAATCCACACTCACTTGGGAAATAGGAAACTGGACGAGCTTATCTTCAAATAGTGATGAACTCAGCTGAATTGAGAAGTTATCATTCAAAAACTTAGAGAGACCGGTTCGGAACTCAGTTGCATCCGTGGACAATTCCTGTAGTGCTTGATTCAAAGAATCAGCATCAAGCACTTTTCCATATCCATGGCTATATGCTAATAAATACGCTGGATTCCATTGCCAATCATCGATTCTAGAGAGATTCCATTGTCCCATTTCTACTTGCAGTTTCACACCCAAAAGCAGCAAGGGAGCACGAATAACATGGCCATTGATTAATTTCCCCTCCACAAATGGCCAGCCTAGAGACAAGGATTGCTCACCTGTTTCTTCTTTCGTCAGTTGATCACGAAATGAGAGTCTGGAAAATGTTTTAGAAAGGGTATTTACACTTGCACTCCGAGGATCTGACTCTGGAATTAAAGGAATTGGTTTTTTAGAAGAAATAGCTTTTCGGATGATTTCAAAACTATTTTCCCCATTCAAAAAATCTAGTTCTTTCAGGTCAACAATTCCGAAACCTTCCGTCTTTGGTAAATAAAGCGACCTGTTTTTGGCAGACAGGTCAACTAGACGATTTCGGTAAGTCTGAAAGATCGATTCAGGCATTTAATGGAAAGGTGAGTCTTTTTCCTTTTTCAATTGATTATAAACAATGTGATCCAACCTACCCGGCATCCATTTATTTAGAAACTTCAATAATTTCCCTTGGGCAGTGAGCACTAAGTCACGCTTTTTTTTCAGCGTTGCATTCAAAATCTCCTCAGCCACTTCTTCTGAACTCATCATCTTTGACTCATCCCTGGGTGATTCTCCCTGAGAAGAACCATGAGCTGTAAGGGCGTTTTTTCGAATATCTGAGGCAGTAAAACCTGGGCAAGCTACCAATACATGCACTCCTTTTTTCATCACTTCAGTTCTCAGTGATTCAAAAAATCCATTCATGGCATATTTGCTCGCCGTATAGGCCGTTCGTGCTGGCGTACCGCGAAATCCATTTATAGAAGAAATACCGATCACAGTACCTTTATTCTCTATAATTGATGGCAAACAAAACTTGGTAGCGTAGACTGTACCCCAGAAATTAGTATCCATCACTTTATGAAAGACCTCAAAATCAAGATTTTCGAACAATGCCCGCATGGAAATGCCTGCGTTGTTTATCAGGATGTCAATTTTACCAAATTCCGCCAAGACAGTCTTGGTCATTCGTTCATTGTCAGCGATCACACCGGCATCAGCCGAAATAGCTAATACAACGATACCTTCTGCTTCCAATTTCGCTTTAACAGCATCAAGTTTATCCTGATTTCTGCCTGTAATGGCGATTTTAGCACCGGCTTTACCGAAAGCAAAAGCACAAGATGCTCCTATTCCAGAGGAAGCTCCAGTGATGATTACTACTTTATCCTTAAGACTATCTTTTTTCATTAATGATGCTAAGATAGGGAAATGAAAAAAGATAGATAGGATAGTTTTGAAATGAGATAAAATGATTGAATTTCAAATCGCACCGCTGGTGCTCTGGATATTTCAGAATCAAGAATTTAATCGGGTAGGAAGCGGCTTTCGCCGCTGTCCCCCCCACACCACCCGGCATACGGCTATCGTACCAAGGCGGTTTCTATAGATTAGAACCTGTTCATGCGTTGGCGTAGAGAGTGAAGCCCTTGTTGGGCGAACCAGTGATTACCCATAGCCTTTGCTACTGCAACCTTAGAAGACATTTTCCACCAGCCCTGGGAGTACATAACCACATTCCAGCAGGAGTTTTCAGGGACATCAAAACTTCGTAGGAATTTGAAAATGGTGTATTTCCTCCCACATTGTTTCAGGCGATAACAACGCACTTTTCTGCGCATCCACCCATCCATATTGCGGAAGGTTTCCAACCATCTATTGGCGAGTTTAAAGTAATTTGCCCAGCCGATAATAACCCGATTTAACTCTTCGATTATCCGGATGAACTGTACTCCCCGATTCCGTTTAGTGATTTCCCTGATCTTGTCTTTTAGGCGAGTCACCGATACATCCGATACACGGATATTTCCTCCCGGCAACAACGTGTATCCTAAAAACTTCACTTCCCAACAATGACGTACGCCGCTCTTCTTGCGGTTTACTTTCAGTTTAAGCTTGTTGGCTATGAAGTTAATTAGGCTTACCATGACACGTTCCCCTG
>Ga0209390_10007175_pt1 | contig 14430 bp, 11 predicted proteins | sample BON01_FD_187212 | JGI IMG/M metagenome (GOLD analysis project Ga0209390, IMG submission 187212) | Freshwater microbial communities from Lake Bonney liftoff mats and glacier meltwater in Antarctica - BON-01 (SPAdes) (version 2) | ecosystem: Environmental > Aquatic > Freshwater > Ice > Glacier... | reverse complement strand
CGCATTCAAGCCGCCGCTCTGCGCACCATCATGGAGCTTGTCAAAGTTGAGAGCGTGGTCCGTCGCAAGCCCTTCCGTTGCTTCGGGCACGACCTCTTCTATCGATTGATCGCCCGCCTGGTCAGCAACAGCAGCAGCAGCAGCAGCAGCAAGGGTGCGGCGAAAAAGGAGAGGCAAGCACAGGCGCAGGTACAGACAGAATTGGTGGAGGTCTTGCGAGTGGACTATATCTTAGCTTATTGTGACGTCCGCTATTGGCTTCTGAAGAGCCTGCGGACCTTGGCGGGGAGGGAGGGAGGGAAGGAGGGCGGGAAGGAGGGGCAGGAGGGGAAGACGGCGGCGATGTTAAAATTGCTGATGTTGGTGACGGTGGAGAAGGAGGAGGGGGGCATAGTCTCGTTTTGGGTGTCCTTTGCGGGAGAGGAGGGGGATGGGGCCTTGGTGCCCAAGGAGCAGGGAGGGAGGGAGGAAGGGGGGGAGGAAGGGGAGGAAGAGGAGGAAGAGGAAGGCTTTGATTTTATATGTAGTGGATTTGGTGATGAGGAGGAGGATAAGGACGAGGACGAGGTAGGGAGGGAAGGAGCAGGCTCTACAGCGGAGAAAATCCCTCAGGTTGCCCGCCTGTCCGAGCATCGCAAGGCTCTAGGCGAGGCATGGGTGGCCTGCCTCCGCCTCCCCTCCTTCACTCCCTCCCTCTATCGCTCCACGACTCAATTCGTGGCACGGCATGTGCTGGAGCGGATGCCTCATCCTTTGCAGCTCGCTGATTTTTTCACGACTTCTTACGCTCAAGGCGGGTTGACAGCTTTGGTCGCTCTGGAAGGGCTGTTTGTCTTAATGCAAGCACATAACCTCGAATATCCCCGTTTTTATTCCTCCCTCTATCGCCTCCTAGCACCAGGGCCCCAAGTCCTGTACTCGAGGCATCGAGCCCGATTTTTCCGTCTCCTTCGTCTTTGTCTCGTCTCGCCCGCCGTCCCCGCCCACGTCGTTGCTGCCTTCCTGAAGCGCCTCTGTCGGCTCGCCCTTCTCGCCCCCCCTCCCTCCGTCATCTTCCTCCTCTCCCTCCTCGTCGTAGTCCTACGAGCACACCCCGCGTGTTTAGCTTTGATTCAACGTGCCTTTGCCCTTGACAACGCTAGTGCCATGCGTTTAGATACCTTCGACCCCAACGCCCAGGACCCCGCAACTGCCTTCCACCAACAGCAACAGCAACAGCAGCAGCAGCAGCAGCAGAAAAAGAGCACGAAAACCGAAAAGGGGACCGATTCGTCCATTTCGACTATTCAAACCTCTCTTTGGGAGGTGGCTGCGTTGCAATCCCACTATCACCCGTCTGTCGCAATGCTAGCTAAGGGCTTAGAAGTGTCTACCCCCGAAGATCCTAAGACCCTTAATCCCTTCTCAACTAACGTGGACGAACTGGCCTCTTACACATATGCTGATTTATTCATTCACGAGGGGAAGCAACGGCGGAAGGTAGGGAAGGAAGACGGAGGAGGGGGAGGAGGGAGGAGGGCCAGAGGTAGGAGGGGGGGGGGGGGGGGGGGGGGGGGGGGGGGGGGGGGGGGGGGGGGGGGTGGCGTTGGCGTTTGAGAAGATGGCGAGGCCGGAGAAGTTGTTTCAGGTGGGGGACATGTTTGGGGGGTTGTTTGCTTTGCCCTCGGTGGCGGTGTTGGGAGAGGAGTGAGGTGGTAATGGTTGAGGCGGAGGAGGAAATGAGGGAGGGAGAAGAGGCATAAAAAAGTAACCGAAAATTTAAAAGCAGAGATTGGATTGGAAGAAGCGGTAAAGAACCAAAGAAGAAGAAAGAGAAAACTTAAAGAGCACAGCACTACCAAGCGACTTAATATTTTGTCATGGTCCACAAATGACATTACAGATCATAAAAATAATTCGATTTCTCCTCCCTCTTCTCTTCCTTTCCTTCTCCCTCGCTTTTGATTCCCATTCTCCAGACCCACACGCATGGACACTCTCTTTCTATCTCTCTTTCTCCTCCTTTAAAAAAAAAAAGTCATTTCGTTTAAGCTTGCTGCCAAAGCACTCTTCATGTATATTCACTTCTCATTTGCCTGCCCTCCCTCCCTCTCTCCCTCCTCTCCTCCCTTAACACTTCACCAAATGTATATTTTTTTATACTACACACACACACCTCTTCCTTCCCCCCCTCCCTCCCTCCCTCTCTCCCTCTAGCCCATATTCAACACTAACATCACCGTCACAAAGCCCAGCACCAACGACATCATCGCCTTCACCGACCCCGTCCTCCCTCCCACCCTCCCCCCCGCCGGGGAACTCAGCTGCTCCGCCACGATGTGACACAGCGCATTCCCACACTCAAACGTGTTCACGCAGGTCTCCTTCACTCCTTGCAAAATCTCCTTCTCACACACATCGCACTTAAACCCAAACATGGCATCAAAAGCCTCACAGGCCGTTAAGTCCGTCACAATGTTTGCACACCCCTTCAAGCACTTCGTGTCCTGCCCCCCCAAATGCGCCCAATCAAACACAGGCTTCGGTGTCTGAGTGGGCGCCAGCGTGGCAGGTATAGCACTCGGAGCACGGGTAGGCGCAGAACTGACACCAGTAGGAGCAGCGGTGGGAGGGAGGGTAGGAGGAAGGCAGACGGCGATGGAGCTGTCAATGTCTGCTTGGGGGCGAGGAGCACCTGCGGTGTAGGGGACCGTGACTCCAAACGTGATCGTATCTCCCGCTTGGAACTGCCCAGAGTAAGACGGGAGCCAGGTAGGATAAAACGAGGAAGACAACTCAAATTTATCCACCAAGAGCTTCAGGCCACACAACGCCCCATCCCCCACATTAATAATCGAGCCGGTGATCGTCGCCGAGGTCCCCGTCACGGTCGATCCCTGACAAAGCTGCACGGCCACCCCTCCATTCTCCACCGTCCGACACGTATTCGTCCCCGCCTCCGCAACAGTCGCGGTAGGCTCTTTCGTCCCCGTAGGCACTGGCTCCTGGCCCACCGTGCTCGTCGCGCCATCCGGAGGTTTACCCGTACCTGGCTCTTGGCCACTAGTCGAGGTAGCATCATTAAAAGGGTTAGGAGGCAGTCCACCCCCCGCCGGGTCCTGTCCACTCATGGAAGACCCAAACGGATTCGCAGGCAAGCTTCCCGAGCTCGGCATCCCCCCCTGTCCTCCTGTTCCCGGCATCCCTCCTCCATTCCCACCCATGCCAGGCAAATTGCCCAACCCCCCATTATTCCCCTTTAGGTCCCCGGAGTTGTAGAGCTCACTCATCCGCTGATACGCCGCGCGGCACTCCTCGGTGCTGTAGCCTTTCAAGGCATCATACGTGCCTGTCAAAGGCACAGGGAGCTTGCTCCACCCACCGTCGCCTGCCAGTTGCACCGCGCGATGCCGCTGTCGGCGTTGTTGCTCCCGTGCTTTCCGCTCGCGTGTGCGGCGGGAGGGCGACCCGGTCTTGACCCACGTGTCGTACAGACCCATGGCGGCTTTCATCGCCTGCTTCTCCCGCCACGACAAACCCCACAAACTGCCAACGTTAGTGTCCACCTGCGTGACCGCCACCCGGCCTTGGGTCGTGCTCCTCACGCCCTGGCTCCAGGTCTCGGACAAGGCGCTCCCCGCAGGCGACAAGGACCCGTAGCATTGGCTGAGCTCCCGCGCCAGGTCCAAGTACGCCGCGTACTTGGTCTGTGACAACATGGCCTCGGCCTGCTTTTGGGCAGCTTCGGTCCCCATGGCCGCCTTCAAGGCCGCGACAAAGGACGACATTTGCTTGACCTCCCCAAAGGTGGCGTAGGGCGAGTCCGGCGTCACCGCCACCGAGGCCACGCCAGCCTTGTCAAGGCCCGCCGCCTGCCGCAAGCTGGTCCTGTCTCCAGCCGCCGAAATGGCCATGCCCAGGGCTGCGCTTCCGCCCATCTCACGAAGGCCTGCGGCGTGGACAGCAGGCAGTGCACATAGCGCCACGACCAACCCCCCTCCAGCCCCCAGTCGTCGCAGCAGGGCAAGTATTCTTGTTGGTGGTGCTTGTGCCCTCCCCATGGCTCTCGGGGAGAAGGGGGGGTGCTGTGTGTATGTGTAGTGTAGGGAAAGTGCATGCGTGAGCTGGAGGAGTGCATGTCGATGCTTATGTCTCACCCCGGTTAGTTCTCTCCTCCTCGCGACACGGCCGATGTGTCGTGTTTTGTTTTTTTGGGTCTCTTTTGTCTTTTTTGACCGTCTTGGTAGAGACCACTAGAACTCTTAATACTACTACCACGACGGGCAGAGGTGTGAGTTCAGGCACCACCAAGCGTGGGGTCCCTATTACCTAGCTTCCCAATCGCAGTCCCCACGCAGAGACCTTCGGGAGGATTTTCAAATTCTGTCTGCTGCTTCTAACGGCTGCCTGCCCGTTTAGCTCTGGCACATGGCGTGCTCTACTGCAGGTCTCTCGTCCTCCTCCTCGCCTCCCTTCCCTTGCCTTCTCTGTTCACTCTCGCCCTTTGTCCCTTGCTTCTGTGCTCACATGTTGTTTTTGTGGTATGTCTTGCCTCTGTACGCCGCCCGGGTTAGTGGGACACAGGCACGACATCGAGCCGCTCGCCCTCTCTCCCGCGCTCCACACGATCTTCCCTGGCGTCCCACCATACGTTGAGTCGAGACGCGCTGGACGATCTAAGCTTCCCCAGGCGTAAGGAAGACGCCCTTCCTTCTTCATGCCCTGGCCTTTGTCTGCGCCCCTTCTGCTTAGGGGCTGCGCACCACAGGCACACCCATTCTTGCTTGGACTGGCTGCGCCGCACACACACCTCTCTCTCAACTCTCCACATGCACTCACGCCCGCTCCCTCTTCCCTCCCCCTGCTTCCACACGCACACAGACACCGTCCTCTTTCTTCCTTCAACCCAAACCACACCACCATGCGTGTCTTCCGCTTGGTCCTTACCGTGGCCCTGGCCGCCGCTGTCTTTGCGCAGGACGCCCCCCCCGCCGAGATCACCACCGAGCTGGCCTCCGTGCAGGGCAAGGTGGACGAAGCCGCGCCGACCCCTGACTATGCCCCGGAGATCGCGCAGTCGACGGTCGCCGCCGTGCAACCCGAGACGATCGATGGACTCAAGAAGGGCGCCGCAGGGGTGATCGACGCCACCGAGACGGCCGTGACTCAGAGCGGGATTGCCAACGACGTCCCCAAGATCGACCCGGCGCTCGCGGGCGCGGCCGGATCGATTATTAAGCAGGTGGCCAACACCGACATCGCCAAGGAGAACGATGTAAGTGCTTCGGAGAGGGGAAGAGGGGAAAGAGGGAGGGAGGGGAGGGAAGGTCCACAATCACGAGCCCAGCATGTCTGCGTGTACTCACCCACCTCTCTTTCCCTCCACCCATCCACCCCTCCTCCAGATGTCGGGCACCCTGACCAACGTCGCGGGCCAGATCAACCCCAGTACCACCACCGGCAGCACCAGCACCAGCTCTATCATCCCCAAGGCGGGCAGCACCGCCGCCACCACCAGCGCCACCCCTGGCCTGGACATGCTCCTGAACGCCGGGGCCAAGTCGGATAACTCTGGCCTGCAAACCGCTGCCCAGCTGGGGGAGATGGCCCAGCAGTCCAACCTGATCCCCACCAACGGCATCAACCAGTTCAAGACGGCCAACCCCGAGCTCAACACCATGATCAAGGCCCTGACCGCCGGCGCGGGCATCGGCCAGTCCATGAACCAGTGCTACGGCTCCATCGAAGGAAACCAAGCCGCCATCCAATCCTCCCTCACCTCTCTGGGGACCAGCATGGTCAATTCCGACTCTATCACCGCTGCTGCGGGGGTGGGGCAGGCGATGATCCAGGCGTCGCCCACGGGTACCAACAGCCAGAAGACGGCGGCGTACCAGCTTTTCCGCATTTACCTCGACCAGAACGCGAACACCGGCAAGGCGCTGACCACCACCCAGCAGAAGGCCTATCAGTCTTTGACTCCTGAGTGTAACGCTGCGTTTGACGACATTGTCACGACGTACCAGAACAGCAAGGGTACCGTCTCCTCCATCATGGCGGGGGGGAAGAGCAACGTGACCTGCGCGAACTTCCAGGATAACTCCACCTTTGTCGACATGACCCTCTGCGTCTGGCCCTCCGCTATCTGGACCCACGACAAGGAGGGTATAATGGCCAACATCACCGCCACCTTCACCAACTACGGCGTGGGACTCTGCGATGTCTCCTTCTACATCATCAACCTCGCTGAAAACATCGGCCTCAAGCCCACCTGGTTGCCCGATGCCAACAAGGCCTTTCCCAACGGGATCCCCCAGGGCGCCGAGATCGCGATTGAGGCCGCCGTTCCCTGGACTAACGAGATCGCCGAGAACAAGCCCGTCGTCGATATCCTGAAGGGATGGTCTGCCTGCCCCAATGGCCGCGCCACCGCTGCTCCTACCGCTGCTCGTACCGAGAAGCCCAAGACTGACGGGGGGGTGATCAACTCGTCCTCTGCTTGCTTCGTCACCGATGCCTGCAAGGCCGCCGTGGCCCCCTTTGCCAATGACCAGTGTGGGGCTTACACCCAGCTGTTGACCTCCGGCTGCTCTACCTGCTCGAAGGAGGTGCTGACGTCTGCGGCTAGGTCTTGCCTTGCTTCCTGCCCGGCGAATGCCTGCGGGGGGTTGGTGGACAAGGAGGAGATTACCAGCGGCGCCGGCGTGCTTTCCAAGGCTGTGGCGTTCGTGGTCACCCTGGCAGCTGCTTTATGCCTTGCTCTTTAAGTTAATTTGATTTGATTGATTTTCTTTTGGGAGGGAAGGAAGGAGGGAGGGAGGGAAGGAGGGGCTGAAGAATGTGCAAAGGAGGAGGAGAAGGAGGAGTAGAGGGAGGGAGGGAGGGAGGGAGGGAGGGAGGGAGAGAGGGAGAGAGAGGGAGAGACATTGCATTGTATGTTACATGTGTGTGGTGTCTGTTGTGGATTTACTTTGAGAGAGAGCAAACGGAAGGAGGAGAGAGAATGGGCGCCCGCGCACGAGTGTCGAGTTTATTTTGTACTACTTCTTCTTCTTCTTTCTCCTCTTTTTGTGAAGGCATCAGTTCACCGCAAGCATGCAAGAGAGGAGGGTCACGTATGCATGGCTTATGCTTATATCTATTGAAAGGGCTAGTAGAATCCACGAAAGAGAAAGAGAGAGCTTGGGGGAGGGACGACGACGAGGAGAAGCAAGCGAGCAAGAGGGACAGGAAAGCACAAGAATAAAAGTCGGACTGCACGGAGAGAGAGCGGAATTGATAGAGAGAAAGAGAGAGAGAGATAACAGGAATAGGAATTAGGGAGAGTTTAAGGGCGTGGGCTCCTATCACGTCCTGGTGCCCCTTTTTGGGGTGCGCATTCAAAAGCCTCCTCCCTTCCTTTGTTCCTGACCAGTGAGCAGGCCACAGCGGTGAAAAAGAGAGTGAGGAGATGGGAGAGAGAGAATCAGATTTCACCAATGTGTCTGTATCATTCATCTCATCAAAGAAACAAAGCAAGGTATATTAATATCAGAACGAGAGTTGTGGTTGTCTTTCTGTTGATTGCTTTTTGTTCTTCGGTCTCTCTAATTTGACGTGTGGCTATGTATGCTCTTTATCCATTCGTAGGCCGATCACTTTTTGCTTTTTGCTAGCATGTTTCCTATGTATGAAGAGAAATCAAACACCTTTGGACTGTAGAAAAAGACACTTTACACACAAACAATGATACACCAACAAAAACCTTGCTTGCCCGCACCGCAACAAGGCGCGTATGTTTGTTCTATGGTATGCGGGAACGACAGGCGGGACTCTCGCTTTTGCTAGGGCACTTTCGCACACGATCAAGCCGCCTGCACTTGACAAAAACACATAGCCCTTAAACAATCACACTTTCCGTATATTATTCCTGCCTTTGTACACCAAACACCACACCATAACACCAAACGAAGACCGTTTTCGCTCGTCGCCCCTGTTCAAACCCTGCATGCTCGGATTTTAATCTGGGGCTCGGCGAGGGAAGCAAGAAGCAGTCCTCAAATGGAAAGGATGCCCGTGTCACGTTGCCCTTTGTTTGCCTGACATAAGCCTACCACGTCTCTCATGCACCGGCACCACCACCCACTTACACTGTACAGGACACTCCGTCGCTCAAGATGAGGGTCCAGCGCCACCTGTCCTTCGTCGTGGCCTTGATCGGTAAGGTCCCTGTCCTCCCTTCTTTTTTCCCCCTCCCAGTCCTTCTTCCATCGTCCCGCATTTTATGCCCTTGACCCACCCTTCCTCTATTCCTACACTTACACAGCCACGGGCGCCTTGCTGAGCAGCAGCAGCCCTTTCTTTGCCGAGGCGCAGCGCATGCGTGGAGGGGCGGCCGGCACCGACCAAGCTGCTGCTGCCGTTGAGGCAAGCCCTGCCGCCGCCGTGCCCGCTGCTCCAACCCAGGACGTGGCTCCCGCTACTACGGCTGCTGCCTCCACCACACAAGCAAAGCCTAGCAAAGGCACTTATTCGGACGGCAAGGCCCGCGTGACGATCCGACGCAAGGAAGATGCCAACAAACCCCCGGCCCACACGACCGAGGAACTGCAGCAGCACCCGATGCCATTGCAGACGATGACCTTGCTAGTCAACACCAACAAAGAACAACAAGACGCTGCCGCCGCCGTGGCCGTGGAGCCGCCCGTGGCCCCCTCGATTGCGGTTGGCGAGCCGAATCCGTCGGCGCCTTACGAGCACCCTCACAAGCATCACACTCATTTGGACTTTGAGCGTCGCGCGACCCATGGCGTGGAGGGGGAGGGGCAGGAAGCAGCTAAAATGGTGGAGGAGGGAGGGGTGGCTGGAGATGTGGAAGGCGCTAGTGAGGTCCCTGTGGGGGTGTATCAGCATGGGGGCCATCACCTCCAGTCGCACCCGCACAAGGCGCATAAAGGACAGACGTTGAAGGAGTTCTTGTTGGAGTTTGGGGAGGAGGGGAGAAAGCACAAGAAGCCGGTAGCAGCAGCAGCAGTAGCAGGAGCAGCAGCAGCGTCGGTTAGTAGTGAGCCCGTTATAGATATAAAGCGACGTGTGGAAGAGGAGGTGGAGCAGAAGAAGGGCGAGCAGAAGCAGGAGGGGGGGGAGGGGGGGGATGATTACGATGATGGGTCAGAGGAACGCGTTGCGGAGGCTGCCGCTGCTGCTGTTGCTGCTGCTGCTGCTGCTGCAACTGCGAAAAGAGGGGGCTTGCGAGGGGCGATGCAGCAAGTAGAAGCAGCGGCGACTGAACTGGAGGGAGAAGTGAAGGAGGCCACGAAGCGCTTGCGAGGAGCAAATGGAGGCGAGCAGCAGCAGCAGCAGCAGCAGCAGCAGCAGCAAGAGCAGAAAGACGAGAACATGGAGAGCAAGGGAGGAGAGAAAGAGGACGAGGATGATAATGGACCTCCGGGCACACCGCGCACGGACCGACCGGCGGCAGGGATGGTGGAGGAGACGAGGGAGGAGTGTACGGGGGGGATGGTTTATTCGGACTGTGGGCGACCTTGCACGGCGACGTGTGAGCATCCTCGGCCTGTTTGCCCGGCGGTGTGTATGCCTAAGTGTCATTGTCCCTCGTCGAAGCCTATCTGGGATGGGGATAAGTGTATTGAGGAGATAATGTGTCATTTGAGTGGTGGGGGAGGAGGAGGAGGGGGAGGGGGAGGAGGGGCGCCTGCGCCGGCGGCGCCGGCGAAGTCGTTGCGGGGAGCGAAGTAAGGGGGGAGGAGAAGGAGTGGTGAGGTTTGAGTAGAGGGGTAGGAGAGAGAGATAGTTAGATGGGAATGAGTGAGTGTGTGTGTGTGTGTGTGTTTGTGTGTGTGTATATATATATACAGTCTGTTTGTGTAACGAAGAGAAAGAGGAAGGAGAAGTAGTAGTAGCAGCAGTAGGAGTGGAAGTAGGTGGGAAATGAATGAAAGGGAAGGGCTGGACGTCCACGCTCAGCATCGTCAACACAACCAAGAACAGAGGAAGTGTAAAATAGTGATAAAGAAGAAGAGAGAGAGGAGAGAGATGACACACAGAAAAACGGGAAATTGAGGAGAGAAAACAAGGGATGAGGAATTCTTTTATAGACATCAAAGGGGCATGCACTTTTTTGTTTATTCCACGTTTCGATTTATCTTTCTTCCTTTTTCAAGCTTCCTTCTTGTTTGATTACTCTGACTGCTACTACTGCTGCTGCTGCTGCTACTGCTGCTACTGCTGCTGTTGCTGCTCTACTGCTGGCTTAGTTTGTCCCAAAAACGCACCCACTTTCAAACATTCCTCCAACCCTCCATGCGCTCCTACTACCATTTCCAACCAAAAAGTCGTCACCTCTAACCTTTTGCTTACCACTACGTACACACGGAGCCAAGTCTTTATTGCGCCTGCCTCTTCTCACCTAACCAATCAGTCAGTCTTCTTCTATGTCATTCTATACACTACTTCTCCGTCTTCTTCCTCCCTCCCTCCCTACCTCCCTCCCTCCCATGCGAGCAGGAGGCCCACCAAAAGCTCTTGGCTGAGAGGAAGAGGAGGAGGAGGAGGACGAAGAAGAAGAAGTAGCAGCACAAGAAGAAGATGACGACGACGACGATGATGGTGATGATAGTAGCAGTAGTAGTAGAAACAGAGTAGTAGTAGTAGTAGTAGTGGTGGTGGTGGTAACCCAAGCAGCAGCAACAGCAAAAAAGGACAGCAGGAAGAAGAGGTGAAGGGAGAGCGAGTGAGAGAGGGAAGAAATGCAGGGACAGAATGTGAATGCTGTTGATCCCTTCTCCCATATTTCACCGCCCTTCCCTCCCTCCCTCCCTCCCTCAAAAACACGTGTGTAAGAAAAGGAGGGAGGGAGGGAGGGAGGGAGGGGTGTGTACCTTTTGTTCGAGAAGAACGGACAAAGGGGGGGAAGGTGTGAGTCGCCCTCCCGCGGCCTCTGCCTGCCTGCGAGGTGGTGGGTGGAATGGGTAGGAAATAGGACGTGAAATCTAGGAGGATGGAGGGAGAGAGGGAGGGAGGGGCATCGATCAATGAATGCTACTATTGCTAGGCACGCCAGGAAAGTGATCGTCACTTGTCGCAACCGGCTAGCTGCTGCTGCTGCTGCTACTGCTGCTGCTGCTGCCCTGTTGCGCTATTCGACCTCTCCTCTAGTTTCCTCACATCCTTCTCTCCATCATTCCCTCCCTCCCTCCCTCCACTCCTTCCTTCTCCACATACGTACAAAAACAAAAATCCTCCTTGCTCCTCCCTCCCTCCCTCCCTCCCTCCCTCCTTCCTCTCTTAAAGCACCGAATACCGGCCAAACTGCGGTCGTGCTCCCACACTCAGCGTCCCTTCATCCAAAATCCGCTGAAACTCCCTCGATGAGCCAGACACTCCCTGCCTCCCTCCCTCCCTCCTTCCCTGCCCTACAAGACAGAGTACCGCCCGAACTGCGGCCTAGCCCCCACGCGCAACGTCTCCTCGTCTAAAATGCGCTGGAACTCTCTCCGAGCCTGCCTGACAGCCAACTCACTGTTGCCCTCAATCAGCAGATACCTGTGTATGTGTGTGTGTGTGTGTGTGGAAAGGAGGGAGGGAGGAAGGGACGGATGGTGAGTGAATGACTTAATCATTCTATATAAAACGAAATTGACACAAGAAATGCAGTGGGAAAGCGCGGAACACACCAAAAAAACTCCCTCCCGACCTCCCGACCCCCCAACCTCCCTCTTTACTTACAGCTTCCTCTCCCCCGCCTCCAACGTGTGCTCCTGCCCCGGGGCGACATATCTCCCCCTGGTAATAATCGAGCACTCCGTCCTTTCCTGCACTTGGGAGACGGACTCTTTCTGTGTCGCCTTCCATCGAGCCTGTTGTGGGTAGTCATTCACTTCTAGCTCCTCAAAGTAATGCTCGCTCTCCTTCTTCTCTGACAACTTCCCACCAGCTATAGCCATCGCGGCCTTCACTGCATCTGCTGCTGTAATCGACGAAGCAGCACCAGCAGCAGTGCCAGCAGTAGTAGCAGCAGCAGAAGGAAGAGTAGGAACAGCAGCAGCAAATTTCCCGGCCAAGGCCCGGGCGCGGGCAAGGGCGTCCGAGGTGGAGGAGGGAGGGAGGGAGGGAGGGAAGGAGGCCGATGTTGTTGTTGCTGTTGTTGTTGCTGCTGCAGTAGGAGTAGCAGCAGCAGCAGTAGTAGCAGCAGAGGGACCTCCTTGCTTGAGTTTCTCGGCCAGCGCCTTGGCTCGTTCAAGGGCAGCAGAAAGGACATTGCTGCTCCCTCCTCCTCCTCCTCCCCCTCCTCCTCCCCCTCCTCCTCCCCCTCCCGCAAGGGTGAGAAGAGCAGGTGTTCCTGCCGCTGCTCCCGCCGCTGCTGCCGCTGCAGCAGCTTGCTTCAATCGTTGCTCCTCCTCCTCCTCCCGCTCCTCATCATCACTCTTCCCTCCCTCCCCCCCTCCACCCTTCCCTCCCTCCTCCGTAACCAAGCCCTGTTCTATCTGATACTGTCGTTTCTGCAAGGCCGCCGTGCGCTGGGCATCCGTCTGCTCACTCTCATCAAACGTGAACCCCTTCCCCCCAAAACCCGACCCGGCCCATTGAGCCTGTCCTTGGCTGACCTTCTCTTGAAAGGCCTCCGCCATTTTTTTCAACTCAGGGGGTACCTCCTGCTTGCTTTGCGTCAATGCCTTGTATAACAAGGGCGCAAATTGTTCTTCTTCAGGGGTGAGGAAGGTGTAGGCCGTGCCCTTCCTCCCCGCCCTCCCCGTCCTCCCCACGCGATGCACGTAATCTTCCAAGTGATTCGGGCAAGCATAATTTATCACACAACACAACTCGGGCACATCTAACCCCCTCCCTGCCACGCTCGTCGCCACCATAAGCGTCCTGGCTCTGGACTTAAAATCATGAATCGTCGAATCTCGATCCATCTGGTCCATCCCCCCATGCAGCAACAAACACGGATACCCACTCTTCATCAGATCCGCAAACAAATTATCGCACTTCGCCTGCGTATCGACAAAAATAAGCACATTCCCCTTCTCGAACCACACCCCCAAAAGCTGCAACAATCGCATGAACTTCTCCTCCCCCTCCTCCCTCACCTCCACATACTGCTTGATCGCATCCGAGACCACACTTCGTCCACCCACCAATATCTCAAGCGGAAACGCCAGGACCTTCCTTGCTAGGGTCTCGACTTGCTTGGGGAAAGTAGCGGAAAACAAGACAGTCTGCCTGTCTGGCCTGACGTTGGTGAGTATCATCTTGATCTGAGGCTCGAAGCCCATGTCGAACATCCGGTCCGCCTCATCCATCACCACGTAAGAAACACGAGATAGTGACATTAATTTCCCCGCTTGCATCGTCAAAATATCAATCATCCTCCCCGGGGTACACACAACAACATGCGCCCCCCGTTTCAACTCCCCAATCTGATCACCAATGCCCGCCCCTCCATACACAGCCACACACCTCAAGCCCAAAGGCCGACAAAACTTTTTTGCTTCCAAATGAATCTGCACCGCTAGCTCCCTCGCAGGCGCCATGATTAACCCAATCGGCCCTTCGCCCTCCCCCAAGGGGTAGGTCCCCTCCTGGTCTAATATGTGTCTAAGCATAGGTAAGAGGAAGGCAAGCGTCTTCCCTGACCCCGTTTTGGCCACGCCTATCATATCCCTCCCTGCCATGATTGCAGGCAGGGCCTGCCTTTGAATGGGGAAGGGTTCGACGAGCTTCATTTTCTGAAGGAGGCCCAACACACGGTCAGGGAGGCCGGATTGCTCCCATGTCTCCAAAGGGGCAGGGCAGCCTTTCCCTCGTACTTTGATTTCTACGAGCTCGCGGCGGGAGGCGAGCTCGGCGTCGGTCAGCCCGTGGAGGGCCCGAGGGATGATGTAGAGTTTTTTGCGGATGGGGAGGTAGGAGACAGTGGAGTGATCGACGGGTTTGAGTTCCTTTTTCTTGACTTGTTCTTGCAGGATTTCGAGGGAGGTTTTTGGTTGGGCCGCGCGGGAGAGGGCGTCTTCATCTTCTAGGTCGCCGTCGGATTGGAAGAGCCGGCCCAGGCGGGTCGCGGAGGGAGGAGGAGGGAGGGGTTGGGTAGTGGTGCTAATGGAGGAAGGAGCAGCAGCAGCAGCAGCAGCAGCAGTAGGTGCAGCTGGTGCTGGCTCCCCTCGCAAGGCCGCCAAGAACGCCTGCCGGTCCGCCTCGAGCTTCTCTTCATCCTCCTCCTCCTCCTCCCCCCCGCCCTTCCTCCCTCCCCCCTCCTCGTCCATCATCCCCCCCTCCTCCTCCTCCGCGTCCTCCCCATCCACATCCGTATCCGACTCCCACCCCGCCTTCCCTCCCGCCCTCCTTCCTTCCCCCCCTCCTCCAAACAATTCCTCCATCGTAATCGTATTACTCCCCAACGGATCATACCCACCATTCGCCTTCCATCTCCTCCCCCCCGCCCTCCCTTCC
>Ga0209390_10007174_pt1 | contig 14431 bp, 14 predicted proteins | sample BON01_FD_187212 | JGI IMG/M metagenome (GOLD analysis project Ga0209390, IMG submission 187212) | Freshwater microbial communities from Lake Bonney liftoff mats and glacier meltwater in Antarctica - BON-01 (SPAdes) (version 2) | ecosystem: Environmental > Aquatic > Freshwater > Ice > Glacier... | reverse complement strand
CGGGTGAGTCGGTGCCACGCACGTGCGCCAACCGGAGCGCCACCGACTCCCCCCCCCGAAGGGGGGTCGAGGCAGCGAGTGACGCCACGCACGTGCGCCAACCTGAGCGCCACCGACCCCCCCCCCAAATGGGGGGGGGTCTAGGGAGCAAGTGGGTGAGTGCCACGCACGTGCCCCAACCGAAGCGCCACCGACTCCCCCCCCCTCGGGGTCACGACACACCTGGCCAAGGTGCACGTGCACACATTAACACGCCTTGGTCGAGCTCTGGATATTCGTCGGTGCAAACGCTTTGAGCGAGCTCGGACCTTGGTCGGTGCGAACGCTTTGAGCGAGCTCGGACCTTGGTCGGTGCGCGCGTCTTGGTCGAGCTCGGACCTTGGTCGGTGCGCGCGTCTTGGTCAAGCTCGGACTTTGGTCGGTGCGCACACCTTAGTCGAGCTCGGATCTTGGTCGGTGCGCGCGCCTAGGTCGAGCTCGGACCTTGGTCGGTACACACGCCTTGGTCAAGCTCGGACCTTGGTCAATGCGCGCGTCTTGGTCGAGCTCGGACCTGGGTCGGTAGGCGTGCCTCGGTCGAGCTCAGACCTTGGTCAGTGCGCGCGCCTTGGTCGAGCTCGGACCTGGGTCGGTGGGCGCGCCTTGGTCGAGCTCGGACCTTGGTCGGTGGGCGCGCCTTGGTCGAGCTCGGACCTTGGTCGGTGCGCGCGCCTTGGTCGAGCTCGGACCTTGGTCGGTGGGCGCGCCTCGGTCGAGCTCGGACCTTGGTCGGTGCGCGCGCCTTGGTCGAGCCCGGACCTTGGTCGGTGCGCACGCTTTGGTCGAGCCCGGACCTTGGTCGGTGCGCGCGCCTTGGTCGAGCCCGGACCTTGGTCGGTGCGCGCGCCTTGGTCGAGCTCTAAATTTTGGTCGGTGCGCACGCCTTTGGTTGAGCTCGGTGCATGAGCACAAACTCGCGGGATGAGCAACATGACGCAGTCCTACGCGTCGATGCAGTGGAACAGGCGCTTGTTCGCAACCTTGCACAGCAGCTGGACGACGGGGGCGCAGCCGTCGTCCCCCTTGAGTAGCAGCACCTTGAGGCGCAGTCGCGCGGCCAATATTCGAGACGCATCAGCGCACACCCGACCTGTGCACTCGCTGCGCCGCGGCGCAGGTGCACGCTTTAACCTGGGCACCCTCGCGCCGACCGTTGCACCCGCACACACGCGGCCTGGGACACGCGCGCCGAGTGCCGCGCCCACGCGCACTCGACCTGGGCCATTCGAGGCGATCGACCTCGGCGCCTGTGCGCACTCGGCCTAAGCACGTTGAGCCGACCAACAGCCGCGCAGTGGCGCAGCCACTGCGCAGGGTTACTCCTAACCTCGGCAAGGGCAGCGGCGCGGTTGACGCTTGGGTTGGACAGCAGTCTGCGCACGGACGAGCTGGTCGAATGTCAACACTTCCGCTTGGGTCCAAGGACGGCGCCTCGGAACGTGTCCAATGCGCACCGGAGCTCCTGGTCGATGGTGCGGTCGACCTCGTCCTCGGACGGCCACTCTCCGCTAGCTTTCTTGAAATCGGTCACGGCACGAATGGCCTCGGCAGCGTAGTTGGACAGCCGATCCGATGGGAGCTGGTTGCACGCCTCAACCGGGTTTTGGTGGAGGCGCACGCACACTCCGCATCGGTTCCGGTGGCGAGGCGCTTTCGTGGTCGTAGGCGCATCGGTGCCATCGATTGAGTAGGCGCGCTGTGAGCACATCGTACTTGAACTTACCCCCCCCCGCCAGGGGGGGGGGCGAAGGTGACCAAGGCCCCACCGTCGAATGAGCTGCCCAACGCCGCCAGGGCCGAGCACGACCCACGTCGGACACCTCGTATACGACCCATGTCGGACACCTTGGACCTCGGACACGACCCATGTCGGACACCTTGGACAAGACCTGTGTCAAAAACCTCGGACACCTCGAACACGACCCATGTCGGACACCTTGGACATGACCCGTGTCGAACACCTCGGACACAACCCCACACCGGACACCTCGGACACAACCCATGTCGGACACCGGCAAATGCCACCCCAGCTATTGCGGCCACGACACATTACTATTTTCAGGGCTCGCTGCACTCGCACTCCATTCAGAGCTCGCTGCGCTCGCACAACTCGCTGCGCTCGCACAACTCGCTGCGCTCGAACTCCTTTCAAGGCTCGCTGCACTCACACGACTCGCTGCGCTCACACGACTCGCTGCGCTCACACAACTCGCTGCGCTCGCACTCCCTTTCCAGGGCTCGCTGCAGCCCCTGTTCGAGTGTATGGACACACGGCACACTTTCACTCCTCGCTTGGGTCGAGCGCCCACTGCAGCAGCGCGGGGTTGCCTTGTGCCCCAGCCGCGTGGATGACGGCCGATTTGTCCCAGTGGGCGCCCTGGGCGCGCGCCCACTGCAGCAGCTCGAGGTGGCCGCCATGGGCCGCGCCGCTGCAGGTGTACACGTTCCACGGGGCGGGCGGGCTCTGGGCGCGCGCCCACTTTAGCAGCTCGAGGCTACCGCCGCGGGCCGCGGCCTCACACGTGGTCTCAGCGGACTCTGGACGCGCGCCCATTGCAGCAGCTCTAGGTGGCCGTCGTAGGCCGCGCCGCTGCACGTCCAATTGTCCCAGGGGGCGGGCGGGGTCTGGGCGCGCGCCCATTGCAGCAGCTCGAGGTGGCCGCCTTGGGCCGCGCAGGTGCACATCCACTTGTCCCATGGGGCGGTCTGAGCGCGCGTCCATTGCAGCAGCTGGAGGTGGCCGCCGCGGGCCGCGCTCCAGCAGGTCATCTCGTCCCACGGGGCTGGCGGGGTCTGGGCGCGCGCCCACTTCAGCAGCTCGAGGTGGCCGCCGTGGGCCGCGTAGCTGCAAGTGTGCTCGTCCCACGGGGCGGGCGGGCGCTGGGCGTGCGCCCACCGCAGCAGCTTGAGGTGGCCGCCACGGGCCGCATCGCTGCACGTCCACTTGTCCCAGGGGGCGGGCGGGGCCTGGGCGCGCGCCCACTGCAGCAGCTCGAGGTGGTCGCCTTGGGCAGCGGCGCCGCATGTGCGCTTGTCCCACGGGGCGGCCGGGGTCTGGGCGCGCGCCCATTGCAGCAGCCCGAGGTGGCCGCCTTGGGCCGCCCGGGCGGCGCTGCATGTGCGCTCATCCCACGGGGCGGGCGGGGTCTGGGCGCGCGCCCACTGCAGCAGCTCGAGGTGGCCGCCTCGGGCCGCCCGGGCGGCTCTGGATGTGCGCTCATCCCACGGGGCGGGCAGGGTCTGGGCGCGCGCCCACTGCAGCAGCTCGAGGTGGCCGCCTTGGGCCGCCCGGGCGGCGCTGCATCTGCGCTCGTCCCACGGGGCAGGCGGGGTCTGGGCGCGCGCCCACTGCAGCAGCTCGAGGTGGCCGGCACCGGCCGTGTCGCTGCAGGTCGAACCCCAGGAGAAGGCGGGAGCGTGCAAGCACCCCCATTCGACGACCTTGAGCTGGTTGTGCCGCACGGCCTGCAGGCGCGTCTCGTCGCTCCAGTGCTCCCCGTGCTCGACCAGCCCCGGGAGTAGATGCACCCAGCCGTGCGCGGCGGCCAGTTCAAGACCTCCGCCGCCTGGGCCGGGGCGGTCGCTGCCCAGGCGATGCAACTTCGCCACGGGCGAGCGCAGGAAGGCCGACATGGCCTGGACTTGGACCACCATCGGCGCATTGGGTCCGACGCTCGCTAAAGCGGGTGGAACCGGAACCGCCACGCAAACGCGCCGGCACGTGGCGAGCATGCGCGCTGCGGCCTGCGGTTGGTCGATCGCGCTCAGCACCAGTGCAAAGGCGTCGTCAGGCAAACTCGTGAGGTCAACCTCATCCGCGCACGCCTTGGGTTCCTTGGCTTCGGACGGCGTGCCCGTCTGGGTCGCCACGGCGCGCGTGCCGGTGGTCGCAGCCACGCGGCGAGGGGCGGCACTCGAAGCCCGACATCCACACTTGCGCTCGCCCACCCTGCTCTTGACTCCGCGACCCCCATGCTCCGCAGCGGCCTCTGCGGGGTTCGAGTCCATGGCGATCTGCACCATAGAGCAGTTGACCCCCATGAGACGCGGCAACTCTGCGGCAACGTCTTGCTTGCACGGTGGAAACCGACCCCGGGTTAAGGGTTTCGGGTTAACCCTCTGATACGATCTCGAGCGCGGACAGGTATTGAAGCGGCAGGCGCGAACACTGCCGAGCAGCTGCGCGGGCACTCCCCCGAGCGGCTCCGGTTGTGGACCTGGGCACTCCAGCAGGTCAACGGTGGGCGGCGCCAACGGCCCAGCCGGCCACAGGGGGGTGGTTGTCGGTGGCACCCCCCCCCCCCCCCCCCCACCCCCCCCCCCCCCCCCCCCCCCCCCCCCCCCCCCCCCCCGAACCCAACCCTGAACACCACCACCGGTATTTTGCACAGGTGATGGAAATTCTCCTGTTGCACACGTGTACTCGTCGCACTCGTCCCACGGAGCCTTCGGAGTCTGCCTGCGTGCCCATTGCAGCATCTCGAGGTGCCCGAGTTCGGCCGCAGCCGCGCAGGTCCACTCGTTCCACGGGGCGGGCGGGCTCTGGGCGCGCGCCCACTGTAGCAGCTTGAGGTTGCCGCCCCTGGCCGCAGCCGCGCAAGTGTCGCCGTCCCACAGAGCGGGTGGGCTCTGCGCACGCGCCCATTGCAGCAGCTCGATGTGGCCGGCTTCGGCTGCAATCGCGCAGGTGCCTGCGGCCCATTGAGCCGGCGGGGTCTGCGCGCGCGCCCACATCAGCAGCTCGTGGTTGCCCTCGGCTGCGCCTCGGCACGCCAGCCCCCACGGCGCGGGCGGGTCCTGGGCGCGCGCCCACTTGAGCAACTCGAGTTGGCCGTGGAGGGCTGCAACGCCACAGGTCGACCCCCACGGAGCGGGCAGGTGCTGGGCACGCGCCCACTGCAGCAGATCGAGGTGGCCGCCTTCGGCTGCGCCTTGGCATGTCCACCCCCAGGGGACGGGGGGTCCTGGTTGCGCCCCCAATGGACGACTTGGAGGCGGTTGGGACGGGCAGCTTGCCGGGTCGCCTCGTCGCGCCAGCGCTCCCCGTGCTTGAGCAGCAATGGGTGCAGTTTCACCCAGCCGTGGTTGGCTGCCATTTCAAGGCCTCTGTTGCGACTGGGGTCGTACTCGGGCGAGCGCAGGAAGGCCGACGTGACCTGGACTTGGGATATCACAGGGGTCCGGGTTCCCAAGTCGTGCACCAATGGGACCGGAATCGCCGCGCTGGCGGACCCCCACGCGGCGAGCACACGCGCTGCAACCTGTGCATCGTAGATCTTGGTCAGCACCTCGGGCAGGATGTCGTCGGGCAGGCTGATGAGGTTGATGTCCTGCACACCAGGGCCGACGGCGACCGGTTTCTTCAGCCGGTCCGTATGCGCCCTGTCCACCCGCGTCACCCACCACGCGTCGGGTTAACCCGGGGGACTGGAGCCGCTGTGGGGCGAGTGGCGGGCGGGAGTCGGCTCGCGGTGTGCGGCGCCCACCACATGGCAGGTCGGGGGACCACGGCCTTGGAATCGGACTCGGGTAGTTGCGCGTGCAACTCCGTCAGCGACAGCGCGCTGGTCGCCACGGGGGAGTGTCTGGCACACAATCCGCATCCACCGTCACCATTTTGTTGGTCCTTTGCTGCAACGGACTCCATCGACACCTCTGCACAGTGGAGATGGGCGAGTGGCAGTGAATGCAAGTGTGCGAGGGGGTGTGCACCGACACACGCCAACGCGACTGCACCAAGGCCATCGCCCCGGGGCCGTCGATGCGGCGCAGGGCGGCGCGGCGAACACCTGTCTGGAGTTTGGGGAGATTCAATCAAATTGGCGCTTCATGTGAGTTGAAACCCCCTCTGTGAATTGGCGCGCGCATCTGACACCGGCGGCTGGGGCCCCTCATCGGAGCCACTTTGTTGTTGAGGGGGGGGGCTCCCATTGCATCTGTACACCGCGACATCGCACGCCCCCTTTCTTCAGGTAGAGACCCCCCCCCACCCCTCCACGGGAGAAGGGGATGGTCGCAGCGGCAGTACCGGCTTCCGCCACCTGGGCGGGGGGTGTACCATGTGGCGCCAGCCTCTAGGAGTTGGCGCGCGTGCACCGCGTGGCACCCGACCCCCGAGTGTCCGAGCGCGCCACTTGCACGCTCACCACACGCGAGTGTGCAAACACAAATGGTTGGACGCGCCAGACTGCCAAGACGCCGTGCGAGTGCTACGGTATACCCAGCCTTGCCCAGGGCCATGCCCCACGCCCGCCGCGCGCGCTGACTGGATGGACCGTCGGCACGCGCCTCCACACTCGCCCGCACTCGTGCGCGCCTCCGCGGGGTGCACCCGCCGCGCCTCCCTCCCGCTCCCCGCGGTCGCCCGGTGTGGAATACCCACTACGCACGACCCACAGACTCGGGGCGGAGTGGGGTCACCTTTCACGGGGCGCAGAACTGTCGCGAATTCAGCTGGTTGTCCGGCAGGTTCAGGAAGCGCCGGATTTGAGTGCCCGTCCGCGCGCCCTGGACCCGGTGGGCATTCTTGACACCCTGCGTGAGGTAGACGTGCACCCGCTTCCCATAGTAGGTGACGACGCGCAGCTTCAAGTCGCCCTCAATCGCCGATACACGGTCAATCTTGATGCACTGGCGGGCCGCTTCGGCGGTCGCGAGGTTCCGGGTGCGACAGACGGCCGCAAATACCCGAAGTGCGAGGGCGCGGCTCTCGTCGGTCGGGTTCACATGGAAGACCTCTGGACCCAGGCAAACCCCAACGGATTCGGCGAATTTCCTCGAGGTGGGGACGCCCTCCCCGGTGGACACGGCGGTGGGGGCCGGGTCAAGCGCGCGGCCTTGGGCGCGCCGGGGGGCGCTGGTGGAGCTGATCCTCTCGACGTCGCCCCCGACGGTCTCCGGGGCACCGCGCCGGTTCCACCGATCACAGTTCGCCTTGCATTCCGCCACGTACTCGTTTGTGTACACAAAGTGCATCAACGCGTTGTAGCAATCGGGCGCCGCCTGGACTGCGCGCGACGCGTCCTCGAGCCAGGCCATCGCGGCGTTGTAGGTGGACATCGCCTCTTGCGGGTTCGCGGCGGCGTACCCACTCATGGCGCCGGTTCCTCGGACCTTGGGTTCGCCCGCCCCCACTGGGTGTGGCCCCCCCCCCCCCCTCCGCGCCATGCACGGCGTGCCGTGCAAGGCGCGCGGCACAGCGCCCGCCGTGCGCGTCGCGGTACACAGCTTTGGCGCGTTGACTCGCTCGCATCCGAAAGGCGGGCTGAGGGGAGAGATGTGGGATGGCCGCGGCTCGGTGCTGCTACCTCCTGCGCTCGCTGGACCCCGCGGCGCGGGGGCGGACCTACATTGGCTTCACCGTGGACCCTCGCCGCCGCCTGCGTCAGCACAATGGCGAGTTGGCAGGCGGCGCCAAGCGGACGTCGCGGTCGAGACCATGGGAGATGGTGGCGCTCGTGCACGGCTTCCGGGACACTGCCACGGCGCTTCGCTTTGAGTGGGCGTGGCAGCACCTCACGGTCTCGCGCAGCGTGCGCGAGCATGTGCGCAGCCTGCACCTGCGACGGGGGAGCTACGCGGTCACGCAGCGGTTGCAGGTACCGGCGGCGATGCACTGCCCGGGTGCACCTGGTGCTGACTCCGGCTCCACCCCCGCCCGCCGCGTCGCAGGTGCTCGCCGTGATGTCACAGTTGGTCGAGTTTGGGCCGAGCCTGGGGCTGCACTTCTTTGGCGGCGCCTGGGCGCCCTGTACAGCCCCGGGCGTGGCAGGGCCCGCGCGCCTCGAGGCGAACGACGACAGGCACGAGCGCTGTCTGGTAGCTGCCGGCGTGGCCATCACGCGCGGCTGCCCGATCGAGTGCGGCGTGCTGGCGTGCCCGGGCCGCGGCGCGCGTGGCGCGCGCGCCGCGGGCGGTGCGAGCACCGGCGCCGTGCCGGGCGTGTACGCGGGGGCGCGCGGCGGTCGTACCATCGGGGGGGGCGAGGCGCCCCCGCCCGGGGGAGCCCCACTCACCCTTGGCGGGGTGGCCGTGCAAGTGCCAACGGCGGCGACGCCGGGGTGAAGGGGCCTGCCCGCCGCTGGGTGAGGGTCACCGCGAGGGTGCGCTACCCTGTTGTGCCCTTTTCCACCGGTCCGCGCGCGGTGCCACGGCCCGCGTACGGCGCCACGGCGCCACGCGCGGCGTCACGAGCCGGGTGCGGCGACACGGTCGCCTAATGGTGTGTTCGTGTTTACGAACACCAGGCCCAAGGTATCCGCATGCCAGCGCAGGGTTCACCCGGTTCAAGCTGGAACACGCGCAACGAAGCGGAGGCGGCCGGGGGCCGGTGGAGTGCACGGCCCGCGTGTACGCCACCGAAGCAGTCGGGGGGGGGGGGGGGCTGCTCGCCGCACGCCTCGCCGGGTGCCCCGAATTTTCACCGCCCCCTGCACAGCGGGACCGCGCGGTGGAATCCCGGGCATGTCCGCAGCCGCCGCCCGACTCGTCAACGAGGAGGCCCCCGGCGCCCTGCGAGAGCTGCTCGTCCGCGACCACGGCTTTGTGACCGCAAGCCCCGGCGCGCTGGCGGGCAGCCAACCGGTGGTGGTGGTGTGCGGCGGCGGCCGGGAGCGGCAGGCCGCGTGGATCGGCGCGCTGCCCGTGGGGGGGCCCTTGGTCAGCGACCTGTTCGTCGGGCCCGAGCCCAACCACATGGAGCTGCTGCGTCGGAGCGCGCCCCCGTTTGGGCTGGCGCTCCGGAGCGCCACGGGCGCCGCGGCGCCAACGTACACCGTGTACTTGCTCTGCCGCGGCACCACGGGCGGCGCAGTCCGCTGCTACGCGGCCCGCGAAATGTGCCTCAGTGCGCGGGGGGTCGGCCTGAGCCCAGCGCAGCTGGAGCTGTGCGCCTTGTCCGAGAAGGCCGCAGGCGCTCTCCGGCGCCGCGAGTGTGCTGTGGACGCGCGGCGACTACGGGTCGCACACGTGCACCGAGTGGGCCTCCGAGGCGCGCGCGGGTGGCACCGGGCTGCAGGCGCTGCGCGTCGCGCTGACCACGGCGGACGACGTGGTCGACGTGGGCCCCGCCGGCTTCCGCGCCTGGGAGACGCTCCTCGGGCTGCGTGCGGCGTTTGCCGCGCTCCTCCGCCCGGACGGGCGCGCCGGACTGCCCCCCCCCTGGGCGACAGTGCTGAGCGCGCCGCACGTGCCACTTGTCGCTCGCTACCGGATCGACGAGGACGCGGGCGACAACTCGTTCCACCAGGCGCTGCACCAGGCAGCGCGGGTGGCGCTCGACCAGATGCGGCTGGTCGAGCACCCGACCGCCCGCCGGCTTGAGTTGACCTACCTCACGGCGCCACAGAAGGTGCATCTGCTCCGCACGGGGGCCGCTGGCGGCCTGGTGCCCTGGTGGGCCCTGCGCCGGGCCGCCGCCCGGGGCGATGCCTCGGGGCTGTTTCTGGTGGGCGAGTCGCAGCTGACCGCCGAGCAGGAGGAGCTCCCGGTTCCAGCGACGGCGGACGAGCCGCCGGGCGCCGTCGGGTCGCGTGCGGCCCCGGCCGCCGGGGGCGCAGCCACCGCCCAGCCTGAGGCCGAGGTCACGGGCCCAGTCGAGGCCATAGTCGAGCCATCGGCCGCTCGCGGCGCCGCCAAGGCTCCGGCGTCCTCGCCCCGGGCCGCGGCGGCCCCGGGGTGCAGCTGGTAGACGAGGCGCACCACCGTGGCGAGGGCCGCTGCTTGGCGCGTCTCCCGCAGCCGCGTCTCGAGCGAGGCCAGGTCGGTGCCCTGCGGCACCGGGGGCGAGGCGCGCGGCGGGGCGGGGCACGAGGCGCAGTGCGGCTTGCGCCAGAGCCGCGTGACGGGCTCGCGCGTGACCCGGTCGAGGAAGACGGCGCCGACCAGCTCGTAGCGCTTCACATCGAGGCCGAGCGCGAGCGGGCTGCGGAACCCGTAGCATGACGCCTGGTACCACGAGAGCAGGTGCGCCGCCTGCACGTGCCGTAGCGCGTCGTGCACGTGGCCCACCATGTCGACCGGCTGGAACAGGCCGCGCGCCGGCAGCGGCAGCGCGCGCAGGTGCCGCTTCATGTAGTTAATCACCTTCTCCATCGGATCGGCCGAAGGCATGTTGGACGGGATGAAGACAGCGCCGCCCATCTCGCAGGTCGAGCGGATGTAGTCGTGCAGGTACCCCGCCTTTGGCGTGACGACCCCCACAGACGCGTGGGTCGAGGCGTTGTCGAGTCCCAGGCGCGCGTCGGATAGCACCTGCTTCCCGAAAAAGGCGTGCACACACAGCGCGATGAAGCGCACAAAGCGCAAAAAGTCGGCCGAGTCGCCCAGAAAGTCCTGCAGGCCGCCGCCGCGTAGGTGCGCTGGCCGAAGAAGCGGCGGGGCAGGCCCGCGCGGCCGTGGCTGCGCAGCTGCTGGACGCGCCGCACCAGCTCCTTGTCGTCCGCGTCCTCGTAGGGGACGCGCAGCGCGCCGGAGTCGTCCACGGCCCGGCTTTCCACGCCGTGGCGGAAGAGCAGCAAGGCCAGGGTGGTGCGTCCCTCGGGCGTGAGCGTCTCGGCTGCGTCGCGTGCGCCAGTCCGAGCGGCGTCGCCCTCCGCCTGGCTCAAGGCTAAGCGCGCCGCCGGCGACGGCTCGTCTGCTGCCTCGTGGAACAGTGGCAGCGCGTCGCCCCGCCGCTGCGGTAGCTTGGTGCACCACGCCACAAAATGGCAAGGCAACCCGCCGAGTGGTGCCTGGGGGTAGGCCGGCAGCCGGCCACCCGTCGGCCCCACCTGCACAGCCCCCCCGTGGCTGACCCCGTAGTCAACGCCGAATGCGTCTGCCGCCAGGTAGGCGCCCCTCCGCGCCGCCTCGGCCTCGGCCGCCTCCGCCGCCTGCGTCCGTCGCTGCGCCTCCGCGCCCCGGGTCGGGGTTTGCGCCGCGGTTTGCTCCGCCGTGGCTGCGACGGTCGCCGCCTGGACCGCCGCGCCGGCGGTCGTCGTCGCGTGCGCCTGCGCCTGCGCCAGCTGCACGTGCGCGGCCGCGGCGGCGGCGGTTTGGGTCGCCAGGGCCGCCGCGGCCGTGGCCACTGCCTGCGTCGCCTCGGCCAGCGCCGGCGCCGGCGCGGCCGGCGCGGCCGGCGCGGCCGGCGCGGCCGGCGCGGCCGGCGCAGCCGGCGCGGCCGGCGCGGCCTGGTGCGAGAGCCGCGCCAGCGACTCGGCGGCCCGCCGCGCGGCGGCCGCGAGCCCCCGCTCGCCGGCGCGCGCGCGCTCCTGGGCGGCCGCCGCCGCCTCGACCGCGGCCACCGCCGCCACCGCCGCCGCCGCCGCCACTGCCGCCGCCGCCACCGCCGCGTCCAAGGCCGCCTGGGCGGCTACGACGGCCTCTGCCGCCCCCGCTGGAACGGGCGCCCCGGCGGCGGCGTCCGTGGCCACCCGGAGCACCGCGGCCGCCCGATCCACCGCGCCCGGCGGCGGCACCGCGGCGGCTTTGCCATAGTCGCGAGCGGGGTCAAACATGAGCCCGGCGCAGACGGAGACGTTGACGCGGGCCTTGTGGCCCTTGGTCTGCTCAATGTAGACCGGGTCAGCGTCGAAGCTCCAGGCGAACCCGGCGCCATGCGGCGCCATCTGGACGTTGGTCTCGTCCATGAAGAGCAAGTTGTCGCCGTGCATGGTGGGCAGCTCGGGCTGCCGCCGCGGCCTGGCGGCGGCCGCGGCCGCGGCCGCCGCCGCGCTGGCGGCCGGGTCGCAGTCGAGCGCCTGGGCGCGGCGGAACTGGCAGACCTCCTCCGCCCGCGCGGGGCCGTACTTTTTCATCGGGTCGGTGGCGCGCGCTGCGCGCCGCGTCAGCCCGAGCTTGGCCAGCACTTTCCAGGCGCCCGAGACGGTCACCTTGGGGAAGTCGGGCAGGATGAGCAGGGCGGCCGCGAGCATCTGCTTCACCGTCAGGTGCGGCATGCTCATGGCCACCTGCAGCAGCGCCACGCGGTGCTCCTGCCGGAGCGTGGAGTGGCTCCAGCCGCCGCTGGGCTTGGCGAGCGGCAGCGTCTGGCCCTGGTTGGAGCGCTCCGCATAGTGTTTCACCGTGAGGTGGTGGATGTGCAGGTTGCCCGCGATCTGCCCCCGCGAGAGCCTGCCCTCGCGCAGGTCGTACTGCACGCGCTCCCGGATCTCGCGGCCATAGGCGCGGCCACCCCGCCCGATGTGCAGCATGCCAGTGTGCAGCTCCTCGCCCGTCGCCGGTGTGACGGTCGCCCGGCGCGCGCCCGGTGCCATGCGCCCGCTGGGTCCGCGGTGGCGGCGCGGGCGGCGCGGGCGGGCGCCGACGCCTCTCACGGCCCTACATAAAAAATAAACGGGCGGCGCGCGGCGCGCGCGTTCAGCGGCCGGGCCCGTTTCCCACCGGGCACCGTAGGGTGCCCACCGCACAATGTCCAGCGACGCCGCCATGATGGACATCGTACCCGCCTTCCCGGACGCCGACCCTGACGCCGCCGCCCCGGGCGCCGACCCGGCCCAGGCCCCGGCCGCCCTGGTCAAAATGATGAACCCGTGGCTGGCGTTTTGCAAAGAGACCCGGCCAGAGGTGCAACACCTGGGCCCGCAGCAGCAGCTGCGGGAGATGGGCGTCATGTGGAAGGCCTTGTCCGACGAAGAGAAGGCGCCCTTCCGCCGCGTCCTCAAGGCCTGACGCCCTACATGGACGGTGTGAGGCGCACCCCCAGCACCCGCTCGACCCGCTCGAGGTTGATCGCCGCCAGGATGGCTCGCCCGGCCTCGAGGTCGCGCAGGGTCTCGGCGTCCAGGCCGGTGTGCCTGGCCGCCTCCTCGAGTGTCCACAGCTTGCGGAGCCGCGCGGCCACCAGGTGCCGCCGCAGCGTGTGGGTGAGCCGGCTCGGCGCCCACGGGGTGGCATGGGCAACGGACGCCTCGCGCTGCACGAGCATCGGGGCGGCCAGCGGCGGCGCCACGTACGCCACCGGGAGCACCGCCTCCCAGTCCTGCGTCACGCAGCAGATCCGACCGGCCATGCCCGCGCGAGGTCGCCCTGCAAGGGCCGCGCGAGATGTTTCCGACCCGGGCAGCGGTGCCGCACCGGCGGCAGCGGCCGCGGGTTTGGCCGCGCGCCCGGCCACTGCGGCGCGCGCGGCCGCTCGCGTGGCCCGGCCGCGGCGGCGCAGGCGCGCCCGCCGGTTAGTTTCACGGGGCCGCGGCGCCGCCGGCCGTGCCGATGCAGGGAGTCGACTCGCTCGACGGGGAGGGGGCGCCCCCGCTGGCCGGACCGGGGGTGCCGCCGCCCGTCCGGCGGTCGCCGATCTCGACGAGCCCACCCGGCAGCGCGACGGCGGCGAGCGCCGGGCAGCAGTCAAAGGCGCCGCGGCCGATGGTTGCGAGCGCGGCCGATGCGGACATGTCGGCCACCCGGAGCGAGGTGCAGCCGTGAAAGGCCGAGTCGCCAATATGGCGGAGGGCGGCGGGCGCCGTCACCGACTCGAGCGCCGCGCACAGTTCAAAGGCGCCGCTGCCGAGCCGATCCAGCGCCGCCGCCGCGGACAGGTTGACCGACGCCAGCGACGTGCAGCTCTTGAAGGCGCGGCACCCGAGCGTCACCAGGGCTGGGGGCAGCGCGACCGACGACAGCGAGGTGCACCCGGCGAAGCAGTCGGCCCCGATGGCGACGAGCGCCAGGGGCAGCCGAACCGATGCCAGCGCCGTGCAGCCGTCGAACCCGGCGGCGCCCAGGGCCACGACTCCCGCCGGGAGCTCGATCGCTGCCAGCGCGGTGCAGCCGGCAAACGCCCAGGCGCCGATGCTGGTGACGCCGGGGGGCAGCCGGACCGCCCCGAGCGACGAGCACCCCTCAAAGGCGCACGTGCCGACGGCGAGCAGCGTCTCGGGCAGCTCGACCGTCTTGAGCGAGGCGCACCCTTCAAACGCGCCGCAGCCGACGGTGGTGCACGTGCACCCGGCGAAGGACGCCTGCACCAGGCCGAGCGGCATCCGGTGGAACAGCACGCCCGAGAGGGGGCAGTCGCGGAGGAGCAGCACGCGCAGCGACCCGAGTGGGCTCAGCGCGGGCAGCGCGCGCAGCGCGGTGCATCCGGCCAGTTCGAGGTGCACCAGGCGCGGCGGCCATGCAAATGGCAGCGCGACGAGGTCGGCACAGTCCAAGATGGCAAGCCGCGCCAGCCACTGCGGCCAAGGCGGCGGCGCTACCATCCCGGGGCAACCGAGCAGCTCGAGGTGCCCAACGCGGGCCGGCACTGGCCAGGCGTCGTCGGCGTCCACCCCGCCGCGTATCAGGAGCCGCACCGCGCCGCCGAGGTCCCGCTTGGCCGAGGGGTGCATCGCAACCAAGATTGGCTCGGGGCGCGCCGGGCCGCCGTTCTGCCCCCCCCCCCCCCCCCGGGGGG
>Ga0209390_10007172_pt1 | contig 14439 bp, 18 predicted proteins | sample BON01_FD_187212 | JGI IMG/M metagenome (GOLD analysis project Ga0209390, IMG submission 187212) | Freshwater microbial communities from Lake Bonney liftoff mats and glacier meltwater in Antarctica - BON-01 (SPAdes) (version 2) | ecosystem: Environmental > Aquatic > Freshwater > Ice > Glacier... | reverse complement strand
CGAGCCACGACCGAGCCACGACCGAGCCACGACCAAGCCACGACCGAGCCACGACCAAGCCACGACCGAGCCACGGCCGAGCCACGACCGAGCCAGGACCGAGCCACGATCCCTTCAGGGGGTGTGCTACGACCTAGTCACGACCGAGCCACGACCCCTTCAGGAGGTGTGCGCCGACCGAGCCACGACCCCTTCAGGAGGTGTGCGCCGACCGAGCCACGACCGAGGTGACACCTCGGGCCATGGCACACCTCTGACCATGGCACACTCCGTGGCACATCTCGGACCATGGCCAACTTGGTGTCACACATCGGACCATGGCACACCTCGTGGCCCATTGTACACCCTCCGAAGGGGCACACCTCGGACCATGGCACACATCGGACCGTGGCACACCTCCTGGCTCCATGGTACACCCCGACACACCTCGGACCATGGCACACCCGTGGCACACCTCGGTCCATGGCACACCCCGTGACGCACCCCCTGAAGGGGGCCATGGCACACCCCGTGGCACACCTCGGACCAAGAGCGAGCGAGCGCGAGCGCAGCGAGCCGAACGAGAGAGAACGAGAGCAAGAGCGAGCGCAACGAGCCGAGCGAGAGCGCAGCGAGCCGAGCGAGAGCGCAGCGACCGCGCAACGGGGGCGAGCGAGAGCGCAGCGACAGCGCAGCGAGAACGAGCGCAGCGAGAACGAGCGTAGCGAGAACGAGCGCAGCGAGAACGAGCGCAGCGAGCCGAGCGAGAGCGCACCAAGAGCGCAGCGGGAGCGCCCAAGAAGATGTGTGACATCAAAACGGGGTCCTCGGTGCGCGGGTGCTCTGTCTGGGCCCTGCGGCCGCTGTTGGGTTGACCCGGCTCCGCGCTCGCTGCGCGCTTGACTGCTCTGAGCCTTGGACCTATCAAAGATTGGTGCAAAAAGAGTGGTCCGGTTCACGGTGGTGGTACCCTCTCCTTTGCAGCCACACGCGCACCCCACCAGACGCACACTGGCACATTAGCACACTGGCACGGCACATTGGCACACTGGCACGGTGGCACACGCACACTGGCACACGCACGCTGGCACACGCACACGGGCGCACCCCCCCCCCGGTGGCGGCGCTCGGCTCATCTGACATTGGCTCCCTTGGCTCCATTGGTTCCGGGAGTGGCGTTGGGGGCGTTGGGGGCGTTGGGGGCGTTGGGGGCCTTGGCCTTGGCGTCCGCCTTGGCGTGCTTGACGTCGTCAAAAAAGGCCTGGATGGCGTCTCGCATGACTCTGTTGGGGATGGCGTGCTCGGCAAAGACGCCCGTGGCTCGGCCGAGCCGGCAGGTGCCCCCGTCGACGTCGGGGGCGTCGGGTGCGAGTGCGACGAGCACCGCGTCGGCGGAGACGGAGTGGCCGCAGCAGGGGAGGACGATGGGCGCGTGGATGAGGCGGTTGGTGACGGGGCACTTGAGGTAGTCGGGCACAAACTCGGTGTCGATGCACCCGCGCGCCATGGCGAGCTGTGCGCGGAGCGTGGCATCGTTGGGCAGGAGTCGGTAGATGATGCCGTCGAGTTCGAACCCCTGGAGGTGGTCCGTGTCGGGTCCAACGAGGCCGACTCGGTGGAGTTCAAAGGCGCCGAGCCCAGTGGGCCTGCGCCGCACGACCTCGTCGCCCTGGTTGAAGCGGTGGCGCGGTGCATGCCCGGCGTCGCCTCGGGTTGCCCAATGGCTGTCAAAGCGGCCAAAGCGACCAAAGCGGGCGTAGGGGTTGCCCGAGTCGTGCCGGTTGGCTCGCATGACGAAGTGGGTCGGGTTTGGTGGAGGGGAACCCGCAAACCGATCCAACCCGCGAAGCCCCCCCCCCTGGTGGTGTCTATTTCGGGGACCAGAAACAAGAAACTTTGTGGCTCGCTCGCTCGGCTCGCTTCGCTCACTCGGCTCGCTTCGCTTGCTCTGCTCTGCTCGCTTCGCTCGGCTCGGCTCGGCTCGCTTCGCTCGGCTTGGCTCGGCTCGCTTTGCTCGGCTCGGTTCGCTTCGCTCGCTTCGCTCGGCTCGGCTCGCTTCGCTCGGCTCGGTTCGCTTCGCTCACTTCGCTCGGCTCGGCTCGCTTGGCTCGCACTCGCTTCGCTCGCATCGCTCGCTTCGCTCGCTTTGCTCGCTTTGCTCGCTTCGCTCGCTTCGCTCGCTTCGCTCGCTTCGCTCGCTCGGCTCGCTCGGCGGAGTCCAGAGCTCAGCGAGCCGGGTAATCCCAGCACAGCCGCAGCCGAGTCCAGATCGCAGCGAGCTCAGTACACGCAGCCCCTTCAGGCAGCCGAGTCCAGGGCGCAACGAGCGGGGTAACCCCATCACACGCAGCCCCTTCAGGCAGCCGAGTCCAGAGCGCAACGAGCGGGGTAATCCAATCACACACAGCCCCTTGAGGCAACGGAGTCCAGAGCGCAGCGAGCGGGGTAATCCACCCACAGCCGCAGAGTCCAGAGCGCAGCGAGCTCAACACCCACAGCCCCTTCCGGCAGCGGAGTCCAGATCGCAGCGAGCTCAGCACACGCAGGCTCGGCCCGCTTCGCTCGCTTCGCTCGCTTCGCTCGCTCGGCTCGCTTCGCTCGTTCGCTCGCTCGGCTCGCTTCGCTCGCTTCGCTCACTCGGCTCGCTTCGCTCGCTTCGCTAGCTTCGCTCGCTCGGCTCGCTCGGCTCGCTCAGCTCGCTCGGCTCGCTCGAAAAGTTGGCGCAGTCCGAGTGGCGCCACCCTCGAAGCGTTGGCGCACGTGTACCTTGTGGCGCCACCCTCGAACCGTTGGCGCAGTTTGCGTGGCGCCCTCGACCCGTTGGCGCGGCGCCACCCTCGAGCAGTTGGCGCTCGTGTACCCGTGTGGCACCAGCCTCGAGCCTGGGGGCGCGTGTACCAGTGTGGCGCCACCCTCAACCCGTTGGCGTAGGCGTTCTGTGGTGTGTTTGTGGCCGGTGCAAAGTTTGGTGTGGCAATGGGGTAGGGGTTACCCCGAGGATGAGCTACCTGGGCGGCAAGTCGCGTCAGGCGTCGTTCATCCTGGAGGTGCTCAACCGCGCCCGGTTCGACGAGTGGGACTACGTCGAGCCCTTCTGCAGGTACTGCCACGTGCTGCGCCGCGTGACGAGGAAGAGGACGCTTTAGGCGTCGGATTGCCACCCGTTGCTGCTTCGGCTGCTTCGCGCGGTACAGGCTGGCGACGCGCTGCCGAGTGGCATGAGCCGCGCGCGGTACCAGGAGTTGCGGGGGTGTGGCGTGGACTCGCTGGAGCGCGCGGTGGCGTGTTTTGGGTTCAGCTTCAACGGCCGGGCGTGGGGTGGGTACACGAGCAGCTACACGCGCCCGTGTGGGCACGTGGACGACATCTGGGGGAGCCGGTGCCGTTACTATGCGCGGCTGCGCGGTTCGGCGGGGTTTGCGCGTGCGCGGTTGTGCGAGTCGGACTACCGCGCTGCGATCGGCGCGAGCGCCGCGCGTTTGACGCCGCAGACGACGCTGATCTACCTGGACCCGCCGTACGCGGGCGCGAGCGGGTACGACGGCACGCCTGCGTTCGACTCGGCGGCGCTGTGGGCCACGGCGCGCGAGTGGTCGCTGCGCGGCGCGGTGGTGTTGGTGAGCGAGTACACTGCGCCGTCGGACTTTGTGCTGGTGGCGAGTGGCGCCAAGGCGAGCACGTTTTCGGGCGGCGACCGTGCGAGCTGTCGCACGGAGCGGCTGTTTGCGCACCGCTCGTGCGCCGCGCGGCTGGGCCCGGGGTAACCCGCCTGGGGCTGGGGCTGGGCCCGGGTGGCAGCGCACGCATCCGCAGCGACCGAGTCCAGAGCGCAGCGAGCTCAGGCCTCGAGGTGGACAGCGGTGTGCAAACGGACGAGTTGGCTGACACTCCTTTCAGGGCCAACGTGTGTCGTGCCCGAGGGGTGGCGGCCATGGCACCCCTCAGACTTGGCACACCTCGGCCATGGCACACCTCGGCCATGGCACACCTCGGCGCGCACGACACGACCATGGCACACCTCGGACTTGGCACACCTCGACCATGGCACACCTCGGCGCGCACGACACGGCCATGGCACACCTCGGCGCGCACGACACGGCCATGGCACCCCTCGGCGCGCACGGCATGGCCATGGCACACCTCGGACTTGGCACACCTCGGCGCGCACGACACGGCCATGGCACCCCTCGGACTTGGCACACCTGGGCCATGTCACACCTCGGCGCGCACGACACGACCATGGCAGACCTCGGACTTGGCACACCTCGACGATGGCACACCTCGGCGCGCACGACACGACGATGGCACACCTCGGCGCGCACGACACGACCATGGCACACCTCGGACTTGGCACACCTCGGCGCGCATGACACAGCCATGGCACACCTCGGCGCGCACGACACGGCCATGGAACACCTCGGACTTGGCACACCTCGGCCATGGCACACCTCGGCCATGGCACACCTCGGCGCGCACGGCACGCCCATGGCAAAGCGTCACAACGCCGACTGTGGTCCATACCCCCTACCAATTTGAGACTATTTGCTCTATTCCCAGGATAATGTGCCTGATATATAACCGTCTATATAACAAAATACAAGTCACGCGTACGCACCCGGGCGCCTCGCCCCCCCCAAAAAAAACTACTTTCTGCCGGACGTGCCATCTCTCCAAACAAACAATTTCTCAGAGACGGAGCATCACCCCCGAAACTACTTTCTGCCGGACGTGCCACCTCTCCGAGCAAACACTTTCTCAGGGATGGAGCCCTCCACCTGCGCAGCGTCTACTCCGATTCCCAGTAGCCCCTCGCGTGCGCTCGGCGTAGCTCGCCGCATCACCTCACCCCCGGGTGACCCGGCATGAACCCCACGGGTCAGGGTCGGGGTTGCCACCTGCGCGTAGACCGGGCCGAGCGTTGCGCATGCCCCCTTGTCGAGAAAGCGACCGCCTCGATCTGGTCGAGAAACGAGGCGAGCCAGTGGAGGGCGGCGGGAGACTCGGCCTGACTATGCATCCAGCGCAGCACGGCCGGATCAAAGTCGCCGCTGCGGGCGCGGTGCAGCACCGCGCTCGCGACGTCCTCGTCGTCCCACGGGCATGGGGTTGCGTGGCCGGTAGAGCAGAGCCACTGGAGCACCTTGTCGTGCCCCTCCTTGGCGGCGGTTTTGCACAGGTCCGATTCGCGCGGGGCTCCGGGGTCCCAGGCCTCACTGTCCCATGGGCAAGGCGGCGCGCGCTCCGGGTCGCGGAGCCACTTGAGGAGGGGCAGGTTGCCCAGCCCGGTGGCGGCTGCGCAGGTGCGCTGGTCCCATGGGCAGCCAATCTGGTGCAGCCAGTGCAGCATGGCGAGGGCGCACTCGGCCGGCGCGCGGGCGGCGGCGGTGCAGGTGTCCGCGTCGATATCAACGCCGTGTCTGTGCATCCACTGCAGGGTCTCGAGGTGCCCGCCGCGCGCGGCCGCATTTGCGTCGTCGCTGTAGAGCTCGCGGGTTAACCCGGAGGCGGCCACCCCGGGCGGCTCCGACCATGGCGCGTCTCATCCAGGAGCGGGTGCCGATCGGGCCCGTGGGGAACCCGATGCGCAAAAGCCAACGAAGCGCGTCGAGGCAGGCGGCCATCACCGCGGCCGAGAGGCAGTCGCTGTAGTCGAACTTGCAGCCATGGCGCACGGCCAGGCGCAGGCAATCCAGCCCGCCCTGCCCCGCGGCAACGAGGCATGCTTTGGGCGCGAGTTGGGCCAGCACCCAGGTTGGAACCTCGGTGGGTGCATGTAGGTAGCCCTGCAGCGCCTCGTCGCTGGCAAACTCCTCCGCGCCGCAGAGCGCGCAGATGGCGAATGGTCCGAGGTGCTCGAGCAGCACCTCGACTTCGTCCCTTCCGAGGCGCGAGAGGAGCAACTGGCTGCCGACCTGGGCGGCCAATTTGTTCCTGAGCAGGGCGGGCGGCGATGCAATGGGCGGCAACACTATGTTCGGCAGTGCGATGGGCGGCGGCGTGGCGGCGCGGCGGCACGGCGGCGCGGCGGCGCGGCGGCGGGTGCGAGCCATTGTTCGCAAGCCTGTAGATGAGAGACGACATGGCGTGACCCGCGCAGTTTGCACTCACCACGCGGCGGCGGCGTGGCGGCGACACGACGGCGCCGGGTGACCCATAGATGACGGCGCTCAACCTTTTGGTGGACTGGTCAACCGGAAGTGGTCGGGTCAAAACAGGAGTGGTCGGGTCAAACCGTAATTGGTCGGGTCAACCCGTAAGTGGTCAGGTCAACCCGTAAGTGGTCGGGTCAACCCTGGAGTGGACTGGTCAACGCTGGAGTGGACTGGTCAACCCGGGTGAGCTGGTCAACCTCTCCGTGGACAAGTCAACCTTCCAGTGCCAGTGCTGGCCAGTTTCGAACGAGTTGACGCTCAATCCCTGAGAAAGTGTTTGCTCGAAGAAGTGGCACGTCCAGCAGAAGGAATTTCGGGGCCGACGCTCTGTCCTTGAGAAAGTGTTTGCCCCGAGAAGTGGCACGTCCTGCAGAAAATAATTTCAGGGCCGACACTCTGTCCCCAAGAAAGTGTTTGCCCCAAGAAGTGGCTCATCCGGCAGAAAGTAGTTTCAGGACCGACGCTGTATCCATAAGAAAGTGTTTGCTCGGAGAAGTGGCACGTCCAGTAGAAAGTAGTTTCGGGGCCAACGCTCCATTCCTAAGAAAGTGTTTGCTCGAAGAGCTGGCACGTCCAGCAGAAAATAGTTTCGGGGCCGACACTCCGTCCCTGAGAAAGTGTTGGCCCCGAAAACTGGCACATCCGGCAGAAAGTAGTTTTGGGGCTGATGCTCCATCCCTGAGAAAGTGTTTGCTCGGAGAAGTGGCACGTCAAGCAGAAAGTAGTTTCGTGGCCGACGCTCCGTCCCCGAGAAAGTGTTTGCCCTGAGAAGTGGCATGTCCTGCAGAAAGTAGTTTCGGGGCTGACACTCCATCCCCGAAAAAGTGATGGCCCCGAGAAGTGGCACGTCCCGCAGAAAGTAGTTTTGGGGCCGACACTCTGTCCCCAAGAAAATATTTGTCCCAATAAGTGGCACGTCCGGCAAAAAGTAGTTTCTGGGCCGACGCTCCATCACTGAGAAATTATTTGCTCGGAGTAGTGGCACGTCCAGCAGAAAGTAATTTCGGGGCCGACGCTCCGTCCCAGAAAAATGTTTGCCCCGAGAAGTGGCACGTCCTGCAGAAAGTAGTTTCGGGGGCGACACTCTGTCCCCAAGAAATTATTTGCACCGAGAAGTGGCACGTCCGGCAGAAAGTAGTTTTGGGGCCGACAATCCATCTCTGAGAAAGTGTTTGCTCGGAGAAGTGGCACGTCCAGCAGATAGTGGTTTCGGGGCCGACGCCATGTCCTCGAGAAAGTGTTTGCCCCGAGAAGTGGCACGTCCTGCAGAAAGTAGTTTCGGGGCCGACACTGACCCTGAGAAAGTGTTTGCCCCGAGAAGTGGCACGTTCGGCAGAAAGTAGTTTTGAGGCCGACGCTCCATCCCTGAGAAGGTGTTTGCTCGGAGAAGTAGCACGTCCAGCAAAACGTAGTTTCGGGGCCGACGCTTCATCCCTGATAAATTGTTTGCTCGAAGAAGTGGCACGTCCAGCAGAAAGTAGTTCCGGGGCCGACGCTCCATCCCTGAGATAGTGTTTGCTCGAAGAATTAGCACGTCCAGCAGAAAGTTGTTCCGGGGCCGACGCTCCGTCCCCAAGAGAGTGCTTGCCCCGAGAAGTGGCACGTCCGGCAGAAAGTAGTTTCGGGGCCGACGCTCCATCCCTGAGAAAGTGTTTGTTCAAAGAAGTGGCACGTCCAGCAGAAAGTAGTTCCGGGGCCGACGCTCCGTACCCGAGAACGTGTTTGCCCCAAGAAGTGGCACGTCCTGCAGAAAGTAGTTTCGGGGGCGACGCTTCATCCCTGATAAAGTGTTTGCTCGAAGAAGTGGCACGTCTAGCAGAAAGTAGTTCCGGGGCCGACGCTCCATCCCTGAGATAGTGTTTGCTCAACGAAGTGCACGTCTAGCAGAAAGTTGTTCCGGGGCCGACGCTCCGTCCCCAAGAAAGTGTTTGCTCCGAGATGTGGCACGTCCGGCAGAAAGTAGTTTCGGGGCCGTCGCTTCATCCCTGAGAAAGTGTTTGCTCGAAGAAGTGGCACGTCAAGCAAAAAGTAGTTTTCGGGCCGACGCTCCGTACCCGAGAACGTGTTTGCCCCGAGTAGTGGCACGTCCTGCAGAAAGTAGTTTCGGGGGCAACACTCCGTCCCCAAAAAAGTGTTTGCCCCGAGAAGTGGCACGTCCTGCAGAAAGTAGTTTCGGGGCCAACACTCCGTCCCTGTGAGAGTGTTTGCTCGGAGAAGTGGCCCGTCCAGCAGAAAGTAGTTTCGGGGCCGACGCTCTGTCCCCAAGAATGTGTTTGCCCCAAGAAGTGGCACGTCCTGCAGAAAGTAGTTTCGGGGCCGACACTCTGTCCCTGAGAAAGTGTTTGCCCCGAGAAGTGACACGTCCGGCAGAAAGTAGTTTTGGGGCCGACGCTCCATCCCTGAGAAAGTGTTTGCTCGGAAAAGTGGCACGTCCAGCAGAAAGTAGATTCGGGGCCGACGCTCCATCCCTGAGAAAGTGTCTGCTCGAAGAAGTGGCACGTCCAGCTAAAAGTAGTCCCGGGGCCGACGCTCCGTCCCTAAAAACGTGTTTGCCCCGAGAAGTAGTACGTCCGGCAAAAAATAGTTTTGGGGCCGATGCTCCATCCCTGAGAAGGTGTTTGCTCGGAGATATGGCACGTCGTGCAGAAAGTAGTCTCGGGGGTGACGCATCATCCTTGAGAAAGTGTTTGCTTGGAGATGTGGCACGTCCTGCAGAAAGTAGTATCGTGGCTGACGCTCCTTCCCTGAGAAAATGTTTGCTCGGAGATGTGGCACGTCGTGCAGAAATAAGTCTCGGGGCTGACGCTCCGTCCCTGAGATTTTTTTGCTCGGAGATGTGGCACGTCCTGCAGGAAGTAGTTTGGGGGGTGTGGTGCAGAAAGTAGTCTCGGGGCTGACGCTCCATCCCTGAGAAAGTGTTTGCTCGGAGAGGTGGCATGTCCTGCAGAAAGTAGTCTCGTTGAAAAAGTTAACAGGAGATGTGGCACGTCTTGCAGAAAGTAATTGAGGGGTCGACGCTCCGTCCCTGAGAAAGTTAGTCGGAGATGTGGCACGTCCTGCAGAAAGTAGTTTCAGGGGTGACGCTCCGTCCCTGAGAAAGTTAGTTGGAGAAGTGGCACGTCCTGCAGAAAGTAGTTTTGGGGCCGACGCTCCGTTTCTGAGAAAGTTAGTCGGAGATGTGGCACGTCCTACAGAAAGTAGTTTTGGGGGTGACGCTCCGGTTGTAATAGCAACACAGGCGGTCCAATGCGAAGCCACTACGCTGCCAACGCGAAGCGAACGCAAAGCCAGCGCTCAGCCAACGCGAAGCCACCGGGCACACAAGCCCACGCAAAACTATGCGGCGACTGCGCAAAGCTATGCGGTGGCTGCGCAGGCTAGGCGGCGGCCGCGCAAGCTAGGCGGCGGCCGCGCAAGCTAGCCGGCGGCCGCGCAAGCTAGGCGGCGGCTGTGCAAGCTACGCGGCTGCGCAAGCTACGTGGCGGCGGCGCAAGCTATGCGGCGGCGGCGCAAGCTACGCGGCGGCGGCGCAAAGCTACGCGGCGGCGGCGCAAGCTACGCAGCGGCTGCGCAAAGCTACGCGGCGGCGGCGCGGCGGCTACGCGGCGGCTGCGCGGCGGCTGCGCAAGCTACGCGGCGGCGGCGCAAAGCTACGCGGCGGCGGCGCAAAGCTACGCGGCGGCGGCGCAAGCTACGCAGCGGCTGCGCAAAGCTACGCGGCGGCGGCGCGGCGGCTACGCGGCGGCTGCGCGGCGGCTGCGCAAGCTACGCAGCGGCTGCGCGGCGGCTACGCGGCGGCTGCTCGGCGGCGGCGCAAGCTACGCGGCGGCGGCGCAAAGCTACGCGGCGGCTGCGCAAAGCTAAGCGGCGGCTGCGCGGCGGCTGCGCATTACGCGGCGGCTGCGCGGCGGCTGCGTGGCGGCGGCGCGGCGGCTGCGCAAGCCCACGCAAACTGCGCGGCGGCTGCGCAAGCCCAGCCGCCCCGCCACGTGCAGCAACCTCGCCGCCCCGCCGCTTGCAGCAACCTTGCCGCCCGCCGTGTGCAGCAACCTCGCCACCCCGCCGCGTGCAGCAACCTCGCCGCTCCGCCGCGTGCAGCAACCTTGCCGTCCGCCGCGTGCAGCAACCTCGCCGCCCCGCCGCGTGCACCAACCTCGCCGCCATCGCCCACTCACCTGCCCTCGAGAACGAAGCGGCATCGGCGCGCGAGGGTCTGGGCCCAGTCTCGGCGCTTGGAGGCGGGATCGGTGAAGAAGAGGAGGCGCGGGAGGAGATGGAGAAGGAGATGGCCGTGCACGTCCGACATTCCGAACCCAGCAGCCCTTCCTGCCTGCACGCCCGAAGGCGCTGCGGCAACCGGGGCTGCGGGGTCGCGGGCGTCGGACTCTAGCGCACAGAAAGCGACGTCGAAGGCGGCATGGACGTGTGGAGCGTTCTCCGCCGGCACGTGCCGGTAGGTAGAGGAGCGCAGGGAGTCGAGCTTGTCCCAATTAAAGCCATCAAGCCACGCCCACGTCGCATCCGAGACGGCGTTCCTATGGCCCGTTGGCGAAGTATCGGGGTCGAGACGCGCCAGTTCGTCCACAGGAAAACCATTGGCGTCGATCTCGCCAAGCAGGCGGCGCTGGCCAGCAAACGGCCCCGCCCGCTTGTTCTTCTTCTTGCGTGGCGCAGCAGGCGGGCCCGGGTCGCGTTCCGCAGCGCCGGGGTTGGCGCGCCGGTGCCCAGCGAAGAAAAGAGCAGCTTCCTTGCACGTATGCTTGCCCCGACGGACGTACGGGCCGCAGCCGCACTCCTCGCAGAAGGCGGCGGCAGGGAAGAGCGTCGCGTCGAGGCCATCGCGAGAGGCGCGGCCATCCTTGTTGTGGCCGTCCCTGAAGTGTAGTCGTAGCGCCTTCACGTCGGTGAAGCCGCGGTTACATGATGGGAATGGGCATGCCAGCGGCACACCGCCACATTGGTCTTGGGCTAAGTCGGCACGCGTCGGCGCAGTCGGCGCCTAGGCCAGGTCAACCCGCGTCGGCGCGATCGGCGCCAATGGGGTGCGAGGAGCCCCAGCAGGGCGCAGGGCGCCGATGATGGGCCACTCGGTGTCGTTAAGCGCCACAGCCACCGCCTGGCCGGCGGTCGCCTGGCCGTCGTCCGAGATCGGCGCCGGTGAAGCCGGCGAAGCAGCGCAAGGTAGGGCACCGGGCAACATGCCCGGCGCGCCGGCGCCGTCGCGTTCCGCCACCACCGCAGGGGCGACGGCCGCCACGTGCGGCGGCACGAGGGCGTGTGTCGTGGTGCTATGGTGGACCTGCCACCTACAAACTACCGACGCGCGCAAACACGCCGCGTGCAAACACGCCGCCTGCAAGCGAGACCTCACGTGCAAACACCACCTGCAACCGTCATCTGCAATCGGCATTGGCGGGTTTGGGTGCGAGTCGGGGTTGAGCTCGCCAGAACTCATTGCCACCGTGGCAGTGCAACGCGAGTAAGGGCGCGTCGACGTGACGTGTGTGGCGGTGGCGATGGTGACTTGGTCCCTGCAGTGGCGCGGCGTCGTCACGTGCGCGGTGGCGTGGCGCGTGCGGTGGCGGGGCGGTGGTGAGGGCGTCACGACGTGATGCGTCCACCTCTCTGCCCTGGTGTTTCTTCCGAGAGTGGTATGCATCGGCATGCCTACTTGCCGTTGCTGATGCCTCCCCTTCCATGGTATCAACGCGCTGAGAGGGATGACTGGTAAGGCGGTGTCCAGTTGGCCGGCTTCCGTTCTCAAACCCGTCTTGCTGTTGTTTCAGAGGGTGGTAGGCATTGGGATGCCCACCCTGTCACTGATGCATCCTCTTCTATGATGGTTACGTGTTGTTCAGGGGCGGTCGGTGATGGTTGTGGCGAAAGTAACAACGATAGAGAGGTGGTGATGACGGTGTGGAGGCGAGAACAGTGGTGGCGGTGTGGAGGTGTGGGCAGTAACGGCAGCAGAGGCGAGGGCGGTGGTGGTCACTCGTGCGGTGCCGCGACGACCGTGCCGCGTGTGGTGCTGCGACGGCCGTGCCGCGAGCGGTCCTGCGACGGTGCTGCGTCGGTGCTGAGACGGTGCTGCTGCCTCGGTGCTGCGACGATGCTGCCGCGTGTGGTGCTGCGACGGTCGTGCAGCGTGCAGTGCCGCGACGGTCGTGCTGCGTACGGTGCCGCGACGGTCGTGCCGCGTGCGCTGCCACTACGCTCTTGCCGCTGCCGCGACGGGCGTGCCGCAGTGAGTGCGGCTTTACGGAAGCGGCGCGCGGCGTCCATGGGGCACCGAGCAGCTCGAGGTTGCAAAGGACGCGCGGCTCTACTGGAGCGGCGCGTGGCGTCCAAGAGGCGCCGAGCAGTGTAAGGCTGTAAGATAAACGCGCGGCTCTACGTGAGCGGCGCGGCGTCCAAGGGGCGCCGTGCCGCGTGCGGCTGCGACGGTCGTGCCGCGTGCGGCCGCAATGGGCGTGCCGCGTGCGGTCCTGCGACGGTCGCGCTGTGTGCAGTTGTGGGATGGTCCAACCGCGTGCGGGGCTGCGATGGCCGTGCCGCGCGCGCGGTTCTGCGACGGTCGGGCGGTCCTGCAACGGGCGTGCCACGTGCGGTCCTGCGATGGTGCCGCGACGGTCGTGCCGCGTACGGCTGTGCAAGATTCGTGCCGCGTGCGGTGCCGCGATGGTCGTGCCGCGTGCGGTGCCACGACGGACGTGCCGTGACGGTCGTGTCGCGTGCGGTGCCGCGGCGGCCGTGTCGCGTGCGGCTGCGACGTTTGTGCCGCGTGCGGCTGTGCTGCGACGGTTGTGCCGCGTTCGGTGCCTCGACGGTCGTGCCACGTGTGGCTGCGACAGTCATGCCGCGTGCGGTGCCGCGACAGTCGTGCCGCGTGCGGCTGCGACGGTCGTGCCTCGTGCGTTCCTGCGAGTGCCGCTTGCGGCAGCGACGGTCGTGCCTTGTGCGGTCCTGTGACGGTCGTGCCCCGTGCGACTTGCAACGGTCGTGCCTCGTGCGGTCTTGCGACGGTCGTGCCGCGTGCAAACGCGACGGTCGTGCCTTGTGCGGTCTTGCGAGGGTCCTGCCGTGTGCGGCTCGGGATGGTCGTGCCTCGTGCGAAGCTGCGACGGTCGTGCCCCGTGCGGCTTGCGACAATCGTGCCTCGTGCGGTCCTGCGCCTCTCGTGTCCCGTGCGACTTGCGCCGCTCGTGCCTCGTGCGGTCCTGCGACGCCGCGTGCGGCTGCGACGATCGTGCGTCGTGCGAAGCTGTGACGGTCGTGCCGCGTGCGGCGCTGTGACGGCCGCGTGCCGGTCGTGCGTGCGGTGCCTCGACGTCAGTCGTGCGTGCAGTGCTTCGACGGCCGTGTCGTGTCGCGTGCGGCTGCGATGGTCGTGCCACGTGCAGTTGTGCGCCGGTCACGCCGCGTGCGGAGCTGCGACGGCCGTGCCACTGCAACGATCGTGCGTCGTGCGAAGCTGTGACGGGCGTGTCGCGTGCGGCGCTGTGATGGCCGCGTGCCGGTCATGCGTGCGGTGCCTCGACGTCAGTCGTGCGTGCGGTGCCTCCATGGCCGTGTCGTGTCGCGTGCGGCTGCGATGGTCGTGCCACGTGCAGTTGTGCGCCGGTCACGCCGCGTGCGGAGCTGCGACGGCTGTGCCACGCGCACGGTGCTGCGACGGTCGTGCCATGTGCGGCGCCGCGATAGTCGTGCCGTCTGTGTGTGTGCGACGGTCGTGCCATGTCCGTGCTGCGACGGTTGTGTCGCGTGCGTTGCTGCGACGGTCGTATGGCGCGCGTTGCGTGCGGTGGCAACGGGGCGGGGTCACCCCGACTGCGGATGGCCCCTGCAGTGGCGCGGCGGCTTGACGCGTGCGATGGCGTGACGCGTGTGGAGGCGGGGCGGTGGCGAGGGCGCCACGACGTGATGCGTCTACCTCACCGCCCTGGGTCCGGTTGTTTCAAGAGTGGTATGCATCGACATGCCCGCCTGCCGTCGCGGATGCATCCCCTTCCATGGTATCAACGCGCTGCGAGGGGTGGTTGGTGAGGCAGTGTCCATTTGGCCGGCTTCCGATTCTCAACGACTCTTGTTGTTTCTCCATAGAGTGGTATGCAGCGGGATGCCTGCCCTGCCACCGATGCCTCCCCTTCCATGGTATCAACGCACTGTGAGAGGACGGCGGGCGAGGCGGTGTCCATTTGGCCGGCTTCCGATTCTCAACGAGTCGTGTTGTTTCTCCAGAGAGTGGTATGCAGCGGGATGTCCACCCTGTCACTGATGCATCCCCTTCCATGGTATCAACGCGCTGTGT
>Ga0209390_10007171_pt1 | contig 14440 bp, 14 predicted proteins | sample BON01_FD_187212 | JGI IMG/M metagenome (GOLD analysis project Ga0209390, IMG submission 187212) | Freshwater microbial communities from Lake Bonney liftoff mats and glacier meltwater in Antarctica - BON-01 (SPAdes) (version 2) | ecosystem: Environmental > Aquatic > Freshwater > Ice > Glacier... | reverse complement strand
GGGAAAATTTGCGAGGGGAAACGGACCCGTTTGTTCGCCGGTGAACTTGTTGAATTTCGCGTAAAGGTGGCCGTTTGTGGAAAAGATATACTTGGCATCGAACCGGTCGCAGTCCGAGTAGCCCTTGCCCTGCTGCATTCCTTTGAGCGGATCCTCGTTTTCTCGCTTGGCTTCCATGACGGCTATGGGCAGGGGAGCGGGTCCATTCGGCGTTTCCACGCAGAGCAGATAATCCGTGCGACCGGGCCCGGGCTGACGGCGGCCTTTCGGTCCGATGGGCTCGACAGGAGCCTTCGTTTCGAGCTTCACGTAGGGTCCGCGATACCCCTTCCCCCTGAGGACTGGATCGACGAGCTCATAGCGGGTCTCGGCTTCGTTCATGCTCATGGAGAACTGATACTACCAGAGGCAAAGCGCTTCGGGAAGCCATTGTCTGGTGTTCTGGCGGAAAAGGTGTCTCCACCGCGTTTTGTCGGATTTTGAGAAGCTGTCCCTTTTTGTCAGTTCATTGGCGCTTCCTCGAAGCTCTTGGCCAGTTTCGGTGGACTTAGCCACAAGCACATCAGATCGTCTTTTCGAAGACGGCGACATCGTAAATATTCCCCGAAAAGTGCGTTCCGATTGACTTGAAGCCGGAGGTGGCTGCCAACGTTTGCAAGTTTTCGGGTTTGCGATAGTGGAAGCGTTTTCCAAAAACCTCGAGGACGCGTGTGGCAGCGGACTCGCGGTGGCCATTAACGATGAGGTGGCCGCCTGGGGCGGTCTCCTTCGCCACGGCCTGCAGAAGGTCTTCTGCGTTGGGTGTTCCCGCAGGAGAGGCCTCCCCGAGGCGTTCCTCTGTGGTTTTGTAGGTATGGCCTCTGAAGTATTCCAAAATTCCAACCGCAGTCACCACCTCGTAGGGCTTTTCGTTCAATGCACCGGCTGACGGATGGAAGATATCTTCCGCTTGGGCAAAAAGACCGAAATCAGCATTCCCATCAGGATCAATCAGGTCACGCAAGCGGGGGAGTTTGCTAATCAGTTGGATGGATTTCTTGCTGTGCGCGGGATCTCGATCGGAAATGACTGCCCGGATGAGTTTGGGATCATGCCCATCGCGGAGCAGGCGGTCGCAGGCTAAAATCACGCTCAAGCCAGTGCCGGCGGCAAACGCTTTGATGCGCACGGGCTCTCCGTGTTTTAACCACCGAGTCGCCAGTTTATAAGTGAGTCGGGTTTCCCAGGCAAAACGGGCCTGGACATCACGGCTGTTGACAGAATCCAGCAACAGCCGATCCCAAAGGCCGATGTTTCGATAGACTTCGGGAGAAAGCAGCATGTAAATGGCATTCATCGGGTCGCCGCCCTCCACTAGGAATGCCGTGTCGCTCCTCGCCGGTTGCAGCAGGGTCCGGGTGTAAGGATGCCCGGTGCGCTCGAGGATGCGGTTGCGATAGCCAAGAACCTTCTTTCCATCTGGCTCGGAGCGAATTTCCTCGCGCGTGGTTTTTTGCATTAACCAAAAAACAAATCCGGTCATGGCTCGCCGCAGACCTTTGAGAGGCATGCGCTCTGGTCCCTCAAAAATCTGCCAGCTCAGCCCGTCCACCAGCTCGCGGGACGCCTCTTCGTTGCCGTCGCCGTAAAGCACGGCCATCGCTTGCATCGGGGTCAGTCCCGAAACCTGTTTGCGTTCGTTATTCATTGAAGATTTTCGTTTAGGATGCGTTTGACTTCGACCATGCCCAGCGGGTTTAGAAAGCTCCAGTGGCCGCTGGGAATGATCTGCTCACTCTGCGCGCCTGCCACATGGCTGCTCCAATAAGCCACGACTCCGTCGCTGCTCGCGGGCTTGGTATGGTCCAGGTAACCGCCGCGGCCTCGATCCCCGATCAGGGAGTGAAACGGAACGCCGGGTTTGAGTGGTAGAGCATTTGCTGTAAGCAGGAATCGATTGTCCGGATCGAGCATATCAATGCTGTTTGGCAGACGGTGACGACCGCCAACACGGACATCGGGCCTCACGTACGAATAGACCTCCTTGTTGACTTGGCTCTGGGAAATAGGGTTGCCCACCAGCATGGCTCCCAGGCGTCCCAATAATCCGGTGGCCATATCGCTGCCCCGGTGCGAAGCGGATACAAAAACCACCCGTGAAATATCGTCGTCAGATTTAAAAATCAAGGAGCGGCTCATCAGATTTCTTGCTACTGCAGAAAAGGGGATTTGATCTGGAGCGCGGTCAAAAAATGCATTCCAAATATTCATGCCGCTGTCCGTGAGAAGCAAGCGGCTGATCATTCCGCCCATGCTGTGTCCCATCACCACAATGTCTTTGTGGTCGGGATAAAGGCGCTTCATCTTATCTAGCTGATATCTCAAAATCGCCGCCGACATCGGATACGGTAGCCCTGAGGGATAGCTGAAGGCCCAGAATTGATAGTTACGCCGGATTTTGGGATCGCTGCGGAGAAACGAAATCAACGGTAAAAAAATGGCAGGGGAATTGTTTAACCCGTGAACTAACAAGACCGGAATTTTTTTGGGGTTGTACGGTTCGAGCTGCACGAGTTTTGCGGAGTTTTCAAAGAGGTCGGGACGAAACATCTCGCGAAGCTCGAAGCGCCTGACATTAAACCCGGCCAGCGACATGGCCAAGGAAGCCTGGAAGTCCGCTGCCAGGTTGTAGGAGTGATTGTCGAGCTTCAGGGATTCTTTCTCGAGCGGATCGGCGAACATGAGATCGCACTTCCGACCGGAAAATCGTATTGAAGCCGTGAGACCATAAAAAAGGTTCTTGTTCAGGCCGAGCGTGTTGGTGCGCGCGGGATCCTGTTGTTTCCCGATGGCTACCACGGGGGCTCCCAATCCGGTCATGGTAGATCGCTCCCCCACCAGCGTGCCGCGGAAACTCAGCCGATCCGTGGGAGTAAACTCCAAATTCGAGGGGTGGAACTGCGGGCGGGAGTCCGGGGCGACGAGGCCAAGTTTCCATGGCTCGCCGGTTGCCGATGGACAGATCAGTCGCGCATCCCAAGGCTTCAGACGCTGATCCGAAACAATCTCAACAACCCGGGCGACGGCAAAATTGTAATCGCTCTGAGAGAGCACATCCTTAGGATCAGAAGCCAGACGGAGTCGAGCCGCATTCGCCGCATCTAAATACGCTCCGATTTGAACCAGCGGATCGTCCGGCAACTTCTTGATGGATTTGACCACCGCCTGTTGCTCCGCAGTGGTCGCGAGGTTTTCGGTCCGGCTTTGCTTTTGCACGCGGGAGTATTGAGCGCAGCCCGTGAGTAGGAATACGAGCGATAGAAATGCAGGGCCGATGATTTTCATAAATTTATTGCGCCGGCCTTGGGATCGTCATCGAGGTCTGCCATTGCGAAGAAGACCAGTTTTTATGGAAGCCTGCAGGGGTTTGCCAATCCAAAGCCTCAGGAGCGCATGGTAAAATTCGCGGCCGGGAATCACCGCCTGCCTTTTCCCGTCCACCATGACAATGGTCCCCTCGGATGGCAGATAATCGATTGTGATCTCCGACCCCTGATCGAGATCCGCGCCGTGCGCAAACGCTTGAAAAAAGACAGCGAGCGCCCCGGCGAGGACCGCCTGTTCCGGCGGCGTGAGATTTCTATCCAGATTATCGCGTATCGCCGACGCAAACTTTGCTTCGGAAACCGATCGGAGCATGATGATTTTGAGGCGTTTCGGACCGTGATTGCGTTCCATGATCTCGACCGCATCGTCGGTTGCCGGACTCACATAAAGGCCGGCATCGTAAACTCCTACCGCAAAGACGCTGCGGGTTGCGGTGCCATTCAAAACGAGCGTCAGGCCATCAAGGACAATCGGCTCGGGGAAACGATCTTGTGGCATCGCGACGGCTATGGCGGTAGAACTCATGAAGATGGCAATCGCTGCAAGATATCCGGGGAATGAGGATTTGATACCCATTTGAAGAAACGATCTCTCAACTCCCAATCAAAAGCGATGGCTAAAAATCCGATGTAGGCCGTGCCCGGCAGGTTTATGGCGCCGAATGCGCGGCATATTACAATCCGCTGGGATAGTAGATGAACTGCCATGGGAGGCCGTAAGATTTTTCGATGGCCGCGGCGAGAGCCTTCACGCCGAAGGTTTCTGTGGCGTAGTGACCGGCATAGATGAGATTGATTCGAGCTTCCTCAGCAGCAGCGAACGTATGATGCGGACCTTCGCCAGTGACGAGCGTATCGTAGCCCTCAGCGGCCGCTTGTTCTACCAGAGTCCCGCCGCCACCAGATACTATGGCAACGCGGCGGACCCGTTCGGGCCCACCTGGCGCTACATGGACCGGCCCTCCGACAACCGATTCCAACCGATCGACCAACGTCCGGAGCGTGGTGTTCGCAGAGCCGCCCATCCCGAATTTTGCAAAGGGTTTCGCCGATTTGAGTCCGAGCGCAGCAGTCAGAAGTGCGTTATTTCCAAGCTTCGGATGGGCATCGAGTGGGAGGTGCGAGCTGTAAATGGCAAGATTAGCGGCAAGTGCGGATTTTAGTTTCCGGTACGCCGCTCCGGTGACCGGACGATTCCCGCTCCAGAATAATCCGTGGTGAACGATGAGGAGGTCGGCGCCCGACGCGATGGCCCGCTCGATCACTACCTCAGCAGCGTCCACAGCGGCGGCCACCCGGGTCACATGGCCGGAGTTTTCCAATTGCAGTCCATTGAGTGCGTTCGGATAATCTTCGATGTCCGATGTATTCAGGGTCCGGTTTAGCCAGTCAACGAGCGGGGAAAGTTCCACGCGGGAGAAGGTATCGTATTTCACTCAAATGAAAAGATGCTTTGGCAGCTGGCACGGAATCAGTAGCATCCGCGCACTATGTTAAAAGCCGGAATCGTCGGTCTCCCGAATGTCGGGAAGTCCACTTTATTCAACGCCCTCACCCGCACCCGCAAGGCGCAGGCGGCAAACTTTCCATTTTGCACAATCGAGCCGAATGTTGGCATCGTCACTGTGCCTGATGAGCGCTTGGGAAAGCTGGCCGATCTTTCGAAGTCTGAGAAAATTTTGCCGGCGGCCATCGAGTTCGTTGACATTGCGGGGCTGGTCCGTGGTGCCAGCGAAGGCGAGGGGTTGGGCAATCAATTTCTCAGCCACATCCGCGAGGTCGATGCCATCGTTCAAGTCGTGCGTTGTTTTGAGGACGATGATATCCACCACGTTTCCGGCTCCGTGGATCCTGTTCGTGACATTGAGATCATCAATACTGAGCTCATTCTCGCCGACTTGGGATCGCTAACGAAACGCAAGGATCGGCTGCAAAAAGGCGCCCGCATCGGCGACAAGGCTGCGAAGGCAGAACTTGCGCTAGTCGAAAAATTAGTGCCCCATCTGGACTCCGGGAAGCCCGCCTCGACGTTGGAAGTATCCACCGAAGAACGCATCGTGCTGGAGGGACTATTTTTGCTCAGTGCCAAGCTATCGCTTTTTGCCTGCAATGTTCGAGAGGATGACCTTGCGGACCTCACTGGCGACAGCCCGGCGGCACAGCACGTGCGCGCGGTGAGTGATTACGCCAAAACACATCTGGGATGTGAGGCCGTGGTCATTAGCGCGCAAATCGAAGCGGAGCTCGCAGAGCTTCCCCCCGAGGAGGCCAAGGAATTTTTGGCGGGCCTGGGTGTCGATGACAGCGGCGTGGGGCTCTTGATTCGCGGGGCGTATCATCTCCTTGGGCTGCGCACCTATCTCACCACAGGACCGAAAGAAACCCGGGCTTGGACGATCCGCACCGGGGACAAAGCGCCTGCCGCCGCGGGAGTGATTCACTCAGACTTTGAACGGGGATTTATTGCGGCAGAAACCATCGCATTTGATGACCTGGTCACGCTGGGATCGCACGCAAAGGCCCGGGAGGCAGGGAAACTCCGCATCGAAGGCAAGGAATACGTCGTCAAAGATGGCGATGTGATTGAGTTCCGATTCAACGTCTAGTGGCGCTTCTAGCGGCAATGTTGGCGCGTGCCGTCGCGCGACATCCCCGGTGGTTGGCCGCCTCTGGAGTGTGCTTTGTGCTGGCGTGTGTCGCCGTGCTTGCGACTCACCAGAGCTTTGATTCCGACATTCTGAATATCCTGCCCGCAGATCGTGCTGCGGTTCAGGGGCTCAAGGTGATCAACAGCCGGTTTGAGCAGACGCGTGAGCTGACGTTTGTGATTCAGAGCGAATCCGCTGAAGCCACCGAAAGTTTTCACGTGGACCTAGTCGCTCGCCTCCACGAGACGCCATGGGTGGTGCGTATTCTCGACGGCCCTCCAGTGGAATCCGAGACTGGTCTCGCGGATTTGCAGGCGCTGATGCTGCCTCTACTGCTGAATCTCCCGCCGGACGATTTTGCGGCCGCGATAGACTCGCTCGATCCACAAACGCTGAGAGATCGAATCGCAAGGCTTCGAAGGGGATGGGAGGCCGGAGCCCCTGTAGTAATGATGGAAATTGAAGGGGATCCGCTCGGACTGCTCACACGCGCGCTCAGCCCGGTCGTGAAATCCGCGTCCATGACCGAAGGCATGACGACTATTTCTCCCGATGGCACCACACAAATCGTCCCGGTGGTGACGAATCAGGCGGACCTATCCGCGGAAGCCTGCCGGTCCATGATGGCGCAAGTGCGAGTGTTTATGGCGGAGACCCTGCGCGACGCGGATGGGGCCGTGACGCTGCAAGTGACAGGTCGCAGCGCCTATGTGGACGAAATCTCGACCAGCATGAAACGCGACATTCAGATCACCTCGGTCGTCTCGTTACTCGCGGTCACGGCGTTATTTTGGTTTTCATTCCGGCAGCTTTTGCCACTTGCGGGACTTGCCATTATCTTGGCGGTGAGCGCGCTTGCGGCGTTGGCTGCCGGCAGTTTGGTTTTTACTCAGCTTAATATGATAGCCATCGGATTTTGCTCCATCCTCTTCGGGCTGGGCGATGATTTCGGGTTGCTGCTGATTGAGCGTTTCCGCCTGGAGCGGCGGGCGGGAAAAGATTTTGAAAGCGCGGTGCGTGAATCCATCGCCCGGCTCGGCCCCGGAATCTTGTGGGTCGCAGCCACTACGTCTGTGGGATTTCTGGCGTTGGCGTTAAGTGGCTCGGTAGGTTTTTCGCAGTTGGGCGCGATGGTCGCAATGGGCGTCTTTGTGTGCGCTGCCGTTGTAACCGTGTATTTATTTTTGTTTATTGGCCGGAAGGAATCGAGCGTGGCGCTAGACGCCGCTGCTTGGACGGAGCGTTTGCCGGTGATGCTTTCGCACGCCGGACCGCGGATGGGATGGATCAGTGCCGTCGTGCTAATTGGGCTCACGGTGTTTGCGATCTCCCCGATCCGGCCCCTGAAATTTGACACGTCGCCGACATCCATGGAGCCGCATAATGCTCCGGCAGCAATTGCCCGTATGGCGATCATGGATGGCTTCCCGGCGGCTTTTGAACCCCTGCTTATTGTGGGCGAATTTTCCAGTTCGGAGGCGGCAGCCACTGCGTCGCGAGAACTGGACGTGCACCTGACTCGTTTGCAGGAGGCGGGCATGGTAGATGCATTTTCGTCCCCAAGCCCGCTCTTAGTTTCGGAGAATCACGGGCGGGTCAATGTCGCGTCATTGGACTCAGCTCTCCTGCAAGCATCGCTCAATGCCTGGGATGCAGCGATTGACGAGGCAGGGTTTCAGGCCTCCGCGTTTTCCAGCGCCAGGGATCAACTGCAGGCACTCATCGATTTAGCGGAGGGCGGCGCACCGGAGTTCGCATGGGCCCACGTATTGCCTGAATCATCGCCATGGAATTTCCTGTTGGATCGCATGGTTGCTGATGGCGGGCTCGCGACGATCACCTTTGTGAAACCAAGCGCCGCCTTTTCCGGCCCGGACCATGCGGCCGCGATGGAAGCAGCTATCCTAGAGGGATCTCCAGGATGGATGGTCACGGGATGGTCGCAGATGTTAGGCACCTTAGTGCCATGGGCGGAACGGGAATTGATGACCTTTGGCGGCGCAGTCGCAGGTGTGATCCTCATCATTCTGGGGTTTGTCTACCGTGACATCCGACTTTGGCTGGTGCATGCGGCGGGATTGGCACTCGCGCTGGGTGGCACGGTCGCAACACTCAAAGTCACCGGCCTGCAGATCAACCTGCTCAACGTCCTCGCATTCCCGCTCCTGCTTGCCGTGGGTGTGGACTATGGAATCCATTTAATCCTTGCGCTGAGATACGATTTTTCCTCCCTCGCGTCCGTAATCAAACCGGTAACAATAAGCGGCCTGACCACAGCCGCCGGATTCGGCTCACTCGCGCTGGCATCCAACCCGTCGTTATCCGGCCTGGGTGCAGTCTGCGCTATCGGCGTCATGTGGAGTCTCGCAGTAAGTCTATTTTTTGTCCTGCCGATGGCGGCTTGGGCGTCACCGCTTGCCTCCCAAGGCCGAATGCGATAGTTTAAATCCTCATGAAATTACCAATCATCGCTTTGTTAGGCGCTGCGATGTTTCTCGCCGGGTTGTCGAATGCCATTGCGGATGAAGTGGTCCGGAGCGTTCAAGCTCAGCTTCAGAAAGCCGGATTCTACGAGGGATCGATCGACGGCACCTGGGGTAGCCAGACCGCAGCGGGTGTGCGACGCTATCAGCTCGCAAATGACCTCCGTGTTACCGGGGAGTTGAATGAGGTTACGCTCAACCGGATGGGCATTGCCCCGGCGGTTCCGCAATACAAGGCCCTCGCCGCCCTGTTTAAAGGCGGTCCCTACCTCACGGCTCCTCCCGATTTTCAAGTGGCCACTATCCGAAAGGCGAAAGAAAACCTCAAGCTGCTGGGGTATTACAATGGCCCTATTAATGGGGATCCAAGCCCGGCCCTAACCCGTGCATTGGAAGCGTATCAACGCAGTGCAAAGTTCCGGGCCAGCGGTCGCCTCGACAAGACGACTCTCCAGGCATTGAATCTACTCACTGTCTCTGGTGGAGCATATTAACTTCCCGGCCATCTATTCATGAGCAGTAAACTCGTAGGTATCGACCTCGGCGGCACTAAAATTGAAGGTGCTATTGTTAGCCCGGATTCTCCCGACGCAGCTGTGTTTCGGACCCGCATCCCGACAGAATCTGCCAAGGGATATGACCATATCATCGCTCAGGTGAAGAACCTGGGTGCGTTGATTCGAGCGGAACTCGGTGGGAAGTTGCCTGATCGGATTGGAATCGGTACGCCGGGAACCTTGGATCCAAAAACGCAGTTGCTGCGTGGTTCAAATACGCAGTGTCTCAACGGTCGGCCATTTAAAGCAGACCTCGAGGCAGCCATTGGCACCGAGTTGGCGATGGCAAACGATGCGAATTGTTTTGCCCTAGCTGAGGCCACCTTGGGCGCCGCCCGTGGATATGAGACGGTATTTGGAATCATCCTTGGAACCGGCTGCGGCGGCGGCTTGGTTGTCCACCAAAAGGTGCTGAACGGGTGCCATGGGATCGCCGGTGAATGGGGGCAAATTGTGCTCGATCCAGATGGAGAACTTTCAGGATACGGCACGCGGGGCATCGTCGAGACATTCCTTCCAGGGCCCGCGCTCGAGAACTTTTACGCCCGCGCGAGTGGATCACGCCTGCCGCTCCGCGATGTTGTCATCCGCGCCCGCGAAGGTACGGATTCAAATGCTGTTCTGACCATCCTGCGCCTCAAAACTGAGTTTGCCCGCGCGGTGACGATTATCATCAACTCGTTCGATCCTCATGCGATTGTCATCGGAGGAGGCGTGGGGAATATTGATGAGCTTTATGGGGACGATGTGCGCCAGATGATCAGCGATCAAATTTTCGCCCCCTCATTTGAGGCCCCGCTGCTCAAACCCGCTTTGGGCGACAGCGCAGGGGTGTTCGGCGCGGCCATGCTGACGGCATGATCATCCATAGACACTTCAACTTTATTATACCTTCCTATGTTTGAACCTGGCGAAAAAGTAGTGTGCGTGAATGGTGATTTCCCCCCCTTGGTGCGGCGAATTTACCGTCGGCTGCCTCTCAAGGACGAGGTTTACACGGTGCGCGAGTGTTCGCTCGGGCGGCTGAAAAGTGGCGGAGGTGATGCCGGCATCAGCTACCGCGTGCTCCTCGTGGAGTTAGTCAATGGCCCGGATCCCTACATGAATCCTCTGCAGGCTGAGGAACTCGGCTTTCGATCGGACCGGTTTGCGCCAGTGATCGGTGCTGAAAATGAGGCTGAAGCAGAATTCGCAGAGGCCGGGAATCAGTCTTATTAATCGCCTTCCAGCCGCGGGAGGGCATTACCGGAAAATCGGGATTCGTCGAAATTCCACTTGCATCGCACTACCCGTCTGCCAAACTGCGCAGCTAAATTTATCACGGCCATGAGCATTATTGCCACCATCGAACAAGAACAACTTAAGAAAGATCCCGCCAAATTCAGCGTGGGCGATACCGTCAAAGTCCACACCCGCGTGATCGAGGGTGACAAAGAACGTATCCAGATTTATTCCGGGATTGTCATTGGACGCAAAGGCACCGGTATCAACGACAACTTCACCGTCCGTCGCGTAAGTTATGGCGAGGGTGTTGAACGGGTATTCCCGGTCCACTCGCCACGCATAGCCAAGATCGAAGTAGAGCGGAAAGGTGCAATCCGCCGCGCGAAGCTCAATTATCTCCGCGACCGGAAGGGCAAATCTGCCACGACCGTCAAAGAAAAGATCGAAGCCCGCAGCTAATTTTCCAGCGGAAACGCCCGTCCCATTAATCCGGGCGGGCGTTTCGTTTTTTCCACGGAATGGCTTGCTCGTTTGATTTCGAAAACCCGTTCTGGAACTCTGGCAAATTTCGTATCGCCGGGGTGGATGAAGCTGGACGCGGTCCGCTTGCCGGGCCCGTGGTAGCGTCCGCAGTAATCCTTGCGCCGGGCGTGTGCACCTCTGGCCTTGATGACTCCAAGCGATTGAGCCGCGCCGCGCGCGAGGATGCCTTTGAACGATTGACGACAGATCCCGGAGTTCACCATGCGACTGCGTGGATGGATGCTGCGGACGTGGACCGACTAAATATCCTCCGTGCTGCGCACGAGGCGATGCGCCGGGCTGTTACCGCACTGGCAATCGGCGCGGATCACGCGCTCATTGACGGACTTCCCGTGCATCCATTTCCGATTCCGCATACGGCGATTGTGAAAGGTGACGGGCTTTCGTTCAGCATCGCGGCTGCCAGCATCATCGCTAAAGTTACGAGAGATCGAATCATGACCGGCTATGGTCTGGAGTTTCCGCAATATGGATTTGAAAAGCATATGGGCTATGCAACGGCACAACACCTCGCTAACCTGCAGACTCATGGCCCATGCCGGATCCATCGTCGCAGCTTTGCTCCAGTGGCACAGACGTTTTTGGCGCTCTGAGCCACCGTTAGCGACCCATCTTGCGCTCGGCAGGTATGGAGAAAAACTCGCCGCCCGGGAACTTCGCCGTTCGGGATATAAAATCCTCGCGTGCAATTTCCGAGGCAGACAGGGAGGCGAAATCGATCTCGTGTGCCGCGAGCGTGCCAGCGATACGCTTGTCTTCATCGAAGTCAAAACCCGCAGCCGCGAAGACTTTGGGCGACCGATTGATGCGGTGGATAAAAAGAAACGCCGACGCATTGTTAAGGGCGCGATGGCATGGTTGCGGATGCTCGATATGCCTGATATTCGATTTCGCTTCGACGTGGTTGAAGTGATCACCGATACCTCAACCGAAATCCGGGTCATTAAAAATGCGTTTGGCCTCCCGTCGGAGTATTTCTATTAAGAAAACCAGCGGGATGGAGCCCTGCCTTGACACAGGACATAGCAATGTCTTGATGCACGCAACTGCGCATTCGGACCCGAAACTCATCGTCTGATACTCATCCAATCATGTTTTTACCGATCGTCCTGATCATTTTCTCTCTGGCATTACTTACGGCAGGAGCTGAGGGCCTTGTGCGTGGCAGTGCGTCCATCGCCTTGCGCGCGGGGCTCACGCCGTTGGTGATTGGCCTGACCGTGGTTGCCTTTGGCACCAGTTCCCCCGAACTCGTTGTCAGCCTTAAGGCATCTCTCGCCGGTCTGGGAGATCTCGCCGTGGGTAATGTGGTTGGATCAAATATCTTCAACATCGGAATCATCCTGGGCATCACTGCGTTGGTGTGTCCCGTGCCTGCGCGTCTTCAGATCATCAAAATCGATGCGCCGGTGATGGTAATCGCCGCGATCGCCCTGCCGCTGCTACTCATGGGGGGTATTCTTGGTCGAGTGGAGGGGGGCATTCTCTTGGTTGGCCTGATCGCATATATTATCTTCAATGTTAGACTGGCTCGTCGGGAAACATCGGCCGCCATCGCTGACGAATTCGCCGAGGGATTGCCACGCCAATCCCGGCATTGGCTTTGGGATATTACCTATGTCGGCGGAGGATTGGCACTGCTTGTTGTCGGGTCGAATTTGCTTGTGGATAATTGCATCATGATCGCCCGTGCGGCAGGGTTAAGTGAAGCGGTGATCGGCCTGACGATTGTCGCGGCGGGCACCAGCATGCCGGAGCTTGCCACCTCGGTCGTAGCTGCTTTCCGAAAGGAACCTGACATTGCTATTGGAAATATTGTCGGCTCGAACATCTTCAACATTCTCGGTATTTTGGGGGTGTCTTCGTTAGTGGCTCCAATCACCGTGACAAATATCCAGACCACCGACTACCTCGTGATGATCGGGATTTCGATATTGCTGGTGCCGGTGCTCTGGAGTGGTCTGCGGGTGCGGCGCTTGGAGGGCGTGCTCTTGCTGGCCTGCTATTTCAGCTATCTTTACGTTCTCTGGCCTAAAGCATGACGCCCGATAGACGCATAATAATCACGTTTCCAAAGCGGCTCTCTGCCGAGCTCGGGGAATTGGCAGCCATCGCAGCGGATCGCGGCCTGAGCTTTGCAGAAATTTTCGCCCATCTGCAGGGTCGGATTTATCCGCTGCTTTTAGTGCTTATCGCGTTACCATTTTGCCAGCCGCTGGCGCTGCCGGGGCTTTCCACGCCGTTTGGTGTGGTTATTGCCGTGCTGGGGCTTCGGTTTGCGCTTCGTCAAAAGCCATGGTTACCCGCCCGGCTGATGAACAGGCGCCTGCCACCGCGCCTCCTGCCCGCGGTGCTCCGGGGCGGGGCCAGGGTTCTTGGTTGGATCGAAAAGTTTCTCCATCCCCGATGGAGCTGGGCATTTGACTGGGGCATGATCCAGTTTGCTGTCGGCAGCGTAATTTGCATTTCTGGACTTCTGCTTCTGCTGCCGCTCCCCGTTCCATTCAGCAACTTGTTCCCTGCGCTTGCGGTGGTTCTGACGGCCTCGGCGATTTCGGAACGGGATGGTCTGATGTTGATTGCGGGCGGGGTTGTTTTCTTGATTGCCTGCGTCTATATCGCGCTGATCTTCGTCGGCGGTGCGGAACTTGTTGCGTGGTTGAACCAATTTATCGCCGGCCGATTCGGCGGTGATTGAGATTCAGTCTGCCCCGGCCGACGCGCTTTTATCACCGGGATCTTCGGTGATCACGATGCCCATCTTCTTAGCCCGCTCCTTCCACAGGTTGCGAGCGTGGAGTTGGAGGTCGGCAACTTTATCTTTCTCGTCCATGATTTCGAATCCGAAGATTGTTTCGATCACGTCTTCGAAGCTGACCAGGCCGACATTGGTTCCAAACTCGTCGACGATCAACAGGATCTGATGGCGCTCGGCAATGAAGCGCTGGAAAATAGCATCAACCGGGGTATGCTCCGGCGCGATCGCAAGCGGCCGCTTGATATCAGCGAGAGTGGCTGTGTCTGCTGCATCTTTGAGGTGCGCGAGTAACACTTCACCACGAATCACAAACCCGCTGATGTCGTCAGGGTTTCCATGGTAAACGGGGATGCGAGTGAAGGGTTTTTCTTCAATGATTTTGACGAACTCTGTCAAAAGCATCGACTCCGGAAGGGCGAATACGACCGTCCATGGGGTCATGATATTCCATGTTTTCATCGAATGCAGCTGAATGAGGTTATGCACGAAGTCGCTCTCTTGTTTGTCCAGTTGTCCGGACTCGGCACCGAGGCGGGTCATCGCAAGCAACTCCTCGCGATGCATGGCCAGGGACGTGCTACTATCGGGAGCGATGAGTCGCGTGATTTGTCGGCAGAGCCAGACCAATGGTGCGAGGCCGGTGATCATGATCGGGAGGATTAATGTCGTAAACCCTGCGAGTGGAACCGCGAACCGGGCTCCGATGGTTTTCGGTATGATTTCGGTAATAACGAGGATTGCGAGCGTCAGGGCTCCAGCAAAAATTGCCTCGCCCGTATTTCCAAATACCCGCGCATACTGGGCGCCGGCGCCAGCAGCACCCATGGTGTGGGCGACGGTGTTAAGTGTGAGGATTGCAGAA
>Ga0209390_10007165_pt1 | contig 14449 bp, 19 predicted proteins | sample BON01_FD_187212 | JGI IMG/M metagenome (GOLD analysis project Ga0209390, IMG submission 187212) | Freshwater microbial communities from Lake Bonney liftoff mats and glacier meltwater in Antarctica - BON-01 (SPAdes) (version 2) | ecosystem: Environmental > Aquatic > Freshwater > Ice > Glacier... | reverse complement strand
GGGGGAGGAGGAGGATGGGGGGGGGGGAGGAGGGAGGGAGGAAGGGAGGGAGCGGAGGAAGGGGACACATGCATTGAAAAGACAGACAGTACCAACATCGAGGGCGAGGGGTGGCGGTGCGGGGGAAGGGAGGGAAGGACGGACAGAGGGGAGAGAGACGCCAAGGACGACATCTCTCTTTCCTAACCGTCGATTTTGTCCCTAACCCTGCGCCGCTTGTGCCTGGCTCGCGCCTTCTTCGTGTCTGTCCTGCTGCTTTTATCTGTCTTGTCTTACATATGCTTGCAACCACACACTCTTGCGTGACCCTCTCTCTATCTCATTTCTCTCTAGCCTTTCTTTCTTCTGCTGTTGCTACTGCTGCTGCTTGCTGCTTGCTGCTTGCCTGCTTGCTTGCTTGGTAACAAAGTAATGAAACAACTCTCTCACTCTCTCTACCGCTCTCTCTCTATCTAATATCTCTCTTTATCACACACAACAATCAGTTTCTGGGCTCCTCCCCTCCCTCCTTCCCTCCCTCTCTCCGGAAACAACTTAATTGTACTTCGGGTGGCTGCTCTCCTCCCACCCCGGTTGTTGCGCCCCCTTCTCCTTCACCACCTCCACCGGCGTCGTCTTAGTGCTCACCGCGTAATTCGTGCTAGTAGTACCATAATCCGCCCCAGAACCCCGTCCCTTGAAATCCTTCATGCTCTTCCCATTCGCCTCATCCCTCGCCCTGCTCTCCTTTAGTTTCGCCCACGCCCCCGTCGCGCGCTTCCTGTTGGTCACCATGCCAATCGCGGCAAAGAAATCAATAAAAGCCTTGGTAGGGTTGAACTGCTGGCTAATCCCAAACTCAGACGCGGCATAGTCATAAGGATAACGATGGTGCCAGTTGTGCCAGCCCTCCCCAATCGCCACCACGGACACAAGAGGGTTCTCAGCCGGCCACATGGTAGGGTCATACGGGTGGTCCCCATACAAATGAGCCGCGCTGTTCACCATCCACGTAAAATGCAACACCAACATATACCTCAAAGCCCCCGCCACCCAAAACGCATTCCAGAACGCCTCCCCCCAAAACCTGCTGGCCACCAACGCAGGCATGACAAAGCACATAAACTGGGCAAACCACGGGTCCCAATCACGCTGGAATCGGACCACGGGATCAGCTGCCAGGTCAGAGAAATCAAGTTGCTTTCCACCTTCGACGACCTTGGGGTGCTTCTTGACGATGAGCCAGCCCATGTGCGCGAAGAAAAAGCCACGGGTAGCGTTATGAGGGTCAGCGTCCGTCTCGGAGTATTTGTGATGCACCCGGTGATCGCGGGACCAGTGGTAGATGCTGCCTTGGTTGGCGATGGAGTTGAACACCATCAGGAGGATGCGATAGGGCAGGGTGGCGTTGTATGAGCGGTGGGCCCAGAGCCGGTGCACGCCTGCGGTGATGCCGAGGCCGGTGATAGGCCATAGGATGAAGGCTTCGAGGAGGGTTTGCCACTTGCAGGAGAGGACGGTGGTCAGGCCGATGTAGCCCGCGAGGTGGACGAGGACCAAGTAGATGATCATTGGCCAGTTAAGGTTGCCTTCTTTGAAATGGTAGACCAGGGCCGAGACCGAGTCCCGGGCGAGCTGGAAGACCATGCTTGCGGGTTTGTTTGTTGTTGTTCGCTGTGGGAGGAGGGAGGGAGGGAGGGGAGGGAGGGGAGGGTGAGTCAGTGTGGGTGGGACATGGAAGGTTGGGTGGGTGGCGTGGGGCAGCCGTGGAGATTGTATTGTTGTATGTATTGTGTGTGTTGGGTGTGTGTGTGGAGGTAGTGGCTGTGCACGGTGGGTGCGCGGCGAGTGGGGCACACGCCCGCACCAAAAGGTTCTCCTTCTCGGCGCCGCTGGGCCAGGGCGGGACCAAGGCACCTCCACCCCACCCACCCTCACAGCCAAAGGGCATAGTAGGTAGAGTAGGTAGTGGACACACAACAGGTGTTTGCTTGCTTGCCCGCACCGCCCCCGGCGTCTGAGCGGTGGGGTCGGGGGGTGGGGGGGCGTGGCTGTTATGATTCTCAAGGCGAAGGGGCGTGACGCGACGACGGGCTATGACCTTTCGGGGTGTGTGTGGGGTGTGAAGTGAGTGTGAGACAGCGCCGTGGTGGTGGAGGCGCGGGCATACACAGCCGCACACTGAGGAGGTGCACCACGGTGGGCTGGCCCCTTCCCACCACCACGTATGCCCCAAAGCGCCGGCGCCGGAGCCGGAGGTGAGGGGGCAGGAGGCCAACACGCCGTCACAAAAAGCTGCCGGCCCACCCCGGCGCTGCGTGGCCAAGCTTGCTGTGGGTGTGGACAGATGGTGGGCGTGAGTGGGTGGGAGGCGCCCCGCGCACAAGCACACGGGGCCGAGAGGAAGAAAGGGCCTTGAGTCTGCGCCTCTTCCTGATCTTTTTCTCAACAAGTGCCGTGTCGGCTCGCAGACAACGTCGACTTCTCTCGCGTTGCTCGTCATCATTCTCTGAGGGGGAGGTCGATGTCCAATCAGGTCGTGCACCCAAATCTTGGAGGCGTGGGCAGAAACCAACACAAAGGTCAAGGAGGAGAACGACAAGAAGCAAACGACAAGCATTGTAGAGGTGTGTGTCTTCACCCTCGGTGTCGTGGTGTCGGAGCCAGGTGGAAGAGGTGACGAGGCAGAAAGCGTCGGAGGGGCAGATGTCGCTTTCTAGCCGTTGTGCCTCGAAGATTTGCGAGACGCTCCAGAAGGAGAAGGAAAAGCCTTGGTTTTGGTTTTGGTTTTGTTGGCGTACGAAAGTGCTTAGAAAAAGCAGTGGGTCTTGCATGAAGGATGCCAGTAGTGCGTGGTTTGTGAAAAAGAGAAAGAGAGAAAAACAGGTGGTTTTCGTGCTTTGGACTTGTTGAGCAAGCACAAGCGAGCTTTCTTTTGTTTTGGGACTTGGTTCAACAACCTCAATCTATTGAGTTGGGGAAATCAAGAACTATTATCAGCAGGTGTGATTTCGTTTGCCAAAACCTCTCTTCCTCGAGAGTGTGAGTGTAGGTCCAATTTTGCACGGTTAATTTGTGAAGCTAAATGCGATATGTGTACCTTCTCTTCCTGACCGAGAGCATGAGCATGGGAGGGTTTTTGAAGTCGAAATGGGCCTCGCGAAGAAGAGACTGGGACGGTGGCATGCCTTTCATGTTTATTGTGGTGTACAAGCTCTCTTTGTTGTCCACAAGAAGACGGCGAGGACCAGGCTTTGGTAGAGCATCACTGCCGACTCCGTCGCCTCCATCCTCCGCTCTCTATCCCGCAACGACCTCCCCCCCTCCCTCCTCCCTTCGCAGAAAACAAAGCAGAGCTAGACATGCAATTATCCTCTCCATTTTACTTGATTGTTCTTTATGATTGCGTCTTGGTTTTCCACTTGGCCTTTTCGTGTCCTTTTGAGTTGAACACTCAAGCACATCGCCCTGTAAGTCTTCCCAAAGACGCACACTTCCCAATCCCAGCTCATCATCCCTACCCATCCTTATGTTAAAACAAAGGCCATGCTTAAACAAAATAAATACTACGAATAATGCATCCACTTCTCTTAGGACGGAAGAACGCCAAATACCCATCCTTCCATTATAAAGGAGAGAGGGGGAAATGACCCCTTGCCCCGAGCCCGGCACCACCGAGTCCATATGTCCTGACCTCTTTTCGTTCACTCGCGACTACGTAACTCCGACCTCTTCCCTTCACTCTTTCTCGCTCAGCGCCTGCTTCTTCCTCCTTTCATTCACGCTCTACTTCTTCTCTCCAGTACAGTATATATCACTGCTGCGTCTTTTGTTTTTGTCATTCCCTCTCACATTTCTTGGTGACATTTTGTCTTGGTTATAATGTTTTACTCTAGTCCTCCTCTCTCTCTCCTCACCCCCCCAATTCTCTTCATGCGACCCGACAAACCAGAGATCAGGCTGTGTTCAGAGAAAGGACTGGCGTTAAAGAAAGGACACGAGGGCAGGGAAGGGATGGCCGATGACCGAGATGTGGCTTAGGCGCTTCCTCGTCGCAGGCGGTGGCCGCTCTTGTTGTTGGGGACAGCCGTGGGGGCGTCCGTGGGGGGCATCACATGAGTGGTGATAGCCGTGGAAGCAGGCGTGGGAATATACGTCAAGCCTGTAGCCCCGACAGTTTGCTCTGGTGTGGGAGCAGGAGTGTAGACGGCCTTCTCGGTGGGTGCCGGGGTAGGAGCAGCCGTGGGGGCAGCCGTGGGGGCAGCCGATGGCGCGGCGGTTGGAGAAACCGTGGGAACGGGCGTGTAGACAGCCTCCACGGTAGGAGCAACGGTGGGAGGAGGAGTGTAGGCGGCCGTTGGGGAGGCGTTGGGGGGGGCCTCTGGCACAATCGGCGTATTTCCGTCGTCGACAAAGGTAGTGGGGCCGACAGTGGACGAAGGCGTGGGGGCAGGCGTGGGTGTGGCGGTCGGCCCAGCCGCGGTGGGGGCAGCCGTGGGCGCATCCGAGGGAGAGGCGGTCGTGCCAGCCGCGGTGGGGCCGGCGGTTGGAGAAGCCGTGGGTGCGGCCGTCGGGGAAGCCGTGGGAGAGGCGGTGGGGGCAGGCGTGGGGGCGGCCGTAGGCGCCAACGTCGGGGCAGCCGTGGGGAAGGCAGTCGGGGCAGCCGTGGGCGTGGCCGTGGAAGACGCAGTAGGAGCGGCAGTAGGGACGGCCATGGGGGCAGCCGTACGAGCGGCCGTGGGAGCAGCCGTAGGAGCAGCCGTAGGAGCAGCCGTTGGAGCAGCCGTGGGTGGGGGAGTGTAGACGGGCTCGGTGATAGTGGCCGTGGGGGAGGCAGTAGGAGTCGGCGTGGAGGCAGCGGTGGGAGGAGAAGTGTAGACGACCTCGGTTGGCGCGGAGGTAGGGGCGGCCGTGGGGGCAGCCGTCGGAGACGCAGTGGGGGCAGGCGTGGGCGCCGTGGGCGATGCGGTGGGAGGAGTGTAGGCGGCCTCGGTGGGGGCGGCCGTGGGGGAGGCGGTGTACACAGCCTCCTCGGTGGAGGCTGGCGTGGGGGCAGCCGTCATTTCAGGAGTGATCACAGGCGACTAGTCGGGTTGGGCGATCTGCATGGCGGCCGTCGGAGTGGGCGTGGGCACCAGGGTATCGCCCTCGGCGGCCAGGGCGGCGGCGGCAAACAGGGCCAGGGAGCACATGAGAGAGAGCTTCAGAGAATGCATGGTGTTGGATGGTGGTGCTGGAGACGAGACCTGTGTGTAGTGTGCGGGTGTGTGGGTGTGCGGGGGGGGTCTATGTTAGCTGGTGCCGGGTTGAGTCTCCGGGACCCATACATTGTCGCCCATGGGCGGCGCTGTGTTGCTCGCATTGGCACACAGAGGCGCCTGACAGGTTACGAATGTGGGGAGTGCCAGGGAGACGCTAGGGGGCGAGTGCTGTGAGTTGGGCAGGGACAGTGCCCAAACCTGGCCTGATTAGACGCCGAGGAGGAGTGGGGGGAAACAGGGGGCGACAAGCGGGGGCAAGCAAGGGTCATAGGCACACCGCAGGCAGACCACCAGGCGGCTGGCACAAGGGCAAGTCCTGTGGTCAGTGGTGTGTGTGGTCGGTGGCAGCGCTCTTGTGGACGGATGTGTCGCATCGCACGTATGCTGGCCTCTTGTCACAACAATTCCGGGGGGCTGTCGGCGTCGGGCGGCAGAGAGTGAAGTGTCGCATGGGCCTGGACTGGACCGGCAGGCGACGCATCCCGCAAACAGGCAGAGGGCAAGCACTCGCAACACTGCCTGCCCTGGTCAGAGTGTGGGAGAAAGATGGTGATTGTGAAGGGCAACAGCTACACAGAATAGGTCAAGCAGCCTCCTTTCTTCAGCACAAGCAAGCAAGAGCAATGGCCCGTTCGTGTGGATTCCCACCTCACATAGTAGTAGTGCTGCCAGCAGGCGTTCAAGAATGGACCATTCGTTCACTCCCAACCGCTGCTGCCAACGGCACAACGGCTTTATCCGGGGAGGATTTTCGTGTCCTGCTGTGTCCTGCTGTGTGTGTGCGGTGTCGACTGGCGACATTGTTCAAGCAATGGGTGTTTGTATTGAGGGTGCCAGTCAGTGCGTGTCTTGAGAAAGAAAAAAGGCAACAGGTGTTATTGAAAACATCGTGCTTAAACTAGGAGCAAAAGCAGGATGGCCCATTATTGCCTCGTTTATATTGGGACTTGGTTCTTGGTACTTTGATTGAATCGTCCAGCACAAGTTCATGAGCCAGTGGACGCAACTTCTTGGTTTCTAGGTTCCTGTCATATTTCATTTTTTACTGCAGAAACAAACAGGGGTCGCCATCCATTGCCACTCTTTTGATACATGTATGCTTTTCTTTTCTTTTTTGTATTTGTTTCTGTAAACACACGCACGATAATCACAAACAAGAACTCCTAGCGCGCACATACAAATCTATGGTAGCTTACTTTTAAGTATGTGCGCCTTCTTCTTCACCTCCATCTACACATCCCCCCCTCCTCTCCCCCCTCTTCCTCCTCCCCTCCCTCCACCACCTCAACGCCCTGCCCTTCACCCTCCGCTCATAATGCTCCACCCCCTCCTCCCACGCCCGTCTCCTACCCCTCTCCATCTGACTCCGCAACATCCACGAAGTCAAACTAGCATGCACAAACGCCACAAATCTCTCCCCCTCGTACTCGTGCACTCTCGCCCTCCTCCACCAATGGCCCAGCACCTCCCTCCCCACCCTTTCCTCCCTCTGCCTAGAAACAAGATCATAAGCCTTCCTCAACCGCAGTTGCTCCCGAGCAAAATCCCGCATGGCTCCAAACACTTTATGTAGCACCAATAATTCATTCCGACATACCAAAGCCAGCCCCATCGCTCTCAACTCCCCCTGACGACGCACCACGCTGGCCAACGCACACACCACCCGCCGCATCCGCGCCCGCCGTCCCAAGACAGCAACACGAGAAAGAAGACAAGCCTGTCTCCTCCAATCCAGCAGCGCCTGCAGTGCTACACGCAACTGCCGATGCGGGAAATGTGATGCGGCGAGAGCTAGGACCTGCTGCTGCTGCTGATGGGAGGTCACCCACTGGTGCCACCGCTGGAGCAGGGCGCGATGGAGGAAAGTGGATTCGTGTAGAATTAAGGCTTTTTGCTGCTGTACGCGCTCTGCTGCTGCTGCTGCTGCTCGGTGCTGCCATCGTCGCAGAGCCCTTCGGCAATTTTCCTGGTGATGGTATTGAGTGAATGATTGGAGGTGGAGGAGTACTTTTTGAGCAGGCGCGTAAAGGAGAGACATAGCGCGAGTGACGGCCCAAAGACGTTGCATTTGAATCATGATTTCGATCGCCTTTGAATGAACTTTCTGTTGGCGTGCTCGGAGGCTGAGTCTCCACAAGGTGGTGGTGGCGCGACGACGGGCCCAGGCAAGGCTGGCGGTGTGTGTGCAGAGAGATTGGAGTCGTTGGGCGTTTGTATAGAGGAGGAGGAGGGGGAAGGCTCGTTGTAAAGTATGTAGTTTGTGCGCTTGTTCAGCGATGTGATGAGCTTGCTGAATCCATGCGTGGGTGTGTGCTCGTCTGACCCAGCGTCGGAGGTATCGATGGAGGTGATGCTTGTTTGCACGTTTTTCTGCATTTGTGCTGCGTGTGCTGTGGGTTCGGTTGGCGGCCAAGGCGGTAAGAACACGGTGCTGCAGCAGATGGAGCTCGGGTGGAGGAGGAAGGGGGAGGAAGAAGGGGTGGTTGTGATGTTGAGCTGAGTCATCGTCGTCGGAGGAGGAGGAGGAGAAGGAGGAGGAGGAGGAGGAGGCTAGTAAGGATAAGAAGAAGGAATTGCCTTCGACGCCCAGGCTCACGTCGAGTGGCACCAAGGGCATGGGTGAGGAGGAGAAGGGCGAGGACAACGACAAGGAAGCATTATCAAAGGAGAATCTAGAATGCAACATGATATCAACAGCTGGTACAGACACAGACACATCGTGTATAGTAAACTCCTGCTGCTGCTGCTGCTGCTGCTGCTGCTGCTGCTGCTGCTGCTCCCGCCGCCTTCTATTAGCCAAGGGCTCCCACCACGCCACAAGCCGCCGAGCATGAAACGAATCAGCCTTTTCCCCTTCCAAACGCGCATGTCGATTCCGCCGACGATTGAAAAACATAGCGTTCAAAGCCCAATGCGCTAGATTCTTGCGATGGAAACGCTGCGCAATTTTGTCTTGATGGTGACCGGTACGGGGGTGCCACTGGCAGATGAGCCATCGTCGCACAAACCACGCTTCGCCCACCCGGCATAAAAGCGCGGAGGGCAGCAGTGGTGTGCAGCTGGTGAAGAGGGAGAAGGTGAAAGAGGTGGAGGAGGAGAGGGAGGTGAGGATAGGGGTGGGTGCGTCGCTGGTGCTGCTGCTGCTGGTGCTGCTGCTGCTGCTGCGATGGCCCCAAGCCTGGAGGCAATGTGTAAGAAAGCATTGCGCGGGCATATCATCATATTTCTGCACTTGTCGCGAGCGTTTGTGGACAGCGGCTTTCTCTCGACTGTAGGCATAGGTCTGTCGTACCCTGCTGCTGCTTTTGCTTTTGCTTTTGCTTCCGCTGCTCAAGGTGCTGCTGCTGCTGCTGCTCCCGTTGAAGCGACTGCGATGATGATGATCGTTGCTGCTACTGTGGCCCAATCTCAGGCTCATCAAGCTCGTCGACGTCATTGCCGTTGTCGTGGTGGTTTCCAACATTTGCCGCAGGTAAGCCCGCTGGGCAAGGCGGGCGCGCAAGCGTGTCCATGCTTTACGGATGTAGGGATCGGAAAGAAGGAGGGTGGAGGAGGAGCACAGCTCTTGCTCCTCGTCGTCGCTGTCCGCATGGCTGAAAGCTTGTGAGGGTGCTGCAACAGGAGCAGCCGCTGGAGAGGTAGCAGTAGCAGCGGCGGCAAGGGGTCGCGCCGGGGCCGCCGCGGGCATGAGCAGAGGGGTGGGAGGCTCTGATTTCATGACTGCTGCTGCGGAAAGAAAGGAGAGAGATTGGACGCTCGACGACGAGGTTGGTGTGGCACCATCGGTACCAGTCTGTGTAGTTCACGCGTCGGCAAGTGCAGCGGCCTGCTGCCTGTGTGATTGTGTGCGTCAGTGGTGTTAAGTGGGAGACGTAAATGTATGGTGCGGATAGGGGCAGTCGTGGAAGGGGCAGCCGCATGGAATTTAGGGGGGAGGTTGGATTTCGAGATCATTTTATTCACATTTCATTTCATACTGCATGAAGGCAAGAACGCAACGAGCTTATAGAGAAAGCAATCTTTGTGTTTTTACTCAATGCTGGTCCTTGGTGGCCGTGAATGGTAGAGCAAAGCAGCAATAGAAGTGGATTCAGGAACGTATCATTTCACCACTTTCGTACTTTATATCCACTTTCGTACTTTATATTCATTATTTACTTCATGCCTTGCGTTCCAAGCATTTTTGTTTTATTAACATCAATCGCAGCATCTTGCTTGCTTGCCTGCAATCTCCCGCCCCTTTCTCAGGCCGGAGGCAAGTAGGAAGGGCAGATAGCCGTTAAATTGCATTCCCAGCATTTCGGATTGATGGCCCTACAGGTTTGCTGGCCCAGTCCCACCAGCAAAGGGTTTACCTAGATTAAAATACGTTGTATGGATAGAAAACATGAGAACTTACTCCTTTTGATACTTTTCCAGTCACCCACACGACTTATTTAATCGATAAGTACAAGCATAAGCAAATAAAAAATAGATTGAAGCGACCCGCCTCCCTGCACCCACCCACCCATTTCAACAACATACCTCCTCCCAATTCTCTCGCGGCATCCAGGACTCGAGGAGCTTGCGTGTCTTCTCAGGATTTTGGGCCTTGGGGTTCTTGTAGTTCCAGGTGTTGGCCCATCCTAGGCGATTGCTGCAGTTGGGGGGAGGGAGGGAGGGAGGGAGGGAGGGAAGGAGGGAAGGAGGGAGGGTGTCAGACAGGGAGGGAGGGATGAGACAAGAAGGGTGAAAGAATGAAAAAGTGGCGTACCTGATTCGATGCACGTGTGTGTCGACGCAGATGCCTACGACCTCGCCCCAGCCATACGCGCCTAGAGGGAGGGAGGGAGGGAGGGAGGGAGGGAGGGAGGGAGGGAGAAGAATGGATGAATTAGGCGAGTGCTTTCTATGGAAGACGATCAAAATAAGGACATGTGTGTTCTACTGGCGATCTCTCTTCAAACATGCCAGCCTAACGTGAGTCTGTCCTATCACCACAACGTCCCTTCCTCCCTCCCTTCCTCCCCCCTGTGTACGTACAAACAAGCGTCGCCATTTTAGGTCCCACCCCAGGCAACAACATCAGGTCCTCGAATGTCCGTGGGATGTCTCCAGCGTATTGTTCCTGTATTGTTGGGAAACGTAGGAAATAAGATAAACAGAGAGAAAGTAAGAGACATTAGCAAGCTACATATGTTTTGCTGCTTTTATTCTCGTCATCTCATAAGTGAAACCCAGCCCACCTATTCCTCACTCCCTCCCTCACCATACCTTCACAATCTTGCACACCTTGATGATATTCGCCGCCTTGGCCGTATAAAATGACACCGGCTTAATCACCTCCCCTATCCCTTCCTCCCCCAGCTCCTCCAACCCCTCAATGGTAATCCCACACGCATCATACAACCGAGCCATGGCCTTTTCGTTCACCAAGTCCGTCGTCTGGCTGCTTAACATGGATGAAATCAATGTCTGAAACCTCATATGTGCAGGAGAGGTGGCATGGCGCTTGCCTAGTTCAGAGCACCCGAAGAGGTCGACGGGCGCGGCGCCGGCTTTGCGCATCTCGCGAATGAGCTCGAGTTGCTGTTGCCAAAGGGGATAAGGGACGAAGGGAGGGGGGGCAACTTTTTTGGGTTTAGCTGCTGCTTTTGGCTTGGTCATGCTGGAAGTTGCGGTGGTTGTTTTCTTGGGTGTTGCTTTAGCCTTCTTCTTCTTGACGACGACGGAAGCTGCAGGGTCCGCATTGCCGTCGTCGTTTTCAGCCCCCACGGCCATCGTGTAGCCTCGTCGTGGCTGCTGGCTGTCGTGTTGAGAGAAGATGCGGGCTATTGAAGAAGGGGCCCGGCGTAAGCCCATACTCTGGCCGCCGCCAACCGAAAAGGCCAGGCTGTGTGTTGGGTTGTGGGGTTGGGATTCGTGAGACGATGCTTGAACAAGGATGCTAAAAACAATCACGACGACTTACCTATGCCGGCCGTGAATTACCAGACAACCCAGCAACATGAGAAGAAGACGCGCGAGTCTCGTTGCGCGGGTGGCGCTATTGGGCATGGATGCTTGGAGGCAAGAGGCAAGAGGTTAGCTGCTGGTGGGCTGGGGCGGCGTGGTAGGGCAGGAAGGGTGTCGTGTCCCTGTTGTTAGGACGTAAGCGGCGCCTTTGATTACCTCACTCGGTGCCTGTGTCGTTGTTTAAGATTAAGGGGTTGTCAAGGTGCGGATGGGGTGGGTAATGGTGGGGTGGTTGTGGCGGACCAGGCCTCCGAGTCCAAAGCCTGGCTTGCCAAGATAAGCCTCTGCGTGAAGCGCAACGGTATTCTGCAACGAAATTGACACGCCTTCTTTGCACGACGCCACCTCACTCAGCACTCTGACTCACGCGCTGCACGCTCCACACACACAGGCAGAGACAGCCAAGCTAGTACCCTAACTAAGCCGCCGCCGCTCCTTTCCCTCCTGCTCAGAGCCTTCACGAACCACACACAAGCAAGACGTCAACCATGCTGCGTCGACTCCTCCTGCGCTCTTCCTCCTCCTCCTCCCTTTCCCGCACCACCACCACCACCACCACCACGCCTGCTGGCCCCGCACGTCGAGCCTTTTCCACCGTCCCCGTCGACGCGCCCGAGCCTCCTTCTGCTGCTGCCCCCAGCACCGGCACTAAGCAGCGGTTCGAATGGGCAGACCCTCTATTGTTGCGGACGCAATTGACGGAGGAAGAAGGCATGATCCAAGACATGGCCCGTGCCTACTGCCAACAAAGCCTGCAACCCCGCATTGTGCAAGCGAATCGCCACGAGGAATTCGACCGGAAGATCCTGATGGAAATGGGGGAGTTGGGTTTGCTCGGCCCGACCTTGAAAGGGTACGGATGCCCCGGGGTGGGATATGTGGCATATGGTTTGATCGCCCACGAGGTAGAAGCAGTTGATAGCGCGTATCGCTCCGCGATGAGCGTGCAATCTTCGTTGGTGATGCATCCTATTTATACGTTCGGCACGGAGAGGCAGAAGGAGAAGTATTTGCCAGGCCTGGCAAAAGGGGCGTTGGTGGGATGTTTTGGATTGACGGAGCCCAATCATGGGTCGGACCCGGGAGGGATGGAGACCCGTGCCATGCTGCAGAAAGACGGGAGTTTTGTGTTGAATGGTGCGAAGAATTGGATCACCAACTCACCGATTGCTGATGTCTTTGTGGTGTGGGCGAAGGATGACGAGGGTGCTATTCGAGGTTTTATTTTAGAGAAGGGGATGGCTGGTCTGACAGCTCCTAAAATTGAAGGGAAATTCTCCTTGCGTGCATCGGCGACGGGCATGATTGTCATGGACGATGTGAAGGTGCCAGGGGGGAATATGCTGCCGAAAGCCAAGGGGTTGGGAGGGCCGTTTTCGTGTTTGAATAGTGCGAGGTATGGAATCTCTTGGGGAACGATGGGGGCAGCTGGGTTTTGTATGGCCACTGCGAGAGGGTATGTTTTGGAGAGGGTCCAGTTTGGCGCGCCGCTTGCGAGTAATCAGTTGATACAGAAGAAGCTGGCGGATATGGGGACGGAGATTGCGTTGGGTTTACAGGCGTCGTTGAGGGTGGGGAGGTTGTTGGATCAGAAAGAGGCGGTGCCGGAGATGATTTCGATGGTGAAGAGGAATAATTGTGGAAAGGCTCTGGATGTGGCGAGGGTGGCAAGGGATATGTTGGGGGGGAATGGGATTTCGGATGAGTACCATGTGATTCGGCATGTGATGAATTTGGAGGCGGTCAATACGTATGAGGGGACTCATGATGTGCATGCTTTGATATTGGGGAGGGCGATTACGGGGATTCCGGCTTTTGTGCCGAGGAATAGTACGTTTAAGCAGTAGGATTAGAGTGGGGGGGGGGAGGTAGGGTGGAAGAGTCGTATATGTAAATACGCACACATACTATATTATTAGAGAGAGGATCGTGCGATCGCGGGTAGTTGTGTCTTAGTGCCGCGCGGAATAGCACGTTCAAGCATTAGTCCTAGCGACAGCGAGGAGACGGGGGTGGGAAGGAGAGGGCAAGCGAGAAGGGACGCAAGAAAAAAGGGAAAGTGAGTGGACAAAGAGAGAGAGCTCCACATGTTCCGCTAGGTGGGGTGAGGTGCGTGAGAGCGGGATGGGAGGGGGAGAGGTTGTAGATAAGTACACTACCATTAGAGAGTACAGATCCTGCGCATACGAATCCAATTGAGTTCGTCCATTTTTAGCCAGTATAAAGAAAAGAGAAAAGAATCAACCAAAATACAAAGCTTGTACACAACAAAACCATGAAGTGCATGCATGCTCCAAGTCCCAATATAAACGAGGCAATAATGGGCCATCCTCTTTTGCTCCTAGTCCGAGCACAATGTTTTTCCTGTTTTTCCTCTTCAAGACACGCACAATTATATTGCCACCCTCCATGCAACACACATACTGCTTGAACGACGTCGCCAGTCTCTTTGGACGAAGCAACAGGACATCCAAAATCCTCCCGGATACATGTAAAGCCGTTGAGCCGTTGTGCCGCGCGACGGTTGGGTGTTGGTGGAAAGTGAACGCATGGGCGTCCATTCTTGAACGCTCCTGTCGGCACTACTTGTGAGGTGGGAATCCACACAAACGTGCCTGCCATTGCTCTTGCTTGCTTGTGCTGAAGAAAGGAGGCTGCTTGACCTACATATTCTGTGTAGCTGTTGCCCTTCACAATCACCATCTCTCTCCACTTAACCAGGCAGTGTTGAGTGCTCCCCCAGGCTGCATGTTTGCGGGCGCGTTGTCGCCTTCTCGGTCAGGCCCATGCGACACTCCACTCTCTGCCGCCCGACCCCCCCCCCGGACTTGCGACACCCAGCCAGCCAGCATACGTGGGAGGCGCGACACATCCACAACAGTGGCCCTTGGGCGCTGCCACCAACCACACACACCACTGACCACAGGACTTGCCCTTGTGCCAGCCGTCGCCTGGTAGTGTGCTTGCGATGTGCCTTTGCCCTTGCTTGCCCCCCCGGCTGTCGTCCCTGTTTCCCCCCCACCCCTCCTCGGCGTCTAATTTTGCCATAGTTTTGTGCGCTGCCCCTGCCTAACTCACAGCACTCACTCTCTGGCGTCTCCCTGGCACTCCCCACATTCGTGACCGGCCAGACGTGTGTGTATGTGCCAACGCGGCAACAGCGTGCCCATGGGCGACAATGTATGGAGCCCGGAGATTCAACCCGGCACCATAGC